>Ga0265797_10002669_pt1 | contig 29652 bp, 23 predicted proteins | sample P2T30metagenome_FD_192433 | JGI IMG/M metagenome (GOLD analysis project Ga0265797, IMG submission 192433) | Plant litter microbial communities from East Loma Ridge, Irvine, California - P2 T30 | ecosystem: Environmental > Terrestrial > Plant litter > Unclassified | place: USA: California...
CCGCACTGAACGTGCTGCGCGAGACGGTGCTGGGCCGCGAGCTGTTCGACTTCGCGTTCAGGGAATACGCCAACCGCTGGAAATTCAAGCGCCCGACCCCGGCCGACTTCTTCCGCACCATGGAAGATGCGTCGGGTACGGACCTCGACTGGTTCTGGCGCGGCTGGTTCTATACCACCGACGCGGTCGATGTCAGCGTCGACGGCATGACCGAGTACACGGTGTCGAGCCAGGATCCTGAAGTCGAGAAGGCGATGCAGCGTACCCGTCGCGCCGAGGAACCAGTGTCGGTGACCAGCCAGCGCAACAAGGGCATGGCGCGCCGCGTCGATGCGCATCCGGAGCTGAAGGACTTCTATAATGAGAACGACGACTTCACCGTCACCAACAAGGACCGCAACCGCTATCAGGAGAAGATGGCCGGTCTCGAGGATTGGGAAAAGGCGCTGCTCAAGGAAGGCAAGCATCTGTACCTGGTCGACTTCTCGAATGTCGGCGGGCTGGTGACGCCGCTGGTGGTGGAGCTGGAATTCAAGAGCGGCAAGAAGACCATCGAACGCATTCCGGCGGAAGTGTGGCGGTATTCGCCTACTAAAATCACCAAGCTGTTCGTGACCGATGAGCCGCTTGTCGGGCTGACCCAGGATCCGTATTGGGAGACGGCGGATATCGATGTCAGCAACAATAGCTGGCCGCGCAAGGCGACGCCTTCGCGTCTTGAACTGTTCAAGACCGAGCGGGATCCGAATAATCTGATGCGTGATTATGGGACCAAGCTCAAGGAACAGGGCAAGGCTGAAGAGACCAAGGCTGAGTGATCGGCTGATCTGATTCTTGTTGGACGCGTGGACGGCGGAGCCGTCCACCCCACGACCACCCCACGCCGGCAGAGTTTCGACAAGCTGCCGGCGCTGCATTTTTTAGCTGCCAAGCACATGAAACTCAAGCACCTGCACGCCATCCTCGCCGCCCTCGTTTTATCCGCCTCCGCCAGCGCCGCCGGCCCCGTCTTCGACGACAAGTTCCGCCAGCTGGAAGAGCTGTTGCCGACACCGGGAGAGACCCGCAATGCGGCAGGTGCGCCGGGCCACAAGTACTGGCAGCAGCGTGCCGACTACAGGCTGCGTGTGACGCTCGACGAGAGCAAGCGCTCGCTCAGCGGTTCCGGCACTGTCACCTATCACAACAATTCGCCGGATACGCTGTCGTACCTGTGGGTGCAGCTGGACCAGAATATGTTCAGGAGCGATTCGGACAACAGGAATATCTCGACGCTGCCATCGCGCGATGCGTGGCAGGCGCGGGGTAACGATGGTGTCAAGTTCGATGCGCTGCGTTTTACGCTCGAGTCGCGCAAGTTCGCCGGCGGGATCGATATCGCGAGCGTGACCGGCAGCGACGGCAAGCCGCTGCGCTACACGATCAACAAGACGATGATGCGGATCGACCTGCCGCAGCCGCTCAAACCCGGCGCGCGCACGTCGTTCAATGTGGCGTGGAGCTTCAATATCCCCGAGATGAATGTGCTGGGCCGTCGCATGGGCTTCGAGCGTTTTGATGACGGCAACGACATCTACGAGATCGCCCAGTGGTTCCCGCGCATGGCCGCCTATTACGACGCGGCCGGCTGGCAGAACGCGCAATACCTTGGTGATGGCGAATTCACCCTCGAATTCGGCGACTACGATGTGCAGATCACCGCGCCAGCCGACCACGTGGTGGCGTCCACCGGCGAACTGCAGAACGCGGGCGATGTGCTCACCGCAGCACAACGCGATCGTCTCAAGCAAGCGAAGAGCGCCAGCAAGCCGGTCATGATCATTACCCAGGCCGAGGCGCAGGCCACCGAAAAAGGCCGCTCGACCGCTACCAAAACCTGGCGCTTCAATGCGAAGAACGTGCGCGACTTTGCCTTCGCCACCAGCCGCAAATTCATCTGGGATGCGCAAGGCATCAAGAGCGGCAAGCAGGACGTGATGGCGATGTCGTACTACCCGGCCGAAGCCAATCCGCTGTGGGAGAAGTATTCGACGCCAGCCGTGATCCACACCATCGAGCAGTACAACAAGTACTCGTTCGACTACCCGTATCCGGTCGCGATCTCGGTCAATGGCCCGGTCGGCGGCATGGAATACCCGATGCTGTCGTTTAACGGCCGCCGCCCTGTTAAGGATGCCAAGACCGGCGAACTGACCTACTCGAAGGCCGCCAAGTATGGCCTGATCAGCGTAATCATCCACGAGGTCGGCCACAACTACTTTCCGATGATCGTCAATTCGGACGAGCGCCAGTGGACCTGGATGGACGAGGGCATGAACAGCTTCCTGCAGTTTTTGGCCGAACAGGCCTGGGAAGAAAACTACCCTGCCCGGCGCGGCGAGCCGCGCGACATCGTGTCGTACATGCGCAGCACGAACCAGGCGCCGATCATGACCAATGCCGAGTCGACGCTCCAGCGTGGCAACAACGCCTACGCCAAGCCGGCCACCGCCCTGAACATCCTGCGCGAGACGATCCTGGGCCGTGAGCTGTTCGACTTCGCCTTCAAGGAATACGCCGAACGCTGGAAGTTCAAGCGCCCGACGCCGGCCGACTTCTTCCGCACCATGGAAGACGCGTCGGGCACGGACCTCGACTGGTTCTGGCGCGGCTGGTTCTATACCACCGATGCGGTCGACATCAGCGTCGACGGCATCACCGAATACACGGTCAGCAGCCAGGACCCGGAAGTCGAGAACAAGCTGCGCCGCGAACGCGCCAATGGCGAGCCGCTGTCGGTCATGGACCAGCGCAACAAGGGTATGGCGCGCCGCATCGATGCGCATCCCGAGCTGAAGGATTTCTATAACGAGAACGACGAGTTCACGGTCACCAACAAGGAGCGCAACGCCTACCAGGAAAAGATCGCGGGCCTGGAAGACTGGGAAAAGGCGCTGCTCAAGGAAGGCAAGCACCTGACCATGGTCGACTTCTCGAACAAGGGCGGGCTGGTGATGCCGCTGATCGTCGAGATCGAACTGAAAAGCGGCAAGAAGGTCATCGAGCGTATCCCGGCCGAGGTGTGGCGCATGTCGCCCAAGCAGGTCACCAAGCTGTTCGTCACCGACGAGCCGATCGTGGGCCTGACCCAGGACCCGTTCTGGGAAACCGCCGACATCGACACCAGCAACAACAGTTGGCCACGCAAGGCCACGCCGTCGCGTCTCGAACTGTTCAAGACCGAGCGCGATCCGGCCAACCTGATGCGCGATGCGCGCACGCCGTTGAAGGCCGCGCCGGCGCCGAAGGCTGCGCAATGACGCTGCGCAGTCTCAAGGCCTTGTGCGTCGCCCTGCTGCTGTGCGTGAGCACAGCGGCCAGCGCGCACCGTTTCCACTTCGGCATGACCGACATCACCTACAACGCGCGCACGGGCAGCACCGAGATCGTCCACACCTTCACGGCGCACGATATCGACGCCCTGCTCCTCACCCTGCACAAGCGCCAGTTCGACCTGAGCGAGCCCGCAGACCAGGCCGTGCTGCGCAAGTACATCGAGCAGCACTTCTGGCTCGCCGCCAAGGACAACAAGCGCCTGAACGTCAAATGGGTCGGCATGACGGTCGACGCCAACAGCGTCGTGATCTTCCAGGAAGTCGAGAACACGCCGCTGTCGCGCGCGGCCACGATCCGCCAGGACGTGCTGATCGACCTCCTGCCCGAACAGGTCAACACGGTCAACCTCAACGAGGGCAAGGCCGTCCACTCGCTGACCTTCACGCGCCAGGCGCCGGAACAAGCTGCGCGCTGACGTTGATTGACTTTTGAAGGCGCGCAGCCTGTAATACGGTCATCCTTCTCGTCACAGGATGACCGCCATGCCGCTTCGCGCACTGCTCGCCATCGTCTGGATCAGCACCGGCATCTTCAGCTTCTACATCGCCGCCTTCTACGGCGGCGCCATCCTCGCCGGCACCCTCGACAAGGACTGGAACGAGGTGCTACCCGCCTTGTATGCGCCTGACGCGCTGGCCGCCGCTGCGATGATCGGCATGCACTTCATCGCCGGCGCCGCTGTGCTGCTGCTCGGCCCCCTGCAATTCATCACCTCGCTGCGCACACGCCATCCACGTTTTCACCGCTGGACCGGGCGTGTGTATCTGGTCTCCGCCCTGCTGGCCGGCGTGGGCGGCCTGGCCTATCTGGTCTTGAGGGGGGCGGTGGGCGGCATCGTGATGGAGCTCGGCTTCGGCCTGTATGGCGTGCTGACCGTGATGGCGGCCGTGCAGGCCTGGCGCCATGCGGTCGCGCGCCGCCTGGACCTGCACCGCGCCTGGGCGATCCGCCTGTTCGCGCTCGGCATCGGCTCCTGGCTATACCGCATGTACTACGGCATCTGGCTCAAGGGCCTGGATGGCGCCGGCCACACGGGCACCTTCGACGGCCCGTTCGACATGACAATGAGTTTCTTCTTCTACCTGCCCAACCTGCTCGTGGCCGAGTACTTCATCCGGCGCCGCTCGCCGCCCGTGTTTTCCGTGCCGCGTCGCGTGCTGGGCCAGGCCGGCATCGCCCTGCTGGTGCTGGTGCTGCTGGCGGCAACCTGGCTGTTCGCGTATGCCTATTGGCTGCCGCATATCGGTCGCCGGCTGGCCCCGCTGTTTGCCTGATCTGGCGCATCCTGCATTCGGCGGGGGCCATCACCTGTAAAGATGAAAGGTGCTACGCTAACGGGATGACTACACCGCAACTCCCTTATCTCGCACCGTCGCAGCTGACGGATGCCTTGCGCAGCACCGGTTACGCCGTCCTGCGTCCACGCGATGTCGCCCAGCTGGCCGGCTGCAGCATCGAAGAACTCGATACGCTGGTGCCTAGCTGGGACCAGCTCGAACTGGATGAATACCTCAAGGACGGCGGCCGTTACCGGCGTCGGCGCCACTCCTGCTTCATCGACGACGGCGCCGCACTGACGCAGACGCCGCACCGCGCGCACTGGCAGCCGGTTGAATACAACGCCCTGCACGGCGGCATGCACCGCCTGTTCGCGCCAATGGAAACCGCCACGGTCGCCAACCCGGCCTGGGAACGCCTGCTGCGCGCGCTGGGTAGCGTGTGCTCGGCAGCGGCCGGCGCGCAGCCCTGGTTCGTCGAAGCGCACCAGTTCCGCATTGATACCGCCGACGGCATCGGCCGTCCGACGCCCGAAGGCGCACACCGCGACGGTGTGAACTTCGTGGCCGTGATGCTGATTGGCCGCCAGAACATCAAGGGCGGCGAGACGCGCGTGTTCGACGCCGACGGTCCTTCCGGGCAGCGGTTCACGATGCTCGAACCCTGGACCCTGCTGCTGCTGGACGACGCCGCAGTGATTCACGAGTCGACTCCGATCCAGCCGCTGGGCAAACACGGGCACCGCGATACCCTGGTGCTGACCTGGCGCGCCGATTCCTTCCAGGGCGAAAACGCCTGATCTGCTCATCAAGAGCCCCACCTACAGGCCTAGGCTCTCACACCCAAAAAAAACGCCCGCGAAACCTGAAGGTTGGCGGGCGGGAATCCAATTTTCGGAGAAAACTGGAGGAGACAGTTCCAATATAGCCGCTTTCATTGTGCAGTGCAATACGGTAGAACTACTAGAGTTGTTTCAATAGAGGAAGCGCCCTAACGCAAGTTCACCAGACATCACTTTGCGGCGCTGCGTCATTTCCCGTTTCTCGTACTTCCCTGCTTTTCAGCCAAATCCCCGCCTGGATTTCGCGCATTTTGATCAAAATCATGGTCACCGATGCCGAAGTAGCGTGTGTATTTCTCGCAACATTCGAGACTTCAGCATGACGCCCATGCGGTAATCCTCAGAAACGAGGCCGCGTGCACCCCTGCCGCGCGTAGGGGTTTTGCTACACTTTCGTCGCTCTCCTAAAAGTTAGAAAAAATGCGAAAAATTCGACATCCCCGTGCGCTCGTTCTCACCCTCGGCGCAGCCGCGCTGTGCGCTGTGTTTGCAGTGGCCACGGCGGACCGCGCCACCGCCAAGGACGAGAAGGCGGCGCCCCGTCCCGCCCTGAGCGTCACCACGGCCCGCCCCGCCACCACGAACCTGCCGATCAACCTGACCGCCAACGGCAGCATCGCCGCTTGGCAGGAAGCGATCATCGGCAGCGAGTCGAACAGTCTGCGCCTGGCGGAAGTGCGCGTGAATGTCGGCGACGTGGTCAAGCAGGGCGAAGTGCTGGCCGTGTTCGCGGACGAAGCCGTGCGCGCCGACATCGACGTCGCACGTGCATCGCTGCTCGAAGCCCAGGCCAATGCCCAGGAAGCGAAGTCGAACGCCGACCGCGCGCGCAAGCTTGAAAAATCCGGCGCCCTGAGCGCGCAGCAGGTCACCGAATACTTCACCGGCGAACGCACCGCCAACGCGCGCGTGAAGTCGGCCCAGGCCAGCCTCACCCAGCAGCAACTGCGCCTCAAGTACACGCAGGTGGTGGCGCCCGACAGTGGCGTGATCTCGGCGCGCAGCGCCACCGTCGGCGCCGTGGTTGGCGTCGGCACCGAACTGTTTCGCATGATCCGCCAGGGCCGCCTCGAATGGCGCGCCGAGGTGGTGGCGCAAGACCTGGGCCGCATCCGGCCGGGCCGCAAGGCCATCGTGCGCGCTGCCAGCGGGCTGGAAGTCGCCGGCAAGGTGCGCACCGTGGCGCCATCGGTCGATCCGCAGACCCGCGTCGCGCTGGTCTATGTCGACCTGCCGCCTGCGCTGGCGGGCAATATGCCGCTCAAGGCCGGCATGTTCGCCAGCGGCCGTTTCGAACTCGGCGCGTCGAACGCGCTGACCGTGCCGCAGCAGTCGGTCATCGTGCGCGATGGCTTCAGCCATGTGTTCCGCCTGAACCCGGACAGCCGCGTGAGCCAGGTAAAGGTGACGCTCGGCCGCCGCCTGGGCGAGCGCGTGGAAGTCGTCAATGGCGTGAACGCCGACACACCGATCGTCGTGAGCGGCGCCGGCTTCCTCAATGACGGCGACCTGGTGCGCAATATCGCCACGCCGGCCGCGCCGGCTGTGGCCGCGCCCCGCACCAGCACCGCGCGCTAGGATCGATCGATGAATTTTTCCGCACTGTCGATCCGCAATCCGATCCCGGCGATCATGCTGTTCGCCCTGCTCACCGTGGCCGGGCTGCTGGCCTTCAGCGCCAGCAAGGTGCAGGACTTCCCCGACATCGAGCTGCCGATCGTGACCGTCACCGCCACCCTCGACGGCGCCGCCCCGGCGCAGCTCGAAACCGAGGTGGCGCGCAAGATGGAAGACGCGATCGCTACGCTGCAAGGCATCAAGAACATCTATACGAGCGTGCTCGACGGCGTGGCCACCGTCACCGTCGAATTCGTGCTCGAACGCAACCCGTCCGACGCCGTCAACGATGTGCGCGACGCGGTCTCGCGCGTGCGCGCCGACATGCCGGCCGAGATGCGCGACCCCACGGTCACCAAGACCAATACGGCCGGCCGCGTGGTCTCGACCTTCACCGTCGCCGCCGCGCCAGGGTCCAACCTGGACGACCAGGAGCTGAGCTGGTTCGTCGACAACGATGTCTCCAAGCGCCTGTTGAGCGTGCCCGGCATGGGCGCGGTCAAGCGCGTTGGCGGCGTCACGCGCGAAGTGCGCGTGGAGCTTGACGACCAGCGCATGGCCGCCCTGCGGGTGTCGGCGCTGGACATCTCGCGCCAACTGCGCAATGTGCAGCGCGAGGCGCCGGGCGGGCGCGGCGACGTCAGCGGCGTCGAGCAATCGGTGCGCACCCTGGCGACCGTGCAGACGGCCCAGCAGCTGGCCGCGATGGACATCCCGCTGCCGGACGGCCGACACGTGCGCCTGGACCAGGTGGCCAGGGTCTCGGACACCGTGGCCGAGCCGCGCGCGCTGGCCGAGCAGGACGGCCGCAAGGTGGTCGCCTTCGAAGTCTTCCGCACCCGCGGCGCCGGCGAGATCGATGTCGCCACCGGCGCACGCGCCGCGATGGCGCAGCTCGGGACAGAGAACCCCAAGCTGGTGATCAGGGAAGTGATCGACAACTCGTATTCGGTCGAGGAAAACTTCGACGCCTCGATGCACATGCTGTACGAAGGCGCGCTGCTGGCGGTGCTGGTGGTGTGGTGGTTCCTGCGCGACTGGCGCGCGACCCTGATCGCCGCCGCCGCCCTGCCGCTGTCGGTGATCCCGGCCTTCCTCGGCCAGTACCTGTTCGGCTACACGCTCAATATGGTGACGCTGCTGTCGCTGGCCCTGGTGGTCGGGGTGCTGGTCGACGATGCGATCGTCGAGATCGAAAACATCTCGCGCCACCTCCATATGGGCAAGACGCCGATGCAGGCCTCGCTCGAAGCGGCAGATGAGATCGGGATGGCGGTGATTGCCACCACCTTCGCCCTGGTTGCCGTGTTCCTGCCGACCGCCTTCATGGGCGGCATTCCGGGCAAATTCTTCAAGCAGTTCGGCTGGACCGCGGTGCTGGCGATCCTGGCTTCGCTGCTGGTGGCGCGCCTGCTCACGCCGATGATGTGCGCCTACCTGCTCAAGGCGCCGAAGAATGCCGGCCAGCCCGGCCACGAACAACAGGATGGCGCCCTGATGCGGCGCTATCTCGCGGTGATGCAATGGTGCCTGCGCCGGCGCGGCCTGACGATGCTTGGCGCGGCGGTGTTCTTCGCCGGTTCGCTGGCGCTCGTCCCCCTGCTGCCGACCGGCTTCATGCCGCCGGCCGACCGCTCGCAGACGCAAGTGAACGTCGAGCTGGCGCCGGGCGCCACCCTGGCCCAGACCCATGTGGTGGCCGAACAGGTACGCCAGCGCGTGATGCAGGTCAGTGGCGTGAAAAGCGTGTTCAGCTCGATCGGCGGCGGTTCCAGCGGCGACGCCTTCTCGCCCGGCGCCGCGGCCGAAGCGCGGCGCGCGGTGCTGACCATCGCCACCGTCGGGCGCGGCGAGCGCGACGTCAAGCTTGGCGTGATCGAGAACGCCATCCGCGAGCAGCTGGCCAGCATCCCCGGCGCGCGCTTCACGGTCGGCATCCCGGACGCCGGCACCAAGATGCAGCTGGTGCTGCGCAGCGACGACGCCCAGGCGCTGGTGGCTGCCGCGCGCCAGGCCGAGCGCGAGCTGCGCAGCTTGCAAGGCATCGGCAACGTCAGTTCGAGCGCCTCGCTGGTGCGGCCCGAGATCATCGTGCGCCCCGATTTTGCGCGCGCCGCCGACCTGGGCGTGACCGCAGCCTCGATCGGCGAGACGGTGCGCGTGGCCACCGCCGGCGACTACGACCAGTCGCTGGCCAAGATGAACCTGGACGAGCGCCAGGTGCCGATCCGGGTCAAGCTGCCGGACGCGGTGCGCGCCGACCTGGACGCCCTCGGGCGCCTGACGGTGCCGGGCGCGAACGGCCCGGTGCTGCTCTCGACCGTGGCCGACATCACGATGGAAAGCGGCCCGGCCCAGATCAACCGGCTCAACCGCAGCCGCAACGTGACGCTCGACGTCGAGCTCTCGGGCCGCACGCTGGGTGAAGTCAATACCGAGGCGCGCGCGCTGCCGGTGTTCCAGTCGCTGCCCTCGTCGGTGACCATCGCGGAACTGGGCGACGCGCAGGAAATGCGGCTGCTGTTCGCCAGCTTCGGCGTGGCCATGCTGATCGGCGTGCTGTGCATCTACGGCGTGCTGGTACTGCTGTTCTCCGACTTCATGCAGCCCGTGACGATTCTGGCGGCGCTGCCGCTGTCGATCGGCGGCGCGTTTGTCGCCCTCCTCATCACCAGCAACGCGCTGTCGATGCCGACCATGATCGGCCTGATCATGCTGATGGGGATCGTGACCAAGAACTCGATCCTGCTGGTCGACTACGCGATCCTGGCGCGCGAAGCCGGCATGGAGCGATTCGAAGCCCTCGTGGACGCCTGCCACAAGCGCAGCCGTCCGATCGTGATGACCACCATCGCCATGGGCGCCGGCATGCTGCCGCTGGCGCTGGGCTTTTCGGGCGACCCGAGCTTCCGCTCGCCGATGGCGGTGGCGGTGATCGGCGGCCTGATCACCTCGACTTTACTGAGCCTGCTGGTGGTGCCGGCGGTGTACACCTATATCGACGACCTGGAACACTGGCTCAAGCGCACCGGCCGCAAGCTGCGGCGGCAACCGGCGCCTGCCTGAGCAGGGCGGCGTTCTCAGCGGAGTTCGTGTTGTCAGGCATGCTGCAACGCTTGCCAGATGATGAAGAACTTCGCGCCGCTGTTGGCGGGGCAGTACTTCAAACACTGCTCCCGCAATGGACGGTCCAGCGCGCCGACGATGGCGCCGATGAGCGCCACATCCTGTTCGTCCACGATGGCCTTCGGATGCGCCCAGCGCGGGAGTCCGGGTTCGCGGCCGAGCAGGCATAACGGGATGACGCCCGAGATCAAGAGCGGCAAGATAACCGGCACCAAGTAAGCCCACCAGGGCGACCAGACGACCGCGATCAGACAGGCCAGCAGAAAAGAGCCTAGCACGGTGGCGCCAACGACCTGCTCGCCGCGCCGCTCCAGCCAGTCGGGCGGGTAGCGCATTGCCAGCCTGAGCGCCACGCCATGCAGACTGGCATGGTCGCCACGCGAAATCCGACTGCGCGAAGAGTCCCACATCAGCATGTCCCTAGCCGAGCAACAACGGCAGGACCAGCACTCCCGCCAACAAGACGTTCTTGACATCGGACAGCGGCAGAAAGATCGCCATGCAGAGCGCGGGGATCGCGACCAGCAATTCCTGGCGCTGTGGCGCGCCGGCCTGCAACGCGGCAATCAGCACGAGCACGATGGCGCAGGCGATCCAGATCGACCACAGCGTGTGCGTCATGAAATGTGCGCCGCGCAGTTGCTGCAAGTAAGCGACAGCGGTGCCGAAGGCAATCGCCAGCAGCGCGACCCGGCGCGCCGCCGCCGGCCCCGCCGGCAACCAGAACACGGCCAGCACCAGCAGCCACAAGGCACTCGAGGCGTGTCCCGCAGGCAGGCACTGGCCAGGCAAGCCATTGGGCCGGGAAAGCACCGAACAGGCGCACATAGGGCTGGTCCCCGCCGTAGCGCAGCAAGTCCCATGGGCAATGGGACCAGCTCAGCTGCTTCAAGCTGCTGGTCACGGCCGGTACCAGGATGGCGGCCAACGCAACGACGCGCAGCTGTATGCGGCCAAGCGCGCTCAAGCCGGGGCGGGGACGCACGGCATCGACCGCCGCGAGTCCGATGAAACCGATGGCCAGCAGCATCAGCAGCCATTTGAGGATCACATGGTTGAAGGTTTCGGTCAGCCATGCATGCCGCCATGGAAAGACGCCAATACGCTCGTCGAACACCGCGTCGGCCAGCATCAGGTCGAGATCGGTGTAGCGGCCGAGCCACAGGATTGCCAGCGCGCCGAGCGCCAGCAAGACCATCAAGCGCCGCAGCGCGCGCGCCGGCAGCAGTGTCACGCGCATCGTCTGTTCTCCGCGCATCTCAGGCGCCCCGCACACAGGCGTGGAACAGGTCGAGACGCGGATTGAGCACCGCCGTATTCACATCGAGCATGCCGAGCACCGAATGGAAGACATTGTCGTGCGAGAATGGCTCGCCCCGCCGCGCATCCAGGCAGCGCCGGTCGATGCGGAAGCGCTCGCTGAAGCCGTCCGACATCCACAGCATCATTGGCACCTGCGTCTGTTCGCGCGGTGCGAACAGGTAGGGCGTGCCGTGAAGGTAGACATTGTTCTCGCCCAGCGATTCGCCATGGTCGGAGAAGTACAGCATGGCAGTATCTGCTTCCTGCTCTGCCGCGATGGCGCGCAGGCGGTCGATGGTCTGGCTCAGGAAAAAATCGGTGTACAGGATGGTGTTGTCGTACGCCGCCTGGATCGATGCGCGCGAACAGGTGTCGAAGTCACTGTTCGTGCACACCGGTCCGAAGCGGCCGAACCCACGCGGGTAGCGGCTGGCATAGGCGGGACCGTGGCTGCCTTTCTGATGCAGGACGACCACCAGGTCCTTCTTGCTGCTGCGCAGCAGTTCCGGCAGGCCCGTAAGCAGGCGCTCGTCGTAGCACTCGTCGCCATCGCACAGGGCGTCCCTGCCATTCGGCCTGGACCAATCTTCATACTTCACGCGCCCGCACACGCCCTTGCAGCCCGAGTTGTTGTCGCGCCAGATGACCTCGAAGCCGGCGTGCGACAACACGTCGAGCAGCCCTTCCTGGCCGGCGGCCCTGGCCTGGCTGTAGTCGTCGCGGCCGAAGGCGGAAAACACACAGGGCACCGATACCGCCGTTGCCGTTCCGCATGAACTCACGCGCGAGAAATTGATCAATCCAGCTTGCCGCGACAGCAGAGGATTGGTGTCGCGCGCATAGCCGTTGAGCGAGAAGCTGGCCGCGCGCGCCGTTTCACCGACCACGATCACGGTCAGCGTCTTGCGCCGCTGGCCGGCCCAGGCCGCGCCCTTGACCGCATCGCGGCCCAGCGGAGCGACCACGACCGCGCTGGCCCAGCGGCCGTGCAGATAGCCATGTACGGCCTGGATGAAGTTAGTGGGCGTCAGCAAAAAGCGCAGTTCGCGATGTTCGCGCAGCGCGGGCGCCAGGCTTTTGAACAGCAGTACCAGCAGCGCCAGCGCCAGCAGCAGCGATCCGGCGGCATTGCCGAAGCGCTTGAGCACGCCTTTCACGCCACTGGGAAACTGGATATGCGCGCGCGCAATCAGCACCGCCGGCAGCACGCCCAGCAGACCGATCCGCGCCGCCATCTGCCAGCTGAACAGCTCGGTGGCTTCGCGGGCATCGGTCTCGAACACGTTCTGGATCATCGCCTTGTCGATCACGATGCCATAGGCTGCGATGAAATAGCCGGCCGCCGACGCTGTCAGCACCAGGGCGATCAGCACCGGCTTGGCGATATAGCGGAAGCTGGCCAGCGTCAGGCAGGCATTGAAGAACAGGACGACGATCAGGAAGGAGCCCGCCAGCATGGGCAAGCTGGACAGGGAGACGCCGCCGGCGGCCTCGGTGAACACTGCCCAGAACTTGACGTTGCCTACGCTGGCCAGCAACAGCGCCACGGCCAGCACCAGCAGCGGCGCATCGATACGCCTTGCAAACAGCTTTTCCATCATCACCACCTTTGTCGGCATTGCAGCGGAGTTCGCTGCATGTCCTCAAGGATAGAAAGTAGTGCCTCAAGCCATCGTCAAGCCGGTGTCAGGATTGTGTGAAGGACGCTGAAAAATCGATCGTGAAGCGGCTGCCGCCCTGTGCGCGGCTGGCGTAGTCGAGTGAAGCGCCCAGGTATTCGCAGATGCGGCTGACCAGCGACAGGCCCAGCCCGGTGCCGGCAGAACCGCTCGACGGCACCTGGAGCGCGCCCACGCCCAGCGTCTGGCGCACTGCATCCGGCAAGCCGCGGCCGGTATCTTCGACCGTGATGCGCCCGTCCTCGATCAGCACCGTCACTTCTCCCTGCTCGGTGTACTGGCACGCGTTGCGGATCAGGTTGGCGATGGCCGACACGCACAGCTCGGCCGGCGCGCAGACGGTGAATGCGGCGTTGCCGACCCAGCGCAGCGTCACCGGCTTGTCCGCCACCATGGCCTGGTAGCGCTCGGTCTCGCGGCGCGCGATATCGCTGACCGATACCGGCGCGAACAGGCCGAGCTCGGGCGCGCGCGCCAGCAGCAGCAGCACCGTCACGCACTCGGTCGCTTCCTGCGCCGCCCGGTAGATGCGCTGGGCCGGCGCGCGCATGGCGACGCTGTCGCCGTTCTCGATCAGGATTTCGGCGGCGCCCATGATGACGGTGAGCGGCGTGCGCAGTTCATGGCTGACGTCGCCCGTGAAGAAGCGTTCGCGGTCGAGGAATTCACGCAGTTCGCTGGTATGCGCATCGAGCGCGCGCGCCAGCACGCCCAGCTCGTCCTCGCGTTCGGTATGCGGTAGCGAAAACGCGCCGTTGCCGACGCCGTCGGCCAGTTCGCGGATGGGCGTGACGATACGCCGCCCGACGAAACGGCCGAGAAACAGTGCCAGGATGACGAAACCGGCGAAGAAGGCGGCGAACATCGAGTACACCAGCACTTCGATATCCTCGTAGTCGCTTTCATGGTCGACCACGACATACGGGCCCTGCGCGTCGGCGCCGGACAGCACGTGCAGGCCGATGCCGTCGACCTCGGCCTCGGAGACGCCGGCAGGCAGGTCGCGCAGCGAGTGCGGGATGTCGTCGCCGCGATGAAAGCGCAGGCCGGCCGGCAGGTCGGCCGGCAAGCCGGCGGCGGCGCGCGGACGCGCCCACTTTTCCACCTCGGCCAGGCGTTCGTCAACCAGGTGCACCTCGATGCCCTCGACCACGATCGCCGCCAGCACGGCAAAGAACAGCGACAGGACGACGCCGAACAGGATGAAGGCGACGACGATCGGCCGGCTGAGCGAATTAGCCGCGCGCATCGGGCAAGGCGAGTTTGTAGCCGACGCCGGCAATCGTGTAAATCATCGGGAAGGCGAACGGCTTGTCGAGCGCCTGGCGCAGCGCGTGGATATGCGTGCGCAGGGCGTCGCTCTCGGGGCGGTCTTCGCCCCACACGGCCTGCTCCAGCGTCTCGCGCGGGACGATGCGCGGCGCCGCCACCATCAGGCTGCGCAGCAGGATGTAGCCGGTCTTGGTCAACGTCACCTTGACGCCGCCGCGCGTGGCTTCCTGCTGGTCGGGGTCGAACACCAGTTCGCCGAAGCGCAGCGCGCGGCTGACCGCATGCTGCCCGCCCGCGCGGCGCGCCAGGGCTTTCAGGCGTACGTCGAGCTCGACCAGCGAGAACGGCTTGACCAGGTAATCGTCGGCGCCGCTGTCGAAACCGCTCACCTTGTCTTGCAGGCTGTCGCGCGCGGTCAGCATTAGCACTGGCGTGGCGCTCTGCAGGTCGGCGCGCAGCTTCTGGCACAGCTCCAGCCCGTTCAGGCCGGGCAGCATGACGTCGAGGATGATGACGTCGTAGCTGTTCTCGGACGCCAGGGCCAGGCCGCCGTAGCCGTTGCGGGCCGAGTCGACGGTATAGCCCTTGGGCTCCAGGAAGCCGTACAGATTGGCCAGGATGTCGGGATTGTCTTCGACGATGAGAATGCGCATGCGGGTAATTGTAATGCCAAAAAGGCAGGAACTTCAGCGCGGGCGGTAGCGCTGTTCGCGGTACAGCAGCGATGGCAGCATCACATGCGCCATGGCCCGCTCGGTGTCCGCCTTGGCCGGCTCGCCCTTGCCCGGGTCGAAGGCGCCGGTTGCGGCGTCGTAGTGCGCCGCCAGCGGCGCCTGGCCGGGCCGCAGCACCGTGGCCTTTGCGCCTTCCAGGTAGGCGAAATAGTCGTTGAACTGGATCAGCGCGCGGCCGGGCGTGGTGCTGTCCTTGACCAGGTCGCGCCCGATCATCGGGTGGTTGCTCGATACGCCCAGCAGCGACAGCATCGTCGGCGCCAGGTCGACCTGGCTGGCGATGGTGGCGATGCGCTTCGGCTCGATGTCGGCGCCCAGGATCAGGCCGGGGATATGGAATTTCTTGATCGGCACCAGGCTGTCGCCATACACCCGGTTATCGTGGTCGGCCACGATCAGGAACACGGTGTCCTTCCAGTAGGCCTGCTTCTTCGCTTCGCGGATGAATTTTCCCATCGCGAAGTCGGCGTACTTGACCGCATTGTTGACGGTCTGCTTGTCCGGGTCGTGCAGGGTGATTTTCCCGTCCGGGAATTCGAACGGCTCGTGGTTCGACGAGGTGAAGATCAGGCTGAAGAACGGCCGCTTGTCGTCGAGGCGCTGCTCGTGCAGTTTCTCGAGGCGCTCGAGCGACTTGTCGAACAGGTCTTCGTCAGACGCGCCCCAGCTGCCGACGAAGGCCGGCTTCATGTCGCCGATATCGACGATGTTCTGGAAGCCGTTCCCGGTGAAGAAGCTGCGCATATTATCGAAGTGCGCTTCGCCGCCGTAGACGAATTCGGTGTGGTAGCCCTGGCGTCCCAGGCCATCGGCCAGCGTATAGAAATTCTGCTGCGACAGCGACAGCTTGACCGTGCTGCGCGCCGGCGTCGGCGCGTAGCCGGCGACCACCGCCTCGATCCCGCGCACCGAGCGGGTGCCGGTGGCGTACAGCTGCTCGAACCACCAGCCCTCGTCCTTGAGTTTTTCGAGTTCTGGCGTCACCGCCAGGCCGCCCAGCGACTTCACAAACGTAGCGCCCAGGCTCTCCTGCAGCACGATGACGAGATTGAGCGGCCTGTCGCGCGCGATCGCGGCCTGCTGGTAGTGCAGTGTCGGCAGCTCGGGATTCGGGTAGTGGTAGTCGCGCAGCCACGGCGCCGCCTTCACCTCGGACAAGACCTGCGCGCGTGGGAAATCGCCATAGATCGCGGACGATGTGGCCTCATTGTCCATCGAGCGGATCGCGTCGAGCACCGACCAGGCCGAATTGATGACGAGCGAATTGACCATCGCGTCGCCAGTGAGCGCGAACATGGCCGGATTGGCGGGACGGTGGCCCGTGGTCGAGCGGATCTGCACGAACACCAGCAGGCACAGGACGGGCCAGACCAGCAGCAGCCTGCGGCTTGGCCACGGCACCATGCCGCCTGCCGCGCTTTTCATCAGGCGCACCAGCGCCACGCCCAGCACCAGCGTCAGTGCACAGCCCAGCACCAGCGCGGTACGGAAGCCGTGCCACAGCGTCGCGAACACTTCGTGCGGATAGCTCAGGTATTCGATGAACAGACGGTTCGGCCGCGCGTCGTACTGCATGATGAACTGGGGCGACGCCACTTCCATGAACACGATGAAGATCAGCGCCGCGCTGGTCCAGGTCACGGTGAAGCCGCGCCACAGGCGCGCGCTGCGCCCGTGCGCCAGCAAGGGGGCCAGCAGCAGCGGGAGCGCGAGAAAGTAGCCGAGCAGGATCAGGTCGGCGCGCACGCCCTGCACCAGGAGTTCGGGCACGATGCCGGTCGCGGCCACGCGTGGCCATTGCCAGGCCAGCAGCGCCACCCGGAACGCGGACAGGGCCAACAAGCCGATGAGCAGCATCTGCACCAGCGGTGCAAACGGGCCGGTCCACCAAGTGATGCGGGCCAGCCAGGATGCAGGGGGCGGGGAAATTGCCGTGGCGCCGACGGCGGCGCGCGGCAGGTGAAGCTTCTCGATATTCATGGCATGCATACTAGGTAGCATGCTGTCATCGAGACGTTAATGCAGTGTTAAGGAAGCGTTAAATTGCCCAGACGAACGAAAGCCCGGCCAGCTTGCGCTGGCCGGGCTTTCAAGCTAGCGCGCCAGGCGGCGCGCTATGCGCAATCAATCGCGGTAGTCGCGGTAGTTGCGGTATTCGCTACGGTCGCTCGAACCACCCAGCAGCTTGGCCAGGATGAAGCCGACGCCAACCGCGGCCAGCAGTGCGCTGGCTGGGTTGTTCTTGACGTATTCCTTGCCCTGGGCCGACAGGTCCGAGCATTTTTCGCTCAGCTGGGTCGAACGGTCGCCGAACTTTTCCTGGGCGCTGCCCAGCAGGCCGGTGACCTTGTCGACGCCCGCGTGGGCTTTCGACGCCAGGTTGTCGACCACTGGCTGCGCGGCTTGCGCTGCCTTGTCGATGCCAGCATGCACTTTATCCGGGCTGATCGACGAGATCGCTGCCTTGATGCCGCCGACGGTGGTGGTGTCCTTGTCGGTCGACGAGGCCGAGGTCGACGACGAGGTGTCGCTCGACGAAGAACCCGACGCATTGCCGGCGCCGGTGCTGGCGCTGCTGCCGGTGTTGCCCAGGCCGCTGTTGCCGGCGGTCGCGCTCTGCGAGCTGCCGACGCTGCTGGTGCCCAGGGCGCCGGTGCCTTGCGAGCTCGCGCCCAGGTTGCCCGACGACGAGGCGCTTTGCTGGCTGCCCGACGAGGCGGTGGTGTTCTTGTTCAGGCTGCTGTCCTGGCTTTTGCCGATGTTCAAACCTGCATTGGTTGCGCTGATGCCCTTACCTTCGGTCGGTTTTTGATTATCCATGATGTAATCCTCATAAAAATAGTGATCAACGCGGAGTAGACAGATTTCGACTAGCACCACATTCTTGATTGAGTTGGTCCGATACAAAACGCGGGAACGAAAGCAGTCTGCGGTGCATCAATGGCAGCTTCGCTCTATGCTCCAAGTCAGTTTCTTATGAGACTGACCTAGTGCCGGCGCAGAAGTTCCATCGATCGCGACCCTCTTCCATCCACTTCGAGCGGTGCCTTGCAGCACCGTCACGCGCGCAGTATCGGACTAAACTGCGTCGCGATACAAAAAATACAATGGATGACAAGGTGATGACCGTGCGTTGACTAACAGAGCCGTTCTATCGGACCAGAATGGCGTGTTTTCGCGCCAAATAAGCTGACGATGAGGCCGTCACGGCGTACCATACGCGCCCACAGGAAACAGCAATTACTCAGCAGGAAAGTGCAAGAACATGGCAGTAGAGAAAGATCCAGCTGGTTCGCGCCTGCCGCCGCTGCCGGCCTGGCAGCCGGATGCGGCGAACGAGGCATTGGCGCGCGCCCAGGCGCGCGAGCGCAGGGATGCGCAGGTGCGTGGCGTAGACTCCATCGCCGGCATGCGCGAGGCGATCAAGGAAGCAGCGCGCGCCCTACCGCGCCTGGACGAAGTGCCGCGCGTGGGCCGGCTCGATGCGGCCGGCTTTCGGGCCCGCGCCGCCGCCGGCCTGCCGTTCCTGATCGATGGCGTGGTCAAGCGCTGGCCGCTGCTGGCGCTCACGCTGGAGGACTTGCGGCGCGACCATGGCGACTTGCCGGTGCGGGCGCGCGTAGGCGATTATGTCAATACAGCCTTCGCGCCCGACCGCGCGATGCAGGACATGTCCTTGCGCGCCTACCTAGACTTGCCCAGCGGCCCAGGGCTGCCGCCCTACGTCGGCAATCTCGAACTGCGCGAATTGAACCGCCTGTGCCACTGGCCCAGCTACTTCGACAAGATGGGCCCGCCCCGCTTCTGGGTCGGACCGGCGCGCACGGTCACACCGCTGCATTGCGACTACGACGACAATATCTTCGCGCAGATCCGGGGCAGCAAGCGCATCTTCCTGGCGCCGCCGCATCACGACGCATTTCTGTACACGCGCGAAGCCAATCCGCTGCTGTTCGGCTCACCGTTCGACCCAGAGACACCCGATTACGATCAGTTTCCACTGGCGCGCCAGGCGGCGACCGTCGAGGTCATCGTGCATCCGGGCGACCTGCTGTACGTGCCGGCCGGCTGGTATCACCAGGTGCGGGCGTTGACGTTCTCGCTGTCGTCGAATCGCTGGGCGCGTGGCCAGCCGCTGGCCCTGGCCGGTTAGACGCTCGTCTGTTCGACCGCGTCGACCTCGCCCTTGGCGGCTTCGGCCTGCTCCGACGGCAGGAACTCGGTCGACAGCCGGCCATCGGCATTGTGCTGCACGATGCGCAGCGGCCGGCCTTGCGTGTCGAGCCATACCTGGCCGACGCCGGCGCCATTCCATACGCGTTCGCCATGACGGCGCTGGTCCGGCAGGCGCGGATTGATGGCCAGGTCGCGGCGCCGGGTCAGCCAGTTCAGTGGCGAGCGTGGCGAGAACAGCCAGCGATTGCCGCGATCGAGCCAATCGAGCAGGCGCGGTGGGAACTCGTTCTTGAAGCCGCTGCTGGTAATCTGCCACAGATGCGGCGGGTGGTCGGAATCGCGTACTTCGACGTCATAGGCGGAGGAATAATGCACATCGCCCGACAGCACCACGTAATTACCGGGCGTGCGCGAATGGCGGAAGATATTGAGCATGCTGTTGGCCGCGCCGCGGTGCGCCATCCAGTTCTCGGCGTCGACCGTCAGGGCGAAGCCGGCGAACGTGGCGATGCGCTGCACCACCTCGATCAGCTTGACGCCGAACATCGGCGCCGCCGAGACGATCACCGCCGCCGATTCATCCAGCAATTCCTGCTGCAGCTCGACCAGCGACTCCCAGTCCATCAGCCCCGAAGGATGGCTCGGCGTGCGCCGGTTGCGCCAGCGCCGGGTGCGGGTGTCGAGCACGATGATGGCGGGCTGGGTGCGCAGCACGTAATCCCAATCGTTGAACACCGCCAGCTGGCGGATCAGGGCGTCCTGGGGTTGCGGCGCCAGCCTGCCCTTGGCATCCGGCGCCGCCAGCAGCGCATCCAGGTCGTCCAGCGCCGTGGAGAACACGTCGGGACGGTTGCCCCAGGCCTGGAACACCATGTAGGCGACCAGCGCATTGCCCACGATGCGGCGCGAGAACGGATGTTCGTAGGCCGTCTTTTCCCACTTGGCCGACAGGTTCCAGTCGTCGGTGACGTCATGGTCGTCGAAGATCATCATGGTCTGCACGTGGGCCAGCAGGCGCGCGGCCTGCGGCAGGTCTTCGCAGAAGCCCTGCATTGCGGCGCTCTCGCGCTCCCAGCGCTGCGTGCACTTGGCGTCGAGCCGCGGCGGCGGCGCATCCTGCACGACCTTCCAAGGCAGCGGCGACCACACCAGCAGGTACATCGCCATCACTTCGGCCAGCGTCACCAGGTGGTTGTGCGCATTGGCGGTGGTGAAGATCGGCTTTTCTGAGCCGCCGAAGAACTTGTCGCGCAGGTCGTCATTCGACTTGAACGCCGGCAGCAGCTTCTCGCGCCGGTAGTAATTGTCGGGATGCGCGAACAGGGCTTCGCTGTCTTCCACCGTCGCGCCTTCGAGGCACTCTGCATACAGCCCCAGGCGATGGATCAGCGCATGCACCGCGGCCAGCATCGGGCCCGCCACATCGTCGACATACACCTGGTCGCCACACATGATCAGCATCGCCGGGCGTTCGTCGGCGCGGTTGATGTGCGGCGCGAGCAAGGCGTCGGCGCGCGCCAGGCCATCGCGCGACGGGTGGTGCGGCTTGCGGCAGGAACCGTACAGCAGGTTATCGGCGCGGCTCTTGAGCACCAGGTTCGGCATTGAGGCGCCTTGGTGGACCAGGTGCGGCGCCCACTGCGCGACACCGGCGTCACCCAGCAGTACGTCGTAGTCGATCACGGTGTCCTGCGGCAGCGGTTCGTCCAGGGTCACGTCGATCAGGTGGATGTAGGCATGCACGCCGATGCGCAATACGCGGCAGCGCTCTGCATCGAGCGTCAGGCGCTGCTGCGTGCCGCCGCGCGGCGCCAGCACCAGCGTCAGCTCGAGCGGCGCGCTGCCGACCAGCCATAGCACCAGGCGGCCCGGCTCGAGGCGGCGCAGGATCGGACCGGCGAGGACGGGGGGCAGGCTGGAAGGCGAGGTATCAATCAAGGAGCGGTCGAACTGGTGGACGAAGACCGGACCAGTGTAGCAGAGCCATCCAGATTGCATTAGCGCATCAGCCGCGCGCGATCACCAGCAGGCCGACCACGATGCAAGCACAGCCTGCCAGCTTGGCCGGCGTGATCGACTCTTGCAGGAACAACCAGCCCAGCAGGAAGGCAATCACCACGCTGCCCTTGTCGATCAAGGCCACGGTCGAGACCTCCCCTTCCTTGATCGCCTTGTAATAGAAGATCCAGGAAAGCGCCGTGGCCACGGCCGATCCGGCCAGCCACGCGATATTGGGCCAGGTGAGCGACTGCACCTCACGTGCCGGCACCACCGCAGCGGCGAACAGCAGCACGAAGACGAACACGAAGCAGGTGCGCACCGCCATGCCAAGGTCGCCGGAAATCCCGGTCAGCCCCGGCTTGGCAATCACCGCCGTCACGCCGGCGAAGATCATGGACAGGAAGGCGTACAGCACCCAGCGTTCCATCGCGACCTCCTAATAGTAGACGCAGATGCGCTGGCCGTCGATCTCGCGCACCCGGATATCGAGCTGGTAGAGGTCGTGCAGCACGGCGGGCTGGATCAGCTCCAGCGGCGTGCCGTGGTAAGCCACTTTACCGTCACGCATGGCGACGATGCGGTCAGCGTAACAGGAGGCGAAATTGATGTCGTGCAGGACCAGGATGACCGTCTTGCCCAGTTCGATCGCCGCGCGCCGCAACAGCTTCATCATGTCGACCGCGTGGCGCATGTCGAGGTTGTTGAGCGGCTCGTCGAGCAGCACATAATCGGTGTCCTGGCACAGCACCATGGCGACGAAAGCGCGCTGGCGCTGGCCGCCCGAGAGCTGGTCGAGGAAACGGTCCGCCAGTGGTTCCAGGCTCAGGTAGCCGAGCGCACGCTCGACGTGAAGAGCGTCATCCACCGTCGGGCGCCCGCCCGAATGCGGATAACGCCCGAACGCCACCAGGTCGCGCACCGTCAGGCGCATCGGCAGGTGGTTATCCTGGCGCAGGATCGCCAGGCGGCGCGCCAGTTCCTTGCTGTCGCCCTTCAACACATCGATGCCGTCCACGAGCACCCGGCCCGCGCTCATCGGCAGCAGGCGGCTGATCATCGACAGCACGGTCGACTTGCCGGCGCCGTTCGGACCAATGATGGCGGTGACGCCGCCGGCCGGCAGCGTCAACGTCACATCGTCGACCACGACGGTCTCGCCATAGCGTTTGCTGATATTGGAAATCTCGATCATGGTCTAGTGCTTCTTTCGGGTGATCAGGAACAGGAACAGGATGCCCCCGACGAATTCGATGACGACGCTGACCGTGGCATTGAGCTCCAGCACGCGCTCGAGCAGTACCTGGCCGCCGACCAGGAACACCACGCCCCACAGCACCGCCATCGGCAGCAGGTATTTGTGCTTGTCCGAACCGGCCGTCACATACGCCAGGTTGCTGACCAACAGGCCGAAGAAGGTCACCGGCCCAACCAGCGCGGTCGATACCGACACCATCACCGCGATCAGGGCCAAGGTGAGCATCACCGTGCGGCGATAATCGATGCCCAGGTTGACTGCGATCTCGCGTCCCAGCGACAGCACATCGTACTGGTGGCGCAGGCGCCAGGCCACGACCGAGGCCAGGCCGATCGCGATCGCCGATACCCACAGCAAGCCGGTCTGGATCGCATTGAACGAGGCGAACATGCGGTCCTGCAGCACCATGAACTCGTTGGGATCGATCAGGCGCATCACGAAGCTCGACAGGCTGCGGAACAAGAGGCCGAACACGATCCCGGCCAGCAGCATCAGGTGCAGGCTGTGCGCGGCGCCGTTGAACAGTGCCTTGAACAGCAGGCAGGCGAAGCCCGTCATCATGATCACCTCGAACGCGAAGCGCAGGTTCGGGTTGCCGGTATCAAGGAGCGGATCGATGCCGAGGCTGAACACGATCACCGCCTGGATCAGCAGGTACAGGGCGTCGAAGCCCATGATCGACGGCGTCAGGATGCGGTTGTGCGTGATCGACTGGAACAGCACCGACGACACCGCGATGGCATACGCCACCAGCACCATCGCGGCCAGCTTGGCGCCGCGGAACGGCAGCACGAAGTTCCAGTTGCCGCCCGCGCCGATCAGCATGAAGCAGGCGACGACCGCCAGCGCCGCCGTGCCCAACAGCGCCAGTCGGGTTTTAGGGCTTACCGCTTTCAGATCAAGCGCCACGTGAACGACCTCGCAACAACAGGAACAGGAACAGCGCGCCGCCGATGATGCCGACCACGGTGCCGATCGGGATCTCGTAGGGCGCCACGACGAGGCGGCCGATGATGTCGCAGGCCAGCACGAATAGCCCGCCGAGCACCGCGACCCAGGGCACCGAGCGGCGCATATTGTCGCCAAACAGGATGCTCACCACGTTCGGCACGATCAGGCCCAGAAAGGGAATGCTGCCGGCCGTGACCACCACCACGGCCGAAATGGCCGAGACGATCATCAAGCCCCACAGCGTCAGGCGCTTGTAGTTCAAGCCCAGGTTGGTGGTGAACTGCTGGCCCATGCCGGCCACCGTGAAGCGGTCGGCCGCAAACCAGGCCACCAGCGCCAGCGCCCCGCCGATCCACAGCAGCTCGTAGCGTCCGCGCAAGACGCCTGAAAAATCGCCTACGGTCCAGGCGTGCAGCGTCTGCAGCATGTCGTGGCGGTAGGCGAAGAAGGTCGTCACCGCCTGCACCACGCCACCCAGAATCAGGCCGACCAGCGGCACCAGGTAGGGCGAGCGCAGTGGAATGCGGCGCAGCAGGGCCAGGAACAGGAACGTCCCGGCCAGCGCGAAGCCGGCGGCCACCAGCATCTTGCCGAACACCGGCGTGTCGGGCGCCAGCAGCGCCAGCACCAGCACGCCGAGCGTGGCCGATTCGATGGTGCCGGCGGTCGACGGTTCGACGAATCGGTTGCGGACCAGCATCTGCATGATCAGGCCGGCGACCGCGAGCGACATCCCGGCCAGCAGCAGGGCCAGGGTGCGCGGCAGGCGGCTCACCACCAGCAGCTGCCAGGCGTCGGACTGGGTACCGGCCAGCAGGCCGGCGAAGCTGAAATCGGCGGCGCCGATACCGACGCTGAACACGACCAGCGCCGCCGTCAGGAATAACGGCAGCGCGAGCCAGGCGTGTGAAATGTTACGGGCAGGACGCGCGCTGGCGCCCTCCTCGGCTTGGCGCGTCGATATCATCGGCGCGCTCCGCCGCATGGCGGCGGCATGAATACAACCATCGCGATCAGCGTTCCGCAGTATTCAGCGCGCGCGCCAGTTGGTCGACGTTTTCCTGCAGTGCGGTGATGCCGGCGCTGCCCAGGGTGTACCAGTTCAGGCCATCGAGGTAGACGACCTGCTTTTTCTTCCAGGCGGTCGACTGGCGCACCAATTCGTTGTCCAGGAACTTGGCGGCGGCAGTGCCTTCGCGGCCGATGGCGGCGTCGCGGTCGATCACGAACAGCCAGTCGGGATTGGTCTTCTGGATGAATTCGAAGGAGATCGCCTGGCCGTGGTTCGAGGTATCCAGCTTGGCGACGGCCGGCTTGATGCCGAAGGTGTCGTGCAGCACGCCGAAACGCGAGCCCGGGCCGTAGGCGCTCATCTTGCCGCCGGTGGTCAGGATCACCAGGCCGGTGCCGGCGCTCGCCGCCTGCGTCTTGAGGGCCGCGATCGAGCTATCGAGTTTATCGGTCAGCTCCCTGGCGCGCGCCTGCTTGCCGAACAGGCCAGCCAGGGTGTTCACATTGGCCTTGGCGCTGGCCACCAGGTTGGTGCGGTCGACCGTCATGTCGATGGTCGGTGCGATCTTGGCCAGTTGGGCGTACTTGGCCTGCGAACGGCCGCCGACGATGATCAGGTCCGGCTTGGCGCCGTGGATTTTTTCGTAGTCAGGCTCGAACAGGGTGCCCATCTTGGGGGCGCTGTTGTAGCGCGTCAGGTGGCGCGGCAGCGGACGCGCGGTGGTGCTCATGGTCGGCACGCCGGCCACGTTGACGTCCAGCGCCGACAGGTTGTCGAGCGTGGTCGCATCCAGCACGATGACCTTCTTCGGATTGACCGGCACCGCGGTCGTGCCGCTGGCGTGCTTGATCTGCACGGTGCCCTGGGCCTGGGCCGGCAGCGCGCCGAACGCCATGGTCATGACGGCGCCGATGGCCATGATGGCGTGGCGGCGGTGGAAGATGGTGTTGATGGTCATGTGGAGATTCCTGGTGCTGTGGGGTTGGGGGTTCGGTGAATCGGCATGCGCCTGTGTTGCTTTCTATCGTTCACATTCTTGCGCTGTGGCGAACACGTATTGCCAGCAAGGCCCTCTCTGAATGATAATCATTATCATATGCAATTAACCGTTCGAAAGTTTGTCAAGTTGTGGCAAACATCTACAGCCCAGCAATGAATCAAGCCTCCCCTCAGCCTTCCCGTATTCTGGTGGTCGACGACCACGCCGACATCCGCGACCCGCTGGCCGCCTTCCTGCGCCGCCATGATATGGAAGTGCTGACCGCATCCGACGCGGCCGCCGCACGCGTGCTGCTGCGCGAGCAGCAGATCGACCTGGTGGTGCTCGACATCATGCTGCCGGGCGAAGACGGGCTGTCGCTGTGCCGCCATCTGGCCGAGACCAGCTCCACGCCGGTGATCCTGCTGACCGCGATGGCGGGCCAGGAACAGCGCGTGGCCGGGCTCGAGATTGGCGCCGACGATTACGTGACCAAGCCCTTCGATCCGCGCGAGCTGGTAGCGCGCATCAAGGGCATGCTGCGGCGCCTGAGCCGCGCTGCGAGCCAGTGGCGCGGCCGCAGCTATGCGTTCGGCGACTGGACGCTCGACATGGACCGGCGCGAGCTGCGCGACGCGGGCGGCGAGCCGGTGGCCCTGAGCACGTCCGAATTCCGCCTGCTTGGCGCGCTGGTCGAACGGGCCGGCAAGGTGCTCAGCCGCGACGAGCTGCTCGACCTGACGCGCGATGGCGAGGTGCAGTCGTTCGACCGCAGCATCGACAGCCAGGTCAGCCGCCTGCGCAAGAAGCTGGAAAGCGATCCGCGCCGGCCACGCCTGCTCAAGACCTCGTGGGGCGACGGCTATGTATTCACGGCCGACGTGCGCGCATTGCCATCGGCAGGCTGAGATGCGCTTGATCCCGAAGACCATGGGCGGCCAGCTGATCGCCACCATGCTGCTGGCCGTGATGGTGGCGCACGCCGCCGCGATCATCGTGCGCCAGCTGACGCCGGACGCGATGCATCCGCTGGCGGCGCGCTATATGCTCGACCGCATGGCCGGGATCCATCAGGTGCTGCAGCTCTCGCCCGACAAGGGCGAAGAGATCCTGAACGCACTCGGTTCGCCGACGTCGCGCTTCTGGCTGGCCTCGAGCGCGAGCGAGACCGGCGTGCCGATGAGCGAAGCCGAGCAACAACAGGCGCAGGCCCTGGCCAAGCGCCTGCCGCGCGATCCGGCGCCGCGCAGCTGGATCCAGCTGACCGACCATGAACCGGGCGGCGACGGCAAGCGCCAGGCCGGCATGCTGGCCTCGGTCGAACTGCCGGACGGGCGCTGGCTGGTCGGCTACCAGCAGTCGCCGGGGGCGAGTCCCTGGTGGCGTCCGCTGCACTTCTCGATCCCGGTCAGCACCTTGCCGGTGCTGCTGGTGGCGCTGCCCTTCATCGGCCGCATCCTGCGTCCGATCCGCGCGCTGGAGCGCGCCGCCGAACGTTTCAGCCGCGGCGAGCACGATGGTCCCTTGCTGGTCACGGGCCCGCGCGAGGCGCGTGAACTGACGACTGCCTTCAACACGATGGCCGAGCGCCAGCGGCGTTTCAACGACGACCGCACGCGCATGCTGGCGGCGATCAGCCACGACCTGCGCACGCCGATCACGTCGTTGCGGGTGCGGGTGGAACTGATCGACGACCCGGAGCTGCGCGCGGCGATGATCCGCACGCTGGAGACGATGGGTCTGATGGTCGAGCAAACGCTGCGCTTCGCCGCCGAGGAATGCGTGGTCGAGCCATCGCAAGACATCGACCTGGCAATATTAATGCGCGACCTGGCGGCCGAACTGGCGCGCCCCGGCATCCGCATCCGCTATGCCGGCCCGGACACCCTTCCCTACCGTTGCCGCCCGGTCGCGCTGCGCCGCGCCGTGGGCAACCTCGCCGAAAACGCCACCTGCCACGGCACCGAGGTGACGCTGTGCGCCAGCGCCTCAGAAACCGGCATCATCCTGGCGGTAAGCGACAACGGCCCCGGCATCCCCCCGGACGAACTCGAACGCGTATTCGAACCCTTCGCCCGTCTCGACACCGCCCGCTGCCGCGACACTGGCGGCGACAACGGCCACGGCAGCGCGGGCGGCAGCGGCGTCGGCCTCGGCCTGAGCATCGCCCGCACCTGCGTCGAAGCCCACGGCGGCATCCTGACCCTCGCCAACACCCCACCCGGCCTCACCGCCACCCTCACCTTGCCCACCTGAAACCTCCCTTGAGGGTCCCTTGAGGGTCAGAGTAGAATTATTGAGCAATTTCTCCGCAAAGCGAATAACGAGGGTCAGAGTAGAATTATTGGCCAATATCTTATTAGCACGATGAATCCGGGCATTTTTCATTTGATCGTGTTTTAAATAAATTACCCAATAATTCTACTCTGACCCTATTTAATTTCGGTCGAATTTCGCTGCCACAGGCACATTTTTTCTCTATGAGACGACTATGCTAGCCATCAGAAAATTGATCGCTCTATTTCGATTCCAGACATCAATAATTGGGCCCCAAATTAATTAGGGTCAGAGTAGAATTATTGAGCAATTTCTTATAAATTCGAATAATTGGGGACAGAGTCAGTGTCAGAAACAATGTCGCAACCACTCGGGCAATGAGGGTCGGAGTCGAATTAAAAGCAATTCTGGAGAATTGCTCAATAAATCGACTCTGACCCTATTTTGCCTTGGGGAAAGGTTTTTCGATGAATGCAGATTTCGCTTGCGTCGCGTGGTGGCTCATATAGAATGAATGAGAATCATTATCATCTGACTGGAGCTCGCTTCGGTCTGCCACCAGCTTGCGTCACGAGGAACGACATGTGCGACAAACACGCTTCGACACAGCCCTGCCCTAATGAAGGCCCGCAAAGTTCGCGCCGCCGGCGCGTCTGGGAGCTGTCCCATGCCTGCCATTGCCCGCTGGTCGGTGTGGGGCTGCCGCTCAATGGGCTGCGCAAGCTGGTGGAGAAGGTTACCGGCGGTAAGGTGCTGCATGACGATTACGATATCCACGTCGGCACCGTCAGCGAATGCGCGCTGCGTACGCCCGTCGCGGATGCGGTCCAGAAGGAACTCGAACGCCGCTATGCCCAGCATATCCAGCGCTTCCGCGCAGCCAAGACAACCGAGCAGGTCGAGGCCATGTGGGAGGCGGCGGTGGCGGCTGGCGATGTGGCCGGGGCGTTCTGGGCCGGGCTCTCGCATCCGCGCTGCACTACCGCGCTCGAAGAGAAGATGTGCCGCGATATCCATATGGTGCAGCACCAGGCCGGCGCCTGCGCGCGCGCCGATATGAACAAGTTCAATGCGATCGTTGCCGACAACGCGCGCCTCGAGCGCGACGTGGCGCGTCTGCAGGAGCGCTGCAATGCGCTGGCGCTGGAAAAAGCCGGCGACACTGAACGGCATGATGGGCTGTTGATGGCGGCGCGTGCGGCGACCATCGCGCGTGATGGCGATATCGCGCTGCTGCGCGCCGAGCTGGCGCGGTTGCAGGCCAGTGTTCCGGAACTCGAGACGCGCGAACGGCTGGCCGAACGGGTGGCGCAGATGGAGGCGCGCGAGCAGGCCTTGCGCGCACAGGTGGCGGAATTGAAGGCGGCACGTACGCCGGCTTTCCCGGCGGCGCCGGAAGCCGAACCGGTCGCAGTGCCGGTCCAGGTGGTGCCGGTTGCGATGCCGGTGCGGCTGGAGAATCGCAGCGTGCTGTGTGTCGGAGGCCGCAGCAGCAGCGTGCCGATCTACCGCAATATGATCGAACGCGTCGGCGCCCAGTTCGCGCACCACGACGGCGGCCTCGAAGACAGCAGCAGTCAGCTCGACGCCAGCCTGGCCGCGGCCGACCTGGTGATCTGCCAGACCGGCTGCATCAGCCACAGCGCCTACTGGCGCGTGAAAGACCATTGCAAGCGCCACGGCAAGCGCTGCGTCTTCGTCGACAATCCGAGCGTCTCGAGCCTGGTGCGCGGCTTGCAGGAAGCCGCGACCGAAGAGACCCAGGCTTCTTAAGCAG
>Ga0265797_10002670_pt1 | contig 29649 bp, 26 predicted proteins | sample P2T30metagenome_FD_192433 | JGI IMG/M metagenome (GOLD analysis project Ga0265797, IMG submission 192433) | Plant litter microbial communities from East Loma Ridge, Irvine, California - P2 T30 | ecosystem: Environmental > Terrestrial > Plant litter > Unclassified | place: USA: California...
GATTACTGCGGAAGCTCATGCTTTTCGAGTTGCCCTCCACCCGTAGACTGCTCGAATGATAAGATGACTAATATGACGTATGCCCCTCCAACATGAGCTTAACTTTTCCCAATGCCCAGCTCACAGCTCTAAACATCCAATCAACAGTCAAAATGAGCCAATCACAAGAAATGGTTGTTATACTCACGGGTGCATCGAGAGGTACGTGCGTGCATCTAACAAGCTCATAGCATCTCTTTCCAGCCCAGCCAAAAGCATTGCAATTCTATATTCCTTCTCGTCTTCAAGTACTGAAGGAGTGCAAAAGCTACCACGTTGCAACTACTTTTCTGTACAAAGTGGAAAGAAGATATTGTGATAGTAAGATTCATCTCTTACTAACCCGTCCAAATAGGAATCGGTCAGGCAATCGCCCACCATCTGCTCTCCCGCAACCACAAGCTGGTGCTCGTATCACGAACCCAGTCAGCTCTCGAAGCCCTGCAATCTGAATATGGTTCTGAAAAAGTCGCCGTGCTCGCTGGAGACATGTCCGACGCTTCGTTGCCTGAAAAAGCTGTAGCTTTGGCAAACGAGAAATGGGGACGTCTCGACTCGTTGATCATCAACCATGGGTCTTTAGATCCAGTGAAGAAGGTGGCTGATACTAGTGCTGAGGAATGGAGAAAGGGATTCGATGTCAATGTTTTCAGTGCTGTTGGTTTGGTACGTACCTGTTCCGTCTTGGTTTCATTCATTTATTCAGTCAGTCAATCATCACCAAATTCAAGGATAGGAGCATATATGGCTGCTTCGAAAATGCTTCATCTCCTCTAGTTCATTCAAAAGCCCAGCTAACCACTCTAAACTACTCAAGATCCAAGCTGCTCTCCCTTCTCTGCGCAAGACCCAGGGCCGTATCCTCCTAACCTCCAGCGGCGCCGCAACCTCCGCTTACCAAGGCTGGGGCTGCTATGGTGCCGGAAAAGCGGTACTAAACCACCTAGCCCTTACCCTCTCAGTCGAAGAACCTTCTGTTACAACAATCTCTATCAGACCAGGCGTCGTAGACACGGAGATGCAACGTGAGATCCGAGAAGTGCATCACGAGCGAATGAGCGGAAAGGATAGAGAGAAGTTCAGTGGACTGAAGAGCGACGGAGGGCTTTTGAAGCCAGAACAACCGGGTTATGTCATTGCGAGACTGGCTGTTGGAGGTGACGAGGTCAAGAGCTTTAACGGCAAATTCCTAAGCTGGAACGACGAAAGCTTGGACAAATTTCAAGAGGATTGAGATAAGATGATTATTAGTCAGATCATTTCGTGGTCGTTATCATAAGGAAGCATCTATCTACATGTACGCCGTGATCATGGTAGCCAAAGGCCCTCTGTAGCAAGTTTCTCAAACTCAAATGTACGCCTGTACACCTTCATAAGCTCTAAAGCCTTGTGTGCGTTTATTTTGCTGGCCGTCCAGCCAGTGTGTCGATCTCAGTAGGCTTGGCTGGCGCCTGAGGCCTACCGGACAGCGTGTCGACCGTCTCCTTGAGAGCCATCCAGAACTCATGCTTGGGGCGGCGACGGTGCCACTCAGTCTCCCTCTTCTCCACAGTCTCCATCGGAGAGAACAGTAGCTTACTGCCCTTGATTCCGATAACGCTAATTGACATGGAGTCGTCCTCGATCTCATCTGCGTCTAGACCAGCAAAGCTCTCAAGATGTTGCATAGCCTTGATAGCGAATCTGACGGCCCTGACACGGTCCATGGGCGATGGTATGGTACCTTGCTGGAAGTGACCAGGCACACCGTGACGAGATTCAAACTTGCCCTTGCCGGCTTCCGCAATCATTTGAGCGATCATTTGCACGGAGTAGGTCTTCGACGCCTTCTCGTTGACCAAAATCACCTTACCAGACCTGCTGATACCCTTGTCCTTGGCAAAGACCTCGCGGAGGTGGTCGATGTCGCGGTCGAGCATCTTAAGGTTGATGCCGTCTTCGGGTGTGTATACGGCCAATGCTCCGATACTGAGACCGGCAACTGTTGCGATGTAGCCCGACTCACCACCTTGGGTCTCAATGACGAAGACGCGGCGACGCGACGCTGACGCTGATTGGCGGCAGGCATCGGAGTATTGGATAAGCGCGTTCAAGCAAGTATCCGAGCCAATGGAGTATTCTGTTCCTGGGACGTTGTTCGAGATGGTGGCAGGGATGATGACCATGGGAATCTTGAACGACTTGTAGTACTCCCGTGCTTTCCTCAGTTCCGAAACAGCTGTGAATGCTTCGAAACCGCCGACAACGAACAGAGACTGGATGTTGAACTTCTTGAAGACGAACGCAACTGTCTCGAGATCTTCACTAGGGAGCCCACGGTTCGTTCCAATCTCAGATCCACCCTTGGATGCCCAGGTCTCAGCATCGATCCACTTGATGTCTCGCACCGCACCCACGGGCTCATCAGAGTGGTGGCGGATTATGCCAGGGAAACCGTTGTGGAGCGCAACTGGCGTGTGGCCGCGAGCAAGGCAGTGCGCAACAGCAGCTCGTGTGGCTGCGTTCATGCCTCCGGCTGGGGCACCTACGTGGATGATACCGACGCGCATGCGCTTGTTCTCTGGTAGTAGAAGATCTGGCTGATCTTGCGCTGTTGTGATTTGGTAGGCTTGGTACTGTTGCTCGAATTCAGTATCGCGGAGCTGCATGGCCCTGTGGAAGTCCTTCCTTTCGATAGCTACAGCAACCTCCTTGGTCTGAGCGACAGCTTCAAGGAGTGGTCGTCGAACGATCTTGTTCTCTTGCATGCAGATAACCGGGCTGGGGGTTTCCGGGGTAGCTTCCAACACTGCCTTGACAGCCTCAGCACCCTGGAGTGTCGCAAGCATACGGTCGTAGGCGCATGGTGTACCTCCACGCTGGACGTGTCCGAGCGTAGTCACTCGTGTGTCAAGCCCCGCTTCGTTTGCAAGAATGTCCTTGACCTGCTGTGAAGTAACCTTGTTAAGGTTGCGGTCGATGGCTCCCTCGGCAACAACGACAATAGTCTTTCGCTTGCCCATCTCTCTCTGCTTCTTGATCTGCTTGCACATCTGTTCCGGCCAGCCTTCGCTGGGTGGGTTTTCAGGTGTGAAGACAAAGTCGGCGCCTGTCGCAACACCAGCGCTGAGTGCGAGCCAGCCACAGTGCCGACCCATTACTTCGATGACGAAAGCACGCTGGTGACTGACGGCAGTGGTGTCGACCGAGTCGATGGCTTCGCAGATACGGCCGAGAGAGGTGTAGCAGCCGATGGTAGCGTCGGTCATGGAAAGGTCGTTATCGATGGAACCAACCAATCCGACAATGTTCAGGTGCTTGAAGGGCTCGACCTGCTCCTGTGTGAGCTGCTTTTCTTGCACCAGCTCGGTCAGCAGCTCTGGCCACTCAGCACGGAACTTGTCCGCGCCTGTGAGGGAACCGTCACCACCGCAGATGATCAGCGCATCGATACCCTTGATGATCATGTTCTTTGCAGCCGTCCGGCGGCCTTCTCGTTGCATGAACTCCATGCATCGTGCTGTGCCAATGAGCGTACCGCCCTCGGATAGGAAACCTCTGACGTCCTCCCAGTGCATCTCTTTGATCATGTCTCCGCCTTTGACCAGACCGTCGTAGCCCTCGTATATCGCGAATGCCTCGCAATTGTTGTGAATGGCCATGCGTACTACAGCGCGTACTGCTCCGTTCATGCCAGGTGCGTCTCCTCCGCTCGTCATGACTCCGATGCGCCTCTTCTTACCCTCGAGGGGCGGTGGGATCTCTGTGGGCGCCATAGTGTGAAATCAGGTGTTATTGGATAGGGTATTGGGCGGAGTGGAAGGTGTAGGTTAAGGTTGGGGAGGTGAAAGTGGAGGCTGGAGGTATTCGCAGATGAATGTGAAGGTCCGAAAAGATATTTGGCCGTGGGTCAGTATGAGGTCAATGTGGATTCACCTGTCTAGTTGAAAAGTTAAGACGCCGAGAGAAGCGGGTCCCTGTGTGTTGGGAAGTTTCAATGGTCGACGGCGGGTTGGAGGGGTAGCTTTGCCGAGTCCTGAGTGTTGATATGTGAGTGTCAGAAGTGATGCGACTAGCTAGCTATTAGCTGGATTTACGATGATATATCTGTATCACGGGCGACAGTTGTACGTATTATTCAAACTGGTGATAAGGTGACGGGGCTCCGAGCATGGGTTCGTCCATATGACGTGGGAGCTCCAAAAGAAAAGAGCTCCCCGGTCCGCCAAGTGGGGTCACACCACTCGCCGATCCTCAGCCCGAACCTGGAAGCATCGCCAACCACGGCCGCCGGCACGTTCCTAGAATCGAACGACTTCATTATTGCCTTAACCTGCAAGACTTGCATGTCAACAAATGACAGCATAGCGAGACATCGTCTGTGCCACGATTGCTGTGCTGTCGTTGTACCATCTTCGTCTTGGCCGTCACCCCACGCGGCCTCTTGCGGCGAAAGCATTCTGATCACCACTGAGATACGGATGGCCCGGAAATATAATCATTTGTTGGTACCGCTCGACGTCAAACCAACCATGTCCAGCAATTGCGCAAATGTTCAATCGACCTTTGCTCGCAAATCCAAGCATTTCCCAGCCCATCCTGAGACTACAATGTCAATTCCAGAGACTCCAACATGCGAATATCTATCATCATTACCCCAATTCTAGAAAGCCCCCACTTCCTGACCTTCCCTAGCCAGCGTCTCAAACACTCTCGGTGGCAACTTGTACTTGATCAGCCCAGCAAAGACCATGAGATCCTTCGCCTTCTGCAGCAGCTGATCTGCAAGCACCTTGCGCATTCTGTCCTCGAACTGTCCAGACAGAAGACGCTCACGGTGTCGCGAGCAGCAGCCGATGCACCAGAGGAGCACGTTGCCAATATTGCGTGAAATCTCTGGTGGGTATGAGTTGAAACTGTTGGCTGTAGCGCGAATGTCGCTGACGTTGCCTCCAGCAGATAGAGGGAGGATACGAAGGTTCTCGATTTGCTAGATGACTTGTTAGTGACTGATAGTGCAAGACAGAGATGGAACTACTTACGCCGAGTGCTGCCATGTAGTCGCCAGCCTCGATGACCTTCTTTGCGTTGTTGAGCTGGAATAGTATTCCAACTGTATCACGGTTCATCTGTGACACCTTCCTCCACCATAGACTGTTTGCATCGTACAGTGCAAGAACCTTTTGGGCAAGTTCGACAGGATCATCTGTTCCGAGCATGCTCAAGCTCGACGAAGTCAGATCGCTCCGTTGCTGCTGCTGTTGCTGTGACTCTGCGGGTGTCAGCCGTGGCTTCAACGGCTCCAGACGAAGTGGCTCTTGGCCGAGCTCTACAGAGAGTGCCTCGGCAAGTGCGCGGTTCAAGATCGTTACGACACTGTCATACTCGCCAGCAAGGTGGCATAGTAAGATGGCATCGTTGATGCGTCCATTGTCGTCTGCCATCCTCGCGGCTTCACTAGTGATGGTGTTCAACAGGCCCATCTCACCGTCCAGCTTGAGCAACGGCACACGTTCCTGAATGAGACCAGGCGTCGTCTCGCCGTTCGACTTGACATCACCCAGTAACGTGGAAAACTCGCGCGTCTCAAGGACAAGTTCACGAAGCGCCTCGTGGCAAAGCTCTGCCTGCTGTCGTCCTGCTTCGCCTGGTAGATCCGCATTCATGCAAATCAACACCAAGTAGTCAGCTGCAGCATCAGCTCGTGCGGCACGGAAGTCACTGGTGTAGTGGCCGATCACGCGCCCAAAGTTGAGCTGTGGCTGCTGTCGTGTAGTGAAGGTTATGATCTCTCCACCTGCAGTCGTCCAGTCCGACACACGCAGTAGACCGTAGTAGTCCAGAGCAACGGCGAAGTGAACCGCAGAGACGTAGTTGTGAGTGTAGAGGTAGTTGATCGCTGGCTCGAACAGACCAGCAAGCGTAGCGAGATAGAAGTAGATTCCATAGCCACCCGCGGACTCGGCTTCGTCATTCATGAAGTGACGCTGACCGATATCCTTGATGGTTGTTCGCAGTTCTTCCAAGCCGAAGATCTCGCCAGCATTCTCTTCAGCGCGATTGCCTTCACGGGCCAGATTAAATTGCAGCCATACCCAGTCGTCCATGTTCTCTTTGATTGGCGCCAGATTGCGTTGGCTCATGTCACACCGGCCGACGATCTTGTAGCAGGCCATTCGGTAGGGATCTTCTGGCGTCTTCAAGCGAGTTCTCTGCGCATGCGTATGCGCGACCTTTTGTTGCGTATCTGGGTTCAGCCTTCGCTCTGGATCGGTGGCGTACTGAGTTATTGCCGCCTGGAAGTTTCTGTCGGTGTTCTGGAAGAAGTTTCTCTTCTCTCGCACATATTCAGCAGCCTCAGTGAGGAGGCCACCTCTGAGAAGAAAGAATATGATAATCCAAGGAAATTCATCGCCAGCTTCACCTATCCTCTGGAATAGATCACTGTCTGCGCCGAGCTCCTTAAACGCAGCCTTCGCTCGTACAAAGCCTCGGATTTTGTTGAGCATAGAGGGAACTCCACCAACGAGCGCCTCTGCAGGGTTCCTCCGCAACACATCTTCGACTTGCTCCAAGAACTTGCTTTCCAAGAACTTCCGAGAGCCATCGAGTATGCATTTACGCATGCGTACGCTGGCAGCAGAGTTCGGTTGGTCGTCCAAGTAGTCCTTGGCGAAGCTTCGTTCTTTTGGCTGGTTGGAACCAGGGTTGGAGGCCTCCAGTTCGGTTTTCTCGCCAGTGATGGATATAAGCGCTCCATACGCATTTGTGAAGTGGTCTGAGTATTCGGTGCCCGCAGCCTTTTCCACGTCTGAAAATGCATGGAGTACCGAGAATGAGCTCTCACGTAGCCTGGACTCGTTGAGCTTCTTGACCTCGTCCATGTACTTTTCTTGTTTGTCACGTGCGTGTCGGTCCTGAGAAGCAGCTTGTCCACCCATGACAGACTTATCGGTAGGTTCGCGCCCACCAAGCACGCTTTGAGAGGCGCCTAGGACAGGCGGTCCGGCAGCAGACGCGCCAAAAGTCGATCTCCCGTTTACAGACGCACCGCTGTTAGGGCCCATAGAACGACCCTTGCGCCCTGTTGCGCGTCCAAAAGCTCCACGGGCCGTGCTGCCAAATGCGCCGCTTTGGGATGCGGCCATATCTTCACTCTGTCGGCCGAGTCCGAAATGTTCGTAGATCCTCTGCCTCTGTTTGTCCCATTCGATCTGAACGTTGTCCTCGAGGAATGTGTCGAAGTCGCGTTTAGATTGTTCCAATCCTTCTTGAATGAGTGCTAGGGTGGATTGGGAGTGCAGGTTCGAGATGTAGCCGTCTACGTCGTTGTCGAACAGGTTCTGTGCCTGACTGGGTGCAGCGAGACCGCCTTGCGAAGAGAATTGGTTGAGGTCGCGGAGGGTGCTGCCCATCTTGACGCCAGAGGCGGAAAGTAGGTAGTGTCTAGAAGCAATCAGCACAAAGCAACACATCATGATCAGGTCCAACATACGCAGCGCGATCCTGGGAGCGATCCTGGACCTGGTCTGCTGAGGGACCTCCAGCACCCAGATTGCGCACCTTCCGTGCGATGTCTCCCAGTCCCAACTGTAGGGACGGCAGCTCGTCGAAGTTGTTGCCGCCATTTTCGCCAGCATTGCGCTTACGCCCTCGCTCGAGCAGATGGTCGAAGTGGGCTGAGCGACCGGTACCAGCGTTTGCTTGCGACAGCGACGCGCCCTGTTGCTGCTGTTGCTGTTGGGGCTGCTCCTGTGTGGTGGTAGCACCGAAGAGGGAGGATTGGCCCAGGCCGCTCGTTTGCTGCGTGTTGTTGGTCGTTGTCGCTTGCGATGTCGGTTTATTGAAGAGTCCGCCGAAGCTGCTCGGTTGCGCTTGCGTTTGCGGCTGTGAGGTCGACCCAGCGCCAGCGAACAGTGAGGGTGTCGTAGTTGCTGCCGGCTTTGCTCCGCCCAAGCCACCGAAAAGTCCGCCTCCAGTGCTCGGTGCTTGTGTCGTACTGGATTGCGCATTCGAAGTACTTCCGCCCAGATTGCCAAACAAGCTTGGTGTAGTACCGCCTGATGCGCCTGTTGTTGCACCAAACAGCCCTCCGCCTGATGTGCCAGAAGAGGCGGGCTGGGAGCCTCCAAGATTGCCGAAAAGCGACATGGTGGTTGTACGGGGCGGTGTTGTTGATGGTGCCGAAAACAAACCTGGAGAAACGAGATCGCGTTGTTCAAGCTTGAGAGCTCGGACCGCTGTGATCCCTGTCTTTCAGGTACGCGTCCATGTGAAAGAACTAGTATCATCCCAAGCTTACTGAGACAATCGACAAGTGTGCGTCAAGTAATATTCAATCTCCGTTATCCGTGTATTCGGCTCTCCAAAAAACCACGAAGCCGACTTCGGATGTTTGATGAGAGCGTGGTACGACTGGCGTGTCCGGCTGCCCTTCAATGAGCCAAATGAGAATGGGAGCATGGCCGAACGACATAAAGCTTTGTGTGCAAAGTAATGGCAATGTGACAAACGATTATACAAATATTCCGTGTCCATTATGTTATGCGAGCCCAACTCGTCTTCGTGACCTATTCTAGCAAACGAGTGACAGTATTGATTCAAAAGCGAACGTCTATCGCAGTTATTTCGAGATGTGATCTTCATGTCCTACTGCAATCTCATTCCAACAACACCTAGTTATGACTGATTTCTTGCCTGAGCCGCCGTTCTTCCACCGTGTCCCAAGCCCTTGGAGACACAGACCAGCCCGATACATTCGCGGTCAACCCCATATATCCAATGGATGGTATCAAGACGAACGAAAACTGCGACACCCAAAAATATCGAAAGCTTTCATCTGGCCAAAAGATGGTAGAAATGGTTCTAAGTTGGGTCGAATGAAAGACATTCTCCAAGGCAAAGGTCCAGACATCTTCGTTGGCTCTGCGGCTGATGCAAGAGATTTTGTGGCCAAACGCCCATCGCGATCCCAATGGTCCAAACATGTCAATCTCGATGACCGTTTCTCGGAGCCCGCCTTCAACCCTACCAAGTTCGCCCCTTGGACAGAGGGAGGTGTGCTGTGAGGTGGACGTTCACGCGAAATGGTTTACGACTTCCGTACGCGAAAGTATGTAGATCGGCATCCTCGCATGTGGACAGACGCGAGATGGCAACCAGATCCTTATAAGAACAGAAAATGGAACATGTTTCCCGAAGCTCTGCGCGATGTGTATGGTGGTTGGTGGCAGGATGGACGATACCTACCATTTCTTTAGGGTGGCCCATTTATGAACGACATGGACAGACATGTGTCGTAATGCCTTGCTAATTGGAAAAAGTCTTTCAGATGCAGCCTTCGTGGGTCGCTTCCCATATAGTTTGAGGAGTCTCAGTCGTGCTGGCGACCTGTTTGCTTCGTCTTGCGGTGGGTGTCAGTGCCGACTTGTCGAGAAGTTTTCCACACCTGGCACACGAAGTTCCTTTCACGGTCTTGTATGCAGCAATCATATCCTGTTATGGTTAGCATACAGTCAAACCATACCCATGGCATGGAATTTCATGTACGTACCAGTAGATATCTCAAATCGTCAGCATTTGGCCGAGATGCAATGCATCTTGTGATGGCCAAAAAGGGCTCTGTTGTACCCAAGCACTCGGCGTTAAGTTTGTAGCGTCCGTTTGCTTCGCGCTCGATGCCAATACGGAATTTCAGCATGAGAGAACCGGAAACGAACTGCATCTGTTACGTATGTGAGCAGATAGTCATTCGAGGCGTATGGATGCCATACATATATGCTGCGATCATCATCTTGTGCCTCCACTTTTAGAGTTGGGTGTGCCTTGCGGAAATCCACCACGATTCGAGATACATCCTCTTCAGTGAGTGTGGCACCGGCATCATCTACGTTTTCAGATCCCTTGCTCTTTGACGACTCCTTTGCCTTCCGTGCTCTTTCTACCCATCCGTGGGAGGGCATGGAGACGCTTTCCGATAGATCCGCATTTGCGCCGAAGCTTTGCTTGACGTGCTCGAATGTGCTCTGCATATCGGGGTCTTTCCATTGTTTCGTGAGCGCATTCAGGTTGTTCTGGGAACCCTTCACGCCCTCAACATATAGCTTATAAGTCGCGGAACTCCGAGGACGATGGAAAGGCTCGATGATGCGCGGGATAGCTAGGCGCATGTCGTTGATCTGTCGCATATCAGTATGAGTTCAGGAACGGCGTTAGGGAAGTCTCACCTGCGCCTGGAGCTGCTCCAATTGTGCGAGTGCTGCTGTACATTGCGCTTCGTCCCAGCCAGCGCCGGGTTGCGCTGCGCCTTCAGTAGCACCCATAGGATAATGTTAATAGAAGCGAAAAGTCACAAACGTTAATGCGAAGGCGATTCAAGAATAAAAAATATATAGTAATATCATGCGATAATGTGAATCTTTGAGGCTTGCCCTGAGTGAAGTGAGAAGAGTGACCCACGGACGCTTGACGGTCGGCAGGTCCACCCAGCGCTCCTTCCCCACCGACCGAACGCGCTCTCGCGTGGTCACGACCTGAAACAAAGCCCTCCATACTTCACAGGGCAAAATGGCGAACAACGACAAATGGGAGAGTGATCAAGGGCACTAGATAAGTTGATGAAATATTTATTTGAATGAAAGATTGCATGCTGTGAAGATATGTAATACTTGACGATTCTCGAACAAATCCTTTGCGCCTGGGGTTGATATACAATACACGCACAAGCTCCTCATAACTTGGCCTTCGCCTTGACAACACTCTCTTGAGGGCCGATAAGCGGATCATACACATTCATCCCCAGAGTGTCGTGAGGTACAGTGGCAGTGTGCATACTGAGTCCTCTTGTGTCAAGCATAGAAGGATTCAAGTCCGCAATGCTTGAGGCACCGATCAGGCGCATGTTCATCTCCATCTCATCCTTCAGAAGCTGCATAGCCCGGTCGACACCTGGGAGACCGTATGCGGACATGGCGTAGAGGAAAGGTCTGCCAATACCTACACCCTTGGCGCCTAGTGCGACAGCCTTGATGATATCTGTGGCACGTCGGACACCACCATCGATGTAGACTTCAATGCGGTCTTGCCAGCCGCGTGCGCGAAGAACGGGCATAACCTCTGCGAGCACTTCGACACCGGAGCGAGCAAAATCGAGCTGACGACCACCATGGTTTGAAAGAACTACGCCTTCGACGCCAACTTCAACGGCGCGGATAACATCCTCAACACACTGCACACCCTTGAGAATAATGGGCATCTTGGTGATGCTCCTGAACCACGGGATATCTTTCCAGCTGAGGCTCGGGTCAATGAAGGACGAGATGGCTCGTGCGGCGCCTTGACTACGGTCAACATTGTCTCCGCCGGTGCTCTGAACGTTGCTTCCGACATCGTCGAACTTGCTCCGCATGTCTTTCTCGCGACGACCGAGCTGTGGTGCATCGACGGTGATGAAGAGACCCTTGCAGCCGCGTTTCTCGGCGTGCTGCACGATCCGCTTTGTGACCTCGCGATCCTTGTTGACGTACAATTGCAGCCATTGGACCTGACCGTCTTTTGCTTCGTCCATGATTTCGTCAAACGAGCAAGATGCCAGTGTGGGTATCATCTGGATGACATTGTGCTTGTGTGCGCCGCGCGTGAGCACAACCTCTCCTTCTGGATTGCCGAGCTTGCCCAATGCCGTCGCAGTGACATAGAAGGGAATGTCGCATTTGCTGCCGAGCATGGTGGTGGACATGTCGACCTTCTCGACATCGATGAGTACGCGTGGCCGGAACCAGATCTTGTGAAATGCGCTGTGGTTTTCTCGTAATGTCTGGAAAGAGTCAGTCTGGGTAAGGACATGGTATTTGGGATGAGCCCACGATTTCGTCGTCTGCACCACTGGAGTAGTATGCCCATGCAGTCTTCTTCATGACCTTGCGCGCGACAGCTTCGAAGTCCATCAAGTTGTAGCATTGCTCCAGGATGGGCATGCGCTCAATGCGCTTCTGTCTCTCTTCCTCATCAGGGTCGACCTCCTTCGCCTCTTCCTTGACCGTGTTCATGTCCACCTCGCCCAAGTGCTTGGATTTATCGAGATACTTGTCAAGAGTGTCGGGCGGGTGAATGGGCTCGAACGCCTCAGTACTGTCCTTGCCGGCATACTTTAGGATAATCTTTTGGCCTCCGGGATGCTCAGGCAGGAACTCGGTAACATCGTAGGCGCGGCCGTGGACAATGACCCAGCAGGATTCGGCGTTGTTGTGCTCAGCGACCTGCTCGCCGGTGAGCTTCACCTTCTGGGTGTCATTACTGTCGTGGTTCATCGTCGCGGTGTTGTGGTAGGCGCAGGATGCTGGAGGATAGGTAATCAAGTCGCGAAGATAGGCCAGAAAATATATGGAGCCGATCTAGGTTATTTCCAGGCACTAAAAGCTTGGGCGGGCGGAAGGGCCAGGTTGGTGACGGCAGCATGTTTGGGGTGATAGCTCGGTACATTCATCCCCGCAGGCTTCGGATGCTGGTCGCGGAGAATGGAAGCAAGCTAGTACCGTCAAGCTCGAGGCGAGCTGGATGTCCGGGCTTGTCACATTTGGTATCCCGTCTCGATCCCTGACAGTCGACCGCCGACCGGTCTTCCTAGAGATATATCATCGGTCGGAGGAACGTGGACTTTTGTTTCAGGGTAAGTGGCAGCGTTTTTAATCGCTACCTATCGGTCGCGTGGAAGAAGCGGGCTCTGCTCCGAAACGCGGGGAAAGCAACGACAGCTAGCTGGGTGGGCATGACGTGCATTGTTGACTGCCCAACCCACGAGAATCAACATGGCGCGTCATCCCCAGGATGGTAATCAGTCTCCAGAATGCGATCACGATGGACGCCCATCTTTCCATGTTCGATGCGTCCCTCCCACATCTGATTCACATTGGCTTAAGGCGTCTGTCACATGGGCTCCCCTAGCCAAGAGAATCGGTGCAAGCGCCAAACACGGTGGACTGTCATTCGGTCACTCACCTCCTGCCTAATATTCTCAGACAGGCTCTACGTCAATTCTCTGCCTCTTCTCACAGTTGTCGGCGACACGCTTTCACTGCACGCCATGCAACTTGTCCTGCGACCGCCTACCACGCATTTCCTTTCTTCCTGGCTCCGAGGCACCGCGCATACCTGAGTCGACCCCACAGCATCCGCCTTCCGCCCCACCCCTGCACCGCCGACCGTCGACGAATACACACACCTTTGGCGAGTGACGACAGTTTGTACCGCCATGTCCAACAGCCTTGAAGCAAAGATTGTGGTCCTCGGCAGCCAAGGCGTTGGGAAGACTTCCCTCGTCCACCGATATGTGAAGAACGCCTTTACACCTCCTACAACACAGTCGACCGTCGGCGCATCCTTCTTGACCAAGAGGGTCGTGGATATCGATACGTCCACCGTAGTCCGGTTACAAATATGGGACACAGCAGGTCAAGAGCGCTTCCGGTCCATCTCCAAGCTATACTACAGAGGTACGCCAATAATCTCCTTACTTCGAATACGTCTCTGCAGCCCGCTGTGTTGATTTTTGGAATATACTTTGCAATGGCCGAGATGACATCCTTCCACTCTTCGCCGTAGCCCAAACACTCTACCGAAAAGCTAACCAACTCTTCTGCAGGTGCAAACGCTGCAGTACTATGTTACGACATCACCGATCCCTATTCGTTCGACGAGATGGGCCGCTGGTTTAAAGAACTCAAAACCAACCTCGGAGAAGACGTGATTCTCCATGTTGTAGGAACAAAGTCAGATGTCGTAGCCGAAGACCCTGCCAAGCGAAAAGTGCCGTTTGAGCGCTGCATTGAATACGTCGCCGAAAATCTCTACCCTACGCAGAATGGGCCGCCACACAGTGCTCAGACAAGCGGCTGGGGCTCTGTACCGGCAGCCTTCCACACCGGCGGTATGGCATCGCCACAGAGTAACCGATCGAGCGGCTTCTGGGGACAAGATTTGGGCTGGGATTGTTGTCATGAGATCAGCGCCAAAGATGGTGAAGGTGTAGACGAGGTCTTCCGTGTTATCACCCGCAAGTTGGTCGAACAGCAACAGAAGAAGCTCGAAGAAGAACAACGCCAGTACGCTATGGCTGGAGTCACTCCGGCCATGGACAACAACGGCAATGTGGCTGGGTATTTCGATTACCCTGGGAACGGCAATGGCAGTTTCCGCTTGGGCACAGGCGATAAGAGGCGGAGTTGGTTGGGCTTTCCAACTACACCAGCCGTCGCTGTACACCAACAAGATTGGGAAGAAGACATCAATCGGGTGCAGAAGAGCAAGAGTGGTAGGTGTTGTTAACAACAAGTCTGCACCCTTGTCACTCGGTCTATGTCTACACCTTTATCTGTGCTTCCAATCCCCATGCTCTCACAGTTGGCGGGTATCACGACTAGATTCATCTTGGTATGCCCACGCATATTTTCCTTTTCTTCATCTCCTCTTATGTACTATGCACTCGTGTGTGCTGTAGTACTTTCATTGCTTCTCTAAGGCTCCTTTTCCTATCTCCTATCTGTTGATCGTAGCGAGGCGTTCGAGCGTAGTCTTTGTCCCGTTCATGTCTTGCATTTGAAGCGATCCTGAGCATGTAGTTTGCGTATTCTTTCTCATTGTTCGCTTCATGGCCGGCTCGATTCAAATCACACGAGCGTGATCCATATATATCACACGAATAATAATGCGTCACGTCGAGGCTATAGCCATGCGTACACAGAAGTCGTATTTCCCGTCCCAGATACGATTCGGATTCGAGTTGCTACCTCAGTTCCCAACAGACACCACAAGAATAGCGCACTTTGTTTCTGTCGCTGCAAGGCTCTTTCGTCAGAGATAGTGTCTTCGCTGAGCGAGTCGTTCCCAGCTTCGATGCACTGACTTATCACGGGTCGAGCAGAGGATGCAGTGTTAAATCGACTCCGTGGAACAATTCAAATGTCATATAGCAAACATTTTCATGGTATAAATTCAGGTATCATGGCCCCAATCAAGCTAGTATGGGTGTCCGTTTTCATGTGCAGTATGCGCCTACTGTAGAAAGTGGAGGGGTCTGTATCGTACAGAGGTATCGAATCTGCTATGCTAATCATTTTCCGTAACGCCGTGTCAGATGCTGTTTTGATTATTTGTCTCGTCCCTACACAAGTGTGCCGTCTGGCTCTCCCGGCAGCCTCTTGACACGCCTCTGTTCCCAGTCCTCGAGGTCTTTAGCCTGCAATCTCTGTGCAGTTGTCAGCCCATGCTCGTCCAATACCTATATTGCCTGTTATACGTACGTAGTACTCATCCTTCATATTAACCTTCCTCCGCTCTCCTCTCAGGCCCATAGCCTGCTCATGTGTTATTTGTTGGTTCTTGCGATCGTAGCGCTCATATCGCAGCGCTGTGGCGGGCGTCAACATGAAAGACCCTAGAACGATGGTGGAGAGGAATGGTAGGCCGAAGAGTAGGAACGGATGTTTCTGGAGTGATTTTCGGTATCGGGCGGCGAGCGAGTTGGGTAGTGTGGCGCTGAAAGATTTCGAAGTGAATGGGCCAGGCATGGCTGCGGCTTAGAGGATGCTAGATCCTGCAGACGTGCACAGTAGGCGCCGATATGCGTATAATGCGTGCTCGATCTATGTAGCGTTTGGGGTTGCGATCTCGGTGCTTTCGATGTTGAGCAAGGGTGGTTCGATGCTTTCAGGTGGAATTGCGGAGTAGCGCTCTTTACCAAGATAGAACTTAGCGGGGTCTCGTGACTACGCGACTTCGCGTCAATGTAATCCATACAGTTTCTCTGTGGACCTTACACACCATACACACATCTGCCTACATCGCGCATTTTGCGACGACTGCCGGACTATCGTATCAATAACACGAAACAACACTCGTTGAAAGCCTGGGACTACCGCACAGCAAATTGCAGAGACCCCCACCCGCGTCCAATCAGACGCCACTCCATCAACAATACCATCTTGAATCAGTCGAACTTTGTACAGGCATTCGCTTAAAGCCAAATCCAGCATCACCGCCAACAACCAGGTGTCCGGCCATCTTTCAAGGCTGCACTCTTTCCCAACCTACGCGACATGCCACGTCGGTAACGTGCATCATGGCCCGCAAAGGCGGGAGCTCGACTCAGCGGATGGCACCGCCACCAGTGACTAACGGCAATTCGAATGGCGTTCCGCCCCCTTCGACCATCGCGGCTCAAATTGTACATAACGCTTCAAATGTCAATGCGCGGCATGGCCAAGTAACCAAAGTCAGTTTTGGTGAACTAGTAAAGGAGTTTCTTCAACATCCAAACACCGACGAGCCTGATCAACAACTCGTAGCGCTCGTGTGCGTCATCGCGGAAGCCGGTCTTGAGGGACTGTTCAAACATGATCCGTTTGCCCAGGACCAGCAGAGGCAGCAAGGCATTGACAGTATTGCCGCGCTCACCTTCATCCTGCAACAGAAGCCACATCTACTGCTGAGCACCCGGGACAGCGAAGACGACGGTATACCTCGGCCTCCACTTATTCTCTGGTTATACCCCAAGTTACTGGGCCTGTTGACGTATACAACACTCAATTCTGTGCACGAACATGTACAGCAACTGCTCCATCTGTGCCTAAGCGTGCTTGCTCGGACATCTGCCCTCTGGCGCTCAGCTGCAGTAGTCTCACAACTTTACAGGTCGTGTGTGCAATGTGAGTACTAAGCCAGAACCCTTTCCCCATCCGCTTACCTCTTTCCAGCTATCCTGACAAAATTGCAATCCGTGGACGATCCGGTTTCGGTACCTGCGCCGTCTTTCAGTGTTGCCCTGCCATCATCAAGCAACATCAGTGTGTTCTGGCCAGAAAGCCAGCAAATTATTGCTTTGCCCCACGATCTGCAGCGAACCATCACTTCGCAACTCGGTGCCATAAACGTTGGTTTCTGTCTGCTTCTGGCGTTGGCTAATGCTATCCAGCCTCAAGAGAGGGAATCTGTGACGCCTGGTGCCTTAGATCATCATCTACCCTGGATCATAGATAGTGCTCAAGCTTTATGGAAATATTTCAGGCGATGGACAACAAGCTCGGCGAAGCGTCCTTTCTCCGATGAGATTACGCTTGTATATTTGCAGCTACTAGAAATACTGTTTCTTCCTTCATTGGCGCCTGGAGACCGCACCTGTACTTCGTTGAAGAATGCGCAGGCACTAATCACTAGCCTCCGCGAGTTTGTTGATGGCTTACCATCATTGCCGGCATCAGAGAGCAGTCAAGTGCGGCTGGCCATCATCCTCACCCACTTACGCAGTGCACTTGTCTCATCGCCTGAAAATATCCCGACAATCCGGCGTCGGCAGGAAGCGAGCAGAACAATCGTTTTACACGATGTTGAGGAGATTATAGCTAAGGCTTGCCGGGATGTGGATCATTTTTCTAAGCTCCATAAAGACTTACAGGTATGAAACGAGCACTGCAGTGTCGATCTATACTAACATATACCAGCTGGCCCTTTGTCTCTGGACCGCACCAGGCACATGGCCTATGTCTGTCGCAGACATACGTAAAGAGCTCTGTGAGAGTGACACTGGCAATTTTTCGAACGCTCAACTTGCTGAGGAATCAACGCGAATCCTAAAACTATTCCGCGTATTAAACCTAGGAACCGAAGAGAGGCCTACCAAACGGCGAAAGACATTACCAGACACTTCTGACATCAATCGTACTATATATGAGCGACTCATGATGATATTGAATGGCAGTAGTCAGGACTCACCTGTTTTCAACCTGTCTAGTCTTCACAACATCATGGAGTAAGTCGTCTCAATTGGTTCTGATAGCCATTGCTGACTTCAACAGAACAAGGTACTCATCCATGATGGACGACGAACGGCAGAACGAGCGTACACAAGTGGATATTATGACAGCATTCACAAAGATTGCATGTGCTGGGTCCCGGTGTTTGGAACCATCACAATCAGCTTCGCAGCCACTGCAGTCACTTGTCTGTATGTTGTGTGATGCAAACTCACGAAATGGACGAGACGCCGCGATGCATTGGAACGAACAGGACGATGCAGAGAGCTGGAAGGACGCTATTGCTGCCATGCTTGCGATCACGAAAGAACCAGAGTTCGAGGCGTCATCGCAATCCCGGGTGCTTATGGCTGTGGCCATTGGCCGTGTCTACAACCATATCTCTGACCCTGAGTATCTGTCTCTCGAGGTATGTGAGCTAGGACAGTGGCTGCTTGCGTCTATGAGTAGATCTTTACGGGAACTGAAACTCGCTGCGACAAGTTCCTTGATGGTGTTTTTACGAGATGACATATCCAAAACCGTTCGTGGGAAAAATCGGCGGTCTTTCGTAGAGTTTCTGGATGCTCTGGCGAAACGCAACATCTTGTCCGATCAGGAAACGTTGATCATCGCATATGGTCGAACCGCATTGACATGCGGCGAACTAGAGCTACCCATAATATTACACCACCTCATCGAATACCTAGGCCATCCAAACGCACTGGTATGCGGTATGGCTTACCGCGAACTTGAGTCGATCGCTAAAGGGTATTCCATGGATACGATGCAGCTTTTAAGCCCTTATTGGAAGGTCATTGGCTTCTCAGTCATCAAGGACATCGTCAACCAGCCTCAGAAGGCGCAGCAGCTGGCTGACTTGACTGAGCAAAGCGTCCGTCAATTATTGGTGCAGACCCAAGCGGATACTCTTCCTCATCTTGTATTGAGCAAACGAAGAGACATCATTGAGAAGATCGCCCAGGCACGGAAAGCTTCTGTCATTGACGTCTTGACGCATCCAAGAGCCAATCTTGCGAGGATACTCGCCTTGCTTTTATCACAGCCCGTCGCTGAAGTCGAGCAGACAGCGATGGAGACTCTAGCAGCCATTGAGCCTGCTATCCGGGATGGCAGTAATAACAAGCTCGAATCTTGGGTTGCACTAGATATAACTGGCGTTGCCATCGAGATACTGAAACTAGCGGCGGACCAAGAAATTGTTAGGAAAAAGCCCTATTACAAAGGATTCAGTACCCTTGCATCGCTCGCGCCGGACACGAAATCAGGTCAGCGTAAATCTACTTCAAAGACCAAGAACCTGGATGCATTCTGCGAGACACATATTCTAGGCATTATAGCATATTTCTCGAATGTCATCGAAGCCCCCAACGCCCAGGGGAAGGCAACACCCCATACAATGCCCGAAAGGAAGAGATGCATAGCTGCTATAGGGGATCTCATCCACCTTGCGCGATTTAGCGTAAATGGAGCGTTGCCACAGATTCGCGCCTGTCTCCAATCGGCCATGGGAGATCCAGACCTATGCGACGATACATTCACTGTCTGGTCTGCGTTCTTGGCAGCTCTCGATGGAGACGAGACAATGCTAGTCGTTGATCAAACATTCGCATTGATCGTACAACACTGGTCAATTTTCTCCGAAGATACGCAGCTCAAGGCTCACAAAGCTATTGAGGGCATAATACAGCAGTATAATGCGCAACTTCGAGATAGAGTGGAATACCTTCCTTCATTAGCGGGCATACCAATGCTCTCCAAAATTGAGGGAGAATTGGTAAAGTTCAAAGATATGGTCGAGACCATCAAGGTCTTCCATGCCTTCAGCAATCGATGCAAAGATCAGAACTCAGTCGTAGTGCGACAGGCACTGGTAGAGCTTGTGCCATTTCTAGATGCCAACCAGCGAGAGCTGCACCAGTCAGTAGTCGGTCAAAAGCCTCTCCCGATATTAGCGGCGTTGACGCGGTCTCTCCTTGACGCCAGCGTACGGTTCTCTGAAGACTATTCTGATATCACCATCCTTTGTGCTCAATGCCTTGGTATCATCGGCGGTCTTGATCCATATCGAGTGGAAACAGTTCGTGAAAAGAAGCGCGTCTTGATGCTATCAAACTTCTCACGGAGAGACGAGGACATCGATTTTGTGGCATTGCTCCTTGAGCAAGTTCTGGTCAAAGTCTTCCTGTCTACCACAAATGCTAAAGCACAGGGCTGGATCGCCTATGCCATGCAGGAGATGCTCAAGCATTGCGGGTTCAGCGCTCTCCGCGGGGCAAAGCCTCGGTCTTCGCAGACTAGCACAGAGGCACAACGCTGGAATGATATTCCAGAGGCCGTCAGAACTGTTTTGACGCCCTTCCTGGATTCCAAATATTCCGTCAACATGAATCCATCAATACAGTACGAGGGTCCGACATATCCGATCTTCAACTCGAAGCTTAGCCATGGAACCTGGCTCCAGACCTTTGTTTACGACCTGTTGCGAAAAGGGCAAGGTGTCAATGTTGAGATGGTCTTCCCTGTTCTGGCTAGAATCATCAGAGGCTACGATTTATCAATAGCTACATTCATCCTTCCGTTCGCAGCTCTTAACGTTATCGTATCTGACAGCGATGAGAACAAGGCAAATGTTGGCCGAGAGCTCTTGCAGGTGCTGCAGGCCGACTTGCGTGCGGCGGAGCAACACGAATCTTCCATCATCAAGCAGTGCAGCGAGGCAAGGCCCTATGACTACTCCATCAAACTTTATTCGCTGACCCATCGCAGAATGTGTTTCAGACACTCGACTACCTGTCACTATGGCTACAAGAGAAGAAGAAATCCCTGATTGACGCAAGAACAATGGCGGGAAAAACGGGACGTGGTGTGTCCGAGGACGAGGAGATGAACTCGATCAAGCAAGTCAGTCGCGTTGAAGGGATACTCCAGCTTATCCCCGCGGAGATTATATCCCGACGAGCCGTTGAATGCGGTTCGTATTCTCGAGCCTTGTTTCACTGGGAACAATACTTTCGCCAGCAGCGAGACAAGAAAGCGGCGTCGAAGCAGCCCTTCCCCGAGAAAGACAGTTTGCTGCAACATTTACAAATGATCTATGCGCATATCGACGAGCCGGACAGCATTGAGGGGATATCGGCCCATCTCAAGGTCCTCAATCCTGAGCAGCAGATTATCGAAGATCGTAAAGCTGGACGGTGGACAGCGGCTCAGAGTTGGTATGAGATTGCACTTTCTGAAAAACCGAACGATGTTGAGACTCAGATTAACCTTCTCACCTGCCTAAAAGAGTCCGGTCAATATGGTGAGTCTGAATAAGTGAATTCCATGAAGAGTAGCTAATGCTCGTTCAAGACTCGATCCTCAATTACGTGGACGGCTTCCATGCGACTAACTCGCTTTTGAGTAGTACATTGCCTTTCGCAGCTGAAGCAGCTTGGTCTACTGGTAAATGGGAACAACTCGATCGACTTCTTGGTACAGTTAATGTCGCAGACTCGAATCTTTTCATAGATTTCAACGTTGGACTAGGCCGAGCGTTGTCAGCACTTCGTCACAAGAACCGTATCGAGTTTCAGGCCATTATTGCAAAACTGCGAGAAGTTCTGGCAAAGAGCATGTCCCCATCCACCACAGCTTCTGTACAAGCATCGCATGAACACCTTGTGAAATTGCACGCGCTATACGAGATAGAAGCTGTAAGCGGTATGAGCAATGGGGTTGCGGCGGACCGTGAAGTTATCCTTGAGAACTTAGATCGCCGGTTGGACGTCATCGGAGCGTACACATCAGACAAACAGTATCTTCTGGGACTACGCCGTGCCGCCATGACATTGTCTCGGTGAGCAACCTGACCTGGCATATGTTGAGTATTGCTGACAGACAATAGCATCGAATTTACGAAACTCGACATCGCTTCGGCATGGCTTACAACAGGACGGCTGGCTCGTAAGGGAGGCTTCATGACGACTGCTTTCAATTCAGTGCTACACGCCGAGCGACTTGGAGATAACGCATCTAAAATCGAATATTCGAAGCTTCTTTGGAAAGAAGGTCACCATCGTAAGGCCATTCAAAACCTTCGTGGTGCTATCGACAGCAACGCGTTCCAGCGGGAGGACACCGTGCCCATCAACATCTCTGTTACTACAGCCGGTCGAGGCGAAGGGCATTCCATGAACAAGGTTAAGTGCCATGCTCAACTACTGCTCGCTAAATGGCTAGATCGCGCAGGTCAGACCCAGTCGATGTCTCTGAAAGAGGAGTATGTAATTGGTGTGCAAACGTATCCCCGGTGGGACAAAGGTCACTACTACCTGGGTCGATGGTATCTGAAGCTTCTGGAGTCAGAGAAGCAGCAGCCAATAACAAAGCAGAGCTCCGAGTATCTCTCAGGAAGCCTGGTCAAGCTGGTCGTTGAGAACTTCACTCGCTCTACGGTGTATGGGACGAAGTACTACTACCAGACCCTGCCCAAGATACTTACGCTATGGTTGGACATGGGTATGGAAGTCACGCACAACATGCCCAGAACCACCAAAGATAAGGAGTTCCATGGGCATCGGCTCAACTACCTTGAACACATCAACAAATATGTCGCGCGCTACGCAGCAGAGCGAATGCCTGCATTTGCATGGTATACCGCTTTCCCGCAGATCATCACACGCATCAGCCATCCAAACAAGAGCGTTTGGGAGGCTCTCCAGGCGATTATCATCCGAGTCGCTTCATCGTACCCGCAGCAGGCGCTTTGGGCTCTATTTGCCGTCCTTCACTCTACACAGGATGACCGCAGAGCCCGGGGCACTGCCGTTCTGCAGAAACTGCGCGTAAGTTCTCGACCTGGTCAAGGTCAGAAACCAGCTAACAACAAAAAGGACGCAACGAAGCGCAAGGGAGCTTTCGTCGACCTCAAAACCCTAATTGGTCAAGGACAGCGACTTACTGATGCACTCCTGGCAGCTTGCGACGCTCCTATAGAGTCGCGAATAGCACGCGTGAGTCTTTCGAAGGAGCTGGGATTTAACCACAAGTTGGCTCCCACGCTTCTAGTGGTACCTGTTGAGGCCAATCTGCTTCCCAACCTGCCTGCTAGCAACGACAGCCAGTCCCTCCGTCGTTACAACCCATTCCCAGCCGACGCCATCACGATACAGTCATTTGATGACGATGTACTGGTCTTGTCGTCTCTACAGCGTCCACGAAAGCTCAACGTACGCGGTTCAGACGGACGCTCATACGGCTTACTTTGCAAACCAAAAGACGATCTACGCAAGGATCAGCGGCTCATGGAATTCAACGCCATGATCAATCGGGCTCTCCAAAAGGACATCGAGTCGAGCAAACGTCGCCTGTACATCAAGACTTACGCCGTGACACCTCTCAACGAGGAGTGCGGAGCCATTGAATGGGTCGAAGGCCTCAAACCCATGCGCGACATCATCCTTCGTTTCTACCGCCAACGCAACATTGCAATCGACTATACAGAGATTCGTCTATTGCTAAACGAAGCCTGCTCATCACCATCCAAAGTCACCATCTTCACTGAACGCATCCTCGGTAAGTTCGTGCCTGTGTTACATGAATGGTTCGTAGAGACGTTTCCGGAGCCAGAAGCGTGGTTCGCAGCGCGTCTTCGGTACACACGGTCTTGCGCGGTAATGAGCATCGTTGGGCACGTACTGGGTCTAGGAGACAGGCACGGTGAGAACGTTCTCCTTGAGCAAGGCGATGGTGGCACCTTCCACGTAGACTTCAACTGCCTCTTCGACAAGGGTCTCACGTTTGAGAAACCTGAACTCGTGCCCTTCCGCCTGACACACAACATGGTCGACGCCATGGGTCCCCAGGGCGTTGAAGGTCCGTTCCGCAAGGCCGCTGAGCTCACGTATAAGCTGCTTCGACAGCACGAAGACACGCTCATCACTATTTTGGAGACATTCGTGCATGATCCCACGGCAGACTTTCTGGGTGGTAAACGGAGGAAGAAGATTGTGGGTGTACCGGATACGCCGCAGGAGGTCCTTGATGTCACGCGCACAAAGGTGAACGGGTACTTGAAGGGGGAGAGTGTACCGTTGAGTGTAGAGGGGTACGTCGAGGCACTCATTGCTATGGCGAGGGACCCGCACAACTTGGCAGCCATGTACATTGGGTGGTGTGCTTTCTTCTAGGTGGTTCATCTTTTCAGTAAAAGCAGGCGTGGAGGAGTCATGTCGAGGGCGTTGTACAAATCACACTGAAAAAGTGTCAGCAATTGAAACTCCCCTTCATCTCAAATACCACTGCAGTACAAGCGAAACTATTAGTAGCCCTTTACGTGCCATGTGAAGACTGACTCTTGCATATACAAGATTGGCATTACAATACGTAATTGTAAAAAGTAGGTACTCCCATTCTCTTGAAAACGCCGAAACAAAGACTCGTAAGAAAAGGTGATGCTATCCAAAAGACACGCTCGAGCGGATATTCGTCGTATAGCCTCGTTGTGTGATGGATCTCAGCCCAATGCGTCCGCTGCTAACTTTGCACCTATTCTTAGCAGCACTTCCCACCCATGCCAGCGTTTCCACTGTCTTGCCCACCAACATCCACCTTGGGCGCCGCAGTCTGATCCGTCCTTGCGGTGTCGATTAGCCTCTTCTTGATATCTCCGGCCAAGCTGTAAAAGGCCTGGTCGACGTTGATGTTGCTCTTGGCCGAGACCTCGAGGAAGGGAATGCCAAGTTCGTCAGCGAGGGCCTGGCCCTGTTCTGTAGAGACGGCGCGCTTCTCTTCCCAGTCGCACTTGTTGCCAATAAGAATCTTGTTGACACCCTCGGTGGCGTGTTGCTCGACGTTGGAGAACCATGTGCGAATGTCTGTTGCCCAGTGTTAGCCTCTAGTATCGATGCCCGCTTGTTGCTGTGCTATGCAGGATACCCAGCGGAGACGTACTGTTGAAGCTCCTTTCATCTGTAACGTCGTAGACCAGCAGAATGCCCATAGCGCCTCTGTAGTAGGCCGTGGTGATGGTCCGGAAACGCTCCTGGCCGGCGGTATCCCATATCTGCAGCTTCACGCGCTTGCCGTCGAGCTCGATGGTGCGGATTTTGAAGTCGATGCCGATGGTGGTGATGAACGAGGGCGTGAACGAGTCCTCACTGAAGCGCAGCAGACAGCATGACTTGCCTACGCCCGAGTCGCCTATGAGGAGCAGTTTGATCTACGTGGGGGGGAAGTGTTAGTGTGGGTCTTGGTATACAAGCGGTGGAGGGGCGCTCAGGGTCCAGCAAGTACGGGGTAGGGCGAGCTTACGAGAAAGTCGTAATTCCTGGATCCAGCCATGTTGGTGTAGGGCGGCGATATGCGTTATCGGTCGGTGCGTGGTATGCGGAGTTGGCGCCCGCCGGTTTGGGGTATACGGTGAGCTGGCTTCCTTTGGCGGTTGCACGAGGATGCCGGTGATGTACGCTCGACTCGACAGTGCAAGGTGCAGGCGATGGGTTTCGGTCTTGGGTATATGTCTGTCGCTGTGTGGTCAACAGCAGGCAGCGAAGTGAATGGCGTTGGAGTTCACAGGTGCCAGCCAACGTTGGACGTTAGCGCCAATAGTCCGCACGGGCTCACCACCTTCGTCACTGTCGTCCGCAGCGAGTGATGAGAGGCGGATTGGTGGCAACTGCGCTCTGGGCCCGACTCGGCTCTGACTGCCGGCATCACGACGCGAACCACAAGACATGGTCATGCTGTGGTGCCTGGTGTAGAAAAGAAAGGTAGGTCTCTCGTGTCGCCCTGCACCTTGTCGCACCTAGGCGGCTTTGACCCTCACATGCTCGACTCACGCCTACTGGAGAATACGATTCGCAGTGCACGAACTTGCTCGTAAATTTGTATTCAAGTGGGTATGTACGCTGATCATAAATGTGCTTTTACCGGGTCATCCCAGTTGCAAAAGACATGCTTCCTCAAGTAAACCATTTTGAGTACGCCCACCGGATACGCTCGACTACTTTTTGCTGTCGCTGCAGCCCACTCCGCACATCAACAAGCTCATCTATCTCCACCAACAGGTCGTGGAAGATGCGTCGCGGTAGGATTCCACTCGCAGCTTGTCGCAGTAGATGCACTTCGCAAAGAAGGAGACCGTGGTCCTTGTAAGAGATCTCGCCATCCTCGGTAGCGGTCGCGCTGGTGAGGATGCGATCAATGTTGCGTAGGATGAGCAACATGCGACCCTGCCTTGCCCACATCTGCACGCCTTTACGGCTACTAAACACACCTCGAAGGTATCGGTACACGCCAATACTGACGAGTACACCGGGCGTCAGACCAATAAAGCCAAAGAGCAATTCTTGACTCTTGAGGATGCTGTCGATACCACTCATGGCAACTTCCACATCGACCTTGGTTTTCTGCACCTGGATGAGGAGTGCGCTAGCGAGATTACCAACTATAGCTCCTTTGACTGGGCTTTGGATGTCCTTCTCGTACGATCTCAACACCGTTGTTAGGTCGCCCTCGCGAACTTTGGCTCTGATGTCGGCGATCTGTGTCTCGTTCAGTGCTGGGCCTTCGGGGTTCTTCACAGCAAAATCAACAACCATGCGCTCGAGGCTTGCACGGTCAGATTCCAAACTTCGTTTGCTCATGATGGAAACCTCGCTGTCTTCATTGTGCCGGATGGTACCGATGATTCTCATTGCAGGCTCCACGACCCAGTTTGTCCAAAAGTCAATCACAGTCTGTCCTAATTCCCGTACCCAGGTCAAGATTTCCTCTTTCCGGTTGACGAAGATGCGCAGGATAGTGGTTGAAGATACAAGGAGCATAGTGGCGGGAAGCCAGTACCGGATGATCAGGGATGGACGTCCGTTTTCCTTGACCACAGCATTGAAGTTTGACGTGTAGGTAGGCAATGCGTCCCGGAGTAGGTACTGGAGTCGCTCAGCGACGTCTGCCGGCTTGAGTGTGCTTGCTGTGCGCTCTCCAGTGGGTTCGTGCAGGGAGTAGAATTGATCGTCCTGTGTGATGCTGGCCACCGAGTCGTCGAACTTATCAACGGAAAGCTCTGCCGTGTTCACGCTTTGGATGACGGCATCCATGAGGGCAATGTTCTTGGACATGACGCTCTTCCATCTATGTCCACTTTGTGTTCCGAGGAGCGTGGGCGACTGGGTGCCGTCGTCGTGTACACTGGAAAGATTAGCAACAGCCGTATCCCGCAATGAGCTTATGACATACCTCTCGTTACCCAGGCCTTCGCCTAGCAGCACGCCGAGCGCGTTTGCGTTGATGAGTCGTATCTTCCTTAAGGCGGCCCGCTTCTTCCTGCCTTCATTTCTCACAAGCGCTAGTGGGCTCACGACTCTTCGCTGGATGTTGGCGATGCTCCGCTCTTGCACTGCGTCTTTGACGAGGCCGTAGAACTGGCTCCATCCATCGGCCACCTGGCCGCCGCGCGACAAGACATCGTGGTATATCTCCTGCGACCATTTCCATACGCGGACTGGAGATGTTTGTATCGAGTATAAGCCAGCGAATCGGTAGGTGGAGAGAATGTCGTCCCAGTACCACAGGTCGTCTTCCAGCGGGATGGTCTGCTCAAGTATCGTACTCAAGACCTGACCGTATACCTGTGTCGTCGCCTTGCTGACTAGCAGCCATTCCAGCTCGTGCTCGTAGCTCGCATCCTCGTAGCTGCTAGCAATGTTGGCACGTTGTAGCGCCTCGGATATGCGCGCGACGGGGACAAGGCTGTGCTTGGATGACGCAGTCGTAGAGAGAGACTTGATGAGATTTTGCAGATGTGCGATTCGTGAGGTCTTGGTGGGGTTGTGGGCTTCCTCGGCGGTGATGGAAAAGCTGCCTGCTCGCGTGGCTGACAGCTGCAGCCGATCGAGCTGGCTGTCAATTCGTCGCACCTGGCTGCAATGCGGTTAGCCAGAGTTACAATACGCCGCTCCAATTGCTCGACTTACTCAACCACGAAAGACATGGTTACCGGCGCGTCGACTTTCACATGGAGGATGCGGCGGGATTCTTTTGGTACGAGGAGGGGATCGGAACCAGGATGACGCGCGCCCGCCCGCCGCCAATGACGTTCTAGAGCCTGCCACCAAGCACAACATTCCCGACGTTTTCACAACGTAACATTTCGACACAGATGAGGACGAAAAAGCATAGCGGCCGACATGTGATGCCTCCGTTCTACGTTGTTATTGTTGGTATCATGTTTCCTTGTTCAATTCCCATCGTACCTTCCAACGGCATATACTTCTAACAGGTCAACACATCGCATTCAACTATCCGATTCTGACTCAGGGACCAATCTGTCTAGGCGTTTCCCAAAAGCAAACATGGAAACATTTCCAACGGCTTCCTGACAATCTCCGGTGCCTGTACGCTCGAAACGTAGGCTGAGGCTAGCTGGCGACGCGAGCGCTCATTCGGACCGAAGGTTGATCTGCGACCTCATCCATATCCACGTCCACGGGACGCAATGCACTTGCTTCCTCGTCGGTGATGCGGGCGCTCATTGGTTCCAGGACTGGACTTGCTGAACGGGAGAGATCAAGTTGCGGCACAGTCAACCTGATACCGTTCTCTTGGTCAGGGGCTAGCAAGGTACCCTCGTCCACAAGCGAGTCGCGCTTTCTAGGGAGCTTCTGGCGCATCCCCAGTTCGTCTCCTACCATCTCGATGCTCTTGAAGTACTGTCGAGTGTCAACGTCGGGTCAGCTAACATGTGTATTGATGCAAGTACCTTGACTGTCTTGACCTGCAGCTCCAAGGTGGCGTCCTCGTCAACCACAATCATTGGGTGGGGGTGCATCTGCAGACTAGACAGTGTCCACATGTGATTCACACCACCTTCGATGCACCTTTGAAGGGCTAGAGCCTTGTGCGCACCCGTTATTATAATAACGACTTCGCGTGCCTGACGTCTGTGAGACTTTGCCAAGGTGCACGGTGATGTGACTTACATCCAGCACCGTCTGAACTCCAACTGTCAATGCCATTCTCGGCACTTGATCCAGATTGTTCCCGAAGAACCTTGAGTTGGCCAGAATGGTGTCGTACGCCAGTGTCTTCACACGAGTTCGAGACTTCAAGCTGGAGCCTGGCTCGTTGAAGGCAATGTGCCCATCTGGTCCGATGCCGCCTAAAAACAGCTCGATACCACCCGCACGCTGTATCTTCTCTTCATACTCATGGCATTCAGCTTCTAGGTCGGGCGCGTTGCCGTCGAGGATGTTGATGTTGTCAGGTTTCACGTCAACATGTGAGAAGAAGTGCTTGTACATAAAGCTGTGATAGCTTTCGGCATGGTCTCGTGGGATGCCGACATACTCGTCCTGGTTGGGTCAGCACCGCTCAACATCACGCTGCCGTGCTACACTGGGAACTAGGGTACTACGGCACATGCAGAGCGGCCCTTCATACCATGTTAAATGTGACCACATTGCGGAACGAGACTTGTCCCGCTTTGTGGCGCTGGACAAGATGCTCGTAGATTAAGACGGGACTGCTGCCAGTGGGCAACCCTAACACGAAGGGTTTCTCAGGTGTAGGGTTGAAGGCCTTAATGCGCTCTATGCTGAGGCGTTAGCTGATAACGAAACATGACAAGGGAGTAAGAGATGCACCAATGACATAGTCGGCGATGTATTGGGATGCAGCTTTGGGGTCGTTTCTGATAATTAGCCGCCTACAAGCGGTAAGCAAAGGGTTAGACTTCAAAGGATTGCATGCTCATACATGATGTCTGTCTGTGCCACTGCGAGCGTTCTGTGCCAAGTGAGGGGTTAGAAGTCACCTTCACAGCGGGCTGGCGATGGTTGTTATG
>Ga0265797_10002671_pt1 | contig 29645 bp, 31 predicted proteins | sample P2T30metagenome_FD_192433 | JGI IMG/M metagenome (GOLD analysis project Ga0265797, IMG submission 192433) | Plant litter microbial communities from East Loma Ridge, Irvine, California - P2 T30 | ecosystem: Environmental > Terrestrial > Plant litter > Unclassified | place: USA: California...
GGTCATCTTGCTCGACGTCACGATCCTGGTCCTACAGTACATAGGCCTGTACGAAATCCAAACCAGCTGGAAGACACTCGCATACGCCATCAAGCTCAAGCTCGAATTCGAGGTCCTCAATCAACTCATCGCATTCGCAACGAGGGGCTTCGATGCGAATGCTGAATCGCACGATATATCCGGAAGCGCGGCCTTGAAGGACGACACAGGAGATCTTACACGAAATTCCCGATTCGGTCACTCGGCGCATCTCCGGATGGACAACGATGGTACAACAGCGCTACCGATGGGGAATGTAATGAAGAAGAGGGATATCCAGATCAGCGTCGAGCCGGATACTCTGAGCGAGGGAAGTGCAAAGGCGCTATACGGGAGGGATACCGGGGCGATGTGTTGAACACATGCGGACGGGACGAGGGCAAAAGGCCCTTACTTGACGACCATTGACGCCAATACACTACACGACCCTCGGGTGCCGAGCCGCGAGGCTTGGTCCGAGCCTCCCCGTACTGGGAAGGATACACTGCTTTCATTTTGTTTTACGACCTTTTTGATACTGGTAGAGGGCTACACTAGACTTAGACGATTTCTTCACGATACCCACTTGCTCTTATATACTCATTTAATGAACTATACAATTGTCAACACGAGTTAGTCAGGCTGTTGCAGCAAGTATCGAAGTAGTGACTGTGGGTTTATCTACGTTACTTTTGGGGATGATTGACCGTGGAGAAGGCGGGCAGGTAGTCGCAATACGACGTGATGGGGTTACAATACATCTAGACTGGTATAAACACCGGTGATTACCCAACGAATGAGCACTACACTTGCAAATTTGCTGGCCGCACGCCTGAGTAAAACATGCTTGACACCTACAGTGCGGAGCGCGGGAGCGACGATCGAGCCTGTAAAGGTATCGTGAGATTCAAGGCGCTCTACGAATAGAGCCACGATCTGGTCCATGTTCAACCAGAGGGAAAACAGGTGTGCACAATGCGACACCAATATCACAAATCAAAGTGTCAAAGGCCATCTCTTCAACCCTGATCCTGACCGAACAACCCATCCACCCATCAATCTTCGGCCCAGTCGGCCTCCCACACCGAGCCTTCCTTCCGAGCTTGAGCTGCGAATGCTCCTGGTGTCTCTCCAACCACACGCACATCGATACCAAGGTCGTTCAGCTGCGCGAAAACGTATCTCGAGACGTCGCCTTCGAACTCCTCAGGTCCAGCACCGTAGCCACACCTGCATAAAAGCAGGATCTTATTCAGGGCTGGCACCTCCGTCTTGCGCTCGACTATCATGTTGAGCCACGTAAGAATAGCCTTGGGGAGACATATCACGGTGAGTGACTCGAGGCTTGGAGCAAGCGCCGTTAATTTCAAGCTGGAAGGAAACAAGTGACCTTGTAATGCATGCATTGATGTGTGATGTTGCAGAACTACACGTGTCTACGAACATGAAGTAGAGTAACCAGTCAGGACACTACTATCCATCGACCTTTTCCTCGCCCTCCTTCGCGGCCTCGTCAACCTTCTCGGCCTCATCCTTGACCTTCTCGGCCTCATCCTCGACCTTCTCGGCCTCATTCTCGACCTTCTCGGCCCCATCCTTGACCTCCTGGGTCTCATTCTCGACGCCGTTGCCGTCTTCAACATGCGTGTTTTCTCGGGTTTCCGCATTTGCGGTATCAGCTTGGACTTTACCCTTGTTGGGTTCTTGGTAATCAACCGGCTTACCATTCTCGGTAATGTTGTGAAGGTTCTCGCCACGGGCGATCCTCTCGTCTTGTTGAGCCCGAGATTCAGCATTTGCGACATCATAGGCCTTATCGTCTTTTTTGAGGTGCACCTCAAAATTCTCGAATAGATGCGAGTTCTGCGCATGCTCAGCGGGGTTACGGCGCTGCCGAGGAGGAGCACGTCCAGGTACATAGCTCTGTGGAGCTGATTTCTTCTGGTAATGACCCGGCTTTTCGCCTGGCGGTGGCGGATATCGAGCGCGCATCGCATCCTCTCGCGACTGGGCGCTGGAATTGGTGCTGTCGCCTTGTGGGACCACGCCGGGTGTGGCATCGTCGTTGGCATCAGACTCAGCATCGCTGAGGTCCGCAACAGCAGCAGAGGCAGTCTGCAGGCCTGGCCCAAAAGCCGAAGCGTTGAGGCCCTTCCTAGTGCCTTGGGTCTCACGGACCTCGATGTTGCCTTGATACCCTTGATTGGGTTTGGTCATGCCGTCAGATTGGCGTGGCTTAGACCTACTATATACCTTGACGGAAGGTGGTTCTGTCGGCTCAGTGGAGTGGGCCTTTGGTTTCCTGCGGTTGGTTTCCCATACCCGGATGTTACCTTGTAGGAAGATTTGCAATTTCTTGGCGGCCTTGGTAGGCTCTGGATCGTCAAGAGAGGCTCGCAGATACCATAGGAATACCTCTGTCGGCGGCAAGGCATGATTGCACTTACAGCTCGGGTTGAAACAACCTTCGCGAGCGAACATCATCCTGCAAAGTCCAGAGTTGAACCACTTTTGAGCCCCGTAGACATAGAATTGGAGAACACCCTGCTCGGGCCAGCCATATCCAATAAAGAAAGGAACCATGTCATCTTTCCCCAGAGGAATTTGCGCGGTAGGGTCATTAAAGATGTCGAGGTACTCCCGTGTTAGGCGAGCAATAGGATGTTCACCAGTTGGTTTTTCCTTACTCGTGGTCTTTGGCTGAAGCGCAGCGACAACATGGCGAGGTTCGCCTAGATCAGGCTTTTCCGTAGGAAGCAAGCCCGGAAAGGATCCTTGTCCGGGCGGTCCACTATTGGTGGCAGGCTTCCCGCCCTGAGTTTGGGGTTGTCCCGAAGCTGCAGGACCCCGATGGGGTTTCTTTTGAACAGCGTTGTTGTTGTCCATCGCTTTGGCCTGGTTGGCAACGGTCGCGGCAGCTTCCGCTTTGGCGTCTGCCTCGAATTTCGCCTTGGCCGCCTCGAGTTCCTCGATTTTCGCCTTGTACGCCTCGAGTTCCGCTTTGGTGTCTGCCTCGATTTTCGCCTTAGCCGCCTCGAGCTCTTTGTATGCCCTTATATTCTGGTCATATTCGCTTTCACGCTTCTCCTCTAAGGTCTGTTGAACGAACAGTTTCATTTGATCGAAGTTGACATTGAGGTCAGCGCTGGAGTTGCTAGGCTGACTACCCTCACGGTTGTTCTGACCGTCGGTGGTGAGATCAGCATCGAGGCCGCTAGGCTGGTTACCTTGAAGGTTGTTGGAATCGTTGTTGGGACGATGGTTGGGGCCGCTAGGCTGATTACCCTGAAGGGTGTTCTGACCGTTGCTGGAAGCGTTGTTGGAGTCGTTGAACTGGTTTCCCATAGAGGGGTTGGGGCCGTGGTCGAAGTTCGAATTCATACCCTGAGGGTTGTTCTGACCGTGGTTGTTCATACCCTGAGGGTTATTCTGACCGTAGTTGTTCATACCCTGAGGGTTGTTCATACCCTGAGGGTTGTTCATACCCTGAGGGTTGTTCATACCCTGAGGGTTGTTCATACCCTGAGGGTTGTTCTGACCATAGTTGTTCATACCCTGAGGGTTGTTCTGACCGTAGTTGTCGAAACCGTTGGGGGTACTGTCGAACTGGTTACCCATTTGGCGGTTGTAACCTGGGTTGAAACCTTGGTTGAAACCTTGGTTACCCTGGAAGTTGTTCGAACGGTTGAAGTGGTCGAATTGGTTACCCATTTGGGGGTTGTAGGCTTGTCCGGGGCCGTTGTTGTTGTGGTAGCCCTGGTAGTTGGAGTTGAAACCGTCGGACTGGTTACCCATTTGGGTGTTGAAACCACGGTTGCTGCCGTTGAACGGGTTGTATTGGCCAGGAAAGCTCCCATTGTAGCCGTAGTTACCTTGAGAGCCACCGTTGTAGCCGCCCATGTTACCCGGAGGGCCAAACTGGTTGCCAGAGTTCTGATTGCTCCCGCTGTTGAAGTCGGGGTGGAATCCAGAAGGACCCTGCGAGTTACCTTGACCCGAGCCATAGTTACCGCCTTGCGGTTGTCCGAACCCGTTGTGGGATTGACCAGAACCCTGGTTGCTGAAGCCTTGTCGGCCTTGAGATGTCATCCCTTGCGGGTTTTCTACAGCAAGTTAGTGGAATCGGCAAAAAGGCTTGGGAATCGCTTACGTTGGTTGTTTGGTTGGCCTTGGTGGCCAGATGAGTTGCCCGCCATTGTGACGCGGGAATAGCTAGAGTTATTAGTGATTAGCAGCGACACGGGGATTGAGTACATACAGAAAAGGGTGGTGGGTGGTGTGGTGTAGGGGCGCAGACGAAAAGGCGCAGGCAGAAACTTTCAGAGGCAGGCGGCCACGCTAGCGAGTATCGGGTTAGACGCAGCAGCGACGCGACGGTGAGGTACACGGTGAACATGCCAGGGCTTTCGATGAGGACTTGCGCGCTTCACCGTGAGGACGCGCCCTGCAACAGTGAGCGCTCCTGGTGAAGACGGGCCACTAGAGCGCTTGCGCGCGCACTCCTACTGTGCATACATGCGGCGCGACCGCTTGCATGTATGCCCACGGCTATCGCTGCATGATCGTCGACTAACGCTACGATTGTGGGACGAATAGCCCTGCATGCTGAGGAAAGACAGGAAAGTGTTGATGTGCGCGCAAATAAAGTACAATAGCAAGACTATGACTTGAGTAATTGAAGCGAGCGCGCATGGAAACTGGCAAGTGACAGCCTCGTGTCTACCTTTGCATTTGTAGGATTATAGAAGACGTGAACACATAAAGCAGATGCTGCGTCAAAGGTCCGACATCACAGGCATGTAAGAACGAATGACAAAAGACTTATTCCAGGCTGATGAGAAGAATGTGGAGTGATTATATGGCAATATAGTAGAAAGGGGCATGTAATGCAGGATAAACAGGATACATCGGAAGATTAGAGGAAGACTGAAATCGCTTGCTACTTCTGAGCGCCGCGGAGCGTAGCATGTCCTGAGGGGATGCAAAATGCGTGAAGCAGGAACAGATAAACTCTTGCCACGAAAGCATACGTTGGTCTTGTACAACATACAGAGAAGGGGGTACAAAACACACTTACGCATCCACCTATGTAGCATCATGCTACACTGATTACCTCTTGGCACGAATAATGCAGGACGGTCTCTACGAGCATACCTTATCAACCTACACCAAAACTTCGGATACCCAACATTTCCTCGCCGGCTACTACTATGTGCTCGTCCACGGCGGTGCTGCATCGAATTCACAAGTGTGGGTATACATGGAGTAAAGAGCCTACCTGCATAAGTCGTGGTCCTACGGCTGGCTCTTGCGTCATCAGATAGCATCTCTCGTCCACCTTGTCGGTGCAGTGTAACCTCTCTACGCCCTTTTTATTTGTGTGATTGCAGCGATGTGTGTGGATAATGCGCGTTTGGGTATATTGCATGGATGTAGAAGTATACTTGCAGTCGTTGCGACGCCGGATGGCTTGAGCTGGGAGAGTCGAACGTGGACCTGGGGGATGGTTGGAGTAGAGGCGCTGAAGTAGTAGAGATCGGGAGCCAGCGGCGCACAGATGAGCTGGTGGATCAGAGTTGGAGTGCGGCTGGAAAACTGGGTTTGCAAAGCTGAAGAGCGGGAGTGTGCGGAAGAGCAGTGCGCAGCGGTGGGCGGGGCGGCCTGGATACGACATTAGTGTTTTCCCACTCGATGAAAGTCGATAGCTGAGATGTGAGGATCTCGTCTGTAGGAAGCGTCGGCGCTCATGTTCTGCAGGTGGTTCAGCATGAGGCTCACTGGTGTTGGGTGTTCCCGAGGTCGGTGCAAAGCCTTACTTTGCCAAGGCCCGTTCCATCCCGTCTAATCCCTGCTGCATGAGCTTGCGCCGTCATCACTCGACGCCCCCGCGGCCGCGACGCCTGCCATCATGCACAAAGGGCTATGCCCAATATCAGCCTCTTTGGTTGCGCTCTACTTCCTTCTGCAGCACACGGTTCATCCCGGGTCGTTCTTTCTTCGGCTACGCCTGGCGGCCATCGAGCTACACGTCACATCGTTCGACGCACTCTCCCGCCGTCGGGGAGAGAGCCTGACTGTCATCACACCAGCTGGTCGCTACGAGATTGCTGATCTGAAACTCGGAGCGTAGGATTCGAAAGATGTAAGCGGAATACAAATGGGTTTTGGATTGTGCTAATGGCTGCTTTCTCTAGGCCTTCCCCTACCAGACCATCAGCGTGCGCTCCCTGACAGCGATGCCTATCCCCTTCTAGGCTTTCCGACCATCATCGCCTTCGACTGCAATCGCGCTACCACTGCGTCACCGCATGGACAATGCCGGCAACGATGAGACGAGCTAGAAAGTTTGGTGGTTGGATACACGAGGAGATTGCACACGGCTGTATATTCAGGCTTCAGGATGCAAGCTAGACCTGCAGTGTCTGGCCTGTGGCGCTCCACATGGGCCAAGTCCAAGCGAAGTCTCTGGAGGGGCCGTGATCATACAGGGATGCCTACATGGATACGGATACTTTGTTACTTTGGATCGTGAGCCTCATAGAGTACATGGAGGGGTGGTAGTGGTCCGAGGGGGCGATCTGGACGGTACATCATCACGCTTACTGCCTCCCTCATAACCAGATCTGGCCCGTTCGCATAACGCTCGGGAGATGCCTCCTTGACGATTCTGGTACACCATTCCGACATGCCGTGACCATGGCTTCGTGTCTCACCTCCACCTTTGACATCAAGCTTAGAGCGTTACCGGGATGTTCATGGACCGGCCCGAAGTCTTCGATGGCTACTATGCCAGGCTCGTCATCGTGGCGCCCATTATCCAGATGTCGTGTTCTCTAGGAACAGCCGCCTCACCGCATAGCTTCGTCGTTTTAATTCTGGGTGATCTCACCTCAATCTAGTTGGAGGTCATTTCAGAATCGTGGCCAGGCGTAGACGATACCGTCCCATGATGCATGCGGCACCTTGCACTCGGAGTCCGACGTTGGGTTCTGCGACAAGATGCCTCGGATATCCTTCGCACACCCAACCATACTCCTACGCCAATGCTTTAGGTGCGTTGCGGATGAGCTTTGGTGCAAGGACGCCTCGATTCGTGCATAAGTCGCCCGACAGAACCACGAGGCAGGCCATCCCGAGAGTGGTTGTTGATATCAGCATTGATCGAATGCGATCGCTCACAGTCATCACGAACGGTCAAGGACGCTGCACAAATTCTCAAACGCTGCTTCAGTGAAGGCTTGTCCATTGACTACCATGGTTTTTCGGCGCTATTGTGTCACCACATGCCTCATCATATACCGCTCTTGCGGTTACTCTAGAATAAGCGCGGACGCCTTCATTGCCCGGCCCAGGTCAGCCATTGCCCAGTTCATACCGTCATGTATACCCGCCCAGTATGGCAGTTCTTGTTGTTTGCCCAGTTTATACAAGCTACCGGGTATGATAGAAAGGTCGTCGGTTGGACTCCTAGGAGCATTATACCACTTCCCAGCAGGGTTTAGCAGAGTCAAGCTATGGTTGGTTAGTACGCGATGTTCATGGAGTATGGAGTGAGAGAGAAAGCAAAAACTTACTGCTCGTGGACAACGAGCCATATGCCCAAATTTCGGCCTTGCACCCCCGACTTGTCGCGCTTCTTTCCAGAAAAGCCCACGCCTGCCGGATTCTGCAGCATCGCAGTATGTGTCTTGATGAACTTTTCTTGTTGTCTGTAGAAGACAGCTTCTTTGGCTAGTTCTATCATACTCTGGGGGTCTGTCTTGCATGCCTTGAGCAAGCAAAGTCTAGATCTGTTGTAGGCCTTGTCGTCCGCCATGGCTTGTACGGAAGCTTCCATCTTCTCCCGATGGGCCTCAGACCCGAAATCGGTTTTGCGAAAGTATGCATTGAATGCCCTTTGCACAGCATCATATATGATTTGATCTTGTTGGGCACGATCGCGCTCGAGTTCGACATGACGCTTCGTCAATTCCGTTTTGGTCTTTTCCATCTCCACTTGGTCTTTCTCAAGTTTAGTGCGTTGATGGGCGAGGGCCGACCGTTCGGTCTGCACGGTAGTTTGTGCGAGCTCCATCTCCTGGAGTCTGGCTGTGATTCCCCGGATGGTCTGCTGTAGACCCGGGACATCTACCTCGAAGAGGTTCTTCAAAGACGTATCTTCCGCCGACGCGGTTCTATCTGCACATGCAGTTTTGGCTGACCGCCAGTCGGCGACGATCTTGTCCAGCTGAGCTGGTATGTCTGCAATGCCGTTGAACTGCGCTTGGCGCTCCGCTGTCTCAACAGCCGCTTCTCGATCTTTGAGATCGCTAGTCCGCAGTGCGAGTGCGTTCAGCTCCAATTGGAGTTTAGTACGTTCGTTCTTGATACGTTCTGATTCATCCCTCAGTTCGTCAAATTTGTGGTATACCATCCACATCGAATAGCGCTGCGTTTTGCCACAGCGCAAAAGGCTCTCCTGCAGGTGCCATCGCAGGCTGTTGTTCTTTTCCAACAACAACCGTGAGTCCTCGTCGAGGTGCCCCAGCAGTTTCAGCACTTGTGCGCCGTTCAGCGAGACCATGTTGTGCAGGCCAGGTTCTTGTGTGCCAGCAAAGCTGTCCATCGTTCTCGGATCGATATGATAGGTAGTAATCCACGCCTTGACATGCTCGGACAGTCGGTCTTTGTTGACGCGGACGCCTTCGGCTGACGAGACAGCGCCTTCGATAAGGCTCCGGCTTGGCAAGCTGAATCTCGCGACTTTCCAGGCCGACGGCGAGAATTGGGGACCCCATGCTGCTGATCATTGTTAGTAGGGCAACAAAGAGAGGACTGGGACAAGAAAAACGTACAAATGGAGTCTTCGTAAGATGTACGCTGAAAGGCTTGGTCCTCTTCACTCCATTCCTGAAGTGTTTGGTCTACCCATATGAGACTGGGGTTTCCGTCCAGCAGCGCAACGTACTTTTCAGCCCCGAAAAGGTTTTCGCTGAGGTGGTGCGTCGATGTATCGCTGTTCCATCTACCTCTAAAGGCGGGTGAGTCGTCATCGTAAGATTCATTATCGTATGATTCATTATCGTATGATTCATTATCGTATGATTCAGCTGGTTCTCCCGGCCTATGATGTGGCAAATCTGGAAAGGGTTCATTACTCTGAGAGATATGGTCTTCCATTTCATCGGCCCAATTCGTGTATCCATTTGGATTAGCCGCTGCTTCGTGGCCTTCGGGGCCGGAGCTTTGTTCGTTTCCCCGTTCGGGGTTTTGTGGCGCTGGCGCTGGCGCGGGCTCGCTGGAAGCGCTGGAAGCGCTGGAAGCGCTGGAAGCGCCTGGCTGCGGTTTCCCGCCGTCTTTCTTCTTCTGCTGACTGCTTGCACCAGGCGGTGTTGCGTTGCCTTGCGGCTCGACCCTGTTGGGTTCTTCTCCATGTGTAGACATGTCGTTAAATTCCTCGTGCGAGGTACCCGGACAATTGACGTCGGAGGGGAAAAATTGGAAGCGATTGGTGGGTGCGTCGCTCAACACACTTTTGTGAGGTGGCATCCCGTTGTGTGGGGAATGCGAGTTGGGGTTGTGTGTTATGGTCAGCGGTGGGGACGCCGAAGTGGTAGCAAATTCATCACCGCACTGCGCTCTTGGCACCCCGCACGGGGCACACCCAACGAGGCAGGAGCGTCAAACGAACAGTCAGAAGAGGATGACGAGCAATGTCCAGCGTATCGCCCGCGCGGAACGCTGCTGCCAGTTATACGCTTGAGCACGAGTACGGTCAAAATCACGAACGTGCAAGGTCAAGATCTACGGTAATTTTCATTCATCATGCATTTCATGACATACATTGAGCCACGACGCTACCCAGTCGCAATCTCACACTCCGCCCAGAAGAGGGCTCATTTCACGTCCGGAGATCGGAAACACGCATCTGTGCGATGTGCCAGATAGTACGCCTTCTTCGCCTCCTGCCGTTCACGTGCCGCCCCGATTACACCCGGCATGATAAAGCCATCCGTAGTTTCAACCCAATTGGCGCATTCGAGGCGCTCTTTATCATCATTGAAAGGGTCGTCGCCGGTATTGGCTGTGGCAGAGCCTTGCTGGCTGTTCTGCCCTCCCGCTTGGGATTGGTAATCGTTGCTTCGATCTTGATATACCGGATTGCGGATGGGATGACCGGTGTCGTTTCGGTTCGATTTTGATCTACCAGTGGTGGAGTTGCGTCTGTTACCGGGTTGACGGGTGTCGCGAGAGTGATCTGGGTTTTCGTCACCATGGCGATTATCTCGTGATTGAGATGGGCGGCCATCATCTGGGAATCCACGGGTGTGGTTAGAATCGTGATAGCGATCTGAGCGGCCACCATGCTGTCCATCGCCCTGATTATGGGCCTGATGATATCCACCGTTGTCGCGGTTGTCGCGGTTGTCGCGGTTGTCATGAGGCCGGCGATAATCACCACCTGTTTGATGGTTCCAATGGTCCGGTTGGGGAAATCTTCCACCGTCGCGGTCATTGTAACGGGGACCATCAGATCCCCATTCTTGAGAGACCCGGTTGGGGTTTTGGGAGTAGCCACCATTCTGTTGTGGGCTGCAATAAGCCTGATAGCTATTTTGCTGATATTCCCAGGCGGGATTTTGAGAGTATCCACTATTGTGGTTTGGGTTGGAATAAGCTTGATAGTTATCTTGCTGAGAGTATCCACTATTGTGGTTTGGGTTGGAATAAGCTTGATAGTTATCTTGCTGAGGGTATCCACTATTGTGGTTTGTGTTGAAAGGACCTTGCTGGTTACCTTGTTGCGAGTTCCCACTTTGGGATTGAGAGTAGTCACCATTACGGTTTGTGCTGAAAGGATCTTGGTAGTTACCTTGTTGCGAGTTCCCACTTTGGGATTGAGAGTAGTCACCATTACGGTTTGTGCTGAAAGGATCTTGGTAGTTACCTTGTTGCGAGTTCCCACATTGGGATTGAGAGTAGTCACCATTACGGTTTGTGCTGAAAGGATCTTGGTAGTTACCTTGTTGCGAGTTCCCACTTTGGGATTGAGAGTAGTCACCATTACGGTTTGTGTTGAAAGGACCTTGCTGGTTACCTTGTTGTTGACGTCCTCCACCGGGAGTTTGAACGGATGCTTCTGCTACTGCCTCTCGTATAAACATCCTCAACGCGGAGGCGTTTCGTGGATCATGTAAGGATTGAAGGAAGTGTGGAGAAGACTCATCATCACCGTGAGGATCGCGGCGAGAGGGTTGATGTCTCCGGCGCTTCGTTTCCGGCTCAGACCACTCGTCCTCGGATTCATAATCGCGTCGACGCTTGTTGTTGCTGTTGCGGTTGCGACTAGAAGTCGGCGGCATGAAGCAATCCAAGCGGACAAGCTGGACTCCATCCGGAGCTACGATTGGTCCCTCATCAGGTGTGTATGGGAAATACTTGAATCGTTTATCCATTCCGCGGAGGATATCCCATTCTGGACGCGTGGGCTTGATTTTGCACGCAATCGGCAGCCAACCCCATGTGGGTTTTTCGCGACCCTCCTTTATGGATATCAATTGCTTCCAAAAGTGGCAAGTACCGTAAGCGTAGTCGCATTCCTGCAAATTATATCAGCGCTGCAGCAGTGTAATGGGACATTCGCTTACCCCCTCAGGGTGGCCGTATGTGTCACACCATCGGCATTTACATAGGGAATCCGAGTGGAACTGGCCATGTGTTCCGCAACGGAAACAGCGGGCGCCCTGGAATGGGTTGTTGCAGCGCTTGCTGTGTTTCACAGTATCGTGTTCCAAGACTTCGTTGTCTATGATTACGCATACCGGGGGTGGTAGGTAGCGTTCGAGTGGGTATCGAAGTCCAGCTGATGACATGTTAGCATTGTCTAGTGCAGAATACCCTGAAGAGCCATACAGTTACCCGCTGATTGTAGCGGTTCAAAGGCCGTTTTGGGGAGAAGGTGTATACCCATCTTGGTCTCGCCGCGATTTTGCGTTTGTCGGCGGGTGTAGTGATGGAGCTTTTGCGTAGGTGCGGCCGACAATTAGAAACAACAATATGCAGGCGCGCTAGCGCTTTTTGAGTCTGTGCGCTCTCTGCTCCCGCCCGCAGTGACGACGCCTTCGAACACGTGAAAGCTCTCGCATCGCTAGCTAGAAGACAGAAGGCAGCTCTCTTAGTACACGCAAACTTGTGTTTCTGCATATAGTCTAGGCTAACTTCTCTATCTATATTAATTATTAGCAGTACCTACTCTTACTCTGTATCTTATGCTAAATTATGCGTGTATGTATAATCTTGTTGTGAATTCTACATACACGTAGAATACATGCTTTATTATTAAGACAACATATAGAGCGAATCTAGGCTATTCTAGATACACGAGAGAAGCGGCAACATACCTAAAAATAGGCCTTTTATCTGTATATATCTTTCTACATTGCTTTGTCTTTGACCAAATGCACCAAAGATGCCGCTGTGTACCGACAAGACAAAGTAATGTGTTACCTGTAGTCGAAATAAGCTTTGGACATAATCCTTAACAGGGAAGACTTGCGAGTCATTGAACCGAACTTGCCGCCGAGATGCCCACCTTAGGTTAGTCCTGAGGAAGCATGTCCGTACTTCCGAGGCTAGCGCGATGAACGAGCATGGGATAAACCAGAGGTTGTAAACGTGCTTCGTATACCGGGATGTGCATTCGGTTGCGCCGCTGGTCGCGGCTGCCGCAGGACATGTCAGTAGGGTCGCTGACAGTCCATGTCACCGGGCGTTCGTCGATGCAGCCCGACTACAAACACCAACACTGCCACCAACATGAGGCAATACGGCGCAGAGTCGCAGTCCGATGATTCCAACGCACCACCATGTGGTCAAAGGCCGCGCGAGGACACTGGTCTCTCTTCCGAACTAGAAGAGGGGACCCCGCTCGTCAATGCGGGCGGAGTTGCTTCTGGTGCCACGCCTGGACCGACGATACCCGGGCACACTGGAGATAGAGCCACGCTCAAAAGGAACGCAAGCGCGATTTCGCATGACGGAAACGGGAAAGCAGCAAGACTGCTGGAAGGGCCGCTGCAAGACCGGAAGGATGAAGCCCGTATTGCACAGCTCGATGCGGAAGCGGCGCAATTTGACGCAGACGCAGCTGCTCTGCATGCTAAATCAGCGCAACTCAGAGCAGACATCGCATTGTTGCGTGCATGCATCGAGCGCCGCCGCCTTGATGCCTTCCAATCCAGATGAGGCTTGCCGAAACTGGATTAGGGCCGGCACTAGCACTGGCAGACTGCACCTTCTGGCGGAGGAGGCAGGATCCAACACGCTTCATCCCCCGCCCACTCTGCCGCCGGAACGCCTGCACCATGGCAGACATCTACCAGCTGCTCGCCGCATGCACAGCCCTCAAGGTTAATGGGCCAAACAACGTCGAAGACGCGTATGACGATGACCAACGCAACGGTCAAATCAAGCTCTCCCTTGCGCAGTCAAGCGAAGCCGAGCTAATGAACCCGAAAGGGGTATGGGCAACTGTCCCCAGGGATGTAAGCATCCTGCTGCAAGAAATCACTTCGTCGTTAGAAGCGTGCACCGCTGCACATACGGCTGGGCGACAAGCTGCTCAAGGTAAGCAAAACGTCCATATGTTCCCGACTCCTCTAACACGCGAATAGATGAAACGGCCAAAATCATCGAAACCCTAAGGGTAGAACGCGATGGCGCTGCGACGGCGCATCAACACTGCGAAAGCAGTATAAGAGAACTCAAGGAAGAGATTGAAGAATGGGATAGCAGTGAAGCTGCAAAGCAGAATCAGATCAAAGACCTCGAATCTTTCAAAGATGTTTCTAGCGAGACCATTCGGGAGCTCCAGGAGGAGTGCACTGACCACCGGACAACTATCCAGGGCCTAGAGAAGACGTGCAAAATCCATGAGAGTTGCGAGGAAAAACTTCGCATACTCGAAGAAGCCCATGAGAGTTGCGAGGAAAAACTTCGCAGACTCGAAGAAGCCCATGAGGGTTACAAGGAAAATCTTCGTACGTCCGAAGAAGCACACAAGCCGTGCGCTGGAACTATTCGATACCTCAGAAAAACCCACGAAGGGTGCGATGAAACTCTTCGCAAGTCCAAGAAAGCCCACGAGGGGTGCGGTGAAACTCTTCGCAAGTCCGAGGAAGCCCACAAGGGGTGCGATGAAACTCTTCGCAAGTCCGAGGAAGCCCACAAGGGGTGCGATGAAACTCTTCGCAAGTCCAAGAAAGCCCACGAGGGGTGCGGTGAAACTATTCGCAAGCTCAGAGTCGAGTGCAAATCGCACGAGAAATGCGAGGGGCTGCTCAAAGATCTGGAAGCGAAGGTTGCAAAGATCCCCGGCTCAAAAGATGGCGCCACGCAGACGCCACGGCCAAAGTCCAAGAAGTCGCGCAGCGATACCATACCCACAACCAATACTGCAGGCAAGCAGAATGTCAGCGTGAAAGACATGTCGGGCTCGTACCAGGGCCGCATCCCAGCGGAGCTCGATATCCGTACACCATCCCAGCGACTGGGTAAGCTCATCGCAACCCCCGACTCCTTCGCACCCAACCTTACTCTCAAGTCGTTAGAATCAAACCTTGATAAGGTAGAGTCTGACTTACAGCACACGTGCAAGTTGATGGGCACCATAATGAAGGGTTTCAAAAGAGATGACAAAGCCCTCGCGGCATACAGCCGATTATCGGACACCATGTCAACATGGAACAGCAACAACATCAAACATGCTGTCAATGACAACCCCGATGTGGGGAACCTCATCCATTTCATGCGAGAGGCACTAATCAGCTATGATATCCTCTTCGAGTACATTCGCAGTCTGCTAAACACATTCGACTGGGCGTCCCGAGATCTGTTCGCTGTACAACAGGCTGTGACGAATCTCGTCAACGACCGCGATAGGTGGAAGAATGACTGCATGTCTACACTGCGAAAGGCGACGGAGGAGCGGTCTGCCGCTGCGACTCGCGCATCTCAGCTTGAGAGTCACGTCAAACTGAGAGATGAGGTGATAGCCGAGCTCCAAGAGCTGATGAATGCCACTGGCTGGCCAGAGTAGGCGATGGCGCCCGTCAAATGACGAAAGCTTGCTGGCGCAGGAAGAGTGCAGGCGCAGTACGTAGCTACATTATTGATTTTGGTTCTTAATAATGCCATCGTGTCCAGTCAATTGAATCTTGTGCCTGCCATATCTTGCGTGAACTGGCCCAAAAGGGCTAGCTCTGAAGCGAAGCTACTACCCGTGTAGGTCACGTCCCAAGAGCGGCCGCCCCAACGTCCTTGCCTCACACCCCACGACATTCTCAGCCATGGCGCCGAAAAAACAAGGAGCGGCGGCGAAGCCACTGCCTAAATCTTCAGAAACCACAGAGTAGATACCCCCAGTACCCCATGCATATGCGCAATGACTGACTGAACAATCAATAGTGAGTCTGATGCTCATACAGCAATGCCTGCACCCAAACGGACAGCCTCCACGAGGTCAAAAGCTACGGCGAGGTCAGCTACACCCCCAGTGAACACAGAGTAGCTACCCTTCGTACCCCATGCATATGCGCAATAACTGACTAGACAAGCCATAGTGAGTCTGATGATCAAACAGCAATGGCTGCATCCAACCGGAAAACCTCCACGAGGTCAAAAGCTATGGCAAAGAAGGCCCCGGGCGCGGCGTCTACAGCTGCCCCTACGGTACCGAAATCCAAAACTGGACGAAACCTCGCAAACTTCGTTGTCAACCGCGACAACACCCTCATGAGTGAAGCGTATACGCCCGGTGCGACACCATTCGACTCCGGTGGACCACTTCCGCAGCGCCAAGTGGACACTTTGTTGAGCAGGGTAAAAACCGCGAAGCGGTCACAGGCACAAGCCTCGGTAGCATCTAGGTAGGCTGGAAAGCCCAATCTGTAGAGGGTATCCCTGTACTAATTGTGCACAGTAGCATATTGGCGATCGGCCATGACACACAAGATCTCCTCCGCTCGGAGCTGTCTTCGCAGGATACTGTCCTGGCACAGCTTGCTGACCGAAACGCTCCTGGCCCGGCAGGTACAACCTCAGACTCGGGACACAAGGCGAGATCTACATCGGCAAGAGGGACAGACCTGGATGCCTCGGCAGACCCCGAAACCCAAGCGGGTACAGACGGAGCGCGAGCTTCACCACGGCAGTTGACAGCTGCCTTGGCAGACCCCGAAACCCAAGTGGGTACAGACGGAGCGCGAGCTTCACTACGGCGGTTGACAACTACGCCTGATGGCGACCTTCCCGAACATCAGAGCAGTGTTCACAACGTGGCTGGCGAACCAGAGGACATGATCATACCTGATGGTGCGACTTTCCAAGAGAGCGACAGCTTATACAAGAACCCTACGCCTTTACCCGATGACGGGAGGAAGGACAAAGGCAAGGGTCGTGCGGTGTCGCGAGAAGTGACGATGCTGCCACGGTTGCACACAGCGAGTGCTGAGCCGAGCCGCCAACTACTCGAAAGAGTCACCGCAAGTATGGATGAAGCGTCCGGCTCTCCGCTGCTCGATACGAGACAGGATGCGCACCTGCTCTCACCAAGTCGAGACAAACTTGGTGCGACGGTACTTGCTGCGCTCGCATGGGAAAAGGCCGTATCTTACCACTGGCCCATTGCAGAGCGCATGGACGAAAAGAAGTGGCGAGCGACTGCCGTGCCCCTCATGTGTAGCATTCCAGTTGAACTCACCAAGGAACTCTTTGGTCGAAACCTCGCATCTGCGATACTAAATAGCTCCAACGAGCAGATCACCGAGTTGTATGCTCCAGAAAGCCCATGGAGGGAACACTACGCCGCTCGGGCGCCATCTATATACGTCCGCAACTTCTGCGATAAGAAGACAGGCCGGTCCCTCACACCCAACGAGATGTTCAAGATACTGCACCGGCTAGCCCTCTATGCGACAGAACAACTCACGGATGTAGAGGCCGATCTCGTCCTAGCTGTTGAGGAGAGTGCCGCTCACGCCAATGCCAAGATAAGGTATGTCAAGCAGGGACGGAGACACTTCTTCAGCGGCAAATTCGCCGACCCAGATGCGAGCAATCGTCAACGTCAGCTCAACACTTTCTGCGACGGGGCCCTGAGATGGCTTAACGAGATTGAGCTCGAAGCTCGAGATACCCCGTTGGGTTTTACACTATCCTATATCGGATACGCTCTGGTCTTCTCCAAGAGAATAATAGCTCACAACAGTGAGTCTTCACATAGCTCAAGCTGGCTAATGAATCTGTTCCTAGCAACCGCTCGGGTGGTGTTGGACGGTGGCGCTGAAGAGTGGGGATTCGAATCCCATGTCGTGTGCTACTGTGCCAGCGCAGATGAGGTCTCCGTCGCTGAAGCGCTTCTCACCGCTCTCACAAGTGCATGGTACCACTCAGGAACTGGATTTGGTATTCATGCTCCTGGCGAGAATGTGTTTAGTGCCGATTTTCGCAACCTCACCCACGAGGAGGCAAACAATGTATGGAAGGTTTGTCAAAACTTCCGGGAAGACCATACGCCATACTTGGCGAATATAGATCTGGAATTTCAGAAGATCAAAGAATATCCAGAGAACTGGAGACGTCTTTTGGCAGATAAGAGGGACCATATACCCGACTTCCACGAAGAGGCGCGCGAAACCACCCGGCGTGTGGCTGCAAAGAAGGACCAAATTCGTCGCGAGCTTGAAACCCAACTGGGTCAAATAAAACAACAGCTTAAGCAACTCCACAGTTTGATGCCGGAATCTACACTTGTGGCATCCTACTCGGAGAGGTTACGAGACGTTGGCGAAGAGTGTGTGAACCTCGGGAAAGCTCGTAGAGAGCAGCCAGATATCCAAGAGGGCAGACGCCGATCTGAGGCAGAGGAGGGAAGTATGCTTCCAGACGCAGACCAGGTGTTTCCTAGCACAGAGATGGATCGCATGCCCGTGGCAGGCCCAAGCAGGCCAACACACTGATTGTGTGACATCCTTGATGGCCTTGATGGTCTTGATGGCTCTACTGTCAAGTCGTGTTAGCTTGAAGCCATAGAAGAGCATGGAATATAGAGTTACATCTGCATGACCCTGCTAGCAATTGAGAATCTTGCGTGATGTGCCATGTGAGCTGTGTTGCGCGAATATCCATCTCCGGACTACGGGTACTGGATTCGAAGACGGTATGACTGCTGCGGGGTGCATGCCTCCCTGGCCGTAATGAAGCACGATGATCCGCAGGAATTAAACGAAGTAATTAACATGTATAGCAGGTCCGATATCTTATATAAGCATCGTCTATCCATCTTCCCGATCGTCTTCGCCTCTCTGGTTCCATCTACAGCTGCCACACTCACACCCCGTTCAATGAATGTCTCGGCGCAGTTGACGCCCACCGCCCTTGTGACTGTCTTGTTTGCCAGCAATACGTCTCCCTTGCCTATCAGCCTCACAGCATCTGGGCCTGTCAATAAGCAATAACAGGACACGATGTCTTACGTCACAGATGCACGTCTTGAAAGAACGAGGCCCACACACATTTGCATTTGAAGGCCGTATGCGGAGAAGCTATGCGAATGCGTACATTGAAGAGGCCAATCGTCCCCACTCGACCATTTGGCTCGTGTCTGAAGCTTCTTACCATCGCGACCGTGCACAGGGAGATGTCTACTTTCACATCAAATCATTGGAACGGTCCTTGCTGCTTGTTGTATTTGGTGAAGACAGAGCAGGGACATGTCTGGCAGGCAGACGAGCGTGCACATGGCGTCCACTCGGATGGGCTGCACAATGTCGAATCGGAACTAGAAACACTTTTGGCGGTTGTTCAATGTTGATCGCAGTATGGCATCCCTGATCGCCCCTTGATATAGAGGCAGCCTCCATCGACCCGTTTTCTTCAAGAGTGAACGTGAAGTGAGCAGTGAGCGCAGAAATTTCGTATCCGCATGGAGCAGAGCGCACAGACCCGGACTACATTCATGTTGTCGTCGCGCTACTCCAGCCTCAACACCCTCCACAACACACCACACCCACCCCGTCTCTGCCTCTTCTGCGCGAGACCATGTCGCAAGACCTCAGCAGTCTCCTCAAGGAGGCCATCGAGCTCGTCCCGCTCGATGCGCTTCCAGCAGAATGCTGTATCTGCTCGTAAGTCTCTCCTCCAGCTGCGCCGCGACAACGTTGCTAACACGGCATGTGCCAACAGTGAGCCGATAGCGCCTGCCGCAAATGCCACGAATGTGGAAGAACTCGGTATCCGAGTACCAATAGAAGGGTGTTCTCACCCAATGCACCTCCAGTGTGCCATATCCTGGTTAGGAACAGCGACAGGCCTGAATTCGGAGCGAGGTACTCTGATCCCTCATGGCTGTCCAATATGCCGACGACGGTTTTTCAATTTTGCGCCGGATGCTCGAGACGTCATGGACGCTTATGACACCGCCGAACAGATTTTGAACAATGTCCGCAATGGCGGTAACGGACAACTGCGCCCGCGTCTACAGACACCTGTTCCGTTCGGACCTCGCGGTATCCACGACGGGCCTGCTACTCGGCCCTCTGTTGACCCGACGACACCACTACCTTGGGTGGTAACGCCCACGACAGCAACATGGCGAGATGTCGCAGACCGGCTTCCGCATGTCGCCCGCGAGGCGAATGCATTTGTCCAAGCAGATCACCAGTTGGTGCACCACCGGACCTTGAATGCGACCGGTCGAAGAAGGCAGGGCTTGCCAGTATCGACGTTCAGGTCTCGTCCAGAACGCGAGATGGCTGATCGCGCCCAGGATGCCGAAACCCGTGAGGGTAGCAACACCAGTGAAGGTGAGAACGCCCTTGAGCGTAGCAACACACTTGAGTCGCATGAAGTCATGCGTCGTCTTAGGCCAAATCTGTACCTAAGCATACATGCGCCTCGGCGAGAGGATGACGCGCTCCACGAAGCTGCGACCAGGCCTTCGCCTGCTCCTTCAGCAACGAGCGCTCGACCGCGTCGCAGTCCCGCTACTCCAGACAGCTTCGACAGAGCCCTCGGGCGGTCCCTTGCCATACGGTCGAATGCGCTTTCCGGTACTCGCACTCGCGATGTCCAGGACATAATTGAATCCCTAGACAGGTTAAGGGAACAAATGGATGATATGCAATTGCGTATGCCCAATGCTCTTGCTCGTGCAACACCTCCCTCGCCCTCTTCCACTCGTCATGAGGCAAATAGGTACAACGCACCACCACAACCCTTTGGGTATCATCCTTGGCAGCAACAACCTCATGGGTATGAAGCTCCTCGGCAGCAGCCTTATAATAATGCTTCACAGAACCCTCATGGGTGGGGAGCTCCTCGGCAGCAGCCTTATGGATATGCTCCGCAAAACCCTCATGGGTATGAAGCTTCTCAGCAGCAGCCTTATGGATATGCTCCGCAGAACCATGCATATACTCCGCAGAACCATGGATATGCTCCGCCAAACCATGGGTATGCTCCGCCAAACCATGGGTATGGAGCTCCTCAGCAACACCCGTATGGGTACGAGGCTCCTCAGCAACAGCCTAATAGGTATTCAATGCAACCCTCTCATGGGTATGAGGTTCCTCAACAGCCTTATGGTTATGCCCAGCAATACCATCATGGGTATGCTCCGCCAAACAATGGGTATGGAGCTCCTCAGCAACACCATCATGGGTATGGGGCTCCTCAGCAACACCATCATGGGTATGAGGCTCCTCAGCAACAGCCTAATCATCCTTGGCAGCAACCCCCTCATGGGTATGAGACTCCTCGGCAGCCTTATGGACATGGGGCTCCTCCGCACCGTGGAGATTGACGTGGGCACGAGCGTGAGGATGCCGATAGTTGGAGGTCCTGGCAGTGGACCTGATGGCTGATCAACCCGAGGGGTAAAGGTGGAACTTGGTGTTTTTCTTTGTTTGTTAGCAACATCCAGTAAATAGAAAACATGACAAAGTCTAGTATACCTGTGGTGCATGATATGGTGATATCACCCACATGTCTGCAACAGCTCGCATGTAATTGATACCGTACTGACATTGCCGCAGCTTCCATGATTGCGCAATAGGAAGACGACGAACTTTTGTGATATGTTATATCTCGAGTCGACGGAAGTGCTGGGGATTCGCATGCACCATGGTGTTGGGCAGGGAGCAATGAGGCCTAATCGTGAGAAGCCTGACGTTCATGAGGCTTGGCATTTGCCTCGCCCAGTGCACGCCACCGTCGGCAACTACCCCCCTAACAGCACCAGGTAGCCACGGCCTCTACGCACATTCCCAAGATCTCCAGTGTACTTTGTAAGTTGCATCCGACTCGCAAACACCAGAAGCCCCGTTCGCTCGCTGACCTTACTGCCACCCAGCCACCATTCTGCAGCCCGAACTGCGGCTCTCCCACCTCCGCCGATAAGCCTCTTGATCGGATACCATCGCCCCAGACCACGTTCGATACATGCTCTATCGTCTATCATGGCCCTGCAGACCAGCCACAGAGAAAGAATATCGTTGGGAGCGAAGGCGTATCGAGAAGAAGGCTCGCTTCATCCCAAAGACGGTGCAGGCCTATAAATTACAAATAAGGCTCGGGTTGCTTTACGCAGACGCTGCAGCAGGAAGGATAGGATATACATGCGACGACGCCATCAGACAGAACTCGTTATACGCGGAGTATGCGCACTCGTCTCTGGCCGACGTGGAGCCTCACACTCGTGGATGTCTGTTATTACATCACGACAGGCCTTTCGAGGGCCATTCATGTCACACTCGAAGCATTGGTCAACGCGGTCCACTAGCAGAGTAGGTGGAAGGCACATTTGTAACCACCCCCCACTTAGGCGTGTTCGATATCCAGATGGCCGAGCTCCCGATCGTCTTCGCCATTCCCTTGGGCCGTTTTCATAACCCCACCTCTCTTGGACTCTCACGATTTACGATGGCGTATAGCTCGCACGTTGCACAAACTAGGAGGAAGCTGGCATTCACGCATACGAAAGCCCATGTAACAATAACTCGGCAGCCACATTGTCACGATCAGTTGCTGGAAGCTTGCGAGTATGCATTATTTTCAGCGCAATAACTAAAACAACGCGGTCAACCCTGGGCACACTCTATAGATACCGCCAGGGTAAGCCTCCTCTATTCTCATCACCTCTTGGCTCCTCGATAGGGAACATTAGAGGACCGCCCAGCCTCAGCTCGCAGCTGTCACTACCGTGATCCGGATAATATCCAAACAGGCTGTCTGTTACCCTTATGGGATCTATGCCATCGAGTACATTTTACAGTTGACACTGCTATGGTTTGCTTGAGGCGAAACCCTAATGGGTATGTATGGACCGCTTGGCGGTTATAGCCTGACGGACACCACTGCTGTGGTTTGCTTGAGGCGAAACCCTAATGGGTGTATATGGACCGCTTGGCGGTTATAGCCTGACGGACACCACTGCTGTGGTTTGAGAGGCGAAACCCTGATGGGTGTGTGTGGACCGCCTTGCGGGTATGGTTATGTATCTGATGCCACTATCGTGGTTTGTCCGACATACTACCCTCACGGGCGTGGAAAGTCCGCGTCACGAAGATGTGACGTAACTACCTCGGTGCTCTGGTCTATGCCAATGTTCTCGCGACCTTTTCAAGGTTGTCAACCACGATGTGGGATCAGTCGTCGTCGCTGCCTTCCGACTCTGACGATTCTGACGATGAGCTATCCCATGCGTCGTACTCGCCGTTGTCATCCTCGTCCTGGTCTTCTCCAAAAAGGAGTCCCTGGTTGCCCGCGGGCTGTTGCTGGCCTGCATTGTTGACCGTAGGAGGTGGGCTGCCGGCCCTGAGATATTGTTCGAGGCCATGGTATTCGGGATATTGGACCCTGAAGTCCCTGGCGATCTTGTGGAGAAGTCGCATCAGCGTTCGTACCCGATCGGAAACCGTGCCGTTCATAAGGTCGCCCGACATTAGGCTCAAGCCCGCTTCGCCCGTCATCACGTAAAGCGCGTTTGTACGGAAGTCCCGATTTACGGTCACCTGGTGGTACACTGTCTTGTATTAGCTCCGGCCTTCGGTACGCTGTTGGTCACCAACCTGTTTCTGTGGACGGTCCGTCAACTGCCATCGTTCCAGCAGACGCTGTATCGGCAGAGACCCTGAGGGTTGGTATGCATAGCACTGCGTGCCTCAACTCCGTCATGAGATGCCGGGTCTTGTGCAGATGATCCTGACGGACGAGAAGCTCTCGCTTGGCAGCATGCAAAAGGCCTTCGCCGACGACAACGGTTGCCGTCTGCAGGTGGGCGAGGTTTTCGATGTCATCCTCCATCGCGTCAATCATCCAAGATGTCTCCTCCTCGTGGTTGTTGGTATCTTCTAACACCTTGGCAGACGAGGCAGCCTTGGCACACGAGACCGGGTACCTCTTCAGGTTCTTGATCGCCTTTCGGCGTTTGCGGCGTGTGCGTTTGAGCATCGCTTGATGGGCATGAAGCGTCTTTTGCGACTGTTGTTGCGCCCAAGCGAGGTCTCGAAGCCATGCGGCCATGAGGCTATCCAGCGTGATCTGGATGTTGTGGATACTGTCGTCGACAGTATTGCAGTATTCAAAGAATAGTATTCTGACAGAGTCAGTATCGCGCAGGAAATCGCGCTGTTGTTGTCGCGTAGCCATTTCAGCAGATACTGAAGTCGTGTTGTGTTGGATGACGCCGCGTTAGGATGAGCTATTCTTACAACAGTCATTGTTGTGTGCTCGCACAGACCCATCAGCGACGCCGCGCGCGCTTTTCACCTTCATCGCTCACTAGGGCAGCTGGCATGGCTTTGCGTCGCGCCCGTAGCGTATTAGCTGGATCTAGGCTCACTCGAGGCTCGCAAGAATGCACTGGCCTTATACACGCATGCCTTCCGGGTCGACCTGCTCCTACGGTCAAGCCCCTTGCATCCAACTGGCCGACGAGCAGCAGGCATGCTACCCCTGTGGGAAGGGCCATCTATAGCTACGGATAGAAGCACCATTTGTGAGCATTACGTTACATCGTGTCGCTTTCACTTGTCAACAAACACTTCATGACGCTCAATGCTTCCAACCGTCGTCGTAATACACAGCCAAGGCGTGGGCGGCATATCCGCTGCCGTGAAATTCCAAGGTTGGGCGCGCGAGCAGCATAGCGACAGATCTAGGCCCTAGATTCATCTGAACTGCACCGGTGGTAGTCAAGCTCCCGAAGCTCATGTAGCGGCATCCGGCTTGACTGTTTTCCCCGTTTCGTCTGAAGCACACGATAGCTTCACATCCTCGCCGTACGCCATGCATATCAGGCCCAAGGTACCAATTCTTCTCCAAAATCGAGTCATATTTGAGATGCATACAAACTGGCAGAGGACAAGGAGTGACGCCATATGCGACACTCGAAGCCTGGGACGACGGGCCGTGGCGACTTGCGCGACGACACTACGAAAGCGGACCTTCCGATAATTCCAACCACCTTCGCCTTGGAACCGCAAATCGCAATCCTATACTTCAGAGACATTGGTGAAGCGGTATCCTGTCCCTGCCTCCTCGCGTCTTTCCACTATACATCTTCGATGATGTCCCCAGCGTCCTTTCCGCACACGAGCCGCCTGCGAAGTTCGTCCGCTCGGACATCGCCACAGGTGCTGTAGCAAGGGGTGCCACTCTTCGTCGAGCGCCATCTCCAGGCAAGTGTCGTCAAGTCAGGAGATGTGCAGCAGATGACCCATCGCACCAAGTCTGTTGGCTACTGGAAGCCGCGTGTGATGTCACCTCTGAAGCCTCCCTTCGATTGAGGAGCTCAGCTGATGTGGCCTAAGAGCCATCAGGTAACTGACGGTGGGTTGACAGACGTTGGTATCGCCATGGAACCCGTGAAGTCCCACGGGGCGAAGACCTTATCGGACAAGTGGCCATGTAGCTACACACAAAGGGACTTGGTGGGTTCAGACCTGCTTGGTGCACGGCACTGCATGCGCCCGGCATTCCCACAGCTCTGCAAGGCTATCTCAACGTATCACACTCATATGCTCGACGCTCGGGTTACCGCAAAGCAATGCAGTTCCCCTCCAGCATCCTCGTCACCGTCTCGATTGTTGTTTTGCCACATCCTGGCCAACGTATGGAGCTGCTGGGCTGCTGTTGCTTACGCTAGCTGATATACTCGAAAGAAACGCAAAACTTGAAGCGATAATGCGCCGCTATTATACTTTCCGCTTCCATTCCCTGAGCGCTATGCGTATACATGCTGCAGAGGCCGGCTTTTGCATACCTACGGCTAAGCAGGGAGATGCAGCGATGGAGGCGGAATTCAGTAAGCACTGAGGCTTTCCGACATCATATCAACTCTACTATGGCACAGTAAACTGCGGCAGACTACTGCTTACGGTGCAATTGGCGTTCTCACGTTCGCAGCGCACGTGCCAAGTGGGCCGCTTGAAGCGGAAAGAGCTGTCTGCGCATGCCTCGCTTGATGTGTGCTAGAAGGAGCGCCGGCGATCAGGTCTCACTCCAGAGACACTTTGTACCCTCGCAAACCCGCACCATCGCACGTTGCGGTACGCCATACCATTATGGCCGATGACAAGAGCCCGCCGCTCTGGAAAGACATCAATCCGATGAAAGACGAACGAGATCATCTTGCAACACAAGCCACTGCGGCTCTGAAAACAAACAACGATTACCTGAAAGCTATTCGGCTCAGCTGTCAGCCATGGTCCAAGGGGTCCAGCCCTCTAGCGGGCCGGGATGATCGCAAGGCAGTGCGGGATTACCTGAAAGGTACACAACCGTCTGCAACAACATCCGATGAGGGTAGTGACGAGTTGGAAAATCTCAAAGACCGAATTGCTCGTTGCAGGTTGGCCGTCGCACAACGCGAAACCGAGCGGCCTGACCCTCAAGGGTTCAACGGGCACCCAGCTACCGTCACGCCTCAGCAAGGTTCGTCCATGCACATCCAGACTCACACTCGTGATGAACTACCCAACTTGGGTCGACAGTCAACCACCCACGCGCAGCGGCTGCCTCAAAAGCGCCCGGCACCCAACCATCTGACTCATCAAGTCAAGCGACGCCAACTGCCTGGCCCACAAGAACAAGGCAGCGGGAATACCCTTCACTCAACCAGCAGCACGCTCGAACCTAGCACAAGTAGCCAAACTCTGGCGGACAGTCAGACGGAGCAGCAGATTGAAATGCCTGCAACAGGTCTTTCTTTCTCGAATACCACGCGTGTGAACAACGATCGCCGAAGCAATTCACCAGCGTCAAATAATCCTTTCTTGGATACCACGCGTGTGGACAACAATCGCCAAAGCGGTATACGAATGTCAGGCCATCCTTTCTCGAATACCACGCATGTGGACAACAATCGCCAAAGCGGTCTACAAGTGTCAGGTAATCCTTTCTCGAATACCACGCATGTGGACATCGATGGTCGCCAAATAGATGTACGAGGCTTCAGGGCTAACCAAACACCGTTTGAGCATCAATCTTGGCGGTCATCTCCATCTATACTTCCCCCGACGCCATACTCTAGATTGGCGTCGAACGGGCCCACTTTCTTCAGCGCACACGCGTATCCACGTAGCAACAGGGATATCCAGTCCGGACCCATTGAATCAATGGACGAAGAGGAGCGATACTTCACTCCAATGGCGCCACCGCGGCGATTTTACCCTGAAGACGAGCGTGGGGTGCTGCAGTCCATCGAGGATACAAAATTCAACCATGAAGGACACCAAGCCCTTGTGGCTGCCGATAACCCACATGGGTCACAATATGCTGCGAGAGCAAGGCTGTCCAGCCGCGACGTTGACGCTCTCGAACCCGAAGAAAGGTCGAGCCCGCCGCCTTCCACCGTTAACACGGCAGGTACCGAAGAGACCATGCGTGCAAAGGGGCCTCAACCCCCTCGACGATCGTTCTCCGACCGTGCCAAGCCACCAATTGGCACCCAGTCTGGGCTCAAGGATCCCTCTTTCGTTCACCAGAGCGAGGCCATGAAGAGGTTTCTGGAGACCAGAAGCGACAATCTCAACCCGTCGTCGATCTTGCAACGGGCATCATCCGCTGAACCAACAACCAGCTTGCCATTCATAGTGGGCCAGGGTGAGCCCGTGGCAAGAAGCGTCCAGACGCGGAAGGCAAGTGAGCACAACCCAGGCGCTCAATACCCACTGCGTGTCGCTACCTTGCGGGAGCATACTCTGAATGCCGGAACCATGCCACCGCCACGAATTCAAGGGAGTCCTGCACCGACTGAAGTCACCGTGCTGCCAGACGGACAAGCTCGATTGAGATCTAGGCAGACAGCGCCGCCCGAAACATCCACTCAAGTGGAACGCATCCACGGTCTGCTCTCGTGGGAGCTGCGCGGTATAGCCGCAACTTCAGTGCCGTACGAGCGGTCGCGCGAAACTCCAAGATGGAGAACCTCCGATGAGATGGATCGAACGCTCGGCACTCAGCTCCTTTACGAGCTTTACAGTCGCATAAACGACCAGCAAAAGTCAAAGCGGTGGAAGGCCTATCCCGCAGGGGATAGATCTTGTATCCTGACCGACGTAATTGGCAGAGGCAAGAATCCCTCTACATGGGCCAAGATAAAGAGGGCATGCGACAGGTGCATCAAGGCTAAGCGGCCATGCGTCACTATCGAAACCCTGGAGGGTGTTGAGACCCTCTGCTTCCATGCTTTGCCATCAGCGGACCGAGGGGCCGTCGCTGACTGGCGCGATTTAGGATGCTACGTCCAAGAACCTGTGTGAGGGGTCGAAGCGCAATTGCGTATGCGTCCAGATGGGCATGGATATCGGGCTCGCCCCGCCTGGAGGCAAATCTGATCTACTTTGGTATCTGGGTGTATGTGGTGGAGTGGGCAAGGGAGGCAATGTTCCGAGTGCACTATGTGTAGTAATATCAACATATTCGAGTTTTTAGAAGCGAGTCTTTTGCCATGTGCGTGCAGGCCACTACGTGCTGATGCAGTAAGGTTTCATCGCTATTGTAGTTCAGTATCACGCTGTACGTGTCCTGTGGTGTCCAACATCCCTCAAATCCAATGCCTTTTGTGTGTCCCCGATGCTGCCGCCATCCATTCTATCCGTAGAGCAAGAGGAGATGGATCTAGTCACGATGGGCTCGATAGGGACCGTTTAATAGAACAGAATCTGTATTAATGCGAGGCTATGTAGTTCGTGGAGATCTCGTCTTGAAGCTATCACATCCCAGCCCTACATGTATGTTGCAGCCTTCTGTGGCGCGGTTCCGCCCCGAGACACTTCACACGTAGATACCATGAACTAAACTGTTACACCAAATCGTAGACGTTGATTGAAGGCCGATGCAGACCCCCCAAAGCCGCAGTGATACCGTGGTGTACGCAGCAGGCGTTCGTGAAGCCTCAGCAAAGAGCTCAATCGGATAGGCGTGTAGCAGCGGAAGCGAGGGCAAAGTCGTAGGAATGGCCCCATACTTGTAAGCTGTGTGTGACGGCTAGCGCCTGGGTGGTTGACGGAACGACAGGGGTGCGCCAATGGCTCAGTTGTGTGTACGTCAAGACTGGTAATGGTGTGTAGTTCGATTTTTGCTGTCCCATAAGATGATGTAGCCTCCAGACGAAGTTGCCTGTCCACTCCAGCTCATATAGTGTTGATCTGCGAACAGATCTAACAGCGGACCTGTTGGTGGGAGGTTGCTGGTAGCGCTCCGCAGCCCTCGTCACCACCCCAGTAGACCGGATTGCAGCCAGATTGGTATCTGCAGTAGTTTGGAATCGGGACGACACTGCTGATCATCGTACGTAGGCTCGTTCGACGGAGAAGAGATGGCTGAAAACGGGTGCCCTCGCAATGTCTAAGCGTCGGAGATCTACACCGTACCACGCACATCCGCTCACATCAGGAAACGGGGGGTATTGGGGGAAGTTTACGGCGGATGAGGCTGGATTTCCTCTGCAGTCGTATGCATGTCGACCAGAACGGGTCGCGAGGCGTCATCGGCGGAGGTAAGCTCTTCTGTGTACATCGGGGAGGGCTGAGCCTGAACAGACGACATTACCGGCCCAAGGTATGGATGGAGCCGGTCGTTCCCTCCAGGCGCTTCTCGAGCCATTCCATGTAGTCGTGGCATTGCTTGTTCTCTTGATTCAGACTGGTGTTGTGCCTCTCAGATGTTGGGCGGATGGGTCGATGGGCCCTGGCCTTGTGCCCTCGCAGCTTGTATTCGGATTTGGCGTGTGTCCGTTTGATGGCAATTGGTCCCGCCTTGCAGATGTCGGGTAGCTTCAGATGCTCGATCAGGTGGAGTATCGGAAGCTGCACCTTCTTGCTGGAGCTCGCACTGGCGAGTGCCTCAACTACGCCCAAGTCGGCCACAACAAGGCAGACTGTACCAACGAACGTGTCGAGCGTCCTTTCGAGGGCATCTGCGGCCAAGTCGGCCACAACAAGGCGGACTGTACCAACGAGCGTGTTGAGCGTCCTTTCGATGGACTCTGCGCCCAAGTCGGCCACAACAAGGCAGACTGTACCAACGAACGTGTCGAGCGTCCTTTCGAGGGCATCTGCGGCCAAGTCGGCCACAACAAGGCGGAC
>Ga0265797_10002672_pt1 | contig 29641 bp, 41 predicted proteins | sample P2T30metagenome_FD_192433 | JGI IMG/M metagenome (GOLD analysis project Ga0265797, IMG submission 192433) | Plant litter microbial communities from East Loma Ridge, Irvine, California - P2 T30 | ecosystem: Environmental > Terrestrial > Plant litter > Unclassified | place: USA: California...
ATCGCTCGAGCTGTACGGAGGAAGACGATCGATGACCAGTGGCCGCTTGGCTTTTGTACCAGGGCTTCTCCCACCAAGCTCTAGATCTCTCCCGCCGAGCTCGAGATCCGCCAACGGGCCCAGCAATGTCCGAAAATCGCTGGCATAGTATTGGAGATTGGAGGTTTCCTGGTTGGTCTTGAGGGACACGCGGATAGGAGGGAGAGTCTGGTTCAGAGCGATGCTGTTGAGCAAGGCGACGACTTTCTTCACGTTGTCGCGTACCGCAGACGTATCGACGGGAGTGCGTGGGGATGGTATTTGGATGCCGATGAACAGCTCTGCGGATTTTGGAAACCTTGCCCGTGTGCTATCCAAAGTCTGGCCGGCTTGCAAGGTAGGATGCAGTGGGAAGTTGAACGCGATGACCTCTGTCCCGATTGTGATTACAAGGCTTCTGTCACATTACGCCGATTCGAGAGCTTCTTGGCGGACGGTTTTTGAGACGTCGAGGATTCCTGGCAGTCTGCTCGAGTGTGACATGCCAAGGAGCGTGATGCCTGGACGTTTGGTGTGATAGCATTGCCAGAAAGTGCGAGGGAAGGCGTGCTTGTACACCTCGTCGCGAAGCTCTTTCGGGAGCTTGCCCAGAATCCCCAACGGTCCATTCGGACGGCACAACACCAGAGCTCGATCGTCGACCATCGGAGCACGACCGATCTCCACATACACTACAGTGCTCATAAAGCAACCTTTCAACCCATCAACCCTCCCAGAATCTCCAAGCAACCGACCACTCAACTCTTTCCCCCCCTCCTCATCCTCTTCAGTCGCCCACGGAAAGAGATCAGTGAGTTGCTGCGACCAGTCCCTGGTAGGATCCTCTTCCATCTCACTGGCTGAAGCAGTGACACGATGAGAGCGTTGTGTGCGGCGGTGGAAGTAACGTATCTGGACCGGGTCGCCAGATTCGGTTTCGATGGTGAGATTGAAGGGTCGCATGAATGCCTCTGCTTCGGAGACGGTTGCTCTGGAGGCTAGGTTGACATGGTTGTCGATGCTCAAGGTGTTGTGAGCGTCTTCCATCGCGAACGGCAGAGGTGTGGACGAATCGGGTTTGGGGTCGGGATCGCTTCAGGTATGAGGGTAACGCAATGATAGATCTCTGTTCCACAGCAATTACTTGTAAGACCTAAGTGCAGAGCCCACAAGTGAAGTATGGCAAGGACGATTCCGTTCGCGAAAGAAGAAATGCTAGTCTTGTCCGGCGAGGTGAAGAAGAGCACGTCTCTCAAACGACCAACCTTGTGCAAATGATCACACCAGCAGACAAAACGCCTCATGTATGCACGTTGCCGCAGGGAGAGGAAGAGCTTCACGGCAAACGCCCCAAGAGCTGCCCGGTCTCGTGATCGTTCGCGTTTGTCTTCTCCGTACACATGCGGGCATATACATTTGGGTATTTTGTGTAGATGGAATGCATTATGCAAGACCTTGTCCGCTGGGTGGTCTGCTAGCTCCAGGTGGTGGCGACTGCCATAAAGCTTGAGTGATGAGGATATTCTTCGTTCCCGTGTAGTATGTGACCAAAGGGCGGCACATGAGTTGAGGAACACGCATCCTGGTGGCGGAGGACCAATGGTCTGACGAAAGACGGATGCGGCGTCCCCTCCAAGCTACATGTAGGGACACTGTAAGTCTAACAAGCCGCTCGGGAGGCTACACAGTCGTCATGTCTGAATCACGCCGGCGACTACAAGGGGATGTAGAAGCAGTATGATTTTTAACATCAGGGCAGAGATATATCTTAGCAGAGACATAGCGATACAAGTATAGTAGTGGAAAAAAATTGATGGAAATAGAGGTCGGGTAAGAATTGTCATCTGCGCCAGCACCGATGAAGTTGTGGCATTCAATTATAATCTACCCAGTGACCATGGCATCATTGTCAACCATGCCCTCGCCATCCAACCCAATGTCAGTGTTAGAAGGCAGAACATCTAGAGCTTTGGCTTGAGCTTCCGCCCATGCCCTTGCACGGACGAGCTCTCTGATGCGAGCTTCAGGCTGCATGCCCTTAGATTGCAAGATAGCCTTGTTCACCTCGCCCGCCACTGTTTCCCTCAGCCCAAGATCCAGGAGTTCTTTCATCTCTGGTATCATCTTCTCGGCATCGAAGATCATGAGGGCCATTGTCTTCTCGAGCGCCGACAGGTATTTTGGATCTGTCGGAGCACGAGGCGACAACTGGGTAGTCGCGAACTCGAGAGCTGGACGAAAGTCTGCTGAGGCAGGCTTGCCATTGTTCTTTTCGAGGACGGACCGAATGATTTCCACGAGTTGAAGTTGCATCAACTTGAAGTGGAGGAGTGGGTTGTCGTCTAGGATCTTTCATGGGGTTAGCAAGAGGTCTTGCAAATGTGTCATGAAAAAGTGTAGGATAAATGTCAAAGGTCATACTGAGGACTGAAGATCGGTGTTCAATTCGTCAAGTGCCTCCCGAAGGAGATTACGAGTGGTGCATGAAACAAGTATAATCATGTGATGTAGGAAGAGGAGATGTGTTGCGACTTACCAAGGTCTCTTCGTTGTTGAGTAATTCGATAGCCTCCTCGATGTGTCCACCGAGGATCGCGTTGCGTATCTGGACGCGGTCGCGGATGCTTTCGACGTCAAATGCTTCACCCTGGAAGAGATTGGTCTCATTCGCGAACTTTTCAGCTGCGCCAGGGTAGCCTTCGGAGATGAGGTAGTCCATGATGACTGAGTTGATGTCACTGATATAGGAGTTAGCGTTTGCATCTTCAAGATGAGTGTACACCGCATTGTCCTCAAGCCAACGTCAAGCCATAGTATCAGAAGTCTAACATCTAATAGTTTTTTTCTCCGCATTATTTCCTCGGAGAGATTCCCATTTGTTTTAACATCATGCGAGGCTTGACGGGTGGAGGACAGATGGTGGAGTGTGGGCGCGTACCTTTTGCTGGGCTTCATCTCGGCGATCTTCTGCTCCATTTTCAGGATATTATGCGGTTGATGAAGAGTTCGCTGTCGCAGTGGGTGGGAGGATTGCTGTTGAGGTGGGTTAGCAAGTGTGAAGTGATGAGCTACCCGAGGCAGCTGAAGGTGGACCCAGAGCGCGGAGGACATGATGTCTTGCGGTGAGTGCGCGCGCGGAATTCGGAGACGTACCAGTGAAGCAGGCCTTGCGCCTTTCAGGGCGCGTTCCCAGGTGTTGCAGGTGCCGGCATTCCAGCAGATAGACACTGCAAGCACGCCCAACACAGAGGCAGGCGAGTTTGAGTGTGTGGTAGGAAGGAGGACGGCGTGAAGAAGAGAAGGAAGAGCTCTTTAAGAATGCCTGGCAGACTCTGTCTGAGCTGTGCTGTGCTCTCCCCCGCGGCACTGCTCTGGACAACGCCAAGCCCGAGGCTACGCCGAAGCGCGCGCCAAAATGGGCGAGCTGTCGTTCTCTTCCTGGATTTCTTTTCACTCATGCTTCCATCCTCCTGGATCGCCATGTGGACCATTGATATATCGGCCGCTGTTCTGAGCTGGCGAATTCGATGAGCCATGGAGGCCACGAAGGAGTCCACTCCACCCAACACCTACTCTAGCCACGATGGGCTACCCGACTCGAGCAACTCGACAGGACGTCTGGACAGGGCACACTACTCTCCTCCGTGGGCCAATACCTCGATCATCGGCATAGCTGGTAGCTCTGGCTCTGGAAAGACCTCACTTGCATATGCCATCATCAAGGAACTGAGCCTGCCTTGGGTAGTGATCCTGTCCATGGACAGCTTCTACAAGCCGCTCACGCCAGAAGAGAGCGCTGCTGCTTTCAGATGCGAGTACGATTTCGATGCCCCTGAGGCAATCGACTTCGACGTCCTGGTCGACAGGCTGCGAGACATCAAGTCTGGGTATGTTCTCCCGAGATTCAATCGCACAGCTTCATGTACTGACTCCTCAATAGCAAAAAGGCAGATATCCCTGTCTATTCCTTTGAGAAGCATGCTCGTCTAGATCAGTCTACTACTATCTATTCGCCACATGTTCTCATCTTGGAAGGCATCTTTGCCTTGCATGATCAGCGCGTGTTGGATATGCTTGATCTCAAGATCTTTGCCGACGCTGAACCTGACCTCTGCTTGTCCCGGCGATTACTTCGTGACGTGCGAGAGCGCGGACGAGATATCGAGGGCTGCATCAAGCAATGGTTTAGCTTTGTCAAGCCCAACTATCACAAATATGTCGAGCCGCAACGCAATGTCGGTGGTAAGTCATCATATCCTTTCACTTTCACCCCCACCATCATGATGATTCAAAATAAAGCATAGTTCAACTGAATTTCGCTGTTGAAACAAACATCAAGCACGTCTTTCGCTCCTATCTGATCTACACAATATCATATCAATTTGCAAAATGATACAATGGAGCAAAAGCTAATGGATATATCCAGATATCATTGTCCCTCGTGGAATAGAGAACACAGTTGCTATCAGCATGATCTCTGATCGAGTGCACAAGACTCTCGACGAGAAGTCAAGCCTTCACCAGGCTGAGCTTCGGCGACTCGGCCAAGTGTCGGAAGACGCTCCCATGTCTTCCAACGTGATCATACTCGAGCATTCCAACCAGGTCCGTGGTATCAACACCAGACTGATGGAACGCAACCTGGTTCGGGAAGACTTCGTATTCTACTTCGACCGTCTGGCTGTGATGTTGATAGAAAAGGCTACCGAGCCTCTGCTTTACAAGTCGAGTGTTGTCGAAACACCAGTGCCAGGCAATGTCTACAATGGCCTGGCACTCGATGGTGTAGTCTCTGCTGTCGTGATCCTTCGCGGAGGCAGCATCTTGGAGACTGGTCTGAAGCGAGTGATCCCTGATTGCAGCACTGGCCGTATGCTCATTCAGACCAACTTCCGCACTGGTGAACCTGAACTGCACTACTATTCGCTCTCGCCAACCATCAGCAAGCACAGTGGTGTGTTGCTTCTTGACCCCCAGATGAGCAGCGGTGGCGCTGCTCTCATGGCTGTTAAGGTTCTCCTTGACCATGGCGTCAAGGAAGACAAGATCGTCTTCGTCACATACACTGCAGGCACGCAAGGCCTTAGGCGTCTGATGAGCGTATTCCCCGATATCAAGGTTGTGGTCTGCCGCATCGTCGACGACATGGAAAAGCGATGGCTGGAGAAGCGCTACCTTGGCTGTTGAAACGAATTGAAGATGAATTGAATGAACATGACAAATTGCCACACAACCATCACCAAATGTTTCAAATTGCTCTTCGTTCTTCCTGGACCTGTATCATTTCGCGTCGTCGTGTAATCGCTGTTATGATCAAGGCACAACCTCTGAACATACCAACACCCGAGCTTGTACTTTCTGCAAGCGTTGGGCAAAGGACCATAACGCACAACCTATCTGGATCATCATCGAGCCGTTCCTCGCTTGGCTCGTTTATACTTGATACGTTCGAGCAGGAGATCTCCGCATGAGCAGGTGAGTTGACATTGCGAACGGAATCGGTCGCAAGCTGGCATTGAACAAACAGTGCTCGTCTCTGTTGGCTACCGTTCTCAGGTATGGACAGCCACAGGTGGCTACGCTTTATTGAGACGGTGTTAAAGATCGGACGATACCACACTACTATCAGATACAGATATGGACTGACGAGAGTTCCTAGTGAGATGCTATACTCAGATTTTCGGACAACTGCCGGATGTCTTACTCGAATACAAGATTGTTCCATGACCAACACCAAGATCCGCCCTGAAATTCAAACGCTCTCATTCTATCTCAAGTGCACAATGTCTTCGTCCGGGAGTCGAAACGCTCCCAAGTGATAAAACGCGAATGCGAAGCAATATATCGCAAAGGTCACCCGAAACTCCCCAAAACCCTCGATGCTAGGGCGAGTCGAGCCAAAGGTTATAGCCACCATCAACGCGAGAACAATTCCAGCATGGTAGGCGAGAATCGAAGTGCCAACCAGTACAACACCCTTATACCACCCTTTGCAATATTCCTCCTCGACGAAGTAGAGCCCCCAGCCATACGAATCGCTTTCTGAAGGGTTCATGGGATCTCGCAGCTTCCGGGGCACCAGCTTGTGAATGTTCAAGCGCTCATGAACAAGCCTGTCGTTCAAACCCGTCAACATCGTCATCTCTGTGTATAAAATCGCTTCCAAGGGCGCCCGCAAACCCAGCCTTCCTCTCCTGTAGGCAGGCAACGGCTGTCTTTGACTTCTATGGGAGCCGGCACGCCATATGGCGTCTCTTTCGTTTGGAATTTGACGAAGCGGATCTGCTTGAGCTTTCGCTGCCGCGGTGCCCGGACTCCCAAGAACGGGTGCCAGCGCATCGTCTCATAATTATGCTTGAGCAAATCGCAGAACTCGGCGTTTGTGAAGGTTTCTATTGGGTAGCGTGTGAACATCGTTTGATGGAGAGCGTAGGTGCCGTCGCTACCTGGGAGACACATCATCAGCCATTCGCTGACGAGAGGTGCGTTGTGCTGGAGCACGTCGTTGTTGGTGTATTCCATTATATAGGTATGGAGGTAACGTCAGACAAGAGCGAGAATGGTGTGTAGGAGTTTAGACTGTTGGGTGACTCTAGATGGCAAGGTTGGAAGCGTTATGGAGAAATGAAGAAAGAAAAGATCCATGTAAGGTTTCAATACGTTGTGTAACCTGCCGATGGTTAGTTACAAGACTTTTGGCGTTGTAGAAAAAGTCAACTGCATATGCTGACCGTTCCAGATGCTGCAGAGGCACACGCCACGTCTGCTGAGCCCGCCCTTCGCACGCACATGGAAGAGCCATTACCTAACACTCTTGCCCTGCGGTATACAGACAACACCAATAAGATACTTTGTGCACGATTTAGTCCACGTTAGCTTTAACTCGTGCAAACTAGAGCTGCTACCTATGGCCTTTATCTTACCTCACCCTGATACTACACCGATGAGGTTCCAGGAGGTATCACATTACAACTGGCCACAACTTGCGCAATTATGACAGACTGCATCGAGCTCCCAATTTTTAACCGGACGACTGTCCCTAGGCTCCTCGTGAAGTGCGTTTTGCAAGTTGACTAGTAAATCCAAAATGCTAGGGAGTCGAAATAGTGGTTGATAACGTTATAGGTGTTGACGGTCGCGCGCACGGTTGAGCTACTATTCGCAAACTCCTGGACACCTGCTGTATGTCTCATTCTGATCCGAATACATCCATCGATTTCAGCGGAATTCCGTCAAATCCCAACACACGCGCTGATTGTCCCTCAAGTGACCATAGAAGAACGCCATGCCAGCCACTACCATGATGAACTCGAGAAAAATCAAAGAATCGCTGTTTACTGTCAAGCCGAGAGCCTTTCCCGCCCTCAATGCTAAGACGACTCTAGCACCGAGCGCGATGACCAAAGTGCCTCCCAGAACAACCATCGGGTACCATGCTTTCCAATATTCCTCCTCGGCAAAGTAGAGCCCCCAACCTTCCAACCCGAGCTCCGCCGGCAGAGCGTTCTTCCAGCTTCCGCGGAACCAGATCGTATATGTCCAGGCCCTCGAGGTCGTCGCCGCGAAGCATCCACCTCATAGTGTTTGGGGTAAGAGGCGGTCCCATTGGATCTTCCCTGAAGGCTTTGCGGACCCAGCCTTCCTGTCCAACATCAGGGAGGCAAGCGCCGTTGTCTTGCAATCGAACGTCTTGAGGCGACATTATGCCCGCTCGCCTGAACTTGACGAAGTGGATCCCTGTGAGTTTTCGTCCGCGCGGACACCAGAAGTGCCAGCCTGGGAAGGGTTGGTAGCGTTTATTGTCGTACTCGAGCCTGAGGCGGGCGAAGAACTCGGCGTTTGTTGCTGGACGGCGTGTGAACTCCATCTGGTGGAGGTCGATGAGGCCCCAGCGTCCGGGGAGACATATCATCATCCATTCTTTGCTGGCTGGAGCGTTGTGCTCGGGCATATAGATGGCGATGTGGGCCATTGTGTGGGTGTGGAGGGTTTGTAGAGGCTTCAGATGAGAGCTTTGGAGGGAGAGAGGTGTGCTGGGGTTCGAGGGTTGGGTATCCTTTCGATGTCACGATTGGAAGAACTATGGAAGAGCGGAAGAGAGAAGAAATGCAAGTTTTCGAGTCGTTGAGTTGCTTCTCGATGGCAAGTTGAAAGTATTCGGCATCATACTTTTGTGGAAAAAGGTGATTGTACGTGCTGACCTTTCGAGATGCTCTGTACTGTCTTTCATAGTTCACGTCTTACCCCATTCAGATACTACACCAATGATATTACTCTACATTCGAGCTGCTAGTCACAGGTATTCCAGATTGCTTCGAGCCAGTCGGATTCTATGTGTGCATCCGGTAGCCTTCTCTGGGACCCTCATCTGACCTATACCTTGTACTGTAAATCGACTCTGACTTGCACGTGTCGTGAGCAGCGATCGCATACTACTTGACGCTTCACAGACGACGAGGAAAACCTGAGAGGCTCGTTCAAACTCCATTCCATCGGTACAAGTCTTCAACCAAGTGAAACCGTTGATGACGATTGACATCAGATCTCAAGAGAAACAGTCACAGTGTTGGGATTTTGACGATCTAATTCATCCATTGGTGGTCTATAGAACGAGGTATTAAAGTCGTACACAGATCTGTGTGTGGATACCAATCACTCAAATGTATCCTTTCCACTTGGCAAACCTTGACAGCAATCGTCGGAGGCTCCAGCAAATCTTCAAACATGTGGAAGTATATCGAAGATATACACAACTTTTTTCATATACGTACAATCCTTCCGATATGCATCCATCAAGCAGTATTGATGCAGGGGTCCTGGCAACAGCCTCTGGCTTCCTCGCTCGACACATGCTGCAGCTCGTTTCTTACTCGCATGAGCTATGAGCGATAGTTGTATGCGCCTGTCACCATCTCCGTATGGGCCGTCGAACAGAAACATACTGTAAGCTCTCTTGACTTCCAGCGCACTTTAGATCACTGTTCACTGCGTTCATCATGTGAAGAAACGCAATGTTTCAAAGCAAAGCGCCATTAACAACCTTGAGGCTCCCCAGTGACTTCTGGTCCCGTGCCGATCACTTCCTGGATTTCTTAATCATATAAGACCACCTACCTCCACGGCAACAATGACAACCAACTCACACACCTCCGGCAGTGGATTTGCTTCGTGAGCGCCAACACAGATCTTAGTAACAACTTAGATCACAAACCCTTAACCGACATGGCATCCACAAGCAACAGAACCCAATAGCTCGACTCGCGCCAGAACGCAGCAAACGAGGCAGGCTCAGCCGCGACACCAACAAACTCGGCTACTTCTCTCCTGCGTGCTACTCGGTCAACCAAAATATACGGTGCCACGCCTACGCCCCAGCGCCCTCTCCTGCCGCACGCCCAAACTACTACCGTGGTAGAAGATACTACAACCTTAACTCCAAACCTCTCCCGCCCGATCCTCACCCACGCGGCGACCACCACCGCAATCCCACGCACAACAAACCGACCATTTACTCGACCAGGCCTCCTCCACCGCATCTCCTCAGGCATCGAGCTCGCCCTCGAACTTTCGACAGAATCTTCCCACGCCCACCGCAACCGCCCCGCGCAACCCTCTCACTGGACCGACCATGCTCACCGCGAAGCTCTGCTGAAAACGTGGGACGAGGTCCATGAGGCTGCGGCGAGAGAGAAGTCGAGGTACTCGCGCTCGGTGGCGGGGCAGTTGGAGGCGACTGAGAAGAATCTCCTCTTGCAGTTCGCTGAGTTGGCGGAGGGAGAAGTCGTGCTTGGGAGGGAGTGGATGGAGTACGTCCTTGGAGTTAGCTTGAGACAGCCGTTCTGCTCGGAGGGGAACATGGGCAAGTGGGAGGTGCTGTCTGGAGCTGCGAAGGTGGGCGGGTTGAGGGCATGGGGACCTTGGTGAGAGGTTCATGTCGAGAAGTGATTGATGCGACAGTGGTCGAGCCTCCACGACTAGCATCGATGAAGAGGCGAGATTGTAGCGGGTCATAAAAAGTGCTTTTGTCAAGTTTGTTTCTAGCAAGACTGATGAGAGAAATGAACATTACAATCTGATACCGAAGAGAGCATTCACGCCCAAGAAAAACCGTCTACCAATCGGAGTAGTTCGGAGGAGTGTAGAGCCTGTTGATCTCAGCCACAAGATCCGTCGCACTGCTACCATTCTTCAAGTCGGTCCATTCACCACCATCCCTTATAGCAAAGATGCTGTCTGCGACCGTGACCGTGCAGCTCTTCTTGATGCCGAGGGCAGCGGTCCTGTTGAAACTTGTCCTGAGCATGTCCACGCCAACGGCACCATCTTCCGCCGTGGCGCAATCGTGAAGCCTCTCGAAGGACATGCCGTGCTCGAGAGCACATTCTTCCACGAGCTCTTTGCTTGGGATGTCCTCGTAGGAGTTCGACATGCACATGGTGAAGCCGAGATAGATCTTTGGGTTGGGGTATTGGCGAGCGGCGCAAAGTTCGAGCATGTTTCCGAGGCACTCTTGGGGGCCGTGCATACAGGAGACTCCGTCGTCTTGTGTAACACTTGATTGTTGTCAGTGAATGTTTTCCAGTAGTATAAGTGATGCCAGTGCTGGAGAACTTACCTTCCAATGTAAGACAGCTTAAAGTCAACCTTGTGGCTGATGTTCTGCATGGCAGGGAGAATCATATCGTGGAGGCAATCTCTGGCGTCCGGGCACTTCGACATGATGAATGCTTCGAGGGGCACTCTGCCGGAGGAGTAGGGTGTGTCGTCCTCATTCCAGACATCGACTGCGATGATAGACATGCAGAAGAACATGAAGAAGAACAGCAGGCCGGTGACGCTGAAGATGATCCTCCTGTGCCATTTGCCATTTGTTGATCGCGACCAGGCGCGCATGTAAGCTCGCTGCGCCTTTTGGACATTCTGCTGAAGCTCTGCGAGAGTGGGCTCGGGACCGGACTGTTCCTCGAGCAGAGGCTGCTTTTCGACCTGGTTGGAATCCATGATGTTGATGCTATGGATGAGCACAGATGTGTTACAAGAAAGGTTGGAGGGAGGGAAATGTTTAGTGTTGCCTTGAAGGTGGAGTGTGGCAAATATGCCGAGCTCGAGCACGCCAGCACACCTCAGGGTCTTTGGTCTTTGGTCTTTGGGGGTGCGTGGGCGTGGGGTATGACGATTGAGTTCGGCAGGGGCCGAGAGTGTGGCGTATCAAGTGAGGCGCAGTCGAGCTTGGACGACCGCCGAAGCACAAGGATGTTTCGGGATCGAGCACACATAGCATCGATTAACCATTACTTTCATCTTGCCCACATTTATTTATATTGAGACACGTTGAGGGTAGTTAATGCCTGCATTACTATTTTCCAATTTTTCTTTTTGAAATAATCAAATCGCAAGAGGAGATCCAAAGAGCCATCTCGAAGCCTCGCTTTGACCGCAAACCAGTTGCAGAGCAGACGTTTGACTCGTCTTTGATGGCCCCTTCGATGCACCAGGGTCCGCCTAGAGGGACCTAGAACCCAAGAAACAAGAAGCAAAACATGAGCTGTGGGGGGCTCTTGTGGAGAAGGACTGGGCTGTATTGCCACCGCAGGGCAAACATCTGCCCTGTCCTTGAAGGTCCCCTCACCCTTGCACAGTCCACCTGGACGTGTCTCAATTCAAATCAGAATAACCAAGGAAAACAGATCTCGGAAAGTGAAGATCCAACCGCTTTCCACTGATTTGATCGCATTTGGCATCGCGCATGATGTCGCGCTTGCACTTGCAAAAAGTCGGGACCACTGCGCATTGCTCTAGCGATCATTCGTAATGTTTCGGCGAAGGAATACCAGAGGCATTTCTCTCAGATCGTTGACCATGTCCTTGCGCCAGTTCCGAGCTTGCTCGACCTTTTCGACCCGGGCGTCCTGTCGGTCTAGGATCCTTTTCAAGTCAAACTTCTGGAGACCATCGTCTTCGCCTTCAAAGTAATTGTTGTACTTGTTGCGGTACCTTGACAGAGTGGTGTTCGCGTCTACGAGGACGTCCTTTACGTCGTTGGCCATGAGGGTCCGGACGATCGCCAGTGTTTTGGCGCTTTTGAGCAGAGCGGCGGTTCCGACGCACCTGTGGAAGATGTGCTTTCCTTCATCGTCGGTGCGACGTGACAAAGTCGAAGCTGCGGCTTCGCACTTCTTAGCGCACAAAGTCCGAACCGCCTCGCCAAATTCACTGGTCGGTGCCGTGATACCAGTCCGCTGAGCGGTGGTATGGCCTTCGAATTGTCAGTCAAAGTTAGATATGACTCTCGGGTTGGAGAGGCTTACCTGGCGGAATGCCATTGTTCTCCTCATCCTCGTCGTCGTCTTCAGTAAGGTCGACCGTGGTGCTGGCAGGTCCGGCAGATGGTGTAGCTCGTGGTCCTGGCTGTCCTGCTGCATTGTGAGAACCCGGTCTACTCAAGGTGGTCGTTGGGATCGGTATCTTACCAGGCTGCGCGTTCCTTGAACCTTGCAGCGGATCGCTCATAACACGACTAGGGCCCACGTCGGGTCTCTTGCCCGCTGCGTTCGACGTGAACTCTGTCTCATTGCTCGGCTGTCTGGACACCGCACGGCGGTCATGGCGACCTGACTGGTCGCTCAGACCATCATCCTGATCTTCCACATCCTCGACGAATGGTCGCGGTGGCCTGGCGAACTGCTCTGGCGTGGCGGCGGCATTGCGAGCCCTTTTTCGTTCCTGTCGGAACTCTGCCATCTGTTGGGACGGCCTTTGACGTTTGGAAGCTGCTCGGCCGGGTTGCTCTGAACCTGTGGCTTGAGGTGCAGGCGTCATGAAGATTGCTGGTAGAAGATCAGCGTTCGTTACTTGTCACGTTCAATACATAACCATTCTATCTTACGATTTTGGTCTCCGGAACGCTCGGTGGACGATGAGGGATCGTTGTGCTGATCAACGTCAATTGCGGGCGCCTTGCTCTTGCCCGTGTCCTTGTTGAGAATGTCGCGACCAAAGTTGAGTACCATGTCTGCCATGGTGGCTCGTTGGGTGTTGTTGTTGAATGTCGGAGTCGCTCTGCAGTGGGTGGAAGGGTGGGAAAGGTGTCGGAGAAGGAGGGGGATCGGATATCAAGAGAAGATGGTGTGGTGTGTAGAAGGAAAGGAGAGGATTGGAGGGCGAGGGGGTTGATATAGACGACGAGGCGGGACTCAGCAAAGTACGTGCTCTTGCTACACCGGTGCCATTTCATTTCACGTGTCCAAAGCACAGAGAGATGGTGGGTGAAACTACAATCCCAAACTGCAATGACGGCAGCTGCTGTACGCAGCTCACCTTGGACAGCTACGAGTTAGCGGACAAGAAAGTGAGGCAGGTAAGCCAAACGCGGGGCGAGTGAGGACGTAAGGAAGGAACAAAGTGAAGATATGCTAGGATTATCACTTGATTATCGCCCTAGCATAATATCTTAGGAGTAATCTATAGAGTTATCCGCAATAGGAGCCGATCTGGGCGATACAGATGAAGCGAAGTGAAGCCTGTGAGTGCTGTGAGTGCTGTGAGACACTATGCTACGTGTTTATTATCGAGATACAGCCATCTCACGCTTCCAAACTGGCTGGAGGCGCTGCCAAATGTGTAGCAAACCCTCAAACCCGTCCTGCTGTGGCTGCAGCTATTGCTCACAGCTTCCCTAAGACGTACACCAGTATCACGTGAGTGCTCCAGTCTGCCTGCATAGTGATGAGGTGAATCACATGCTTCTAGTTCGACTGTGAGATCGGTTTGAGCTCAACTGAGCTACTCTGAAGCTATCGAACGAACTCGTCTGAGCCGCCAGAGTCTTGGGAAGTGATGGTCAGCGATCGATGCATGTAACATTCAGAAGATGTTGACCAGCCCTCACGATATTTGGTGATCGTTCTCTTCCACTCCTCGTCCACACACAACCCAACAACACCAACAACAACACATCAACCCAGAACACACGCAGCCACAATGGCCACAAACTCAAAGCACTGCAAAATCTGCGCCTCTGACCTCAAAGATTTCACCAAACTCTCGCCCCAAGACCACGAGCGCGCGCATGGCGACGACGAACGCGCCTGCGGACAATGCTGGGAAGCCTGGCTCAGCCTGCAAGTCGAAGAGAAGCAGCCCGACGAGATCGAGTGCCTGTTCTGCAAGTCTCCCATCAGCGAAGCTGACTTCGCGACTCTGGCTCGCAAAGCAACAACAATCCGGTCAGGGCGAACCCGTTCCCACCCCTAGAATGCAGAGCTTTTTTTCCAGTTGGACTAACATCAGTCCAGATACTCCATGAAAAAGCTGTTGAAAAAAGGCGTCACCTGCATGAACCGCTGCAAAGACTCCCTCAAGACCAACCAGGACTACAATCGCGAGCGAGACGGCCGAGTCTTCACCTGCCAGCACTGCGACTTCCAATTCTGCTTCGGCTGCGATCGCCCCGAGCACGTCGACGAGAGCTGCGAGGACTATCGTGAACGTCAACAAGCCATTCACGGCCACGCAGAAGCCCTCACCTTCAAGGTCTGCAAGACCTGCCCCGACTGCAACGCCACCATCAAGCCCCTGAAGAGCAACTGCCACACGCAGTGCGAGGGCTGCGGCCACCAGTTCTGCAGCGGCTGCATGGTGAACTGGGTCGGCGAGGGGGGCGCGTACCTGCTTGGCAAGGAAGCACACACGGGGAAGTGCAAGTACCGTACGCGAGACGCGGAAAGCAAGCACTCTCTCGGGAATCGTTGGCAGCAGACAGAGGCTGTGCAAGAGCGCCTTGGCGCCAAAGCTGAGAAGAAGGCAGCGCGAGACGAGCACAGGAAGAGGGCCAGAGCGGAGGCGTTCGGGGAGGACAGTGACTGACCAGGGACGGAGAAGCCCAAGAAGAAGAGCAAGAGGGCAAAGACGAGAGATCGAGATGTTAGAAAGCTAGGAGCTGCGACCAAGGGTTTGATCCTCAGCACAAGCGTCAGCTGCGATGACGTGGGATTCAATTGGAAGAATGTGGGCGGGCAAGCAAACGACGGATCTTTTGTGAATGGACAGGTGTGTCCACCAAGTGGCAGGCACTCCGAAGCATTGCTTCAGCATGCTTGCAGATACCTACGACGAATAGTCCAAAAAGAGAGCGTCCTCAGAATCCATCTCCCCGATCAATAGAACCCCTGCGACTGACTCCCATACTGCTGCCCAAACCCAGGGATATCATGATGTGAGTCCAGGTTCATGAACTGATCCAACCCATCGTCCGCATCCTGCGCCGTGTCGAACCTCGGATCAATGTTAAGGGTCTGACTGCTCGTGTCGCTCAGCGCCGGATCGACATTACCATTCCCGTTAGGCATCGGTGGCAGCGGGCCATCCTGGATCTCCACGCCGCGAGGGATAGCAAGGCCGAGGGCTTCGCGGCGCGTGGGCTTACGGATGTTCTGGCTGCCGATCTTAGGCGCGTTGACGGGGCGGTTGGCGTTTTGGCAGTCGCCACGGCTGTTCATCCAGAGCGAGGCTTCTTGCACGTCGCCCTTAGCGAGCATGGCGTCGAAGGCTTGCTGACCCTGGAGGATGGGGAGGAGAAGGCTGGCTTCGTACCATCGGCCTTTGATTTCGGGAAGACCGACTTGCGCTTGGCTGCGCACGAGTTTCCAGTAGCTTGCTACACGCTTGACGTGGATGGATCGTGCGTTTCGGTAGACGAGGTCCTGGGTGAGACGCTCAGGTAGATGAGGGTTCAAATTGGGTGCAGCCGGCGTGGGAATGTTGGGATCATTATGCTGGATGTTAACCAGGGCGTATTGATCGCCAACAAGGAACGTCGACTGCTGGATGATTTGTCCAGTCATGGCTGCTGTTTTGCGTCGCTCGACAACGGAGTGGATTACGAGAACGTCCGTTCCGGAGCCAGGAATTAGACGGATCGGCTCACCGACCCAGATCCTCTCTCCACCCAGATACATGCCTTCGTAGCGTGTCTCCATGGTACCAGGCTCGATTTCAGTGCTCTGGATCTGGCCGAATGGGGTGAATGTCGAATCTATGCTCTTAGCTGCGAGAATCGAGCCGTCCACTTCCATATCGCCACCTGCTCCATAAGCGCCACGACGCAGAGCGTTCCAGTCGATGGTGTCGAAACGAGGCAAGTCTGCAACAGTGTTCAGACCCGCGTGTGTGAAGCCAGGGACGCTCCACGCCAGCCAGGGCCTCATGTCGAATTCGGAAGTCTTAGTGACCGCTATCGACGGCCCACCAGGATACGACAGAGGCTGGACAGAATAGCTGACCTGACCGGCAGGCGACTTCCATCGCCGAAGAACCGCGCCAAGACCCCAAGCTTGCACACGACTGTACCAGACGACCTCGCCAGGCCGATACATGAAGCTGCCATACCGTCTGTCTTCCTGCTGATCCGGGCTCTTTGCCGGCGGTAGAGGAGATGGCATGAGCTGTTGCTGCTGCTGCTGCTGCGGTTGTTGATGTTGTGGTTGCTGTACTGACACAGATTGTCCTTGTGGAATAGGCCGTGGTGCCGGCGCACTGCTTTGAGGGGGTGCGACTTTGGGATCGGCCACCTCTTGCTTCGTAGGCTTCTCTACCTTCAAATTCTTAGCTCCAGGGATTACAGCGTCCAGTTCCTCAGGTGAGCAGATCTTGCAGCCGCAGTTGTCCGAGTCACCGCTCTCGTCGGTGGTGAGCCACAGCAAGTGTGGGAAGAAGTCTGCCGGGCTTCTGAAGCGCTTTCTGCGCCCGGTTGGGTGGCCGTACAAGTATGCATCCTGCCTATCATTGCCGCCTCCGGCATGTGTCTTTGTTTTCACTTCTGTCTGTCCATCCTTCTCGGTCTTTTTGACGTGTTCGTACAAGCGATAGCCCTCGGGAAAATCAACCAGAATGCAGCCGTTGTCTGTAAGAAATTGTGAGCCGTGCTGCTTTGCGACAATGCTTGGAAGCCATACCCACCACCTCCACTCGGGTCTTTCCACCCCAACTCGCGCACCAGCATGCCGCCTAGCTTGCGTCTCCAGTCCAAGTGCTTAATCTCATCCGGCGCAACTTCACGGTAGAAGTCGCTGACGCCATTCTTATCGGGTCTCTGGTCCAGCTGGGTGTCGGTAGGTTGGTTGGGTTCTCGCACTTTACCCTTAGCGAAGATTTCTTTCTTGCCATCGCTTCGGCGAACGTAGATCGGGTAGAATTTGGCCATTGCGCGGATTTAGCGTTGTAGTTTCTGGTTTGTCGCAACTCGCGTCGAGGTCGAGGTGGGCGGAATTGGCTGTCGGCGGAGGTTGCGGTGGTCGCAAAGGGGATTATCATACACTGCGTAAGGACATTATGCGATACTGCGGACCGTGTTAGACTCGGCGTATGGTGGGAGTAGCAAAAGTGGAAATTATTGGCAGTGATTGAGTGAGTGGGTGGGTAAGTGCAGGTGGGTGCAAGGAAGGTGTAGCTGTAGCTGTAGCTGGCGGGCAACGAACAACGAATGGCACGTGAAAGCGCTGCAGTTAACTTCGCGTCCCAAAAAGCCATTTGCTCCCCTCCCACCACCAACACCACCCTCGACGCCCGCCTGCACCGCGTAAATAAGTGTCAATTCCTACCGCCTCACTCGCTTCTTTCGCCACCGTCACCCATATCAACTACAACACGCCACTGACACCCACCGACCACCACCACCCTCCGCCGCCAGCATGCCTTACAACAACACCCCAATTGCTCCTTCCAAGGAAATCACAGGCACTGTCTCCTTGCCGCGTATGTCCTCCTATCTCTTTCTGCGCTTTGAAGCTCCTCTTAAAGCTACAATCAAAAGATATACCACAATCATCCACAAATCACATACCTAACAAATCATTAGTCGCTCGTGTCAAGAAGATCATCTCGCAAGACGACGACATCAACAGCTGCTCGAACAACGCCGCCTTCGTAATCACCGTCGCTACTGAGATGTTCCTGCAGCACCTCGTTGAACAGTCGCACAACGTCGTCAAATCAGAGCGCAAGCCTCGCAGAAACATCCAATACCGTGACGTCGGTGTGTATCTCTCTTCCTCTCACACGACTACCTACACCCATACTAATAACCTCACAGCCAACGCAGTCGCTCGTGTGGAAAACCTCGAATTCTTGACAGACGTCGTCCCCAAGACCCAGACCTACAAGCAGGTCAAGCAGAAGCAAGCCAAAGAGCCCTCAGCCAGAGCAAACGGCGTCGCCAACGGCCAGAGGACACTTGATCAGCACATGGGAGAAGCAGGCGACGGACAAGCTACCAACGGTGCCGCCCACGAACCCGAAGACATGGATGTTGACAACGCCGCACCTGCCGTGCCAATCAGCAAGCTTGGTAGCGACTCTGCCTAGAAAGCTCTTGACACCAACCTCGATTTACATGCGGACCAAGAGAATATCGAACCTCTTGCATAGGAAACTGGAAAGAACGAATACTATCTTTTGAACGAACTTCTTAGTCGACAGCACTTTCACAGCAAAGCCCAGGCACCATCACCAGATCAAAACCACCAGGACCTTGGGCTTGAAGCAGAGAATACTCTTGGCGAAGAGCAGCTGGCTGGAATTGATCTGGTTAATGAACCACAAGAATGGATCAGTGGCTTCGATGCTGGCTTCAACAACCGGCCTTTGGTACCTGGCAACACTCAGGAGTACTGCGAAGGCTATATGCATGGTCAACACGCATGGAAGGATCCGGCAGTATCTCCATCTCTAAGCCCGGCGGCTAGCGAAGTATTTAAGTTGACTTCACCTGACGCGAACACCATCGACCCAAAACTTTTGGACCTTAACGGATTTGTCGACGATGACCTCTTCAAGACACCGGCGCAGCTCACTACCGCCACTTGTCTTGTTGACCAGCAAAAATCTACTGGTCATCACGAGTGCAATCACCCACTTTCGCTGTCCACGGGCGGCCTGCCTCGAAGCAATATACAATTATCCGGACCACTTACACAATGCCCCCCACACGCCCTCTCGGATGGGACGCACGAGCTGAAACGCAGATCTGATCATCTTGATATCAATACCTGCAGGTTTGATGATAATTCACTTTACACGACCGCGAGCGACATACACGAAGCATCTACACCAGCACCATCATGGACGCCCATCAACGCCCACAAAGCCTCACACGCATGCTCGGCTCCAACTGCACGCACGCCAAGTCCACCACTCGTCACTGCTGATGCATATGGGAGCATGAACCACATGAGTCCATGTGTCCGTCGTAGCCTCTCCATGGCCAAGCATGCTCGAGTTGCAGCAGAACTCCTTGGTTCTCAAGGAATACTGGGCGCAGCAGCGGCTTCTGTAGCGGAGGCTGCGCATTGGGAGAAGAAGGCCCGCAGACGTCAAGCCAAGAATGACTCCCAAAACAGAATTCGAGCAGAGCAGAGGGCGGGCAAATTGGCTAGGACATAATTAGGCAGGGCACGATCACTTTTCAAATAAACACTATCGATAGAAACTCATGCCACGCGTCTGAATGCCTATACGGCTTGTTCTGTATCATACATCAGATGAACAACTAAGACTCTACTTTGACTTTCCCTTGCCCTTCTTCAGTCTAGCAACCAAGCCCTTCAGCTCATCGTCGCCCTCGGCTTTACCAGCCTTGCCCTTCTTCTTAGCAACCACAACATCCTCCCCACCGCCCTCGCGATCCTCCCTCTTCCTCTTCTTCCTGCCCTCCTCCAACAAACTCTTCATGCCATCCGTGCCCTTGAACCTCGGGTTCGTAGGATCAATCGCATACTCGTGACTATCAAACAACGCCTTGAAACGCGGATCCTCCGCCTCGACCTTGAAATCGTCCTTGACGGCTTCTTCAGTCGATTTCTTGCTCTTCTTGCCCTTGTTCTTGCCCTTGCGGCGCGCTTCCTTCTCCGCTTTCTCGATCTCGCGCATGTCGAAGTGGCGCACGCCCTCGCCGTTCGCCTCGTCGTCCGCCATGAGCAGCTCGAGCTCCGCGCGGCGCGAAGCAGCGGCTGCTTCTTCGGCGTCGCGCTCGGCGCGCTTCTTGGCTTTGTCTGCTTTGCGGGCGGTTTTCTCGGCGGCGGCGGCGGTGGTAGGGTCGTTGAAGAAAGGGTCGTTGAAAGGGTCGTCGTCGTCTGGGTTTGGTGCTGCGGCGTCGCCTTGCTCTGAGCCGCTGTGGTCGTTGGCGTCGTCGCCTTCGCCTTCACCACGGGCGGCCTTTGATTTCTCCTTGCGGCGCTGCTTGCGTTCTTTTTCCTTGCGGATGTAGCGCTGGCGGGTGCTTTCTTCGTCTTGGGGCTCGTTTTCGAAGACGCCCTTGGAGCTCTTGCTCGCATTGAGGCCGGAGGAGAAGGTGATTTGCATGTCGCCGACGGGCTCGTCTTTGGCCTTCTTGGAGCGTGATGTGGAGGCTTCGGCGAGGCCTAGGGCGGCGCGCATCTTTTGTCTCTCCGCTTCGCGCTTGTTCATTTTGCGGTCGGCGGCGCTGACGGATTTGCGCGAGGAGACGCTGTCGTTGTCGGAGGAGTCGGAGCCGATGTAGGCTTGCAGGTCGTTCTCGTCGAGTTCGGCGCGGGAGAAAGCACGCTTCTGGACTTCTTTGCGAGTTGTGTCATCGTCGTCCCAGGTCAGGCGGACTTTGGAATGTGTGAGGGCTTCAGTGCGGAAGTCGTTGGGCTTGTAGCCATCGGGGAGCTTTGTGATCTGCTCGCGAGGCTTGTCATCGTCGAAGGTGACCTCGTCAGGAATGAATCGGAGGTCGAAGAAGTTGGATGTTGTGAGGTATTCGCGGTTGTCCAGATCATCGTAGACTGCCTTGGCGGTGGTGTCGCTGTCACATTCGATAACGGCGTAGTAGTAACGCAGGCGCTCGAGCTGGTATTGTCGTAGCTTCGCGTCGTCGAACTCCTCACCTTCTCCGGCTTGTTCCCTGAGTAGACGTCTCTTGATCTTCTCATCTTCGTCCGCGTCGGAGTCAGACTCCTCGTCGGATTCCTCCTTGCGCTTAGTGCTGGCGAAGATCTCTCTGGGTGGTCCTTCGAGCTCCTCGCGCTCCATGCGCTCTCGTCCGAACTCGCTGGGGTATATGGTGACGCTCTCGACTCGTCCCGCGGCTGGTGTGAAACTGGCAGCCACGGCCATGATGTCGGCAGCTCTGATGTTGTCCCAATCCAAGTTCACCGCAGCGATCCTCTTAGACACCTCTCCCATAGGCACTTGCTCCATGCTCTCGCCTCCCGCAGTCTCATCCGCCAACTCGTCCTCATCTGCGCTGTCACCCTCCTCTTCTGAGCTCGTCTCTTCCTCCGAAGACGACTCAGCAAATCCACCACCTCTCGCCGGGTCCACGGCTAATTCCTCTCCATCATCGCTCTCCTCCTCGCTCTCGTCCGAGCTGCCCACAACTTCTCTCGTTGGCTTCTTTGACTTGCCCTTCTTAGGCTCATTGTCTTCCTCGTCGTCATCTTCCAGTCTGAATCGCTTCTCAAGCTCCTTCTTGCCGCTGTCAGGCTTCAGCTTGCGGCCATATCTGTCGACTGCGGCCTTTTTCTGGAAACCCTGGTCCGTGAAGAGTCGCTTGAAACGAGGGTCGACGGCGGTCTGAGCCTGCTTCTTGCTGGGCAAGCGGTACCGCGGGTCGGATGCGAGGGCCGCGAAACGTTTGTCGGCCATGGTGGAGTTTTGTATAGTTTGTGTTATGTTAACACAACACAATGCGTCTCGACTCGGCGCTACAGCGATTAACAATTCTAGAAAATGTAAATGTTCGGCTATCGGAAGCGCCTTTTTTGCGCCGGGCCGTTGGCGGGCCGCTTGCTAGAGTGAACTTCTTCGTCGCAAGCATGTGAACGGGCTTTGCATGTGCTTGTTGCGTGAAGCGAGAACAACAGATTGAGATGTGACTTAAGCCAAACATTAATCGGCAGTATTGAACGACTAAGGCCACATACTCTGGAACAACTCACGTTGAGCGAAGTGAAAACCTGCGATAATCTACCTGAAAAATGGTCCGCATCAAGTATCGCTACCTCCTGGTCAACATTCTATATCCTGAGCAGGAAGCTCGCAAGACCAAGCAGTCTGGATCTGGTGGCAAAGATGATCTGCCCTATACTGTACAGTTCCGACGTCCTGGTCCGGATCAGCTAAACGGCAAACTCCTGACCCGCCTGATTCGCGAAGGCGTGGCGGATCTCTTTGGCGACTATGGTTCTGGCGTGGTTTCAGGAAGTCTAGTCGGTAAGGCATCTTCATTGTCTCCTTGTCCTGAACCCACGGCTCACTCCTTTTGCAGTCAAATATTGCTCCCAAGCAACAAGCACAGCCATCATTCGTGTCGCACGCGCACATTATCGCATGGTGTGGGCTGCATTGGCCTTCACAACATCTCTGCCGCTAAAATCAGCCGACTTGCCTTGTGTCATGCAAGTCGTGCGCGTCTCGGGCACGATCCGTAAGGCTGAAGAGGAAGCCATCCGCCGCGCCAGACTACAGATCAGGATGGCGCAGCAGTCCACCGGTGGCGAGGCGAATGCAGCTGTGAAAGCCGTTGGGCGCACTGTTGACTTGGAGGGAGACCTGACGATGCTGAATGGAATCGAGGACTTTGGAGATGGAGAGGACGAGAGCGACGGCTGAACGCAAGGTTTTAGTGACAACGACAACAACAGTTTCAACATGGCGACTGGCCCATCGAATGCAGGACTGCCGCTGCGTGCGTGGATGTGGCGTGCAGGTGGCCACCGTGCCCCCGAAGCTTTCTGATAAGAGGAATGCCTTGCTGCGAGCCATATTCAGCATATGCGGACTGGTCTCAACGACTCGAGAACACCATTTGAGTTCTGATTTTGCGGCATTGAAGAAGAAGCTCATCTCGTATCATGGGCCCGAATTCAAAACCGTGGGCAATTACGCGTCACGCTTGTTCCAAACGGCAAGGAGACGGACAAAAGCGGGAGAGCATAGCCCGCAAAGATGCGGGAACATTGCAAGCGCAGGCGTGGCGACAGATGAGAAAAAATGTTTGAGCATCCAGTGTGGTTCTTGTATTATTACTCACAATCGCGGTCTTCTGGGAGGTTACGTACAGTTCACCGTATACCTTCTCATCTCGTGTTTCGAGAACACGTCACGCGCCATCCTTTTCTTCCTCAAGTTCGTCACTTTCTTTCCAGAACGCAGTCGGTCCAGCAGGTCCGTGGACATCGTAGTCCCTATTAGTCACGATGTTAGCAAATTCTCAACAACATGGTATCAGGAAATCTCATACTTGTCGAACCAGTTTCCCAGGACACCTCTGGCTGAGCGCAGTCCGCCGACTTGGATCCCCTCGGACCGCCATCGTTCTTCGCCGTGGAAAATGGAGAATGTCGTCCATCGGATCTGGCCTTCGGGAGTTTGCCGCACGGTACCTCGTTCCGCATCAGTTTCAGCTTTCTTTGTCCATCACTTCGCGCCAAATCACGGCGTACTCACCTCGGATTTTGCTGTTAGCATTCGGGTCCCACGAAGCATGAAGGCTTTTGGATGTCCCTGCAAAATGCACAATTGGCAGCCTCGTCCCTTGGAAATTGCTCCAGTCTAGCCCTTCATCTTCGTCGTCATCGCTATTGCCGTCGGTAGGCTGCTCGATCTTCGTGACGTGCCACTTGACGCGGATCAGTCGGATAGCTACACATCGCAAGCGCATCAGCAAATGAGGTTTACACGTACGTTCTCTTCCACGCCTAGCATACCCTCTTCTGTGTCTATCGGCGGCCGCTGGTCGTCTGCGCGCTGGCCCGGTGCGAAATTGAAGGCGTAGAGGTCGTTGAAGTCGAGGAAGCAGACAACGCGCATCCAGGTCCCGGTGACGCCGTATGGGTCTAGTGCGTTGAGGTTGAGCGCGAGTTCGCGGATCTTGATCAGGTCTGAGTCTAGCTTTTCTGTTGGCCCGGTCGCTGCTGGAGGCGCGATGTAGGAGTTCGGAGTTGCGCCGACGAATGGCTCGTCCCAGATCATTGGGAAGCGGCCATCGGATCTTTCTGTGAATCTGCGCAAGTTGAATCCGAGGACAATCATGATGGCCTCAACCTTTTCCCAGTCTACGCGCTGTGTGCCATCGTCTCGGAAAGGTCCCCACAAAGTGGCCTCGGTGTATTGCCGTAGATCATACACTTTTGAGCGTGCGTATGTGTGCGTCAATTTTGGTCTCGAGCGTAGCCTCGTGTGGGACGACGGGGAAGATTCTTCGGCGCTAGGCCGCCATATCGTAAAAGACGAGCGTGAAGGGATCTCGTCAATCGGGACACCGTACATGCAGTGAAGTTTCGCCGACGCCTGCCGTAGCTCTTCGTCCCCGGCAGGAGCTTGATCTTCGCCACCTGCTCGTTCAAACAGATTGCTCGAACAAAGTAGAGTGTCGATGTTTGCAGCGTCCGCGAAGTGGTCTGCGAGAAGCTGGATATTGAGGCTTTCGTCTGGATCGGAGGATGCTGTGTCTAACAGACGATTGATCTGCGCGGCCGCGAATTCAAGAGCATCTCGTTTGACCTGTCGATCTGACGACTCTAGTACCTTCTCCAGCTTGACGAGATCGTGCACCTCATTCTCCCAGCTCGTTTCCGACGCTGGCTGATCGTATCTTTGCAGATAGATGTCTTTGTGTAACAGCTTATTTCCGCTGATGTAGCCGTTGAGGTCCTTGCATGTGCGACCGACCGCGGAGAGATCCGTAGGTGTGATCTCAGTGAATATACAGTGTAGGAGCTCGTGGCTCAACTCCAGTAGAGTCGCCATTTGTGAAGGTGAGGAGGTGTGACAGTGGGTCAAACAAGACAGACGCTGGTGAAGCGACTGATGCAGGGCAACTTGACGCACGACGTGAATCAGTACAACGATCGGTCAGGGTTCTTTGACGCGATGCAATGCAGAGTGATGATATGTAGTAGCATGCGAACAGTCGGTAGTTCAGTGGCGTGCTTGAGGCGTAGTACCTGGGTGTTGTACTGTATCTCCACTTTGCCCCGCGCGTGCATTATCGGAGATAAGATGGGAAACTCCGTTATCTGTGTTAGAGTTTCCGGCAGTCGAAGTGTCTCACCTGCGAGAAGTGGACCGTCGTGAATGATCACGATTATGAGAGCTTGTGAACATCACTTTCCCCTCGAGAGATGACCGCATACAAAATTGTATCATATATTACTAAGCTGAGTATCATAGTTGATGTATACGGGGAAAGATAAGTCGATCCCTGCCGCCTACTTCTTTCTCTTCGGCACTCTTGCAAGCCAGAAGAAGAAGACAGCGCCTGCAATGTTCACAAAGATGTACACCCACAACAATCCGAAGTTCCTCCAAACGTCGTCATACGAAATTCCGACGACACTCAAGAACACATTCGAGTCGCCAAATGAGCAGAAGCCACATGACTGCGTGTCTTCGGGGTTCTGAAGATAGCCAGGCGCTTGGTCGAAGTATGGCTGCATGTAATCGCCGCAGGTGACGCCGCTAGGCGGGCTGAAGTTCACGAACTCATTGTCGGCGCATGTGACAGGCGTATTGGCAAGGCCGGTGCTGAGCAAGCCTCCTATAAGGTAGGTGAAAGGGCTGATTCTGTACATCTGCTCGGCGAGAAGGATACAGGTTAGCAATATATTGAGGTCTTCACTTCTTCAGGATTGCAAACTTACAAAGATCCAGAATCCGGGCAAGCTTTCGGGGGACGCCAGAATACCACAGAAAACCAGAGCCAGAGAGAAGAGAAGGTTGGCTATGTTGGCTCCTTCTTCGGTGGTCGGCATGCCAGCAATTATCATGGTCGTGATGGTAGAACCCCAGAGCATGATTTGGGGCAAGAACAGGAAGTAGAGAGCACCACGGAGATGGATCTGATCCGTGTGCTGTGCGTTCCGGTATAGGCCGACAGGATAGTAGTAGAAGAAGAAGATCACCACTGCCATTAGACTGTTCCAGCAGATCTCGACAAAGATGTTGCTCAGGATGAATGCCTGCCAGCTGTAAGTCTTACTCTGTCATTCACGTGCCTCGTAAAGTGATCGCTGGGTCACAAAGTGCGGCATGATTTGCTGAGACAACTGCTGGAAAATTGTTAGGTGAACGAAGATGGAGAACATCTGGTTTTGTAGTCCTCGTTGAGTCGTTGCTGCATCGAAGAAGACGAAGCCAATAAACAGCGAGGAGATAAGGCATAACGCAAGCTTCGAATAGAGGTAGGAGGGCGTGCGCCAGTATTGTTTGAAAAATTCGATACATGACTTCGCGCATCTGCTGAGCAAACGGAGCTGCGAAAGCCCTGCGGAGATTGGCATCTTCTTGCTGTGCATTTGAATCTCTGGTATCATTAAGGCGCTGAAAAATAAGGTCATCGATCTCAGCACGAGCCTGCTGGCATTGTGGACTTGATCGCCAAACTTCAAACCAGTCGGTGTTGGTGCGTGAGCCTGGTGCAGCCCCGATGACCTCAAGCATCCATTATGCTGGGTTAGCATCCATACCACATGAACCGGCTCCATTCTTTTCGAAGTTCTCGATCAGCGTACGGGGATTTTCGCCGATATTGCCAAAGTATACATTCTGGCCGCCCTTCGCTGCGATCTGTTAGTTGAGATGCACACTCGCAAGTCATATCTTGTGGACACTTACCAAGAAACAGTAGCCTGTTGAAACGTTGACAGAGCATTGCTGATGGCTGGAGGATGGTGCACAGAGCAGCTTGACCAGAATTCTTGAGTTTCTCCATCAAATCACAGATGACCCAAGAAGTCTGCGAGTCCAAGCCCGAAGTGGGCTCATCGAAGAGTAGTAGTAGTTGCGGCTTTACTGCCAATTCCACTCCGATGGTGAGTCTCTTACATTGCTCCACATTGAGTCCCTCACCAGGAACTCCGACAGCGGCGTCAGCATATTCTTCCATGTCGAGGAGACGAACGATCTCTTCGACATATGCTAGTTTCTCTTCGCGAGGTCCAGCTGGCTAGCGCAATAGAGTACTGAAGCGCAGCGCCTCATGCACGCTTGATGTCTCAAGGTGAATATCTTGCTGTTGCATATAGCCTGTCTTTCTTTGAAAGGAGGAGTCGCGAGGCCCACTGTAAACAAGCATCTCCCCAGTAATGACACCAAATGTGACACACTCAGCTAAAACGTCGAGAAGAGCGGTCTTGCCTGCTCCTGAAACACCCATCAAGGCAGTGAGAGCGCCCGGTCTGACCCAGCCGTCGACATTGTCGGCAAGTCTAATGAGCGCGCAATGTAGTAAAGCAAGCCACGAGACCGTGATACCTATCTCTCCATGGTCGATCTCATACGGATTATTTGGACTCGCATAGGGCCCGTGAGGCATTCATCGCCTATACTTCCAAAACGATGGCTTCGATCCGTGGAATCTTCCGGGCGCAGAGCGAGACCTTTACACGAATGCAGCGCCGGATGGGCTCTTGCCGAATGCATGTCTAGTGTCTGAGCGGTCAAGATCCAAATCAATGTCAAGGACCGTGTAACGCCTCAAGAGGCCTCAGTCACCCACTCACATCTCGCTGTGGCATGGTTGAAGAAGCCAAAAGAACCCGATTGCATTCAACAGCACGCCACCTGCAACGGCAATCAGCTCAGCACGATCTCCAGTATGGGCCAGTGTGTCCATCAGAGTGTGTCCATCGGCCAGTGTTGGCGTGTATGCCATTTGCGATTCATCTGAAGTTGCTACGAAAGCATTGATCTCTCAGCCTCAGTTCGCTTTCGGTCCCCGGCTGTCCAATACAATGCAAGCACCCCTGCAGGATGAACTAGAGATAGCGTGTCTTGGCGATTTTCGTTCCTCGCCCGCATCTGCATCCTCTGTAGTTCCGCTTGTTCCAGATCCTGGGAACACCTCATGACCAGACTGCAAACCAGGTGCTAAGCGCTGTCTTTACTCAAGATCGACCTCGATGTGATTCCTGCAGCATATAATTTCGTACGTATGCGACTAGTATATCGTGGCCAGGCTGTAAGGTCGCACACAATCTGCCTGTGCTCCTAGGTACTCTACCATTAAAGTAAGGCGAAGGAACATTGGTTTGAACCTTACGATCTGGAGGCTTGAGAGTACGGCCGGAAGATCAAGATCACAAAAAGTTCACGTCACCGCATATCGAAGCAGCTATGAGTGGCTTCTGTCTGGATGTAATGTACAGACTATAAATTGGGGAATGGTACGTGAATGTCCTTCAACAATCACACCTCCAAGAATGTTATCTCTGAGATCCTCTTTCCACTGGCTGCTCGTCTTGAAAGACCTAGGGGCTTCCATTTTCACGCTGTTGTTTGCAAGGCTCTTGCCGACAATCAACGTTCCTCTGATCGATCTCTCGGACACTACAGCGATTGTCACAGGCGCCAACTCTGGTGTTGGCAAGTCTCTCTGCCTCGAGCTGGCCAAACGAAATGCCACTGTCTATTTAGCCTGCCGGAATGTCTCAAAGGGCCAAGTAGTCGCTTCAGAGATCATTGACGCCTGTGGCGAAGCAAGCTCTCGTCGTATTCGTGTTGTGGAGCTCGACACATCCTCACTCGCCTCCGTCCGCGCTTTTCCCAAATCCTGGTCTTCTAAGCAGCTCAACATCCTCGTACACAATGCTGGGATTGCGGCGGTTCCGTCTGGCGGGTCGGAGACCACACTCGAAGGCTTGGGAACTATATACGCAACGAATTTCGCTGGTGCATATCTTCTTACCTCCCTGTTGGAACCTTGCTTGACCAACGACGCCCGCGTTCTGTTCACCTCGAGCGTTGGTCAGTACGCAGCTGATTACAACCGCGTCCTCAGGCTACCCGGTCAAGTGCCGTCGAAAGCTAAGCAGCAAGGCTCCCCAGCGCCGGAATCTGGATTCTATGCGGACTCCAAATTCATGCAAGTCGTTTTTGCGCGTCTACTACAGCGACGTTTCGACTCTCAACCCGGGCACAGGATTGCACATGCTTTCTCTCCAGGTTACAGCAACACTGGTATCTTTGAGAAGACGCCCAGCGTATCATGGCGGATGGATGTCCCTCTGTGGTCGCTGAAGGCGGCAAGGGTACTTTGCCAGTCTCCACAGCAGGGCGCTGCTCCAGGATTATGGTTGGCTACCACCAATGATGAGAAGGTTGTCGGAGAGGGCAATGGTGGAGCCTACTGGGAGCGGTGCACCAAAAGACGAACGAAACTGGATGTTTTGCCAGAAAGTGCTTTGACCAAAATGTGGAAGATCTGGGAGCATGACACCAGTGCGGAATGGCAGTAGACTACATGGAGAGATGGCGAAATGGGGGCCAAGTAAGCTGGTCTCCGATAATTTCCACGATACATCCGAACCATCACTGCTTGGAATATGCACACATGCATGCATAATGTATGTGTGTATATTCAGCAATCGTAGGGTTGGGGTTGGGGCTGCATGTTCTCACTTCCAAACACATCAACGAACACCAAATTGCGTTTAGTTAGCCTTAAGCCTAGTTCAGGAGATCATCTAGCTATACAGGTGCGCATGTATCGCGCTGGGTAAGTTACAAGGGTCGTAAAGCCCTACACAACATAACATATCCAAAATGTCATAGAAAATTACGTCCGACAGAACTTTGACTCGAAACTGACCGCAACACAGCCATC
>Ga0265797_10002673_pt1 | contig 29641 bp, 23 predicted proteins | sample P2T30metagenome_FD_192433 | JGI IMG/M metagenome (GOLD analysis project Ga0265797, IMG submission 192433) | Plant litter microbial communities from East Loma Ridge, Irvine, California - P2 T30 | ecosystem: Environmental > Terrestrial > Plant litter > Unclassified | place: USA: California...
CGCTAAGAACCCACCGTTGTTGCCGCTGAGCACGCAGAAAAAATTTTTCTCTTAAAGGAAAACTTAGCCGAATCTGATATCATGGGAATATTGTGGGTATGCTTTGAGAGACTTTCAGAAAAAAAAAGGTCCGGGAAGTCCCAGACCATTTTATTCACTTAACATCCTTTTCAGTTTAGGTTATTTTTATGTTGCGGTCTGAACGGCAAAGCCGGGCTGAACGCAATAGCTATTTCGTCTTTATTTAGTTAATTAACCATTATTTTGTTTCGACGTTCAGCCCGGCTGAAAAAGCCGTTCAGACCGAAGTACATCATATTCTTGTCAACCCATTAAAAAACTTTCTGGCCATGATGGCATATTCAAGCGGGTTTGCTTTTGAAGGGTCCTGCTCTGCTTCCAGTACGATCCATCCCGAATAGTCACTCACTCTGATTACTTCAAAAAGTGACGGAAAATCAATGCATCCCTCTGCATCACCGGGAACGGTAAAGACACCCTGTTTTACGGCAGTCAAAAAGCTTAATTTTTCATCATGTACACGTTGCAAAACATCCGGACGAATGTCTTTAAGGTGAATGTGAGCAGTTCTTCCGATGTATTTTTCCAGAGCAGCTACCGGATCTTCGCCTGCAAAATAGAAATGCCCGCAATCGTAATTAAGAAAAACGTTTTCCGGATCTGTTTCATTCAGCAAACGATCGGTTTCTGCAACAGTTTGTATACATGTACCCATGTGATGGTGAAATGCAAGTTTCATTCCGCGGTCCCGTGCAATTTTACCCAGCTCATTTAGTCCGAAAGTAAAACTGTCCCATTCTTCCCTGGTATTCAGCATGCCTTTTCCTTCAAATACAGGAACATGCATTTGACCCTGACAACTGTTCCCGGTTTCGCCGCCACCGATTACTTTCGCTCCCATTGTTTCCAGGAAATCGAGAAGCTCTGTAAATGACTTTCTATTATCGGCCAGCGATTTGGTCGTCAGTTCGTAGCTGTTCCACTGGTTGCAAATTTGCAAACCTCTTAATTCAAGTGCTTTGCGAAGCACATTTGTATCACGGGGAAATTTGTTGCCCACCTCACAACCTGTAAAGCCGGCAAGCGCCATTTCACTCACACATTGTTCAAACGTATTTTCGCCGCCCAGTTCGGGCATGTCGTCGTTGGTCCAGTTTATAGGCGCAACGCCCAATTTTATGTTTTCGAAGTTCATTTTTTTTAAGTTGAGGGTCAAGGGAAAGGGGCTTTGGGAAGCAGCGTCCTTTGCCCTGCGCCCGTTATAAAAATATCTTTTGCTCTTTTTTATTTTCCTTATAGGTTTCAAAAGCCTTTTGTACCAAAGGTGAAGTGGAAACTTCTGCTACCGGCACTTCCCACCAGGCATGATAGCCCTTTACAGTGCGGTATAAGTTGGTCTCGATATAAATGACAGTTGTACGGTCATTGATTTTAGATTGCGCCAGTGCTTCATCCAATGATTTTTTATCAGTTGCTTTGATCACAATAGCACCCAGGCTTTCCGCATTTTTAGCCAGATCCACCGGAAGGAATTCACCGGACAGTTGGCCGGATTGCTCATCCCGGAATTGGTAACGCGTACCAAACCTTTTGCCACCGATGCTTTCGGAAAGTCCGCCGATGCTGGCGTATCCGTTGTTGTTTAAAAGTAAAATGGTAAACCGCACACCTTCCTGAACAGCTGTCACGATCTCGTGGTTATTCATAAGGTAACCACCGTCTCCGCAGATTACATAAATCTCTCTGGTTGGATCCGCCATTTTTGCTCCTAATCCCGCCGCAATTTCATAACCCATGCAGGAGAAACCGTATTCCAGGTGAAAATTCTTCGGATCTGTGGCGCGCCAGAGTTTGTGCAGATCGCCCGGTGCACTTCCGGAAGCGTTGATCATCACATCACGATCATCCATAAAACTGTTCAGCGCACCAATCACAACAGCCTGATCAATAGGAGCAACGGTGCTGTTTCCTTCTTCATAAATTCTGGTCACCTCGTCATCCCAGGCTTTGTTGATATCCTGAATTCTATGGCGGTAACTTTCTTCTACCTCAAAGTCAGCCAGTAGTTCCGAAAGTTCTTCCAGGATTACCTTTGCATCACCCACAACCGGAAGCGCAGCATGTTTGAAAGCGTCAAATTCACTGATATTGATGTTGATGAATTTTACATCCGGATTTTTAAAAATCGATTTTGAAGCTGTCGTGAAGTCGCTGTAACGTGTTCCTATTCCAATAACTATGTCGGCTTCGTTTGCTATTTCAATCGCATATTTTGTACCGGTTGCACCAAGTCCCCCGATGCTGTAAGGCTGGTCAAAGCGGACTGCTCCTTTTCCGGCGAATGTCTCACCAACCGGAATTCCGGTCTTGCTGGCGAACTGATGCAGGACTTCACAAGCATCGCTGTAAATGGTGCCTCCTCCTGCTACAATTACCGCATTTTTAGACTTTTTAATCCATTCGGCTGCCTCTTTAATGATTCCGGAATCGGGTCTTGGTCTGCCAATTTTCCAAACCCGTTTTCTAAACAAATCTTCCGGATAATCGTAAGCATGCGTCTGCACATCCTGCGGCATGGACAAAGTAACTGCACCCATTTCAGCCTGTGAAGTGAGTACGCGCATTACTTCGGGAAGAGAATAAATAAGCTGTTCCGGACGGTTGATCCTGTCCCAGTATTTGGATACCGGTTTAAAACAATCGTTTACAGAAATGTCCTGCGTACCGGCACTTTCCAGCTGCTGCAAAACCGGATTGGGCTCACGTGATGCAAAAATATCACCGGGAAGAAGCAATACTGGTAGTCGGTTGATGGTAGCCAAGGCCGCGCCGGTGATCATATTGGTTGCTCCCGGACCTATGGAAGTGGTACAGACAAATGCGCCCAGACGGTTTTTAACCTTGGCATAAGCTACCGCAGTATGTACCATAGACTGTTCATTCCGGCTCTGATAGTATCTGAAATCCGGATTTTCCTGTAATGCCTGTCCTAAACCAGCAACATTGCCATGACCGAAAATCCCGAAACAGCCGCCAAAATAAGGTTGCTCGATTCCGTCACGTTCGATGTACTGGTTTTTCAAAAATGTTATGGTAGCCTGGGCTACGGTCAATCGTCTGGTCATATAAATGCTGTGTTTCAATTTTGGAATTCCGAACCTTTACCCGTACATCCGAACAGATCAAATTTTTTCAGAATAAACTTTTTATATTCTTCCATGAAAGTTTTGCCCGGTGTAGTGGGCGCAAACTCGTCTGGTTTATCACGAAAGAATTCCCGGTTGACCATCGTCCAGAGCAGCCGCATATCGGTAGCAATGTTGATCTTGCAGATACCCAGCGGGATCGCTTTCTTAATCTCATCTTCCTGGACCCCTTTGGCATCCGTCTTAATTTTTCCGCCAGCGGAGTTGATCCGTTCGACAACCTCGGGACTTACATTGGAACCGCCGTGCAGCACCAGTGGAAATCCCGGAAGGCGCATCTGAATTTCTTCCAGAATATGCAGCTGCAAACCCTGGCCACCTGAAAATTTATAGGCACCATGACTGGTTCCTACCGCAATGGCCAGACTGTCGCAACCGGTGGCTTTTACAAAATCTTCCACTTCCTGCGGATTGGTATAAAACGAATGTGCTGCATCAACAGTCAGATCATCCTCAACACCTGCCAGAACACCAAGTTCAGCCTCGACGCTAACATTCTTTTCATGTGCTTTTTCAACAACCTGTTTCGTCCTTTCAATATTTTTATCAAACGCATCATGTGAAGCATCTATCATTACCGAAGTGTATCCGCCTTTTTCAATGGCATCAAAAATATGCTCCTCAAAACCGTGATCCATGTGAACGGCGTAAACCGTATCCGGGTAAATCCTGGCTGCTGACGCTATCATGGAAAGCAGCATATCTGCATTCGCATAATCTCTTGCGAAAGGTGTCGTCTGCACAATAAAAGGTGCATTAGCCTCCTGTGCAGCCGAGAATAGCCCGTGTATTTCTTCCATAAAAAAGACATTAACAGCCGGAATAGCGTAGCGGCCGTAACATTTAAGGAAGAGTTCTTTTGTAGTAAGCAGCATCAGTAATTATCAATTTCAAACATCTTAGCGCACTCTGCGCCAAACTCATTAACTCTGCGTTTAATTCTTACCAGAAAATTGTATATAAAGCGGCCAGTACGCCACAGATAAAAATGGAACCTACCACGAAGCTGCGACCCGGACTAAACATCCCCCCGTCAATTTCAAGCCCTTTCGGATTGTTCTTACTTCTTGAATCCGCCAGTGTCATTACAATAATAACGGCACATAAAATCAAAAATATAATGCCCATCCGATCCAGAAACGGAACTTCGGGCCACAGGAATTTACCGGCAGTTGAAAGTGGAATTGTAAGCAATGCAGCAGTTAAAGCGGCAGCCGATGTTGTTCTTTTCCAGAACATACCAAAAATAAAAATCGCAAATACGCCGGGCGTAATAAAACTGCTGTATTCCTGAATAAACTGATACGCCTGTTCCAGCACACGCAGCTGCGGAGCAATGATTATTCCAATCGCCATCGCAACCCAGATCGTGATTCTCCCAATTTTTACCAGCTGTACTTCACTTGCTTTAGGGTTGATGTATTGTTTATAAATATCAAGGGTGAAAATCGTCGAGATACTGTTGGCTTTACCGGCAAGCGAAGCAACAATGGCAGCAGTTAGCGCAGCAAAAGCCATTCCTTTTAATCCGGATGGAAGCAGATTCAGCAATACAGGATAGGCATGATCCGGTTTTACAAGTCCGGCAGGGTCTAACATTTCCTGTTGAAACATTCCGTTTTGGTATAAAACAAAAGCGGCGATTCCCGGAATTACCACAATAATTGGGATCAGCAACTTTAATACAGCAGCAAACAGAATACCTTTTCTTGCCGTGGAAAGATCGGCCCCCAGGCTACGTTGAATAATGTATTGATTGCATCCGAAGTAGGCCAGGTTGTTAATCCACATCGCTCCGATAATTACCGATAGACCCGGAAGATCTTTATAAAAAGGGTTGTCCTTTGGCAAAATCATATGAAAGTGACTATCCCCTTGTTCTTTAAGCAAAGCAAGCGCATTAAAAATACCCGGTCTGTTAAAGTGCTGTGAAACCAGATCCAATGCCAGATAGGTTGTGGCCAAACCACCCAGCACCAGTACAATTACCTGAACCACATCCGTATACCCGATAACCTTCATACCTCCGATTGTAATAATTACCGCGAAGATTCCAAGTCCGATAATGCCATAAGTAAAATCAAGTCCGGCAGTTACTTCCAGCGCCAAAGCGCCCAGGTAAAGAATAGAAGTCAGGTTTACAAACACATAAAGCAGTAGCCAGAAAACAGCCATGATCGTTGCCACAGTCGGATTATACCTTTGCCGTAAAAACTGCGGCATGGTATAAATTTTATTTTTCAGATAAACCGGCAAAATGAATACCGCTACAACGATCAGGGAGGCCGCTGCCATCCATTCATAAGAAGAAATGGCCAGCCCGATCGCAAATCCCGAGCCGGACATACCTATAAAGTGCTCCGCTGAAATGTTGGAAGCTATGATCGATGCTCCGATTGCCCAAAAGGTAAGTGAACCTTCGGCCAGGAAATAATCTGTGGAGCTTACTTCCTCTGATTTTTTCTTTTTGTAAATCCAGTAGCCATAAGCGGAAACACCGATCAGATAGATAAAAAAGACAACGTAATCCAGTGTTTGTAAACCTGTGTTCGACATTTAGGATATTGTATAATAAAAGTGAATATTAATTGTACTTTTCGAATTGCAAACGTTTGAAATCCGAAAAGTATGCAATGTAATACATTAGATTCGAAGGAAAATAACCGTCAAACGTGGCTCAGTTCCAGGATCTCATTTATTTGTACAACCCGGCCTTCTGTCAGTGATTTCATAGCAGCAATTCCGATTGCCGTAGCCATCAGGCCGTCATGCGCATCCACAGGCGATGGTGTGTCATTTAATACACAATCAATGAATGATTTCAGACAGGTCCGGTAGGCAGTCTCATATCTTTCCAGAAAAAAGTGTAAGGGCAAAGAAATATGTCCGCCGTCGCTGTCAAAACGTACCAAAGTATCTGAAGTGTTATTCTCAGCCTTTGCCATACCTTTTGATCCAAAAATTTCAAGCCGCTGATCGTAGCCGTATACTGCTTTCCGGCTGTTGTCAATCACACCAATGGCGCCGTTTTCGAACGTTAGGACTATAACAGCGGTATCAATATCACCGAACTCTTTGATTTCAGGGTGAATAAGCGCATCTCCTTTTACAAAAACTTCTTTTACTTCGCTTCCTACGATATAGCGGGCCATGTCGAAATCATGAATGGACATATCAAGGAATATACCACCTGAAATTTTAAGGTATTCGACAGGTGGCGGCGCAGGATCACGGCTTGTAATTCTCAGGATATGCGGATCGCCAATTTTATTGGCTTCTACCAATGTGCGGACATTGCTGAAATTGGCATCAAAGCGGCGGTTAAATCCGAGCATCAGTTTTACACCATTTTCTTCTACCGCTTTCTCGGCAGCCTGAATTGCTTCAATGGTAACGTCCAGTGGTTTCTCGCAAAAAACATGCTTTTTCTGCATGGCCGCGGCCACCGTGTAAGGAACATGAAACGGAGTAGGAGAGCAGATAATAACCGCTTCCACATCAGGATGGTTTATCACCTCATAAGCATCGGTTGTCACCGTTTTTACGCCAAGATTATAGGCAAAAGCATGTGATTCTACTATTACATCCGAGGCAATGATCACTTCCGCATCCGGCATGTGGTGCATCAGGTTACTGAGGTGAATCTGGCCAATCCGGCCCAGACCAATCACACCTGTTTTTAATTTCTTAGACATAGGTTCAGGTTTGTTAGATTATATAAATGGGATAGGGCAGAGGGAAAGGAGCAGAGGAGAACGGGCTAGTGGAGCCCATGCCCTACGCCCCGTACCCATCGCTTGTCAAAACTTTCTGTTCCACTCTTTCAGCCAGCGTTCAATTACCACTTTAGTTTGTGTGAAGAACTCTACGGCGTGTTTGCCTTGTCCGTGCAGGTCTCCATAGAAGCTGTCTTTCCAGCCCGAGAACGGGAATTGCGCGACAGGTGCGGCAACGCCAATGTTGATTCCGATGTTTCCGGCTTCCGCCTCATGACGGAATTTACGCGCGTTTAAACCGCTGCTGGTGAAAACGCAGGCCATATTTCCATATCTGCCTGAATTAATAAAGCGGATCGCTTCATCGATGGTGTCTATGTGTACCAGACTTAAAACCGGTCCGAAAATCTCCGTGGCAGCCAGTTCTCCATCCAACGGAATATCTTCAATGATGGTAGGTGCAATAAAGTTGCCCTGCTCAAAACCAGGCACCTGAACATTTCGTCCATCAACAATTACGCGGCCGCCTTCCTGTATGCCCTTGTCAATTAGTTGGTTAACTCTGTTTTTGCTTTCCGCTGTAATAACCGGACCCATTTGTACCTCATTGTCCAGACCAAATCCGGTCTTACGTGTTTTTACCGATTCAACCAGACTTTCCGTAATATCCCGGTGATCACCGACTGTAATAATCGTTGATGCAGCCAGGCAGCGTTGTCCCGCACAGCCATATACGCTGTCGATTACGATTTGCGTCGTCATATCAATATCTGCGTCCGGCAGTACGATCACCGGGTTTTTCGCCCCACCCTGCGCCTGCACCCGTTTTCCGTTTGCCGCACCTTTGGAATACACATATTTTGCCACATTAGAAGAACCTACAAAGCTGATTCCCTTAATAACCGGATGTTCAAGAATAGCGTCAACAACTTCACGTCCGCCCTGTACCAAACTTAAAACACCTTTAGGCAGATCAAGCTGGTGCATCAAACCGACGATCTTTGTCATGGTCAGTGGTACTTTTTCAGACGGTTTGATGATGTAGCTGTTTCCACAGGCCAGTGCATACGGCAAGAACCAGAATGTGATCATACCCGGGAAGTTGAATGGTGCAATACATGCACACACCCCCAAGGGCTGACGAATCATGTACTCATCAATACCTTTTGCAATATCCTCAGAAAACTCTCCCTGCATCATGGCCGGCATTCCGCAGGCATTTTCAACGTTCTCAATCGCCCGGATCATTTCCGCTTTTGCTTCCAGAAAAGTCTTACCGGATTCGAGTGTGATTGTTTTGGCAATATCATCCAGGTTATCTTCAAGCAGGGTTTTGAGCTTAAACAGATACTGAACGCGTTTTGAAACCGGTGTTCTTCTCCATTCCTGAAACCCTGCATCGGCAGCCGCCGCAGCAGCATCCACATCCTGTGCATTTCCAAAAGGAACCTGCGCCAGTACCTCCTGCGTAGCCGGGTTTACCACATTCAAGATCTGGTCTGAATGACTGTCTACCCACTGTCCGTTGATATAATTTTTTAATTTTTCCATTACAATATTTTTGATTAAAACACTAAAAAACAGATTACACAGAGGTCAAAAGAGAGCCACAGAGAAATTATTGAAAATGAGAGAGCAAATAAAATATAACTCCATGATTTCGCGCGGCGTCCGCTCTGTGTAACCTTCTACGCCAACCTAAAATCCGCCGCGACTTTCCACAAATGCCATTGCCTCCGTATTTGTCGGCATAAAGTTCGCGCAGCCTTCCCTCGTTACGATAATTGCCCCACATGCGTTACCCATTCTTACACTTTTATAAAGATCCCAGTCATTTAATAAGCCGTAGGAAAAACCAGCGCAGAATGCGTCTCCTGCACCCAGAACATTCAGAACATCCACCGGGAAACCCGGAACTTTTACTTCTTCTTGGTCGGGCTGAAAGATAGAGGCACCATCCTTGCCACGTTTAACTACCAGCGTTTCCACGCCGGATTTCATAATTTCACTGATTGCACTTTCTATATTTCCCCGGATTTCGGGTGCTGATATTTGCTGATGCTTAATTAAAAGCTGCTCTTTATCAGTCAGGTAAGTGGCAAGAATTTCTTCTTCGGTACCTACTATAATACTGAAACTGTCTAAGGCAGCCCGAAGTGTTACACCGAATGAACGCGGATCGTCCCACTGATCCGCCCGGAAATCGATATCAAGAAGTGTTTTGACATTGTTTTTCTTAGCAAGTTCCAAAGCGTAAAACATCGCAGTACGGCTCGGATCTTTACTAAATGCCGTTCCTGAAAACGCGGCTGCTTTAAAATCCGCAAACGGAATAGCGGCTACGTGATCCAGATTCAGATTTATATCCGCACAGTTTTCGCGGTAATAAACGAGTGGAAATTTGTCTGGTGGTTCAATTCCCAGTACAACAGCGGAACTTCTTGTTCCATCTATGGTTGGAACCCATCCCGTTGCAATACCTTCCTGATCCAGAAAATGTTTGATAAAGTTACCAACCTGATCATTTCCGATTCCGGTCAGAATAGCGGTTTTTAGTCCAAGCCGCTGGGCTCCTGTAGCAATGTTTAACGGACATCCACCCACAAAGGCATTAAAAGATGAAATTTTCTCAAAGGGGCTTCCAACATTCGCTGAATACAGATCGATAGACGAGCGGCCCAAGGTTAACAGATCATATTTTTTGCTCATATTTTATTGGCGTACAAAACGGTCTGAACGCTTTTTAGCGGGCTGAACGTTAGTTTTTTTGATTTTAAGATTTTATTTGGCAGGAGGTACTTAGGATTCAGCCCGCAAAAATGCGTTCAGACTCCATTCATTTCCGCAGTGACTATCGGTAATCTCGGATCTTTCCCTTTCCAGGAATTATAGATCCATTCATGATCCGGATCGGAGGTAGCTGCCAGTGACTGATCACTTCCTGCCAAAAAATTAAGATAGTATACATGATAACCATGTCCGGCAACGACCGGATGATAGCCTTTCGGGATCAAAATGGCATCGTTATTTTTTGCGCGGATGATCTCGTCCAGCGACCGGTCACCGGTATATACCTGTTGTATGGCGTAGCCCTGCGGCTTATCAATTTTGTAAAAATAAATTTCTTCAAGATTCGCTTCCAGGACTTTGCCATCAGCATCCAGCTTACGCTCGTCATGTTTATGAGCAGGAAAAGAACTCCAGTTGCCGGAAGGGGTATACACTTCCACACAAACAATCTTATGACAGTCGTAACCTGGTTCCAGCAAACTGTTGATCTGGCGGTTTGCGTTATCGCCTCCGCGGTATTCGATGGCTGCATCTTCGGGCCTTTTCATGCTTGGCGCATGATCTTCATCCGTCTTCACCCAGCAAATTCCAATATCCGTATTTTCCGACTGTGCAGTTAAAACAAAATCGGTATTTCTTGAAAGATACATAGCATGGCCAATTCCGCTGAAGACATCCTTTCGTCCGTTTTTAGTCTCCCAAATCTGGCCCTTTGCTTCCACTTTAAAATTTCCACCCAACAGTATGATACAATACTCGTATTCACCGGTGTGCCTGCTTATTTGTTCGTTCAGATCCAGTATTTTCGCTTCGAAGTTCAGATAAGTCCATCCGGCTTTTTCGCTGGTTATATGCTGGTATGTTTTTGCGTCGGCAGGCCTGATCAGTAAATCACTCATTGGTAGTATTTTCAATTACATTTGTACAATGATAGTGTGGTATTAATGAAGTACAAAATATAAATATGTCTATATTGAATGCAAACGTTTGAAAAAATTTATAAAATAAAATTGTTAATGTCCTACTGATGAATTCGTCCCGTCCTGTTACAATTAAAGATATTGCAAAACGTTTTCGCTGCTCGCCTTCCACCGTCTCAAGGGCGCTGAATGACCATCCTGCTATTAATGAAGATACCCGGAAAAACATACAGGAATATGCCCGGGAAGTGGGTTATCAGCGAAATGAAGTATCGCTGAGCCTGCTGAATAAAAAGACGGCAACGCTTGGCGTTGTGGTTCCAAACATCAGTAATTATTATGAAACGGCGGTGATAGAAGGCCTTCACAATGTTTTGCAGCCAATGGGTTACACGCTGAATATTTGCGTGACCAACGAAAGCTATATTCTCGAAAAGGAGTATTTATCCAAACTGCTTTCTAACCGGGCAGAAGGGATCTTTCTTTCCGTTTCGCAGGAAACCTATGATTCAGGTTATTATGAACATCTCGAACAGGTTATTCAGCGTAAAACGCCGTTGATATTTATTGACCGCGAGTACGAAGACTTCGAAACCAGCCGGGCGACGGTTGACGATTACCATGGTGCTTTTGCTGCTGTTGAACATCTGATTGCGATGGGTTACAAGCAAATCGCACATCTGAAAGGGCCTAACGGACTCACCGTTTCGGAGCAGCGGTTTAAGGGATATAAGGATTGCCTTGTCAAAAATGGTATGACTGTTCGGGACGAGCTGATCATCAACACGAATTTTAAAGTCGAAAGTGCTATTTTACCTACAAAAAGGCTGTTGGAAATGGATATGCCGCCGGATGCTATTTTCGGGGTTAATGACCAGGTAGCGATTGGTGCCATGCGGGTGGTAAAGGACAAAGGGCTGCGGATTCCACAGGATATCGGTTTGGTTGGTTTTGACAATTCACCTATTTCGGCCTATACTTTTCCTTCCCTGACGACCGTGAGCCGGCCCGGAAGGAAGATTGGTATGGAAGCTTCGAGGTTATTTTTAAGCCAGCTGAACGCCTCCGGAGATTTTTCCCATGAAAGTATCGTGCTTCCTTCTGAGCTGATTATCAGGGAATCGTCTTTACGGATTTAATTTATTTCAATTTTTAGTTATATACTTCATCAATAAATCTGATTATGAGCAACATTAAATTATTCGATAGTAAACAGATCCGATCTGTTTGGAATGAAGAAGATGAAAAATGGTATTTTGTTGTAGAAGATGTTGTAGCTGTTTTAACCGATAGCAAAGATCCGAAACAGTATATTAAAAGAATGAGGCAAAGAGATGAAGAACTTGGCAAAGGGTGGGTACAATTTGTACCCACCCTTGTGGTGAGCACCGCCGGCGGTAAACAAAAAATGGGATGCGCCAATTCAAAAGGATTGCTTCGCATCATTCAGTCGATTCCGTCGCCTAAAGCGGAGCCGTTTAAACTATGGCTTACGCAGGTAAGTTCAGACAGATTGGATGAAATTGAAAATCCTGAGCTTGCTGCTCAACGGACAAGAGAATTATATAAACTAAAAGGTTATCCTGATGATTGGATTGAAAAACGAATGCGGAGCATCGCCATCCGTGAGGAATTAACCGGAGAGTGGAAGAATAGAGGTGTAAGTAAAACTGGGAAAAAGGTGGTAACATCTGAGAATTATTTACCGGAAAAGGTGAAAAGTGAGAAGTTGCCAAAAAATAAAAATTAACAAAACCCAACGTATCCATGACAGAAGAAACCAATCAACCTTACCCAAAACTTTACACTGACATTGACCAAGCCACAAAAGCATCCGGTTTCACAATGGCGTCGGATGTTTTGACCTGTTCATTACTCCGTACGCTTGCCGCTTCCAAACCGGCCGGAAGATTTCTCGAACTGGGTACCGGAACCGGCCTGTCCACTTCCTGGATACTGGATGGAATGGATCAGGAATCAACATTGGTTTCTATTGATTTTGATCCGAAATTCCTGGAAATTGCAGAACAATTTTTAGGAAATGATAAACGGCTTTCGCTGGTCGAGGCAGATGGTGCTGACTGGTTCGAGAGAAATAAAACCGAAAAATTTGATTACATATTTGCGGACACCTGGCATGGGAAATACCTGCTTCTGAACGATGCGATTAACATGCTGAACAAAGGCGGACTGTACATTATCGACGACATGCTGCCTCAGCCAAACTGGCCGGAAGGACACGATCAGAAAGCCGTTCAGCTTATTATTGATTTGGAAAATCGAACAGATCTTGTTTTAACCAAGCAGGTTTGGGCGACAGGAATTGTGGTGGGGGTTAAGCGGTAAATAATCACTTTCAAATTTTTTATAATATCATTCTTACATATTTTGGTTTTAAGCTTGTTTTACGCTAAACGCAAAAAAATCCTGCTAACACGATGTCAGCAGGATTTTCCATTCATTCAAATAAAACTTAATATCCTTCATTCTGCTTCATGTAACCTGGCAAATTAGAAGCGCCGTCGATAGCGGTTTGCGGAATCGGGAAGATTCTTTTCTTCACATCCACGTTGTTTTTCTCAGTCCATGTACCTTCATATTTTCCAAAACGGATCATGTCCGGTCTGCGTACCATTTCCCAATAGAATTCAAATCCTCGTTCACGGAAAAGCAGGTCCAGGGACATTGAGGTTAGTGCAGGAGGTGCAAGCGTTGCAGTACGTGAAGCTCTTACTAAATTTACATCGGCAAGTGCTCCGGCTGCATCATTGCTTTTACGAAGTTTGGCTTCCGCACGCATCAGGTAGATATCGGCAAGACGAAGAATAACAATATCTGCTTCACCCTTGTTTCTTCCTGTATCTGACACACGACTGAACTCATATTTCTCAACCCGGTATCCGGTATTGTATTCACTTCCCGGACCGGTGAAGTTAACGGCCTCGGTAAAATTAACCCTCAGGTTAGGTTTATTTTTATTGATATTACTTAAAGGCCCAATTTTTAATTTTCCGCCCGGACATCTTACAAAAGCACCATTTACTTTTAAAGCGCCATATTGTTGCCCGCGAAGTATTCCTCTGTTTATTTTATAATCTGCATCATTAATGCATGTGTCTGCCCGATTCGAATAGATAGACATGTTCTCCTTATAAAAACGCGGATCACGGGCAGGATCAACAGAACCGTATGCCTGTACCCACGACTGGTAAAAATCCGGGGTTATTGCCGGGCCATCTGTTCCGTTTGCGGCAGGAAAACCTGCCAGCGGATACTGATCTCCTGAAAGCGAGAAATAGGCCATCCGGTTATGTCCGTTCAGATCCGGGCGCTGGTCTACGGCAAACAGCAGCTCTGTATTAGTATGATTTTCATTACCAAAAATAGCAAAATAATCCGGGGATAACTTGGCCTGACCAGAGGCGATGATCTTGTCGCAGTACTGGATCACCTTATCCATATCAGCTGAGGTGAAATCGAACGTGCTGCCGTAAATGTTCCGGTATACCGGTGCATTCAGGTACAGACGTGCAAGCAAACCCCATACGGCTGTCTGGTTTAAACGGCCAGGTCCAACCACAGATTTTGGCTGTACCATGGATTCAATAGCAAGGAGTTCACTTTCAATATATTTTACTGCTTCATCCCCGCGAACAATTTTAGAAGTAGTTCCTGCATCTTCCTTAATAAAAGCAATTCCAAAAAGATCCAGAATCAGCATATTATAGTATGCCCGCATCCCGCGTGCCTCTGCCAGATAAAGCGGCGCATTGGCATTGTTCAGGGTTGGAAGTGTTGTAATTGCAGTGATTGATCTAGACAGGGACTGAACAAGATTGTCCCAGGTTGCTCTTACGTTTGGGTCAGTACTGGTGGTATTGTGCGCATGCAAAGCCATGTAAATCCCATTATCGCCCCAGTCAGCACCGCCACGGAAAGGTAGAATGGCTTCATCCGTAGAGATTTCCTGTAACGCAAAGTAACGCGTGTGAAGAAAAAGGTCCGGCAGCAGCGCGTATACAGGAGCAATGGTTCCGTCAGCAGCTTCGGCATCGGTAAGTGTTTTACCAAGTGTCTCGTCCAATACCTGCTCTTTCAAATCCGTACATGAGATGCCCATTACCATCAGGCATGTCACTATAACTAATTTATTAAATTTATTTTTCATTATTATGAGATTTATAAACCGATAACTAAACCAAAAATGACAGACTTCGCTTTTGGATAACTCAGGTAATCAATACCGTAAGAGGATACCCCGCCAATATTTCTATCGTTGTTTACTTCCGGATCGTACCCGTTATATTTTGTGAACACAAACAGGTTCTGTCCGGTTACTGAAAGGCGGACAGTCTGTACGTATTTATCTATTCCAAGAGCAACGGTATTCAGATTATACCCCAGTGCCAGGTTGTTCAGCCTGAAATAAGCTCCACTTTTCAGGTATCTGGTGGAAACTGGTGCCGGGTTGTTGATTGCTTCTTTCGGATCAGCAAAAGCATCAGGTGTTACGTTCAAACCACGTGATAAACGGACTTTGGAGAAGTACGAATTAGCCGTGTTATCATAAAGTTTATTCCCTGAGACACCATTAAAGTTAGCAGTGAGGTCGAAGCCTTTATATGCTACGTTTCCGTTTACGCTAAACATTTTTGTAGGCAGGGCCGTACCCACTGAGATACGATCTTTATCATTGCTGATCCCATCCCCGTTTATATCCCGGTATGTGCTGATTCCTTTATCATCAAACCCAGTGAATTCTTGTAGGAAAAACGTTCCGATAGGCTGGTTGTTGATGTACCCGTTTATCGTTGCAGACGTAAGCCCCGGACCTTGCGCTGAACCGGAAGAAATTACGGAATACGGAGAGTTTTCAACCTTATTTTTGATAAAAGTGATGTTTCCGCCAATATCAAACCGCAGTCCGCTTGCCAGTGATTTGCGGTAATTCAGTTCAAGTTCAGTACCCTGATTGGTAATTTTCATATCCTTTACGTTCGTCCAGTAGGTACCTGCCGGTTGTACCGGATCGGAAGGGATTACTTCTAAAAGTATATCACTCGATACCTTATTAAAATAGTCAATCGTTCCGCTCAAAGCACCCTGAAATAAAGCAAAGTCAAGTCCTAAATCTGTCTGTGACGAAACTTCCCATTGGATGTCCGGGTTAGCAAGCCGGGAGAAAGTAGTTCCGGCAGGGTACGCCTTGTCGTTATAAATAGGGTAGGTTGTTGTACCTGAGACCGATGAGGAGAACAATGCCTGCGTAATTTTGGGAGGAATTTCCTGGTTACCGGTTCTTCCCCAACCTGCGCGAAGTTTCAGATCACTGAACGGTGACGATTTAAGAAAGTTCTCTTCCGATAATCTCCATCCTGCTGAAAAAGAAGGAAATACTCCATATTTGTTATTACTACCAAATTTGGAAGATCCGTCAACACGGACCGTTGCGGTCAGCAGATATTTGTCGTTGTACTGGTAATTCACACGGGAGAAGAACGACTGGAGTTCATTCCTTGTGGCACTGCCGCTTGGCTTGTTGCTTACCATCGTTAGCTCCTGTGCTAGTCCTGGATTGTAGATTGGTTCCAGATCCGAAATCGGGAATTTGTTAGCACTGAAAACACGTGTCTGTAAAAAGAACCTCTGATACGAATGACCAACCAGTGCAGACATGCTGTGTTTGTTTTTATCAAGTGTATAAGTCAGGTAATTTTCGATCAGACGGTTACTGTTTATCCTGTTTGCCGCTTCCAGACGGCCTGTCTGCTGCGGTACTAAATTTTCCAGTTTTTGATTATCCTGAGTCGATGTAGAATGATCTATCCCAAAATTCAGTTTATAAACCAGTCCTTTTATAATCGTAACGGAAGGAGATATACTTCCAAGAACACGGTTGGTTGTGGTAATGTCTTTTTCCAGGCCAAGGGTGATCAGCGGGTTGGTGCCATCCTGATACTGGAAAGGCTTTCCGTCAGGACCATATGCCAGGTACGTCGGATTCGAAGCAATTGCACTACCAATTACCCCCTGAATGTTGGGACGCTCATTGCGTATGTTAGAAGCATTCAGGTTCACATCCACCGTAATGCGGTCATCCATCAGTTTCTGGCTGATGTTGATTCTCCCTGTATATCTGTTTAGCTGATTATTTTTGATAACCCCTTCTTGTTTCTGGGCCCCGAAAGAACCGAAATAGCTGAGTTTATCCGTTCCGCCACCAAGTGAAAGGTTGTGGTTCTGTGTTTGGGCAGTTCGGGATATTTCCTTTTGCCAATCGGTATTGCCACCATTGTCAATCAGTGCTCCGCCTAACTTTGCAACTTCGGTACGGAATTCATCCGCTGTAAGAACGTCTATCGGCCTTGCCATTTTTGAGAAGCCCAGGCTGCCTGAGTAGGTAACCATGGAACGTCCTGATTTCCCCTTTTTTGTTGTGATAAGAATTACCCCATTCGCACCTCTTGATCCGTAAATGGCTGTTGCTGAAGCATCTTTAAGCACATCAATGGATTCGATATCCTGCGGGTTCAGGAAGCTCATCGGATTGGTGGCACCACCTGTGCTTGAATTATCCAGAGCCATGCCATCTACAACAAATAGCGGAGAAGCTCCGGAGCGCACGCTGCCTGGCCCGCGTACATTGATACTTAACGTGCCACCTGGCTCGCCGGTGGCAGAAGTTACATTTACACCGGCCACTTTCCCCTGGAACAACTGCTCGGGAGAGTTGATGATACCTGTGTTAAAATCCGAACTTTTCAGTGATTTAACCGATCCTGTAATATCCTTCTTCGTGGTGCTGCCATAACCTACAACCACAACCTCACCCAGATTGGAAGTGGATTCTTTAAGATTCACAACCAGAGAATTGTTGTTTGATTCCGTTAGAAGAAAGTTGGCTACCGACTGTTTTTCAAAGCCGATATAACTGAATTCTATATTATACCTTGTACCGGTTTGCAACCGGGTAAAAGTAAATGTTCCGTTTTCCGTCGTTGTTGCGCCCTGCTTATTTCCGCCATCAGTGGTGGTAAGTAGAACGGTTACGCCAGGCAGGCCCTCCGTTGTGCCGGCAGTAACGACTTTACCTGTTAGAGTAATCTCCTGCAGAAGTGCAGCTGGTGGTATTTTTCCCGTTTCAAGAGTGGCGGCAAAGGTAGTTGTACAAAGTCCGCATAATACGGTGAACTGTAACAAACCACTTCGCAGCACCCGATTACGGAGTGTAGAAGTCGAGGTTTTTTTCATAGACTCAAATTGATTAGTAAATATTTATTTGGTGATTCAATAAGCTTTTTGGCTTAGACAGGCTGGAATACCGCCACAATTTAGTAATTGTATTATTGATATAAATAATGTAAAATACTGAATGTCATATGCAAACGTTTGTAATTTTTTAAAAGAAGGAAATTTATTTTCAGGTAGTGAAAAAATGATATCAAAACAGGTATAAATGAAGCATATGTAACTATTGTAAAAGTTTATTGGATAATTTGTGTGTAGTTAACACAATCCAAACCGGTGTACCGGTAATTATAAAATGAAGTGCGAAGTACAATCTATCATATTACCTTAATGTGAAGTCAGTTTTATCAATGTGTTAATTGTAGATTTCTGAGACTGGCGAACGTAAAAGAAAAATAAAAAAAGGTCATTAAGAAATGACCTTTTTAAGTAGGAGAAACTGAATATATTAAACGTCCTGCCGAAGCACTTCCAGAGGTGGTTTCGACAAAATTCCTCTGCTGTTGATCAGACCTATAATTACCGTTAACAGTGACACAAACAAAAATACAATGGCCACCGGCCAGATAGCAGGTTTAAATTCGGCTTCAAAACTGAATCTGGCCAGAGACCAGCTACCGGCAGCAGCAAGAATAATACCGGTTAGCGCTGCAAGTGAACCCAAAAAGAAATATTCCAGGGCAGTGATGGTGAAAATCTGTTTCCGGCTTGCCCCTAACGTACGCAACAGTACGCTTTCCTGCAAACGCTGATATTTACTGATCAGTACGGATGCGATTAAAACGATAATTCCGGTAAGTATGCTAAAACCGGCCATGAACCGGATAACAAACCCGATTTTATTAAATATGTCGTCGAGTACGCGAAGAACAAGCGCAAGATCTATGATAGAAATATTGGGAAACTGGCGTACGATTGCCTGCTGGAATCTGGCTGATGCAGCGGCATTGGCGACATGTGTAAGCATTACATGGAACTGCGGAGCTTCTTCCAGAACACCTTTTGGAAAAACAACCAGGAAATTGGTTTGTACCTCACCCCAGTTTACTTCTCTCAGGCTTGCCACAACGGTGCTCATCATTGTTCCCTGCACATTAAACACCATGGTATCGCCAAGTTTCACTCTGCTTCGTTCAGCAAATCCCTGTTCCAGGGAAATGGGGATGAGACTTCCATCATTTTTATAAGTACCCTGCCATTTTCCTTTGGTGATTTTCTCTGAGGAAGTGGTTGAGTCCCGGAACGTTACCCTGTATTCGCGTCCAAAGATTCTTGCCGATTGCTGATCTGTGGTATCTTTTTTAAAATCGGAAGCTCCGCGACCGTTTATTTCTTCCAGACGCATGTTGACGATGGAAACACTCTGGTTCACCGGAACATGCTGTTCTTTGGCCAGGGCAAGCACAGCTTCTTTTTGATTAGACTGGATGTCGAAAAGTACAATGTTTGGCTGGTTTCCGCTGGTAGATAAATTAACCCTCGTCAGCAAAATTTCCTGCGTAAACAGCAGCGTACAGATCAGTGCTGTTCCCAATCCGATTGAAACGATCAGAATGGCTGTCTGGTTGTTGGGCCGGAAAAGATTTGCCAGCCCCTGCCGCCATAGATAACTCCATGAGGTGGGAAAGAATTTCCTGGTCAGCCACATCAGTGCAGAAGCCATGCCAAAAAGTACCAGAAATGCACCGAGAATGCTGGCCGTAAATACCAGTGCTTCTATCCAGGTACGCATTTGTAAGAAAGAAAAACCGAAGATGAACAGAACAATCAGGGTATATAAGAGCCAGGTAACCGGATCTTTTTCGATAGATGTACTTTCGCCGGAAGCACGGAGGACATTCAGCGGAGAAACTTTACGGATGGACAATAACGGCGGCAGGGAGAATAGAACAGAGATCAGGGTTCCGATTGCCAGGCCCTGACCGATTGCCAGCCATGAAATGTCGGTAGTGAGTGTGAACGGAAGAAAATCTTTGATCACCATAGGCAGAAATTGTTGGATTGCTGTTCCCAGTATCGCCCCTAAAACCGAACCGATTATCCCGATCCCCATAATCTGAATAAGGTAAATGAGAAATGCCTGCGTAGCTTTTACTCCCAGACACCGGAGGATGGCAATTGAACTGATTTTTTCCTTGATGTAAATATGTATTGCACTCGCAACGCCAATACATCCCAGTAATAAAGCAACAAAACCTACCAGGGCAAGAAACCGGGTCAGATCTTTAAATGACCGGCCGGTATCTTCTTTCTGACTCTGAACAGTTCTGTAATCAAGGTCTGCAGCTTCAAAGCGTTTTTCCAGTTTTTTAACGAAGGGTTCAACATCTGTTTTCGGCGCAAATTTGATGTAATAGCGATAGGCGATACGACTGCCTTTCTGCATTAAACCCGTTTGATCCAGAAAGCGCATGGGGATGTAAACCGAGGGTGCCACGGTGCTGGTGAGTCCTGTTTGTCCGGGTGCCTTTTGCAGTATACCCGCAATAGCGAAAGTTACTTCCCCGATTTTTATCGAGTCGCCTACTTTTGCCTGATATTGCAGCATCAGTGTCTGGTCTACGAGGGCTTCTTTTTTATCACGAAAAGTTTTTCCGGCAGTAACCGGAATGGTTTCCAGTTCACCGTAATAGGGAAAATTCCCTTCAAGCGCTTTAACCTGCGCCAAACGGTTTCCTCCGCCTTTTGGAAAAAGGATCATAGAAGCAAAACTGCGTTCTTCTGACCTTTCCGTTCCGAGTGAATCAACAAAGTCTTTTACCTTTCCATCGATGGCTTTGTTTCCTGAAAGTGCCAGATCTGCACCAATTAAAGTAGCCGCCTGATCATCAATGTTTTGTCGTAAATTATTCCCAAGAGAATAAATGGCAACCAGCGCTGCAATACCCAGGATGATTGATGAAATAAACAAAAATAGCCGTGAACGGTTTTTTCGGCTGTCACGCCAGGCCATTTGCAGAAGCCATGGAAAATTAAAACCCTCAGTATTCATTAGGTAAAAATGTTTTTTAATTTATTGATTGGACGTCAGTTCAGAAATACTAGTTGAGCGTCAGTCCGGCTGGTGAATCTGAAATGATTTTACCTCCTTTAATCCTGATAATACGCTGTGTTTTGGCAGCCAGGTCCAGGTCATGGGTTACAACCACCAGCGTTGTACCGGCTTCTTTATTCAGATCAAAAAGTAGTTTGACCACTTTTTCACTTGTTTCTGCATCCAGATTTCCGGTCGGTTCATCTGCAAAAAGAATTTTGGGCTTATTGGAGAAGGCACGTGCCAGGGATACACGCTGCTGTTCGCCTCCGCTCAACTGAGTAGGGTAATGGTGGCTTCTTTCGGCAAGTCCCACCTTATCCAGCAGATCCAGTGCTCTCGGCTTTATATTTTTTTCTCCGCGAAGTTCTAATGGCACCATTACATTTTCCAATGCTGTTAGCGTCGGCATCAGCTGAAAGTTTTGAAAAATAAAACCGATGTACTGGTTTCTTACCGCTGCCAGCTGGTCTTCGCCCAATCCGTTCAGTTTAGTGCCATGTAATTCAACCAGTCCGGAGCTTGCGCGGTCCAGCCCTGCACACAGACCCAGCAACGTAGTCTTTCCACTTCCGGATGGCCCGACGATAGCCAGTGTTGAACCGGTATCGATTGAAAAATTTATATTATCTAAAACGGTGAGTGAGCGGCTTCCGCTTTGGTAAATTTTGCCTACCTGGTTCAGGTTGAGTATGGTCTCCATCAATGATTTATCCTTAATGTTTTATACAGTGCTAAGTTTTGGCAACTGCAATTAAAATGTTTTGGTTCTTTCACAGCCGATGTTGTATATAAATTTGGTTTGAACGGCGTTTATAGATAAATGAGCGGCAGATGTTCGTAAACAGAGATTAAACCGTATTTTTAGAATTCAATAAAAGTCTTTATCAATTAACATGCCCGTTTTTCAATATCAATCCTTTTTATGAAATTTATATATTCGCTTTTGGCTGCCTGTATGTCTGTGGGATTACTGATCTCCTGTAATTCGGATCAGAAACAATCCGCTTCCAATGAGAAAGATACCGTAAATGCAACTGCAAAAACGCCGACCGCCCAGAAGAAAACGATTGTTTTTTTTGGAAACAGCCTTACTGCCGGATACGGACTGGATGATCCTTCACTTGCCTTTTCCGGATTAATTCAAAAGAAAATCGATTCACTGGGCCTGGCTTATAAGGTGGTTAATGCAGGCGTTAGCGGTGAAACCACATCAGGAGGCAACAGCCGGATTGACTGGCTTTTGAAACAGCCTTTGGATATTTTTGTACTGGAGCTGGGTGGAAACGATGGTCTGAGAGGAATTCCGGTTTCTGAAACTAAGAAAAATCTACAGTCAATTCTGGACAAGGTTAAAGCCAAGTACCCCGACGTACAGCTTGTGCTTGCCGGTATGCAGATTCCGCCCAATATGGGCCGACAATATGCAAATGAATTTAAGGCTGTTTACAAAGAACTTGCGGATAAAAACAATATAAAACTGATTCCCTTTTTGTTGGAAGGGGTAGGCGGCGAGTCAAAATTAAACCAGGCTGACGGAATACATCCGACCGCCGAGGGCCACCGGATTTTGGCGGACAATGTCTGGAAAATTATAGAAGGGATTTTATAAAAAGTTACTGCTTTGATTTTTAATTAGAAAAAGAAACATGCCAAATAATCAGCAAGCTCAGTTTGGACGGATCATTTCCCAGAGTTCCATTTTAGCTTTCAGGATTTCGTCCTTTGATACATAACTGTCGAAGGTGTCCATACGTAAACCATCATTATTTTTAAGCGATACGACCCTTTTTAAATAATCCTTATCTGTGAACGGATCCAGCCAGCGGTCAGAATTTTTTTCCTGGATAAAAAGTAAGTATCCCCAGTTTGATCTGTTTTCATGAACATAAAGCCAAACTGAAATTTTGATTCGGGTTCCGTCTTTTCTTTTATAGATTTTCTCGTGGGTCATCTGAGGAAAGTGCTGCTGTTAAAAACTCTAGGGTTTTAAAAATTGCTATTGATGTAACTGTATATTGTTTAAATATAGTTCAGGCTGTAAAGTTTTCGTTGCCGTGAAGTTGTTTTCCTCCTAATTCATTCCATGCAGTAATGATTTCGATGCGGTCTTCTACGGTTTTTGGCTCAAAAGAAATGACAATACCACCTTCTTTTATCGTTGTGTTATAAATATCCGCATGTTCCTTAGACATTCCTGATCCAACCAGTGCGCCAATAAGCCCGCCTGTAAAACCACCTGCTCCTGCACCTGCCAAACCGGCCAGCAACGGTCCTGCAACTGCAATTCCCAGTGGTGGAATAAGTACCGCCGTGCCAAGCGCAGCTACTGCGCCTAAAATAGCGCCGGTTGCTCCGCCCACTGCTGACCCTACTCCGGCGTTTTCAAATGTTTTATCTGTTGAAGGAACTTCGGGCGTATCCAGTTTTGCTTTTACCGGATGTTTTTCGTCAGAGAATATTACATTTATATCTTCCGGTTTATAACCACGATAAATCAGTTCGTCGTATGCCTTTTCAGCATCCGGCCTGTTGCTGAATGCCGCATTTACATGTGTGGGATATACATACTCTTCTACATTTTCCATGATCATATTTGGTTTGCATTTGCATCCGGTTTATCTGATCGTATAAGAATTATGCCGGATCAGATGTTTTTCGCAGTTTGATAAGCGAAGGACAAAAAAAACTCCGGCTTTCATTTCTGAAACCGGAGCATTTATATTTTAACTGCTAACTAGACGACTCTGTCTCCTCTGATCACACGAAGAATAACTGCCACAACAGCAATAACCAAAAGAATGTGAATGATGTTACCCATTCCAAAGCTTGCGAATCCGAAATAGCCGATAAGCCACAAAATAACAAGGATCACAGCGATTGTATAAAGAAGATTTCCCATAGTGTTGATAATTATGATTAGATAAGATGATGTTAATAATGCTTATCCAATTTAAGTGCCAATATGATTTTTAAGCTTTTAAGACGTCATAATTCCCCGTATTGTACAGAATTTGATCCCTGCTTTTTTAATAGAGCATTAAGTTGTAGAAAAATTATCTCAAATGCCGGGCTTTTAGTTACTTTGGAATTAATAGCTGATTTGATAGCTTTAAACCATTTTTTGAGCTAAACCAGCTGATACTGAAAAATTTTACCGGTACTATTTCTTAATAAGAACAGACAAATTTTTTAACATACAAGACTTAGATGACCTTTAATCAAAAATGAAAAAATTCCTTTTATCCGCTTTATTATTTATTCTTTCGACTTCTCTTCATGCTGCGATTGTTGATACCGTAGAGACTTACAGTGCTTCTATGAAGATGAAAATTAAGGCAGTAGTTATCAGACCCGATAATTATGATTCTCAAAAAGAAATGCCAGTTGTCTATCTGCTGCATGGTTATAGCGACAGTTACAATGGCTGGATTAAAAAAGCAAGCGGTTTCCAGAAAGCGGCTGATCTGCATAATATGATTATTGTTTGTCCGGACGGAGGTTTTGGCAGCTGGTACTGGGACAGTCCTGTTGATGATAAATTTAAATATGAAACCTATGTCTCATCTGAACTTGTAAGTTTTGTTGACAGCAAATACAAAACAATAAAAGACAGAAAGGGCCGGGCAATAACCGGACTGAGTATGGGCGGACACGGAGCTTTGTATCTGGCATTTAAACATCAGGATGTTTTTGGTGCTGTGGGCAGCATGAGCGGGGGTGTGGACATCCGTCCTTTTCCAAATAACTGGGACATGGCCAAAAGACTTGGTAAATATTCGGAACAGCCTGACCGTTGGGAAAAAAATACGGTGATCAACATGCTTCATTTGCTTACGCCAAATACATTGGCGATCATCATTGACTGCGGCACCGAGGATTTTTTTTATAAGGTTAATGAAAATCTGCATCAGGAATTGCTTTACAGAAATATTCCGCACGACTACCTTACCAGACCAGGCGGGCATAACTGGCCTTACTGGACCAATGCTGTGCAGTTTCAGCTGCTGTTCATGAGCAATTTTTTCAGCAGAGCGAAATAATATTGAAAATTGGTGTGTGCCTGCAACAGGTTTAAATCTGTGATTATTATCACATATAACTATAATGCAGGTCAATTTTTTTCTTGCTAAGGTAGTCTAGTTTTGGGTCTTCAAAATTTAGTGCTTCCGGCAAATCATGATCCATCAAAACACAGCGCATACCTTTCATATCCCGGTCCTAGGACTGGGATATTCTGTTGATACTCCTATTAAAGTTGCCCCTTTCGGTATTTCATCCGTTGCTTCGATTGTCGACGATGAAATGATCGAGCGTATGCGCAGATTTCATACGCTCGCAGCCGGGCTCGCAGCCGGGGAAGATTTTATGCCCATTTTTTCTAATGAACCTGATTTCAGGAGTAGGCGCATCACGGCATACCTGAACCTGATGGACAGGATCATCACGAAGCATTTTAATACCCTGAAAAATGAGCCATTTGAAGAAGGTACAGAAATCACACGCTATTTTAATTTGTTGCCGGATTCTTCCGGGTTGAAACAGCGCTATGCAGAAATGCTTTCCACATCAGATGCGGACGTAAAAAAACAAATCCAGGAAGAACTCCGGTGTGGGATGATAAAAGGAGCAATTGACGTCAATATCATGTCCAAAGTTGACAAGTTAAATGCTGACAATAATGGTGATTTGCTGGGCGATCAGTTTTCAGATGCCTCCGCTGCTTTGCGCGGATTTGCAAACAGTACGCTTAAATCTTCCCTGGTTCTTTCTGCCGGCATGAATCCAAGGCTCTACAATTACATTGAAAATTTCAAAGATTTTTATCCAGATGAAAACGGTGATTTTTCCAAAAAGATCATTTTAAAAGTCAGTGATTTTCGATCCGCTTTTATACAGGCAAAGTTTCTTGCCAAAAAAGGAATCTGGGTATCGGAGTTCAGAATCGAGTCGGGACTTAATTGCGGGGGACATGCTTTTGCCACCGAAGGTTATCTGCTTGGGCCGATTTTGGAAGAATTTAAAGTTAGGAAACAGGAGATGCTGACAGATCTCTTTTCGCTATACCAAACTGCACTGACTGGTAAAGAATTAAATATAAATCATGTTCCGGCTGTAAAAATTACGGTGCAGGGCGGAATTGGAACGGCGGAGGAAGACCTTTTTCTTCGGGAACATTACCAGGTTGATGCCACCGGCTGGGGAAGTCCGTTTTTACTGGTCCCGGAAGTGACTAATGTGGACGACGAAACGCTGAAAGATTTAACCGAAGCAAAGCAGGAGGACTATTATGTAAGCAATTCTTCACCGCTGGGTGTTCTTTTTAATAATTTCAAAAAAAGTACAGCCGAAAAACAGCGTTTGGAAAGAATAGAAAAGGGCAGGCCGGGAAGCCCGTGCAGGAAAAAATATCTGGTTTCAAATACAGAATTTACCTCTGAGCCTATCTGTACAGCTTCACGTCAGTATCAGAATTTGAAAATCAGGCAGTTGCAGGCAATGCATCCTCAGCCGCAGGATTTTGACCAGCAAATGAATGCGATTACAGAAAAACTTTGTCTTTGTGAGGGGCTAAGCACTTCCACCTTGCTTAAAAATCATCTTCTGAGACCGAGGGAAAACAAAGCGGTTTCGATTTGTCCGGGGCCTAACCTGGCCTGGTTCTCAAAGATATATTCGCTGGATGACATGGTAAAGCATATTTATGGAAAGGTTAACCTGCTAAATTCCGTAAACAGGCCGAACATGTTTGTCAATGAGCTGAACCTTTACATTGAACATTACAAAAAAGACATCGAACAGCACGCACAGCAGATTAATGACAAAAAGAAAAAGTATCTTCAGAAGTTTAAAGATCAGTTGCTTCTGGGCATTGAATATTATAAACAACTCGTTCCCAAGCTAAGTAGTCAGACTTTGGCTTACCAACAGGAAATGACCAGCCGGTTAACGGAAATAGAACTTTGGTTAAGGAGCGAGGAGGAGCCTGTGTTGAATTAAATATTATCTTAATGAATCTTAACTTCTTAATGTTGGATTTTTAACATGAAGGAGTTAAGGTTCATTGAGTTTATGTAGCTTTCTACTGAAGTAATAGGTATGATCTAAGCAATGTAAACGCTATGGCTCATAAATTTTTAGTGTGATAAAATCTGTAGGGATAGTGTTTTCTGCTCTGAATGAGCCACTTCCAATTCAATTTTAATATTTGCTTCTGTCCGTAAATAGTTAGACAAATAACTGTGGTTGGAATCAGTGTATTAATTTCTCTATTTTACATTAGCAAAAATAGAACCTACCTTACATTTAATTTTATTATTCAGCTAAATGAGCAACTTTTCTTCACCGGCAGAAACCTTAGCGCCTGCCAAATTCACCGATAGAAAATACCTGATAACCCTGATCTTTGTAACATCTCTGTTTATGTTCTGGGGTATTGCCATTACGATGGGTGATGTTTTGAACAAACATTTTCAGACAGTACTGAGCCTTACCAAAACACAATCGGCTTTTGTGCAGTTTGCTATCTTTGGCGCATATGGTGTAATGGGTATCCCTGCAGGACTATTCATGAAGCGCTTTGGTTACAAAAACGGCGTACTTTTCGGGTTGGCGCTTTTTGCTGGTGGCTCTTTCTTGTTTGTTCCGGCTGCAGCCGCTGCGTCTTTCCCATTTTTTGGAATTGCACTGTTTATCCTGGGATGTGGGATTTCAACGCTGGAAACTGTAGCACATCCGTTTGTGGCTTCTTTGGGTGACCAGCGAACCAGTGATATGCGTATCAATTTTGCACAGGCGTTCAATGCACTGGGCACAATCATCGGACCCTGGATGGGTTCTCATTTTCTTTTTGGAAATCATGTGGAGGGCAGCACCGATCTAACCTCTGTAAAGATGTTGTACATCGCTATCGGAACTGTGATTGCTACAATCGCTGTATTATTCTCTTTTGTAAAAGTACCGGCGCTGATTGATCCGCATGTAGCCGTTACAAACCCTGATGGTGCAAATGTAGATACGCATCCGGAAAAGGGGCTTTTTGAGCACAGGCATTTTAAATGGGCTGTGATAGCACAATTTTTCAATGTAGCTGCGCAGGCAGGTACCTGGGCGTTTTTTATCAATTACGGACATGAGAAAATGGGGTTCACGGATGCCGTAGCCAGTAAATGGATGATTCTCTTTTTCGTACTGATGCTTACTGGCCGGTTTGTAGGTACTTTTCTGATGCGGTACATTGCACCTCCCCGCTTGCTGGCCATTTTTGCGGCATGTAACATCCTGATGTGTCTGCTCATTTCTCAAAGTTTGGGCTGGCCTTCATTCATCGCCCTGCTGATGCTGAATTTCTTTTTCAGTATCATGTTCCCAACAATTTTTAGTTTAGGTTTAAAAAACCTGGGCACACATACGCAGCAGGCATCTTCTTTTATATCCATGGGAGTAGTTGGCGGAGCGTTTTTTCCATTTGCCATGGGTGCAGTGGCTGAGCATGATGTGGCAATGGCCTATTATTTACCCATTATCTGCTACGCAGTGATCTTCCTGTTTGGTTATAAATTTTATAAAGTTAAATAGTACCTGAAATCGGGTTAATTATATCAGTATAGTCAGGAATAAAATCAAATGTAAAGAAAGCTGACGGCCCGGTGCCGGCAGCCAATATCAATACTTATGAAACTTTGGGGAATAGATTTAGGAGGCACAAAGATCGAATGTGCTGTTTTGGATTCAAATAATAATCTGGAAGTTGTGGTTCGCATGCGTATCCCGACCGAATCGGTAAATGGATATGAACACATTTTGTCACAGATAAAAAAGCTGATAGACCAGGTTACCGAGCAGGTAGGGGAGCGTCCGGCAAAAATCGGATTCGCAACACCGGGTGTGCTGGAGCCGGATTCGCAGCTGATGAAGAATTCCAATACCACCTGTCTGAACGGGAAACCAATGAAGAGAGATTTGGAAGAACTGCTGGGTATTCCTGTACAGCTTGCCAACGATGCCAATTGTTTTGCACTTGCCGAAGCACTAATGGGTGCGGGAAAGGACTATCCGAGAGCAGAAGTTGTTTTTGGCGTCATAATGGGGACCGGTGTTGGCGGTGGCTTGGTAGTCAACAATAAAATAATTGGTGGGCATCACGGGATTGGCGGAGAGTGGGGACATAATATTTTGGAAGAAAACGGTGATCCATGTTACTGTGGCAAAGCGGGTTGTGTAGAACAGGTTATTGCAGGTCCGGCTTTGGAACGTTATTATGAAAAGAGCAGCGGTGAAAAACGCTCTTTAAAAGATATTCTGGAAGCATATCATACCGGCAACAACGCGCATGCAACGGCAACCATAGAGCGCCTTCTCGAATATTATGGCCGTGCAATATCTACTTTGATCAATGTCCTGGATCCGGGATTGATCGTTATCGGAGGTGGGGTTGGGAATATTGACCTTTTATATACAGCGGGTTACGAAAAAATAAAGAAGTATATCTTTAATAAGGGCGTGGTGACAACTCCGATCTTAAAGCCAAAATTAGGAGATAGCGCCGGTGTTTTTGGGGCTGCATTATTGTAATTTTAATCTTATTTATCTAACCCGGATTGGTGTAATGAGGTGGCTCCAAAAAGCGGCACACATTTTTGCACATCATGATGCAGAATGAGAGTTCAAAAAGGGATCAAGACCAGAAGGAGTTATGATGCTGAT
>Ga0265797_10002674_pt1 | contig 29633 bp, 18 predicted proteins | sample P2T30metagenome_FD_192433 | JGI IMG/M metagenome (GOLD analysis project Ga0265797, IMG submission 192433) | Plant litter microbial communities from East Loma Ridge, Irvine, California - P2 T30 | ecosystem: Environmental > Terrestrial > Plant litter > Unclassified | place: USA: California...
AAATTGGCAAGGGCTATCATTACTATGGAAGCGAGGTTGGCAGGCTGTGCAGCACTTTCTGCATCCTCTCTCGCTTCACAACAATGATGTATACGGGTGTTGCTGAGGGGCTCTATCTCGGCGGCAATCCTTGTCTGCAACGCTGCACGCGATTACAGCCCTATCGACTCCATCGCGCAGAGTGGCTTGCAAGCGCCCCGCGACCCAAGCCACGATGTGGATAAGAGCTGCATGTGGTTGTTTAGGCGACTAGGATCAGCCAAGTACCCAAGGCCATGGTATCGAAGCTAACCAGGCAGTGAAGGCAAGCAGTTGCCATCGAAAATAACTCTCGGTCGACTCGCGATGTCTAGCGCAACTTCTACTCCTGTCAGGTGATGCGCGGATGTGACAAGGAGCCACCAGGACCGGGTGTCTTGGATAGCTGCTAATTCGAGCGGCGCGGTGATAGGCAGCCCTTGAGCGCATCCTGAGCGGAACCCTTCATTTCCAGAAAGTGCGAACAGCAGAGCAAGGGGACCCGTTCGCGCGTCTTCGGAGCGTGGTGGATCCGCGCGCGAACACATGCATCTGACTGATCTGAGACATCTATAGGAGGTAGGAGAAAGTGTTTGTGGCAGTCAATTGCGATGGACGGCGAGTACCATGGGCCAGCGTCTTCAAGATTGAGAGCTACAATGATGTATTGGCGACGTCTACCGAAAAACCTTATTGAATAGATGGCTGGTTCTCCACGCGATGCAATCATGAGGCTTGTCCGATTTGTTTCCGCAACAACAGACGGCCCACATCCCAGCCGAACTCTACTGCAGGTACTGCAGGTATTCGGACAGGCCCCCGCAAGTGTGAGGATTGCCAAATTTCGTATAATCAACAACATCGCATTGCAATCGGGGGCGCAGCAATACAGTATTCTCAATGCTGCGGCGGTGCAATGTGATCGTGGTGAGTCGCGTCGCGGTCTGAGCGCAATAATGGCAATTGACGAAGTGTTCCACTCGAGATTTGGATATCCATGCTCAATCTAAAACGAGGCCATGCCCGCCGGTCCGGCACTGCCGTGTCACGGGACTGCTATCCATGATAGCACTATCAATGCAAACCGCAACTCGAGCGTTACTATCGAGACAAGCCGCTCGTGCGACGGCGTACAAGAACGCCTCTGTGTACGCCGCGGAGCATAATAATCGCATGGCGGTTCTTGACTGCGCAGTTTTACAGCAAAGGAAGGCTGGGTATCCGGGTAGATGCCTCCTAGCGCGAAAGAGAAAGTCAACGGTAGGTGGTTGGTGCTCATTATTAACAGTAAGCTTCTGTCATTCGCCAACGCTCCACAGATCATCGGACGGGCCAAGCAAAACGGCGCTGCGAGCAAGTGCCATCCCTGACAACTAGAGGCACACGCCGCAAACACCGGTGCCGCTGTATTTGCCTCCGAAGATGTTCCCTTTAATTACAACAGCTACTTAGGGGCGGCCAACGGCTACCCGAGACCAGGGCTGATTTCACATCTACATCTCTGCTCTCGTCGCTGCTACTCCGCCTCGAGTTCTCTCTTCATCCACACTCGCTGGTAGACCTTTGACCCAGGTTTACCTCTGCATCAACTCACAAACCAACTTCAGTCTTTCATTAATTGGGTCTCTGCCGAATCTCCGGCTCATTGCTACTTTCCTCCCGCCAACCACCCTCAAATTACTTCAATACCGCCAACATGAGTAACTGCCAGGCTCTCTGCAACAGCTTCTCTCCCAGCAACTGGGCCGTCAACAGTCTTCAGTGTGTTTCGCTCCCCGCGAACCAAGCTGCCGACACTCCCAATGGCCAGGCCAATGCCCAGTGTGGCGACTCTTTCACCCCCGAGGTCGACATCTGCAAGGTTTCCATGAACGTTCAGACCAGCGGTGTCTCTTCCACCTACATGGAGGTCTGGCTTCCCCAGGGCGACGACTACAATGGCCGCACCATGAGCACCGACAACGGTGGTCTTAACGGTTGCATCCACTACGTCGACATGTCCTACGTCTCTGGTCTTGGTTTCGCCGCCATTGGTGACAACGCCGGCCACAACGGCTCTTCCTTCGATGGTTCCTGGATGTTGAACAGCAACGAGAAGATCGTTGACTGGGCCGACCGTGCTCGCCACGCTTCCGTCGAGATTGGCAAGGAGGTTGTCAGCAAGTACTACGGTTCTCCCGCTGCTTACTCCTACTACATTGGCTGCTCTAGCGGCGGCTCTCAGGGTCTCCACTCTGCTCAGCACTACCCCAGCGATTTCGATGGTATTATCTCCGGTGCTGCTTCCGCCGATTTCCAGAACCTTCAGAGCTGGAGCGCTCGCTTCATCCAGCTGACCGGTACCCCTGGTGACGCTACTTTCCTTACCAAGGACCAGTGGATTCTTGTTCAGTCCCAGATCGAGTTGGAGTGCGATGCCGCCCTTGACGGTGTCGCCGATGGCATTCTTGAGGACCCCACTATCTGCAACTTCAACGCCAGCGCCCTGAACTGCAACGTCAAGGACGACACCAGGTGTCTTAGCGACACCCAGGTCAACACTGTCGAGAACGTCTTCACTCCTCTTTACAACTCTGACGGCCAGCTCCTTTACCCTGCCCTTCTCCCTGGTTCTCAGGTCGACGCCTTCGCTCTTGGCCAGCTCTCCGGTAACATCCAGGGTATTGCTCGCGACTTCTACCGCGGCGGTGTCTACAACAACTCCAACTTCGATGTCACCACTGTTGGCCAGGCCGACTACCGCAACGCCCTCAACCTTGACGCCCGCCACGGCTACCCTTCTTCCTTCAGCGGCGACCTTAGCGGCTTCCGTTACGTCGGTGGCAAGCTTTTGATGTACCACGGCATGGCTGACCCTCTCACCTCCGGCGCCAACTCCCAGCGTTACTACCTCAAGGTCGCTAACCAGTTGGGTCTCGAGAACACCCAGATGGATGACTTCCTCCGCTACTTCCGCATTTCCGGCATGGCTCACTGCGGTGTCGGTGGCATTGCTGGCGCTGGTGCCTGGATGTTCGGCCAGAACAAGGCCGCTTCCTCCGCTAACAACAACATCGTCAACAACCTCGTCGACTGGGTCGAGAACGGCAACGCTCCCGACACCCTCGAGGGCACCAAATTCTGGTGGGACGAGCCCGCCAACGGCATCCAGTTCACCCGCAACCACTGCCGCTTCCCCTACCGCAACACCCACTCCGGCTCTGGCTCCGGATCTGACCCCAAGGAGTGGAGCTGCAAGTACATCGAGAACTGGAAGGACTGCGGCGTCGATCAGATGCCCCGTCTCTGCAACGCTGACGGCAGCTTCGGCTACTAAGCGCTTCTGATTGCGCACCCAATTTGCATGCATACGGATTTCCTTGTGTCAAGAACAACATCGGTTCATCACCAAACCCTCGAGCATAGGAAAAGAGAGGGCAATTCATTTTCGTAGTAATACAAGGGAGACCTTCATCTTACATACATATATCCCCTTTTGCTTTTTTTTGGTCTACATAGATAGACATCTTTACGATAGGTAGCATTATTCCCTGAAACAATGACTTTACCAAAACAATCACATCGCTTCATCGCACTCATTCGCATCCCTTCGAGTAGTACCCAGATCACCCCAAGCCCCGTCGCGTACATGTGCGCTGTCATCGCTGGGCCAAGCGACAAAAACGCAGACGTGGTGTCACCCTTACAAATATGCATAACCGAGCCCTCGGATTTCCGCGGTCTTGGGGACAACGCAACCGACGCCACGCATGAAATCCATTGGTGCGTTTAGCGAACACCCTCAGGTAGCGAATCGCTTGTCCAAACACGTCTGTAGCAAAACATTGATGGTGTGGAGCGGCTCGTCGCAGCCGATGGGTTTGGCAACGCTTGTGTCGAAGTGATCGTCGGCGATGGCTTGCCTGCTCGCAGCGTCCTAATGCGTCAGGGCTGCCGGGCCGTCGGGTTTGATATTCGAATCGATGGATCTGGAGATGATCGGCTGCGATCGAGTTGGTGAGATGGGATGTTGTGAGGTCTAGATCTTGTACTAGGAGCAGTATGTTTGACGGTCAGTTGTTGGTCGCTTGATGGCAGCGAGGTTGTCCGTGAGGACGCACGTTGAAGAACGGACATTGTGAACATCTGTCCGACACGAAGTTGCTCGGCGCAACAACGAGTTTGGAAGCTTGTCTGGCTGGGACTGTGTTTCGTTGATGCTGAAGACGTGTATAAATACTGGGCTGAGAACGAGAAATGGCAGTGAAAATCAAACTCAATTATACAGCCATCTCTATCAAGCCTTTTTTACTTTATCTTGGTCAGACCAGCTGACATCCTGCCCATAGACCGTCCTCTCAAAGCAGCCCTAAATCGCGATAATCCTACAATGTGCCACCAAACAGCACCAAAGCACCCAAGCTGTGGCCACGCTGCTCACGGCACCGCAATGCAAAGCTCTAAGCTCGAACTCTGCCGCAAAGCCAGATCGCTGAACAAGAGGTGTACACCTTCGTGGAAGTTGGTCGATGTCGCCCGGGCATACTGCGACCATTGCATAGCCCATGGAGAGATTCTAGCTCAGAGTCGAGGCCTCGATGCTGGGATCTACTGCCAGCGATGGAACGTCTCATACACTGAGCTCCAAGCAGCAAACCCCGGAGTGTTCCCAGCTGTGCGGCACGACCTCAACAACAACCAGCACCAGACATTTCCAAAGGAGCAAGACATCAAGAATGGCCACTCGGTTGCTATCTCTCGATATGTGGGAAAGACGTCCGCCTAGTCACCGGACTTTCATCATCGTCATCGCTGCCGAGTTCAAAGTCGCCCATCATCGCTTCGGAGTCCCCGCCTCTCCGGAGTGAGAGAGTGTCGAGTTTTAGTCCATTTTGTCTGGTGTTTGGTGCTTCTGGAGAGTGGTCTGCTTTGTGTACGAACCAGCCGGGATTGCTGTGGAACCATCGATCTGTTTCTTCCAGACTTCGGCCTCGGGTCTCGACGAGGAAGTAGTATATGAGCGGCAGCAGAGACACGTTGATGACGCCGTAGATGAAGTAGTAGCCCCATCGGAGGTGATGGATGCCGGGAGGAGTTGCTTGAACGACGAGGTAGTTGCCTAGCCAGTCGCAGGCGGTTGCTGGAGAGGGAATCAATCGTCAGTGGGAACCAGATAACAGCCGGTCGGCCAGCATAACTGGAAGGATACTCACCTAGCGATGCTGCTTTACCACGCATGCTCAGACCGTTCACCTCTGCCGCATAGAGCCATGGAATCGAAATCCAACTGTACAGAGTTAGCGAAGATTTGATGAAAGGCTGGCTGCCTTACTTACCCGCCAGAGAACGCCGTAAAGTATAGCCAGATAAACACCACGGCAAGGATACCCGGCCAATTCGAACCAGGCAGAGCACCACCGATCCCAACACCAGTCGAGACGCCAAAGAAAGCAACCGCCATGATTGCTGCGCCCACCATCAACAGCGGACGTCTTCCGACTTTGTCAACGAATGTGATGGAGATGGTGGTTGTGAAGAAGTAAGAGACGGCGTTGGCAGCGGCGACCCAACGGGCTACAGTTTCTGAGAGGCCGACGGATCGATGTAGTACCACAGGCAGATAGTAACCCTATAGAAAATTGGTCAGTTGTAATTCTCGGGCAAGTCTTTGGTGTGGGCTTTCGATCGTAGTCCAAAGGACGAATGCGTTCGGAATAGACCTCTTGTGAACCCTTCTTTGGCGGGGACAAGACTCACTGCGGACAATGTCAGCTTCATGTCAACAGAAGTAAAGGAGTATGTGCTTGTATGCATACCTAATGCGTTGACGCCGCTCAACTGCTGAGCAAGCTGAAGTACCATGCCAAGGAGAACCCGGCGAGTCCCAAGGCCGCCTTCGAACATTTGCGACCACGATGCCTGAGCAGCCTGCTCAGCTTGAATTGAAGCTCTGATCTCTTCGAACTCTTCGTGAATGCCATGGTCGTTCAGCATCGAGAGGACATGCTTGGCTTCGCCTTCGTGCCCGTGGGCAAGCAGCCATCTAGGCGATTCAGGGAGAATGTAGACCATGACTAGGATGATCGCCACGAAGACCATCTGGATGCCCAATGGCAGGCGCCATTGTGCCTCTGTGGTTATGCCACTACATCCCAGGGTGATGAAGTTCGATAGACAAAAGCCGAGGACGTTCACGCTCATCTCCTTTACCACGGCTTTGCCTTTTTGGCTCTGATGCGAGGTTTCCACGTGCCAGACTGGAGCTGCGGCCGTGTTACCACCGTTTCCAATGCCGGCCAGGATGCGACCCCAGACCTATGTGTATATCAGCTCAAGTTCTGGTCCACAAACAATGTTCAACAGAAGCTACCATTTGTGTCGTGTTGTGAGATGCTGTCTGCAAGAGGATACCAGACCCCATGATCACCGTGAAAACAAGCATCGTCCAGCGACGCCCTAGTCTCTCCCCAACAAATAGCGTGATGATCGCTCCGAAAAAGCATCCCAAATCGTAAACACTGGTCATGAAGCCTTGCATAGCTGGCGACGGATGGTTGAAGTACTCGATGAAATCTTGACCGACCATGATGCCACCGAAGACACCTTTGCGAATAATTAGCTTTGGTCTGCATCAGACAAGAAGTGAGTTCTTACCTTGCTCATAGCCGAACAACATCATGACCTGTCCCAATAAGGTTAGATATTACACCTAGCAAGTACGTAGACCTCTGGAACAGCTTACAGTACCAGCTGCCACCGAGATGGCAGTATGCAGCGAAGCGCTAGATTTGAAGTATGCATGGCGGACATGCTCGTCTGCGGATCTGCGCGAAGAGCCAACAAGCTCATCGTGATCGTTGTCGATCTCGGGCTCAAGGGTCTTGACTTGTGTATAAGACATGGTGTTTTATGTGTCGCTCCGCATGTCGGCGCGTTCTAGGCGAATTTCGAGGTCGTGGCGGCAGTGCTAAAGCAGTGGTTGGTTCGGAAGGGGCGTTACAGGGCTATCGGAGACTCAGAGTACATGACAGCGCTGCTTTTGTGCCGGACCGCGACAACAGGCAAAAGGGGAGGCCGCCAAGGGGAGTCGACGACATGGGTGGAGTCGCTCTCCGTAAACGTGGGATGTGGGTCGTGCTGGGGGCTGGGGTCTGGAGAGCTTCGGACTTGGAGAGACAGAGAGAGCGAGAGAGGCTGAAAGCAGCAGCGGCGGCGTGAACCGAGGTGGTGGAGAGAGCAGATTGGTTGTGCAACGTGACAACACACCATCTCCTCGTACATCATAAGCGAGATGTGCCGCTACGTGCGGCTTCGCCTCCATCCGCATTCCTGCCCTCCCATCGAGAAGACACGCTTGACACCATCGTCCCAGAGTGGACGTTCAGGCAGCGATTCTGACTCGCAGGCAGCTCTCGCCTGGCGCTTGTCACCTGATAAGAGATGTTTGCCTCTTCCCATTCCGACCGCGGCTATGAACGCCATGCAGCTTCTAGTCTTTCTGTAGCCTTGCCTCGCAGGCAGACTGCATAGTGTGGCTGCGGCTGAGGGTTTGGGTGGCCTCTGAAGACGCAGCAAGCGATAGATACCAGCCAGCACGCAGAATGTCTTCCAATCTCATCCTTCATTACCATCCTGTAGCATCCTGCATTGGCCAATCTGCTTACTATACAGTCACATACGCTTTAGAACACCACTGAGCGTGCGATGCGCACAAATCTAACACAATGTCGACTAGATTACGAGAATCCCAACGCCACCTACATCGAGGAGTACGGCTGGCACGGTCCAGTCTTCCAAATTCCCAAGAACGAAACCACGCAGATAAGCACATACGGTTGCGAAACGCTGTGTGGTCGCGGCAATGACTGGTACCCATGGGAGCAGCAAGCAAGCACGATAACCACCTGGGTCCTACCAGTCGTTGGTATCCTTCTGCAGGCGCCGTTCACCAGTAACGCATTCTGGGAGACCATCTTCTCTATGGCAAGATGGGTTGGTTCGCCCATGGCAAGCCTGTCATATATCCTCTGGAACATCAAAGTCTCTGGGAAATGCGCCATGCTTGTCGACCTAGCCACTCCCTTCGATCGGCAGATCGCCAACCGGGACACTGACTTTGCTTCCATCCGAGACTCGTTCTACTTGTTGATGACTATGAATCAGTACACTATGAAGGATCATGTCCGCCAAAGAAAGGAAGCTGAAGGACTGCTTCGCATCGCTCTCTTCTCCAAAGATCTACGATTGCTGAAAATAGGACGCGCGCCGGAGAGACAAGTATCACGCGCTTCAATCGACAGTCCGATCTTACAGGGACCTGGTTGGGGACCTACCTTCATGGTCAATGGACAAGCGACACCCGATCCTCCTCGTCCAAACTCTGATCTCGAGCCACCAGAGCAGCTGAATCAACTACGACAAGACTTGGCATACGAGTTGCGCGCGAAGAGGAGACGGGGCGTTGTCCCGGTCTTCGTCTCCACGCTCTGGTTTGTATTCTCGCTCGGTCTGTCCATTCAAGCCGCATTTGGCTTCCTCGGACAAAACGCCCAAGCACACGATCTCGCGTTAGGGTTGTTACTTGCCTGGCTGCCCGTCCTCATTCTCTCATCAATCGTTGATCGCAACCCAGTCGCAGCGGATGACATACGAACAAAGCTTAATGATCTCATCGACCGCGTCCGGCAATCTCTCATGGACGACACTGTCAAGCGCGATTATCTCGAAACACTGGCAAATCGACACCAGGTAGCGGAGATGAACAACTGGGTCGAGAAGATCAGCAAAGCGTGTCCCAAGCTAGACAACTTCTTCATCAAATTTGCTGGACAAGGTCGCAAGAGATTCCACTACGGCGCAGCACATCCCATCCTGACAGATATTGAGCGAGCGTACATCGCGGAGAAGGGTCGGGATTGGCTCCACCACGAGGCAGAGGCTCGAACGAAGCTTGTGCTCGGAGACGTCTCTGGAGGACTGGACTGGCTAGATCCACGAGAGCTTTGGCAAGTCCTTAGTGCGGTTGTCATTGTTGGTGGGACGATCTTGGGAGCCTTCATACTTTCGTATTTCACACCCACTGTCGGGCTGGGCTGTCGATCCGGTGGCTACACAGTCTTTGGTGCTGTAGCATTCGGACTTCTTCTGGTCGAGATGCTGTGTTGGTGGGTGTTCGACGCGTCCAAGCCTAAGCTGGCAGAGTTCAACAGACGAATGACCGCGAAGCCAAGTACGTTGAAGTTCATCCTGTGGTACGCTCAGAAGCGCAATGCTTTCGACACCAGGAGCTCAAGAATCATCCTCGCATGCCGGAAGTGCGTACAGAACCAGCTCTCACTGGTCATACCTCAGAGTTTTGCCGACGCTGCAGATCAGAAGCTGAAAGCTGTTTGGATGACTTGGCAGAAGAAGACTGCACCCCAGCGAGTCGACCGTGTATTCTTCAAGCCCGTCGAGTGCTTTAACTTTATCTGGCTGTGTTATATCACGCTAGCGCAGACGACTGGAGCTTACAACAACTGCAAATGCAAATCATCGATTTGGGCTGGAGGCGGAGGGTAAGCTTTTCCAATCTGAACTCTGGTGCGACAATATACTGACATACTCGTAGCTACATGGACTGGAACAACTACAACACCGCAACATCCGACTACGTGCGCGTCAACTGGGCTATCGCAACAGTACTCTCCAGCACGATCATGGCAACAGCCATGCTTTACATAGTGACAGAATGGTGCCTGCAAAGCCATCTCAGCACAGCAAGCATGAGCGATGCTGCCCGCGGCTTGTATCTCACAAGGCGCTTCAGATGGCTGACCAGTCCATTCCGGGACGCCGTGCATTACGCGATCGAGGGAGTGTACGCCGTGCGCAAGCTGCTTCTACGTACCAAGAACCATAGTCGAACAGATGATGGCACAGCCGAGCTGCGTCAACATCGCCGCAGCGTCCGCTGGACCAAACGGTCTACGAAAGAAACGCACCACAAGGACGCAAGCAATGGTGTCTCGATGGAAGATCTGACTCCCGGACGACCTCGAGCCAGCAGCGACGCGCCGCTGATCATGGGCGACGATGTGAGCACTGGCCCTCCCAGCGTACTAGATGTCGATGCAGCGTCACATCAATCCTATCAAAGTCCAAGAAACAGCAGTGAGCATCGGACATCACCAGACATCGAAAGCCCAAGCAGGCTAGAAGTGCCAGACGCTAGACCGGCCTTTGCACGCCATGCGAACGATAGGCGCTTATCAGTATGACGAGTATATAATGTATCGTACTCACACCCTATATAGTATACCTAAAATTCACATCCCCCTCAAGAATCTTCTCCCCGCGATCCGCCTTCCTATTCTCCCTCCTGAAGTGAATTGTATTAATCACAACAATAACAGTAATCAACACATTACACGCCAACACCCCATAAATCCCCGGATGATAAGTCGGCTTATCCTGCGTGCGGAAAATCAACGACCCAGCAATACCGCCAATACCCCCGAACCCAATCATCGTCGCCGAGCAGAAAGCACGCTTCCAGTGGCCGCGGATATTGTTCGCCTGGTAAGTCATGCAGGTGGGAATACCGCCTTGCGCTGAGGCGCAGATGAGGAAGGTTCCGAAGTAGCGGACGCCGCTCTGCGGAGCCCAGCCTAGCATTGGGGCGCCGATGAAGCCGAGGGCGCAGTTGACTAGGAGTAGAGGACCGCGGATCCGATAGCGGTCGCCGAGCCAGGCCATGCACCACATGACGATACAGGCTAGGACGTAGGGAGGCGCGGAGAGGTATTGGGCTTCGCCGCGGCCGTAGCCCATGTTTGTCATGAGGATGATGGGGAGGAAGAAACTGATTGCGTAGGCGGAGGTACACAGGGCACTGGGAGTAGAGTCAACGAGTGATCAAGCAGTGGAGGGAAGTAAGAGTGGACGTACAAGAAGATCAACGCAAAGCCCCAAATCTTAGGGTCCGCGCCAGAAGCAGCCCAAGCCTTGATCTTGAATTCACCAGCCTCTGCATCATTGCGATCGCGGTTGATGCGGCGGAGCAGGAATTGTACTTCGTTTGGCTTCAAGAAGCCCCATGCAGGTTTCCTTGCGATCTGCTCTGGGAAGTTGACCACGAAGACGTAGCCGAATAGACCGATGCAGACTGTCAGAATGCCTTCGATGATGAAGATCCATCTCCAGCCGTTGTAGCCTGATATGCCAGCCTGATGGGTGTTCAGTCAGTTGCCGTTCATGCCATTGCACGTGGTGAGGAATCTTACCATTTGCTGGAGGCCGTATGCAAGCACGCCGGAGAGTCCGTTACATAAAGTGCCTATGAGATAGAAGAAAGCGTATCGTTTCTGCATGTCATAGCGGGCGTAGTAAGTTGAGAGAAGGTAGACGCAACCTACCGATGATCAGCTTCGGTTGGGAGAAAGGGTGGTTATCGACTAGAAGACTTACCAGGAAAATATCCTGCCTCAAAGAAACCCAGAATCAAACGAAGCGGGATCAGAACAACCCAGTCGTTGATGAAGCCAAAGCCGATCTATGCTTGGTGTCAGCGAGATTCCGTGAAGATAGAGGTATCAGCTCTCACCATGACTGCTCCCCAAGCAACGCAAAGAGTAGGCAGGAAGATCCTCGGACCTATCTTGAACGTGACAACCGTCGCGGGCGGCTGAAAAATTGTGTATGTGACGAAGAAAACCAGAGTCGCAATCGAGTATCGGTAGCCTTCATCGGTAGCAAGATCGTCATGCATGCCAGCGACTGCGGCGTTTGGCCTAATCGAGTATTAGAGAGAGCTTGGACATCCTTGTCGATTGGCAGAAGCTTACATATTGCCTCTGTCGATGAGCGAGACGCAGTACATCAATCTGGAAGAGCTTTGGTCAGCGTGACGTCCGCATAACGTGTGATATAACACCCTCGAAACGTACCCAAGTATAACAACCAACCGCCTATCAATCCGATGAATAATCTTCCTCTGTTCCTCATAGCTAAACTCCTCGTCCTCATCGGTACAATCAACGACCTTGCCTTCCCCTTTTTCAAGATTCTCGTTCTCGCTGTCATGCCTCTCGATCTCCAAGCCAGGAGTCGATTTAGGATCAACGTGTGCCATGTTGTCGGTGCGTCTCGCAATGGGATATGAGGTGGGGATGGCTGGAGAAGTCTACCGCATGGTCGATACGGTACGCTCTATATAGCACAGATAACAAGCCGCAGTGGCCGAGGTCTGCATACCATACCGGAGGTACAGCAGCCATAGCCATCATACCAAGCCGTCCAAGACAATGACAGCGGCCCACATGGGGTCCACTATTGTCTTGATGAGGAACTTGAGCTCTCCTTTTCGTCGCCCGAAGGGCGTTCGGCCATATTTTTCATCCTTGGACCAGAACCGGATTGCAAAAGGGCCGAAGACCACATTATGACTGTGCAATGTGAATACAGGCTGCCGAAATTGTTTCTCGATGGTAGTCCACAAAGGCACAGTGCAGAAGCTCGCACAGAGCACCTGCCTACATGGGATCCATTGGCATGCATATCATGTACGACATCAGATAACAGCCGACAAAACGTCCTCTGTGGACTGGAGCAAAGTACGTCCGAGCAGGCAAAATCATTGTTGCCAAGGTGCAAGATCCCCGCGAACCCCGCCTTCAGGAACTCTTGCGGTCTTGGTATCTGTGTTCTGCTTGATGCAAGAGCCCGAGGCTTTGGGTGTAGGCGCGCGGGAAGAGTGGCTCGGGAGTGCTATGGTGAGTGAAGATACGAAAGCTTCCACGTGAGCTGCACGCGAGCACAACGAGGGTCATGGCTTTGGTGTGATCGCGTTTGGAAATTGTAAGCGCCTTTTCATCTTTGCTAGGAGGACGGTCGTTGCGTAGGTCTGATCTGTCTGAGTATACGCTTAGTTAGTGCTCAATGTTGCGAGGTAGGCATGACCCTCGTGCCTCGGTGGCAACTAAGGCCTGACGATGTGCATAGCTTGTGACCCACCGAGAAATAAAGACATCTCAAGCAGTATCTCACTAGTACAAATACACTGCTTGTTGGCTGTGGCTGATGTACCGGTACGCTCTCGTGAATTCTTGATAGACTTCCGGAACGTACGTGTAGCTGGAAGCAATCTTTAGCGTGACAACCACAGTACCGTTCAAACTCAGAGGCCACAGGCTGAGGACCTAACTCAACTATCAAAACCAGATTTAGAAACTCTCAATATCGTGTACTCGAAATTTGCTCTCTCTAACACATACAAATTAAACTCGTCAGGGCGGCCAGCGCCGCGAGGTCGTAAGTCATTATGAATATCCCATCAAACCATCTGTCATGCCATATCGTCCACTAATACTTTCTCCGCCTATACTCCGTATCGTCCTCGTTGCTGTACCGCCTGTGTCTCCGACCGGGCGATCGCTCGTAATGTGTCTTGTCTCTGCTCTTGCCATACTCATGCCCTCCCACGCCTCCTAAGAGTGCTCCGCCGATCGTACCAAGGCCAGGGAATATCATATCTCCGATTAGCGCTCCGCCGCCTGCGCCCAAGAAAGTGTTGACGCCGCTGCTCTTTTTCTTTTCGACGTGCTTTCGTCTGGAATCGTGATCTCGATCCCGGCCTCTGCTTCGACTACGGCTGCGGCTTCGACTGCGATCTCGACGTTCGTAGTCCTCGTCGTAGTAGCGCTTGTCGTGCTCATCCTTTCGTCCGCGATAGATGGACTGGTATTGTTTTGAGCTGGATGTCGGACGGCGATCGGGTTTCTGGCTGGACGGCTGGCCATACGGCCTTTGCTGCGGGTCGTCCCTTCGGTAGTCGTCGTGAGGAGGGTAAGGCTGCTTTTCAGGTGGGTAGTTGTAGCTGTAGGAGTGAGGTTGTGGTGAAGGACGATACTGGGCGGAAAGGTTGGAGGGTCGGTATGGAGGCTGTGATTGTTGCGAGGCGTCTATCCTCTGCGCTGGAGGAGGCTGGGAGTGTGGTCGTTGGTCGAAGCCAGGACTGTATGGTGGAGGAGGGCCATCGTAGAGTGGGTATGGAGGTGTGTTTTGCTGTGGCGGAGCAGGCGGTGGTTGTTGCATATTCTGCTGCGGCACAGGGACGGGCATGGGTTGCGTAGGCGCAGGCGCAGGCGCACTGGGCCCTTGGTTGTAGTAGTCCTGAGCTGACATCGGAGACTATGTTTGAAGTTTTGACGTTTCCACTTGGCTCTACAGTGTGTGGTTATAGCCAATATCGATGCCTTTGGTCAGCGCGAAAAGAGGGCAGCAAGGAGAGGTAGATGAAGAGAGGAGGCTGGTTCGTGGCACGTGGAGAGGAGGAGATGGTGATGGTGGCGGAGGCTGTGAGTCGCTGGGTGGAACAAAGTGACGCTCGTGAACCGGTGAGGTGTGGTGTGTCCAAGAGGGCAATACTTGCGCCTACCGTGGTATGGTGGATGATGATCGGAGTTGCACTGCCGGAGCGTGCCGCTGATCTCAGCATGCATGCCTGCACTGCGCATTCTGGCATGTTCGAAGCGAAGTCAAAACGAAGGCGAGTGACTTCAAGTGTCGGCTGACGGCGGTGCTGCCGAGCGCGAGGGCGATGATCCAACTTTAGCACTGCCATACGTCACTATAAACCTTGCCACTCAAATAACATTTGACATCGATTGATTACTACACTACACTGTGCTTACTCAGAATCTCAGCATGTTGGCTAGTATTCGCGAAGGCCGTTATATCATCCATCTCAAGATTTCGTCCCCATGAGTTCGTAAGGCTTGTCATGAAGAACGAGGCTGTGGTGTGGTGGCTGTGCGCATGATACGATCGTTCTGACGACTCTCGAGCCACCCTGCATATCCTTAGTGGCAGTCAGTCCTTCTTCACCGGACAGAGAGGCCTCCGGCATAAGATGCCGAGACAAAACTCGCGATGATCCAACCAGACGCCGCCACCTCGGAGAAATCTCATCTTATCTCCTAGTATGTAACGACTTTGCGGACGGTTCTGATGCCAGGGCCGGCGTATTGGCCAGAATCTCAAGCACCACATTCTTGGAAGCACAGTCGATGATGCTTGATTCTGTTAGAGATAGCGTGTTGAACTTGTATCCAGGTAGGAGTTTTTTTCTGCTTGGGTAACTGCGCTGAAAGCATGAAGACGAACACAGGCAAGACAGACTCTTTGGCTTGAGCTGCGAGAGTAGCCAGGAGGTATGGCTGTCGTCTGTCCTATACACCCGGAAGTCAAGAACCTCTCTCTCTATCGACTGCGCTCGTGGAGCATGCAATGATACCATCAACGCATTCCATACATCGAACAAACAATGGAATGCATATACCGTGTCCTCAGTGCATTACCTACTGCTAAAGCAGTTTTGAGAAAACTACAAAAGTGGCCATAGATTGTCGACTCTTAGGCCTTCTTCCACAAAAGAGCAAAGAGACACTAGCGAGCAGCTACTACTCAACAGACAATCCAAGACCAGAGAAAGCGGATCCCTCGTTCAAAAAAAGACATTGTAAACTCAAGCTTAAACATGCCGCCAAAGCCACCACAAGCTCCGTTCTGCGGCTCATTCATGTGCATGTATCAAGCTCAAGGTAAGGTTTCCTACGGACATTGCATCTCAACGGATCGCCTCAAGTTTTATGAGACCATGAGAAGCAATATCATCTCATCATGATCGTTCTGGTGTCGAAGAAACTACGCTTGTCTCAATGGGCCACGCTAGACCTCTTGACACCAGAAGATCAGACAGCACTTCACTGGAATCTCCCAGCCTTTGAGGTGCTGAGGAGGATCTCAATGGTTCATATTACAGTTTGCTGACTTGTATTCTCCGCTGTACAGGAAAGCCGCACCCTCGGCCACAGAGATGATTAATATATCGACCGACCGGGGAGAGGATATGAACTGCTTAAGATGGTGGAGCGTTCCTCATTGAACTGCAACGCATATAACAATGACTAGCATTTTGGGAGTTTGGGTATCTTAGGTAGACATAATATCACGTTTTACCTATCAAGTCGAGTGTTGTCGACCCATACATTTCTGAATAAATGTGATGATGGATTTGAAGTGTGAATCGCCGAACAAGATGTCTTCGCCATTAGAGTGAGGTATGCGCCACGTAATTCGCAGTCAATGACGTCCGTTCACTTTCACGTGGAAATGTAAGCGCGAAAGCACGTGGCTGGGAAAGTGAGTTCGGTTGCCTCGACATTCTCTCTGCGCCGGCGACAACCACAATTCCGCACTACCATCTTCACCACGCACCATCTACAAGCCGCCGCCGCAGAGACAACCCCGACAATGTCGTCCGACTCGGAACAGCCAGTTCAGAAGAAGCAGAAAAAGGAGAGTGACGATGCCGAACATACTCAGAGAACCTTGTCGTAAGTGCGCAAATATCCCCTCTCAGCTCGCCCTAATACTCGTCGCAGAACCTGCAATTTCAGCGATCAGATCTCAGTGGTTGTTGGGCCCAGTGAGCAGCCTTTCCTTGTCCACAAAGACATCATCTGCGCCAAGTCCAAGTTCTTCGCAGCCGCCTGTTCTGAGCGTTGGGTCGAGGGCAAAGAGAAGAAGGTCACACTGCCGGAAGCGAAGGCTTCGGCATTTCAAAGTTACCTGGTCTGGGTCTATTGCGGGAAAGTGGACGTCACCTGCATCAGCAGCGAAGACTTCGACTACCTCCCAACTGAAAGCGGTAAAATTGAGGCCAAGAATTTCGAGCTGTGCTTCCTGGGCGATGCCTTTGACGACATCCGCCTGCGCAACAGGGTTTTGGAGAACCTAATCTTGGACATCAACGAGTTCAACAACATTCTCTTCCCGTCAATCGTAACACGGGTTTGGGAGAAGACGCCGGAAAACTCACCTGTCAGGAAGATGATGGTGGATCTTGCGTACCTGCGCGGGCACCGGACGTTCCTTCTGGACAATCTGACCAGGTTCCCACAGGACTTTGTACAACAGGTCGCTGCTGCGCTACTGCAGGAAATCCCGGCTAAGGATAGTAAAGTTTTCAAAGCGAAACTCCCTTTGTACTTGGAGCCGGTGGAGACGGTGGATTGATCGGGTACTCTCACTCGACGTGAGATACAGCAAAAGTACAGCTTGTAGCTTGCTTGGGGACGGCGATCAGCAGAACAGCTCAGAGGGTCGAGTAGTAGTGTTGGGAGCTAAGAGATGTTATGTTCTGGGCGGAAGGCGTTGTTCGGTACATAGGCTACAGTCGCGGCGCATGGATGTACGCACGACGACCTTGATGGTGGTATCGAATGGTGCAGTCTTAACTTGGCCGATCTTGCCATTGAGATGTTGCCCGAGCTGCACAGTGTTTCCAGAATGCAGTGCACTAGTACCATTCAGCGCAGACAAGGTTCCCGCTCACCTTTGCCGCCGAGACAACGTTCAGCCTAGATGTTTCTTTGGCATTCTGGGCGTGCTAGTATCGTCTAGCGTAGACAATGATCTGTCCATCTCTGCCACTGAGATGGTACTGAAGTTTAGCCCGTTCCTCAATATCCAGCATGATACTGCCGTTAGTATCAGTTCTTAATGTGATCGTGCTTGCCACTGAGATATGGTTAATGACTCGACCAAAGCTGCACGTAGACTTATTGCCAAAAATGCAGGAATTGAAGCTTAATGCATTGTAACGGACGGGGAGATCAAAATTATCTTAGCTTTTCTCTCATCCAGGTAGTAGCATCTTCCAGCGCTTCCCTACCTGCAGCCGTCTGGTCCCACAAACCGAGCCCTTCAGTCCATTTCATGCTGACCTTTTCATCCGCCTCTTGCTCCTCGGCAATCTTCTCCAACCGCTGCTCCTCGTCCATCTCATCTGCCTCATGATCATTCAATACCTTGTGTCCAAACCCGGAGCGACGACTGAAGGCCGCGCGATACTGTCTGATAATACTCTTGCGAAGCGTCTGTGAAAGCTCCTTCGCCTGATCGGAGAGCGGCGAAGTGTTACCAGTCGTCAGATAAAAGCTAGGGAGCTCAAGATTTAGGCTTTTGTTAGGGAACAAGCGAGAGGCTTTCCTCAGCGAGGGTCTGATCTCTTCACGGCCAGAGCTAGGACCAGATGCGATGTCCTGCAACGACACGTTGGACATGCCACTGAGTAGCATCTGTTGACGATGGAAGTCCTCCCGCTCAATGGCGCTGAGCAGATCAAGGTCATCCACTTCGGATCTCCTATCAGATGGTACTGCACTTCCGGGTGTGCGGAAGAACAGCAGTGGCGAAGCGAAAGGATCGAAGTAAGCTTCAGGTTTGAGGAAATAATTCCCTCTGGCCCTGAGTAGGTCGTCAATTTCCAGACCAACGTGCTTTTGTCCGAATTTGGCAAGGCTGGACTTAGGTGAAGTCAATTCGGGCTCGTCGTCTGGTTCGACCCAGTCTGCAAGAGGGTTATTCACCGCGGCTGCAACTATTCCAGGCTCGCCTTTTCGGCATTCGGTGACTGCCAGCATGGTGGCGAGTGAACCACCGAATAGCTCTCCGAGCACGCATATGCGGCCGACGTGCTCGGAGCGTCCGACACGCGTGATCGCGCGCTTCGGGAGGAGGTGCTCTTGCACCCAGTCGTAGCCTGCTAGCACATCGTGCACTGGCGTAGGATATGGGTTGGCACTACCCAGGCGATAGTTCACTTGAGCTATGGTATACGGCAGTCTGGACCGGAGATAGGAAGCATTCGCAATATCGTTCTCTGCATCGCTAAGCAGCGGCCCTCTGGGCAGGAGTAGCAATACAGTAGCTGGTCCAGCAGCCGACGGCGACCCGGAAGTTGGATGGTAGATACTGTTCGATATTGTGAGCAAGGCTCGCTTTTGTGTTTGTGACTTCGGACCTACTCTAGCGATATATGGCCATTGCCTTGGCACGGCACGCGCACTCGTTCAGATGCTGCTGGTGCGACGATGGAATATTGTCTTTGGAGGCAGCGCCCCAATGGCCATGCCGCTCTTCCGGGGCGCGGAAGACATGGCGGCATATGGATGTTGAGGGATGCGATTAGCTCTGGCGCATGTGATGGATTGGTTGCAAGAATAATCTACAGACTAACTGCATGCCGCTGCGACGACAGTTGCTCGCTCGCTTCGCGTGTTCGCGTGTGCTTGTCACGAGGCAGGCACGGCTGGGGGCAGCTTCACCCCTTCCATTTGCGAATTTCAACGGCCAGCCTGTCTCACCATCTCCTTTCGGCCAGCAACATGCACTTTTCTGGGATGCACTATTCTACCACAGCAGGTTAAGCATCATCCAGATCTATATCCAGCAGCAACATCATCAACCCTAAACGAGGGCTCTGCTATTCTTGCGACAATGGCTACATCTTCGGGACCACCAGCCTCAACCCAAGTGCCCTCCTGGCATGATCTCGGTAGGATGTGGAGTCGATGAAGATCCCTTCGCAAGGGATCTGCATCCCCCTAAATCTATCGGATGCCATTGGCTGCCTCATGACTCGACACTCTGAAACGCTCGTCAGCCGCAAGCTTTGCTAATAGCGATCTTCGAAACGACACGCAAGAAACAGCGGCAGAAGCACGGCGACCGTCACCAAAATCCATGCCAGCCTCTGACTCTCCACTCTGCTGGTGCATGGGGGATGTTCACGCAGAGACCGCAGGGCAGTCTGCTCAGCGAAACTCAGGCGACGGCGCGATGGCTCGGAGCCGCATCGCAGGCCAGTGTTTGGGGGATGCTCCCGTCACGCTTTTGGTGGTCTCAGGGACTACCCAACGCTCTTGACGAGCCTAACTATACCTCGCTACCGCACCTATACACACACGAACCCGTACTGCCGACCCAGTTGGGAGTGGTGGAGTGGGTGGAGTGTGCTCAAGGCTGGGTTACCGTTGACGAGTTCGTTGCAAGAATAGCGTCCCTTCAGCACGTCCGCCTCCATGATATGTAGGTCGATCTCTCTGTCTTCTTGCGTTCGCAGCCGTTTCTCCTTCACCACACACGCTCGCGACCAGTTTGCTCTGTTTGCTTGTATCTTTCCTTCGCTGCATTACCAGCATCACACATTCGTTCACTATCGTCCATCGTTGACGCAGACACTCTCTCACACATCACTCTATCTTTGATCAATTTCTTACTATTTTTATCAATTTCGCAATTATGTTTGGACCCCGGCAGGCCGGCGTTCTGTTCGCGATCTCCAGCATCGTATCTGCATTGCCATCGCAAGGAATCCCAGCTCTTGCACGTCGCCAGAACAACAATGGATTCATCGAGACTTCTGGAGTTGCCAACAACGGCAGCACCCTAGGCTACCGCAAGGAGATCCACGCACTGCAAGCCGATGAGGATGCCTGGAACATGTTCTTGCTCGGACTCTCTCGCTTCAAGGATGTCGATGGCAGTGATCCCATGTCCTACTACCAGATCGCTGCCATCCACGGTCAACCATACGTCGCTTGGGACAACAACGGCCCTTGTTCTGGCTGCAGACCTGCTGGCTACTGCACTCACCAGTCGACTCTCTTCCCGACCTGGCACCGCGCGTACTTGGCACTCTACGAGCAAGCACTTGTTGGCAATGCGATCGCTGTCGCTGAGCAATACACTGGCGATGATCGTGATCGCTACATGACCGCGGCTGAGAACCTCAGGATTCCTTTCTGGGATTGGGCTGCCCTGCCTGCTGATGGCGAGAACCCCTTCCCGCAGATGTTTACCGATGAGCAAGTGTTCGTCAACTCGCCAAATGGGCCCATGAACATCTCCAACCCGCTCACCGGCTACACTTTCAAGCGTAGCGAGGAGCACCAGTTCATCGGCGGCGATCAAACCGAGCGCAAGCCTAGCTTCACCGAAGCCAACCGTGCCCAGCTGCGCTCTGATCTCTGGACTGCTCTTTCCTCCGACCAGATCTACAATGCCTTCAGCACAGAGGCTCTCGCCGAGGACGACGGCAACTTCAACCCCACCAGCTTGGAAGCTCTCCACGACAACATCCACGTTCTGACTGGTGGCCACATGGCGATTGTCCCTCAAGCAGCTTACGACCCCGTCTTCTGGCTGCACCACACCAACGTCGACCGTGTCTTTGCTCTCTACCAGGCCGCTTACCCTGACAAGTGGATCGTGGAGTCTGCTGAGGTCGGCTCAAACATGTGGTACACTTCTGGCTCGGTCAAGGACGGCTCTTCCGGTCTTGAGCCTTTCCACCAGACTTCGGATGGCGTTTACTGGGATTCTGACGATGTCCGTGACACTCGCAAGTTCAACTATGTCTACGACGACCTGTACAACCAGGGCGCAACTCCCCTCATCAACTCCCTCTACAGCGACAAGGCTTCCGGCTTTGAGGCTGGCAGCAACGACGAGGGCAACGCCAAGCGTTCCGCGCCGGCTACCACCCTGCCCGGCTACCTGGAGAAGGTCACCGGTGCCGTGCCGCGTCTGATCGAGGGCAAGACCAACGAGTACATGGCCTCCATCGAGGTCGACGCCATGGCCATGAACGGTTCATTCACCGTCTACGTCTTCGACGGCGAGTTCGATGAGACCGACGCCAGCGAGTGGTACTGCGCCAAGAACCTCATCGGCTCCCACGGTTTCTTCTCCTCGCCCACTTCCATGGAGTCCGGCTCCAAGGTCCGCGCCGGTATCTCCATCACCGACGCTCTCTTCTCGCGCACTCTCGGTGGCTTCCTCGACGACCTGACCAACGGCGGCGTCACCTCGTACCTCAAGAACAAGATCGAGTGGCGCATCGTCGACTCCACCGGCTGCATCAAGGAGGGCAAGGACATCCCCGGCTTCCACCTCGACGTCATCAGCTCCGAGGTCAAGATCCCCGAGGACAACTCATGCCTGCCCACATGGGGCAAGTTCGACGTCCTGTCCGAGATCACCCAGGGCAAGAACGCGGACGACTGTGACGAGGAGCAGTAGACTTCTTTTCGTGCGAAAGTGTAATGCCGGAGGGGAGGACCTAATGGAAAGCCCGTCCTCCGTTGCTGCATGATTTGATGAGTTTTCATTGCGCCGGCGCTCAGCCTTTTTCTCTTTCTTAATGTAGTTGAATACCCCCACCCCCTTGCTTTGTCTTGGGCGAACGGCCTCATCCGATTTTTGTGGTAATAATTATATTCATAGTGAATAAGCATTAAAATGAACTGCATCTGTTTAAAAAAAAATGGTCACCCGTGTTTTGTATATTCTTACATGATGTGCTGTACAGTCAATTATATTTACAAGATGTTCTTCCTCACCCAAGCTAGGACTCTTCCAACTGGCCATTTCTTCACAGACCGAGCGTAGCTTTCAGCTCTCGTGCAAGCTTCGTGAAGGCTTCTGCCTGTGGCGAGTCCGGGCTGCCGACGACCGTGGGCTTGCCAGCATCTGCGTCTGAACAGATCTGCGGATGCAGCGGGATATCGCCCAACAATTTAATTCCGAGCTCTTCGCATTTCTTCTTCGCACCTGTCATGTTGTTAGTGCATATCCCAAGCAGCAGTAATACATTAAAACTTCAATAATACCCACCATCAAGCCCAAAAACATCATGATTAGTCCCACAATTCGTACAAGTAAACGTGCTCATGTTCTGCACCATCCCCAACACCCTCGTCTTCGTCTTCCCGAAGAAATCAATCCCGCGCACCGCATCTCTGAGCGCCAGGTCCTGCGGCGTGGAAACCACGACGGCACCATCGAGCTCCACGGACTGCGTGATAGTGAGCTGCACGTCGCCGGTGCCGGGGGGCAAGTCTAGCACGAGGAGGTCGAGTTTGGGCCACGCGACTTCGAAGAGTAGCTGGTTCATGGCTTTTTGCACCATGAGGCCGCGCCAGGCGATGGGGGCGTCTTGCGGGACGAGGAAGCCCATGCTCATGGCTTTGAGACCGTAGGAGGTGAGGGGGAGGAGGCGGTTGTTGGGGTCTAGGGAGGGTTCGAGGCCTTCGAGCTATTCAAACCACTAATCAATCATTTGAACATAGGTAGAAGTGGCGACTGGGTTTTGCTTCACGTACATTCAGCAGAGTCGGTATGCTCGGGCCGTAGATATCGGTGTCGAGAATTCCGGTCGCGATTCCTAGACGGGCGCTGGCCAGGGCGATGTTGGTGGCGATTGTGCTTTTGCCCACGCCGCCTTTGGCGCTGCTGACGGCGATGACTTTGGTGACATTGGCGATTGGGCGTTTTTCGGGGAGGCCTCGTTTCATGCGGGCGGCGAGGTTTGGTGGCGTGCCTGATCGTGGGAGACCCTGGTGTATGTTAGTTGTAGGTCGAGCATAACAAACAGGTGTCGATATGGATATCAAGAGCTCTCGCAGCATGTTCAGATATTTCCTCCAATGCCATCTTGGTGGCCACTTACCAATGGGTTCTCATGGCCGCTGACGTTGCTGCTGACCGAGAAGCTTCGTTTTGAGAGACACGTCTCGAAAACTTGACCGCGAATGACAGCAGGTAGGCTGGTTAGCCTAGCAGGCATATTGAAGATAGTACTTGAAATATGAAAATAATGAAATAATACAGTAATGCGTTGATCAATGGGGGAGATGCCATCGACTTCCACGCGAACAAGCCCGCCGAATCTCTTGGCGCAAAACGCCGCCACTTCACGCTCGAGCAAGGCTTCAATTGTACAGTCCACCATCATCAACGTGTTGTATTCAGACCAGAGAACGAGGAAGAAATGTTCAAGCACAAAATTCAACGTCTATCAAGGCTTCTCTGCTCCTTCTGATGGCCTCATACTATTTGTGGACCCAAGAGAACTCAGCTTCGGTCCGATATACTAGCCAGGCAGGATGCTCCAACAACTCATCAGGACGCCAGCAATATATCAGGCAGAAAGGCTTTCAACATGCATCTTTCAAGCTCATGGCTTCTCTCTTTGGAGAAGTGGCAAAGTTCTCCTCAGCCGGCATCGGATTCGTGGCTGCGGCTGCTGCCCCCTCTCGGTTTTCTCCTCATCTTTGTAAGGTGGCGGAGTTGATTTGTCGCTATCAGTCGACATTGTGGAAGAACGTTGATAGTTTGGGCAAAGGTTGTCGCAAACCATCGAGTTGCAGTGTTTGCATGGGTGCCAGTCGCTCGCGTGAGACTTTCGATCTGAGTTCGTTTGTGTCATGATTCCTTATTTGTTGGGGGTGTTTGAATGCTGATAAAGACACAATCTTGGTGATTCCTGCTCTGCTGGATCTTCCTGGATGGCTTGAGATGCTAAGCCTGGTGCGGCACGGCTTGTTGGAATGCGTCGGTGTAACCTTGGATGGTCACAAGGTGAGTCTGATGTCTAATTATACAGTCATACAGCCACACTATTCACCGCACAGCATCGAAGATCTATTGTAGGCTACTTGCTTGCTTGATATATACTGCAAACTTGGTTCGCCTCATATAATATGGGCATTTCATGGCATATGACCTTGAGAACAGGTTACGCGCTGTTAAAGTCGGCATCTGAGCGTGCGAACATAATCTTCATTGCATGATGCCTCCAAGTATAAGTATTGTTCTCACAACAGGCGGGTTCCTGATCAACCCAGTCTATATACCAACGACCTCAAAATGGATCCGAACTTCAGCGGCCAGCAATGGCAGCAGCAGTATCCGAACCAGCAGTACGCCCAGACATCACAGCAGCAGCAATCTACTGGCGCTCCTCAATATGGCTACGTACCTACAGCACCGCAGGCACCCTCCGACTATTCGTTTGCTCAGCAGGGTGCCTCGCAGCCTTCATACCAAAGCTTGATGCAGCCGATGCCAACACAGCAGTCGTTACCAAACGCGCAGCTCCAACAGCAGCAGTCATATCAGCAGTATGGTCAAGGAGCTGGCAGTGTTATCCCAGCTCCTTCAGCACCGGTTGGGCCGTGGACGCAGAACCAGCCAAATGCCCAGTGGCAGACTGCCACGAACAATGCAACTACTACCACGACCACAACGACGACAACCACAAAGTCTACGAAGGAAACGCAGGCGAGCCAACCGCAGTATGCTACATCATCTACTACGTTGGATTTCGCTTCCTTGATACAACAGGCACCGCAACAGCAGCCAGTACAACAGCAGCAGGCATTCAACTACTCGCAAATCATGCAAACCGGAAATCAGCAGCAGACTCTTCTGCCACCAGCACCAGACTTCTCTCAGCTTCTGCAAAGCAGTCCGCCACCACCGCAGAAAACAGTGGATTTTTCTCAGTTACTGCAGACTGCGCCACCGCCGCAACCTCAAATCTCCCAGGCCCCTCCAGTCGTGCAAACGCCCGTCGCTCCCCAGAAAGCACAGTCAAGCAACCAAGCATCAAAGTCGACAAACAAAACGACGACGACTACTACGACCAATGTCGTCGGCAGCAACTCTCGCAAAGAAGCCGCAGAAAAGGGCAAAACAGAACTCCGCCGCTTCGACCGGGACGTCTCCAACCGGCTGAAACAATACGGCGGCATCTGTCCCATGGGCTGGGACTACTACGCCACGCGCCAGGGATACCTCTGCGGCGGAACCAACCACTTCGTGTCGCATGACGACGTGGAAGCGCTGCTTTCGAGAGGCCGACCGCCTTATATCGAATTCGTTAATGGGCCTTCGCACACTCGCTTGGTGACGCCACCGCCTGCCGCTGGTCGACTGGATGGGTGCGGCGAATTGCCGACGTGGGAGGCGGACCCGGGATGGTGGGAGAGGCACAAATGGCGTGCAGGGTTGGATCGGACGCATCCTTATGGATATCCATTCTGATGGTATGATGCCAGGCAGCGGGCGGCAAGTGGATTTTTGCTATGAAGCAGTTAAGACATCACTATCATCGTTTGAAGCATAGAATTAACAGCCTTCTTTGAGATGTTATGCGCGAGCTTCCCAGCTTTGTCTGTAGCTGTAAACACCAAGGTGATCCAACATTGCTCTCAAGCATACAATACATTCACCACTCTATCTCCTCTCACTGTGCCCACCATAGTACCCAGTGTCGTCAGTCAAGAACTGTGCCTCCGGCACATTGTAGCCCTGCGACTGTCTGCTCTGCTCGCCGTACGGCGAAACACTCGGCCTCGGAGCCTCCCAAGCTTCGCTCTCACGCGGCTCAGCGATGCCGCCGGCGCCATAACCATGTCCCTCATCGGTGAATGGTCCGCGAGGAGCTCCAGACTGCTGCTGTTGCTTGGCGTCAATGTCGTGCAAGCGGTACATTCCGCGCTTGTTGTTCTTGCGGCGGACGTAGAAGTCGAGGCAGAGAGCGGCCATGGTTGAGATTCTATATGAAAGTGTTAGTTGCCTTGCGTTACGGGCTATCCGAAGTGAAAAGAGGTTTCAAGAACATACAGTCCAAGGAATGCAAACGTGAAAAGCGCCTTGTAGATCCGGCAAACCATGATACCAGCATCTTCCTTCCAGTGCTCGACATCGCAGTAGTTCAGCAGCGTAGGGCTCATGTACCAGGTTAACAAGCTCCAGCTGACAAGCCAAACCAGTGTAAGGAAGCCATTAATCGCAATGTTGAAGTCCGGTCTCAGGCCGACGCAGCAGTGCAGGACTATAGTCAGGGTCAAGGCCGCGACAGAGAAGAAAGAAGACGCCATGAGCTACAATTAGAAGTTAGTATGTCTATGGCTAAAATCCAGCGATGTTTGCGCATCTTTACCAGTACAAAAGTCCACGGCGTCTGCCAGTGATCGTGCGTCAAGTGCCACATGAAGAAACTCATAATGCCACCCACGATCAGACTAGCGAGGAGCTGGAAAAATCGCAAGAGATGGAAAGGCACGCGCGGGTAATGCGAAGGCGCGGTCTTCGCGCGACGGTGGAATGGCTGGAACATGATTGGCAAGGCAAGGCTGTGTGGTACTCGCGACGTGGAAGACTGTGGTGGCGGCGCGGGCACTCCGAGTACTGGACGTGCAATTCAAGCGTAGGATATCTTTTCTGCAACGGTCTACGCTGCTGGTATGGAGGTGTTTAACGAGTGTGAGGGCGCTCAGCGCAGAGAGAGAGTGAGGTTAGGGAAAAGGATGGAGATGATGGAATGGGATGGGATGGGACGGATGTCGAGATCTTTGTCGAACGAACCGAAGTGTGGGCAAGGGTGCAGCATCTCAGCTGAAAGCCTGGAGGCGTTCCCAGGCCTGCACCCTGCAGGACGCCAATCATTCATTAATCTGAAGGATTCACCAATCGCTTACACGCATCGCGTTGCACATGATCAGGCACGAATATGCGAAGGATTTGTGCCCTTTATACATCGGCTCTCCATGTCCAGATGCAGAGTATTGTTCGCCAGACACTGATTTCTTCGTCTATGTAGATAGTGCCGTTGGTTCGTCTTCAAAACGACTCCAAACCCCACGCCTTCAAATGCGCTAGAGGCGGTACTAATAATAAATATAAACCTAGGCGACTCGGTTTCAGCTTTCAGCTCCGAGCCGATGAACATGTGCTGGTTTCTGTGAACGTGCCACAGCTGTGCTATATTGTGTCATGCAAGTATCGGCTGGCCGCAGCTCTCTCATTGGGTATCTCTATTTTACAAGTACTGATGCATCTCTGGTATCTCTGTTATGCTGCTCGTTTTGTTTCGGCGATCAAGAGTGATCCCATTTGCTCGCCTTGGGAGTCTTGATCACCTTCAAGACCACTTCCCGTAATCATCTTCGTTTGCTTCGTCAACTTCGGCTCTCTTCTGCTTGCCCTGACGGCCGAGTAACTCAACTGCTCGGCTTCGGAGCCTCGATCACCTTCGAAGACCGCTTCACCGTGAACATCTTCTTCAGCTTCCTCAGCTTCGACTCTCTCTCCTTGTCCTGGCGCTCAATTTCTTCCCTGCTCAATTTGGGCCTTTCGACCTCTAGGCTGTCGACAGATTCGGCATCTTCGACAGCTTCTTGCTGTTCGTTGGACTTGCGCCGCTGCTCTTTCGTCCAGGTCGAAACAACGCGGTGTAAAATTTGGGACGCGTTGAGGCCCGCCAGACTGCCGGTTGCTTTTTGTGAGACCGGGTTGCGCCATGGGCAATGTTCGCGGTGCATTTCCACCAGATTGACTTTCAGGTCGCCTTCATCATCAGGGTCGACGTCTCCTTTGCTCTTGCCCGGTCTGTACCCAGGCTGATACATCCAGAGACCGATCCGCTGGAAGCAAGTTTCGCAATTGAGGAGTTCTGTGCGATATTCTGTTGTGCCATGCCAGCCGTGAAGCGCGATCTCTAGTGCCCTCGCCTTGAGGCTTTCTTCCGCATCGCTGCTCGGGATCACATCTGTCGGGAGCTCTGACACCAGCCGCTCATAGGGCAAGAACGAACCGTCGGCGCTGATAGTCGATTTGATTGCGATGTCCTTGATAGAGTTCGCCACACCCAGCAGTGATGTATAGCTGTCATGTAGCTGTGGTTTCCAGACAATTGGCCGTACGAGCGACAGCCGGTAGATGTCGTCCTTGCACGCAGCCTTCCTCCACAAACATGTCTCTGTGTGCCCATTCACAATCTCGTTTTGGTACCGCTCTGCGAGCGCTTGCTCGAGCTCTCCCTCATCCACCTCTTCATCATCGTCCGCGTTGTCCACAGCTGCTCCTGCGCCTGCCTCTTTTGACAGCGCCTTCTTCACGACCGTGCCCATAGTGTCCAGCTTTACCACCACCCTCCTCTCGCACCCTCCTTTGCACGCGACCGTGTTCACATCCACACAGCTCCACCCTCGCTTCGCCCAATGCATCTCACCAATCACCTCGGGTTTCGGGTGCCACTCGCTTACCTTGCTGAAAGTCTTCAGTCGCGCCAGGAAAGTCTCCTGCGACCACGGCGCAAAGTTGGGAATGTGCTTGTCATCTTTCGCTTCGTCTGACACGAGGTTTGTGCTCGACATGTTGCGCGGTAGTGAGGTTGTCGATGGGTTGGTGGTGCGATTGTAGCTCGGTCCTAAGGTTGCTGAGAGTGAGGCGGATGAAGCTGTGGAGCGGAGGCGCTTTCGCGCGCGTTCACTCGCGAGCTCCAGCTTCTCGCGCGGAGTGAGGGAGGGGTTGTTCGCATTGGCGCCGCCGCTTGTATTGTCTCGCTGGGTGTTTGATGCGGCGGTTATGGAGTCGAGGAGTTTGTGGAACTTCCGTTTTGAGGTTGCGATTGCTTCGGGCATGGTTGAAGAGAGAGTGTCGTGTATCGTGCGTGTTTGTGTTATGTTCAGAGTCGAGAGCCTCGAGGCTGGAGGAGTGACTCGGTAGATTGCAGCAATAATGAAGGTTGTGTTTCTTTGTTTATCGCGTATGGTCTCGATGTTAGCTTCTTAGGCTTTATTAGATCATCATCGCCCTAACAAAGTCGAAAGTTTAGAAGGCGCGAAGGAAGGAACACCAACCAGAAGCCGCCGCCTGCTCGGGTCAACCCAATCCCCAGTTCTCGCTCTCTCGCTCCTCAATTTGTCACCGTGAAGTGCAGACGTGACTCTTGCAACTGCCTCTGAATGCGAGTGCGAGCTTGATTTGCTGCAAAGACGAATATAACAGCACGTGTAGACGTCACGCCTGCTGGCCATGGTATACAGCGTCACCACAGCCACTACCGAGTGAGGCACCTTGACAGACGCTCGCACGAATCAAGCCTTGTGCTAGCAACAATATACGGCCGCGAAGAAAATACCGGAACTTCATACCAACCAAAGCCAGGATCGCAAAGA
>Ga0265797_10002675_pt1 | contig 29633 bp, 29 predicted proteins | sample P2T30metagenome_FD_192433 | JGI IMG/M metagenome (GOLD analysis project Ga0265797, IMG submission 192433) | Plant litter microbial communities from East Loma Ridge, Irvine, California - P2 T30 | ecosystem: Environmental > Terrestrial > Plant litter > Unclassified | place: USA: California...
TAAGTAAGGTGGAGAAAAGGAAGTGGTTGTGTTGAATATGTCAAGGTATGTGTGTGTGTGTGTGTGTGTGATGGGGCCTTGATATGTATGGGTAAACGAGAGACGCAACAGAAAAAAAAACGATAATGAGACTTGTTACCTAGAGCTTCTTGCTCCTGCTTTGGTCAACATTTGATTGAATCATGATTGTTCAACTCATTGACTTTTTGTATTGATTGACATGTTTGTGAAATCGCAAATGAGAACTCCTACGCTAGCTAATGGGTAGGGGTTGGGTCGAGGTTGGGTCAGATTACCCAAGACCCTAACCCTACCCTAACCCACTGGGTACCCTATACCCATTTACCAGCGTAAACAAGAGGATGCTCGCGTCAATCATGCACATGTCAACCTGTCATTTACATTCACTGAAATACAAACGAAACATCTATTCAAGGCACTATATATATATATATATATCATAACTACAATAGTGAAAGAAGGGGTCCCCCCTCAGCAAATTTCAATCATCTCCGTCTGCTCCCTGGCAGGCCCATGTAAACCCCATTCGTTGGCCATCTCCTCCTTTCTCACACTCCAATAGTCTTGATTCAGAGCAGCCCATAAGAAACACGGGCCTACGATTTGGTATTGCCGCGGGCCGGTTGCACGGAGGATAAACGGCATTGTCGCACCATCTATGGCGAATATTTCGTCACCCATTTGTGGAACCCAGTCTGTCATGCCGACGCTAAATTGGGTTGAGAAGAGGGTGCCATCTGAAACTGCACGCCTGAGCGCTGTAAAGGCATCCATAGCTTTATATCTCCAAGTCCAAATTCGAGATTGGAGAGAATGGTTCGTGGTGTCCAGAGGGTCCTGGATTACAGAGCTCTCCCCAGTCGTTTGCCCCAGCCAAAAAGGCCGCTGTCGCTCGTCACTCCAGAACCCGAGTCGTCTAGAAAATTCTGGAATTTTCTCAGACACACGATTTAACCAGTTTTCCCCCCTTCTGAATCCAGTCGCTCCTTTAGTACGAGGACACGTTCCGTCTACGGTGTCGAGATGATGCGCTCGTACACGGAAGCGTAGACGTGGATTGATGTCATTTGCGCGTGGCCTTCTGATAAAGCACGAGTCGTTCGCTTGCTCGACTGCTTCTTCATAGCCAGAAAATGATGCCATGTTAAAGTCTGTAGTCGCGCGCCAGGGGCCGTTACTTTCTCCTTCAAATCGAGGTATTTCGAAGAAACGAAGGGAATGCCTCCGTTGATTCTCACCGGTCCCTGTCCAATCTAGATATCTTTCAATCGTTCTGGTTGCCAGGCTATGGGGCGTGTCGTAATCATTCATGTAGGATAGGATTTCGAGGTTCTGCTGAGTCGCAATGATTGCCGCCATTGCATTCGAGGACACCACCTCAAGGCTCATTGAGTAGTCTATGGGTATGAGGGATCTTTCTTGAGCTTCCACGAGGCTTAGAACTGCAAAGATTCGATCACGAGGATCAGTAGCGTCACCATATGTGCTAGCACGCAAACAAGTGATGATTCCCGCCTCTGTAAATCGGTCTGGTGACCACGCAAGAAATCCAGGCATATGGAAACTACCCAGCCTGCATAAGCGAGACATCCGGCGCAGAACGGAAGCGGTTAGTCGGAGCACTTGATCATTGACAAGTAGATATGCCAGTCGCGCCAAGGCTACTTCTTGAATAACCCATACCCTTGAAAAATATCGCAATGAAAACAAGTGTCTCAGAGTGTTGTAGAGATCGCTCTTATCTATTGCAGTATTGTCTTTTTGGCCATCCAAATAGCGGAACAGTTGGCTGTATTTCGCTGAAGTTTCGGGTAAGGAGTCGGGAATACAGATACGAACACTGCGAGCTTTTGAGTAAATCAAGTCCATGAACCCGACCTGGTGACTGCGCTCACTGTTGTTTTCTTGGTCGATACCTTTTCACAAGTCAGAATTAGTGATAATCTGGATCATGTTCTCTAAAACGTACATATTGCGTCAATCCAAAACGTTCGTTTTCCAGACCTCCTAAGTCGGCGAAGAACAGAATCGCAGTTGAAAGTGATTGGAATGTAGCCACCGTGTATGCACTGAACAATCTTAGAGAGAGACGCATCTCCATTCTCAGTAGCCCAAGTATAAGATACTGCATCGTATAGAGGATCGCGGTCCAGATTGACATGTTGGATCTCGCATCGAAGTGGATCATCAAATGTGCCTGGTAAAAGGATAACAAGCCGAATCTGGCGGCTGTGCTCATAGAACAGGTGGGCGTACTTGTGACGGCAATCGTTATCTGCCAAAGAGATAGCCTTGCTCGAGAACGAGGCTTCGAATTCTGTCGTCCCACAACTAAAGCAAAATTTTATGCCGTCAAATATACGTACATCTGCGTGTTTACACGCCATCTCAGACATCTTTAGGGCAAAGCTTTCGTTTGATCACAGCGTGGATGTGGAGGGATTCGTTAGGTGGGACTCTTGCAATATCAGTGTTGGATGGACGCAAGGCTGCAAGTGCGGCCGCAGGTTCTAGTAGTGGCATAGTGCATGCGTCGTGGTGGCTGTGCTTCAACCAATCGGCAATCATCGAAAGGTTGAGGGCTGTAAGCTGAAACTGAAGCCCAACGAGAAACTTGGATCAATAAATCTTAATTGTCTGTGTGCCCAACGGATCCATGTGTCGAAATGGTTCAAAATCCCATCGTTGCTCGAGTCCCGTGCCTGACGTGGCCCAACAATCCAAATGTGACAAGGCAAAGAGGTAGCAATTCCCGACGATTCTATATCCCTTTGCATCCATGTGTTCGTGGTCAAGGCCCTTCGCCCTTCTGAGAATCAGTGGGATTGTACAGCCGTCAATAGCCCAAACTGTGTCGCCCTCCTGGAAGTCATTGCTTGTTATTGCAGGAAGAATGCCGGCCCGAAAGATGTACTTGTCTTTTCCTAGCTTGTCAAGCTCGACACAAAACTGCTGTAGGCTGGTCCAGTAGAGCTTATCGGGGCTTTGCTGTTGCGCAGAGACGGGGCGAGCGTACGAAGGGTCGAATAACCACTGATACCGTGCAGGCCATGCTTGTGAGTCGAGTTTCCTTGATCCGATATTACTGCCAATCAAAGCCATTAGCCCGCGGCTGAAGTCTTGAGCATCTTGCCATGTTGGCCTTTGGGAATTCCCTTGTTTCGTCGTGCCGTCAATGGTTGCGAGACAATGCGCCCTAGCTGTTACGAAGGGACTCGAAAGGTTATCAGTGGGCCATTTCGAGGGAATATGAACCGCTGCTCTCCAATCCAGCTTGGTGAGCTCTGCGGCACGAGTCTCGCTGCCGGATAGCTTTTCCAATGATCTCCAGGGGCCGATCTTGGGCTGTTGAAACTGTGAGTGCAGAGCATTATCGTCACGATGCTCCGTCCAATCCGGTACCCACGTAGGTAGTTTGTTTGCTGCATGTCTGCTTCCAAGCGACGACGACGCATATGCCAGAACCTCGAGATCTTCCTGACAGATGATGATGGCGGCAGCCGTACGTGTCAAAACCTCTTCCACACTTTGAGAGTAGTCGATCGCAATCAGATTTTGCAGGCGTTCCCCAACCAAACCCAAAAGGCCGTATACTTTATCTCTAGGATCCTTGGAGCGACACCCCCGTGTCATGTATAACAAGGTGAGGAGATCTCTGGTGGGAGCACTGACCAGCGGATCCCAAGCTAGTGGACCAGGGACTTGCAAACCGTAGGCCCTGGCTCTTCCTCGTATACGGCACATTAAGCTCGCATCCATTTGGCACGTTGCTTCACCAGTAACCATGACCACTTTCTGTGCCAATGCCACTTCTTGAATCACCCACACTCTTGAAACCCATCTCTTTGAAAACAACCTTTTAAGAGCCGATTGGCGTCGCTCGCTATCTAGCCATAAGCTCTGGGAAGCAAAGCCCAGGTCTTCTTCTCCGAGATACACCAAGACTTGAGAAGCGCTCGAGTAGATCTTTGCTATAAGCTCGACATGATGGTTTCGTTCTTTTGTGTTGGCTTGGTCGATGCAAATGGCGTCAATCCATAGCATCCTTTCGTTTGATGCGAGTCTCAGCCTGCGTAGTGCAGACGCACAGTTTGAGGTTACCAGAAGATCCGCTGTTTGCTCCTCCCCTATGTAAGCACATGAGATCCGCTGTGATAGGCTGTCATCTCCCTCTTCGGACGCCCAGGAGTATGAAACAGCTTCATACTCAATGTCGGCGTCGATATTGGAATGAAGAAGGTCGCATCGAACCGGTTCGTGCCACTCGCCGGGATAAAGACACAAAAGGCGAAAGTCCTCGCCGTCCGCGTAGTTTAGCGGCCGATATCGAAACTGATTGTAGCCTTGGGGGGATGAAAATGATGTTTTTTCGTTTGGGTGCATGTCGGCGCGCTCTGCTGGTTGCGCGAGCTATCTGTCTGTTTTGACTGAGGGAGATCTTTGGTCGAGGTGTGAGCGGACGCGGATCTTCCCAAATCGGGTTCGTGTAGTGAGCCATACCCAAGTAGACTCACCGAAGTCGAGCCGAGCCACATTGCGTGTACAAGGCATAGGTCAATTCTCGAATTCTAAAAATACTCAACCCAAGGCTACGATGTTCACCCAGTGCATGTGCCTGAAAACATATGACGGAACACGAACAGTGCTCCGAGGGGTACCTGCAGATTCAATGGACGCGTGGCTTGTGGCTTTTGGCTTGTGGCGGGCTGGTGATGACGCAAGGTTTATGCGCACTCGCCCTAACGGAATGACTTTCTCGGTCATATCCAACCCCTACGATTACCGACTGCTGGTTCTTGACGCCTCCAGGAAAATGAGGCAATCGACATAACGGTCCTAAGACTTCAGCAACCTCACAGTACTTCGCCCGCTATCTCTGATATAGCACGCGCTAATGACTGAACCCTCCTGCCCAAGTCACGACATAACAAAGAACACTAAACTGACGCATGGAGGGCTTTGTGGATAAGCACTCATTGTATGACACAAGTCTTTATCCAAGCAAGTCTGGTTGCTTGCCGACTTATCCCAGGGTACTCCGGGCACATACTTGAATCTGCCGTTGACTGTGGTACTTACATCTTAAGAGATCCGACTACATGACCAAAGACTTGTACAAGTGACGGCTGCATATAAACAAGCTGGATACCCTGCTTCTGAAACAACTTCGTCTCTGGTCAACGCCCGGTTGTACGGTAGAAGCCTACCAGGGACAGTTGATATTGATGACGCTGACTAAGCAAACCCTGTCTCCACGCTCCGCGGCTCAGGCCCCACCCTCCCGAATGCTCCGCCATCCGCCAACCATCACATCCAAAGTCAAACGAGCTGCTGATTAGCATTATTAGCTTTTGAAAATGGAATGAAAACTCTGACTGGGTCTCGATTCGGCCCAGAAGATGCGTCGCCCACCAGATGCCCACTACAGCTTTACGATACCCTCCATACACGATGACACGACGCTCGACTGCCGTCTATACCACCCAGATGCCCTTCTCAAGCCGAAAGACTCGAGTGAAATTGTGCAGTGGAAGAAGAGGGGCGTCGTAATGGCTCATCCATATGCTACAATGGGTGGCAGCTATGACGATCGGGTAGTGGGCATTGTGGTAGAGGAGTTTCTACACGCTGGGTGGATAGTGGGCACGTTCAACTTCAGGTTTGTCATCTGAGATGTGTGGTGGATAAATGGACATCAAATTAATCGACACCAGAGGTGCCCACACATCCAAAGGACGTACCAGTTGGTCCGGAAGACCCGAACTCGACGATTACAACTCCTTCGCCGCATTCTTCATGTATTACATGTCGTATATCCAACCACACCTTACTACAACTCCTGGCGTCACTTTTACGCCGGATCACTTGCCGATACCGCCTGACCTGAGAGAATCTGCGCAGATACAACCCGATACTTGTCCCGTGGTCGTGTTAGGAGGGTACTCATATGGCTCCCTTATTCTCAAGCATCTACCGCCTGTACCTACTATACTACAGCCCTTTTCTGCCCCATTGGCGGGCTCTGCAGCCGACGAGATTGTTCTGCGTGCTCGCAAGTTGGCAGCCCAGAGCAATCTAGATTGGATAAACCTCGCTCGAGATGAAACCCGAACGAGGAAGAGCGGCACCGCTCACAATCTGAGCACTCCAGTCGTAATTGGGGGAGAAGAGACCAGTTCACATAAGAGGAGAAGCAGCAGGGATATCAAGAGAAGCTTTGAAGGAGGCACGCGCCTGGAAATACGAACGCGGCTTAGAAGCCTTAGCCACAAGCGACATGATCATAATGAAGCTATAGCACCGCCGGAGACGAAGAATGTGTCCATCATCATGCCTGACGTTCGCTATCTTCTCATATCGCCGTTGACACCGCCGGTATCTACGGTGGTCGCACCAGCCTTGGGCTACAAGTTTTGGAGTAAATCTAGGGAAGATTACCAAGAGATCATCGGGAAACATGCATGCCTAGCTGTTTATGGGGATCAAGACGTTTTTTCCTCGGTGAAGAAAATTCGAGATTGGTCTGACCAACTCAAGGCAGTGCCTACATCTCGGTTTACTAGTGTTGAGGTTGCAGGCGCAGGACACTTTTGGGCCGAACCAGACGTTGAAGTCAGATTGAGGTCTGCGTTAGAAGAGTGGGAACACAGTATACGCTAGCATTTTGCTTAAGCATGTACGGCCTTGTATCTCTTACCAGGTTCTGGAAAGTACTACGGTATCATGCTAGTTAGACGACCTAACAAACTAGATAAGCTTCTAAGCTTACTTAGCAAAGAGTAGTGATGGTCTACCTAACCTCTTCTGCGGAGTAAGAGGGATAGTAAGCGTATATTGAACTTGTCTGATAGTGAAGTTCAGGTGGTTGGCGGTCCACTTCTGTGTATGATCGGCATGGTACAGTATATGGACCATGAACCTCTGGTCTCTTGTCAGTTGGATCAGTATTTAGAAAAGGAGGCTTATTAGTTTAAATCAAAAAGAGACTTGGTTTCATCCGGAGTGCGACCGGAAGAAGAGACACCCCTCCTATCAGCGGCCCCGCATAAAAAATTTATGACTGATACCATAGTAGATTTGTGTAGTCAAACTATCTGATAATCGCGTACTTTGCTAAACCGTCACGGTATACTTGACCTCATTGCCGGGTTGGCGTGGGTAAAACTCTACAGTGAAGGTTGTGCTCTGTCCTGCCGCCCTAACAGCATCAAGAGCAGCAGCCTTGATCAAGACGCCCTGACCAGTCCAATCCCACTGTGCGCTGTACGTCATACGACCTTGCTGTAGTGATGGCAGATACTGCGTCCAGTCATCGACCAAAAAAGTACCGTCGGCCTTTGTCGCTTTCACAGCAGCCGGTCGGTTTAATCCAGACCATGTCAGCGGGAGGAGCAGATCCTGGCCCGCTGCTGGCAAGGTGCCAGAAGTGCTGGCCAGCGTCGGCGTAGCATACTGAATGACAGCAACCTCGAGCGCCGCACCGCGGTTGAACGTCAATGTCAAGTTTGCCAGATTACCTGTCCCAGCCGTCGGGGTGAGAATAGACTGCAAGTAGGCAGCCGAGAAAGCGATACTCTCGCCTTGCACGGAAAAGTCCTTGCCGCTAGCCAATTGTTTACTTCCCTTGCTAATCTTACTCAACTTGTTCCCGTTGAAGGAAAAGGGCAATGTGACGCTTGTCACCGTCTCGTTCTTGCGGTGGAAAATGTACGCAGAAGTCTGCTGGGTTGTTACCGAGCCATCCGTTGTACTCTGTGGTAGCGCGTTGGGGATACCCTGGAGGGCGTTTTTGTAGATGTCTATAGAAACCTGGTCGCGCCAGGTATGGGTTGCGCGGTTTAGGAAGTCGTTACCGTTGTCCCAGAGGATGGTCGACGTGTTGTACTTTGCGGCTGTGCGGACGAAGAAGTCAAAGTAGCGCCATCGCGCTGCCGTCTCTGTTGCGACCGGGGAAACCGCCCATTCGCCAATGATGAGGGGAACGTCAGAAAAGTTTCCGCGTACGGCGGCGATATCAGCTTCAAGGGCGGCCTTGTCTGCGTCGGAGCCCCATGTCGTTTTGCCCCAGGCTTGGAAGACATAGTCGTCTGTTACATCGCAATTAGCAAATGCCTCCCCGGAAATGATAATTTTTCCAAAGAAAAAGGAGGAAGGGAGAGGAGGGAATGGAAACTCACAAGGCGAATAGTAATGATACTGAATACCCCACGGATTCTTCCACTTCGTATCCGGTCTCTTAAACCACTGACTCGTCTTGACCCCATCCTCGCCAGCTCCCACAAGCGTAACAACTCTCTTCGGGTTAAAGCCACCGGCTTCATTAATCGCCTTTAGAAAGATGTCATTCAGCCGATTCACCTCAGCCCCATGCTCTGCCGTCGTGCCCGGAATCTCGTTGATCGTCTCAAACGCAACCTTCTCACTCTTACACGCCAGCTTGGTCCCGATCTGGAACCACAGTTTCGCCAGCCTCTCCTCCACAGCCGTCACGTTTGTGCCAGATGCAGTCAAATCAGCCCACGTCCAGCTATCGTGGTGCACGTTTACAATCGCGTACAGGTCCCGCGACGTAACCATGTCAACGACATCGGAGACGCGCTGCAGCCAGACAGGGTCGACGGTCCAGTCTGGCGATTGGGAGGTAAAATGGTAGGCCCATGTGATTGGGATGCGGATACCTTTGAACCCTACGCGCTTGGCGTCGTCAAAGGTGGCGCCGACGACCGGCGGGTTGTTCCAGCTGCCTTCTGTTTCGACGGCGTCGAGCGTGTTGCCGACGTTCCAGCCTGGGTTTATGCGCGAGAAGAATGTGCCGGCGGAGATGGACGTGAACTTGGAGGTTGAAGGACAGGTTATGCCTGTGCTGTTTGCTGTCAAATTCGTTAGTAAGTGGGTAGACGGTGAGGTGGTGGCAGTAGTAGTAGTAGTGCTGGTGGTGTAGGTTCATACATTGAGCAATGGCAATGCTGCTGTTGAGCAGCAATGCTGCACTTGTGCGAGAAACCCTCATTACGACTGCGGTATATTTTCAGTGAACTGGATGGCTCCCTGAATTTCGTATATCTAGGGAAATGGGGGCAAGATATAAATAAAAACATTTCCCGTCATTTATCACATAGGAACAACTCCCTCCCCCTCCCAGCACCTTCCTCGGTATTAAAATCCTCCATATAGCTCCCCCACCCACTCATATGCCTGACCTCTGAAGGCTAAGCAGCTTCAGCTGGTAAATGAAGGCCTGACCCCGAGAAAGACACAACATGCAGTTAGCGTGGTGATTTAAGCTTCTACAGCCATATGCTTAGAGTGCATACCCGCCGTGTTCCCTGGATCTGCGAGTGCGGAGACACACGCATAGAAGGCTTCGAGAAAGGCGGACACGCCGAGAACGTCGTTGATTGGTTCGTTGAGACAAAGTCAGGGCCAAGGTTTAATGTTCGTCCAATATATATGGAATCCTGCCGACCCATATTCAATATGCAGGTCCTGACGGGCCTAATATCCAGATTAGCCAGGATGAACCCGTATTTTCCACCAAGGAACAATGACATGTCGGGATTTGTATGCAACGGTCTTTACTACATTACATGTACAGCGTAGGCGTCTACGATTGTGAGAACTACGAGCCAAAGGCGCTAGCATTTTCCACTACTAGTATACAACCATTCTATATCTGACTTGATCATTGGAGAGAAATACAAAGGCTTTGCGTGATCCGCAAAATTATGAAAAAGAATTCACAAAATTTGTGCTGGTGGTGTACAAGATGGGAATACCAATATTACACCAGGTTATATGTGATTACACACATATTTGACATGTGCGCTGTAGGGCGCGCAAGGAAAACACCGACGAAACCTGAATAGAAAAGGATGAATTCATACACCATGATTTAACACGCCAGTAAACGCCAAAGGAAGTTGAAACCAGGTACCAGCTTGATCTGACCGCTTGGCCGTGGGATGCGTACAAAGACAAAAAAAGGCTCAAACTTTTGCCAGACCACCAGCCCTTAGCACTGGCATCGTGGTACCAAGACGTGCATCATAACGCCGGTAAGATCGGGTTGAAAATGGTCGGAGAAGGAGATTCCGATAACGCCTTGGACAGGGACTCCTCGCTACGCACAGAATTTGAGTACGGAGTTTTGGGGGTGAGGGGTCCTTCAATGCCGTAAACGTTCTGCCAACTAGCATCATCGGGTTTAGGCAGTAAAAACTACTCAGGGCGTGGTCGTTTAGCGCCGTGCGGGTTCTGCCAGCTACCATCATTACCACCTTGGTTTCCGTTGAAGAAGCCTGGATTAAAGCCTGCGTTGCCACCAAAACCACCTCCTGTAAGTTCAGCGTTAGTGACTATCCAATAGAGGAGAAGAGGAGATTGTGGTCAAGTCGCTAAGAAAATTTCTAGTGGGAGGTTTCCACGTACCCATTCCCCCCATCATGCCCATGTTGCCACCGCCCATACCCATCATATTGGCTCCCATGCCCATCATGTTGCCACCCATTGGCATATTCATTCCTCCCATCGGGTTTCCGCCCATCGGGTTCATGCCCATGCTTCCGCCACGACCACGATTACCCATGCCGCCACGCATGTTACCGCCCATCATACCACCACGGTTGAAGCCGCCCCCAAAGTTGTTCATACCAGCCATGGGGTTTCCGAAGTTGTTCATTGGTGGCTGGGCGCCATAACCTCCCATATTTCCGCCCATATTACCAGCGGCTGGGGAGAAGTTGCGGTTGTTGTTATAGCCCATGCCACCTCTGTTGAAGTTTCCGCCCCTATTGTTGTTGTACCCACCTCGGTTGTTGTTGTAGCCACCCGAATTTCCGTAGTTGCCGGATGTAGCACGGTCGTTCCTGCCCTTGTCTCGCGCAGGGACATCCTTTGGTAGTGTCTTGAATGGGTTGACATGGGGAGGACTGAAGATGGCGGTCGGTTTCTTGGTATGTGCTTGGTCTTTGAAGAGATTCTCGATCTGGTGCTTCAAAGCTGTAGCTGCTTGTGGTGAATTTAGCAGAGTGAAGACTTGACTACAGGTTAATCAGCATGGGAAGTGTCAAGGCGTTGAAATATATTTACCCCTTGCTCTTGCCGTTGACCTTGTGCTCGTTGAAGGTGACTTCGACAAGCTCATCTTCGCAGCCACTTTGGTTGGCCCATCCGCGGATGTCTTCTTCGCTGACCCACCAGTTGACATCGTTAATCATCAGAGCTGCGGTAGCGCCTGGGTCGATCGGGCGGTCGTCGTCCTCGCCTTGTTTGCGCTTTGTGCCCTGCTGTTGGGGTGCTTGCTTGTGGACATCTAGGCCTGCCGCGCCGCCTGTAGATGCTATCTGTTGTGTAGTCTGTTCGTGGTGGCTGTCTCCATTTGCTGCGTCACCGACTGTCTGGTCGCCACCCTCAGGCTTTGTGTTATCCGATGCACTGTTCAGGGCGGTTGCATTGGCATCTGTATTGGGCGTGTTGGAGTCGGTCACGTTGGTGTCTTGCTGGGCGGCGGAGTCTTGGTAGGGTTCATCACCGTAGATGTCGATATCGAAGTTGTCGTCTTCAGCCATGTTTGCTGTAGTCTGTCAAGTCAACTGCAGTAAGCGAGCGCTAGGATATGTGCCGGTATGCTTGTTTGATTCGCTTTTAGGTACTCGAGGTGCTAGTATCAATAGCAAAAGTACATGCAATTCTGTGATTGGTATACAAATCAGCATGTTGAGATGGGAAGGTACAATAAGAAAAGGAATACGGCTGCAGTTGGTTGCAATCCAACGGTAACAAGGAGACGAACTGCGTAGAGTCAGGCCATACGTACAGTGCCGCTGCTGGCGAGGGGAATGGTCCAGAAGGACAGTTCAGATCAAGACTTGCTCTTCCGATCGCCTCTGGCAGATGCGGAGATGTGAAAGGTACAGGATGTGGTGTCAGAGATGTGTGTGTGTGAAGTAGCCTCAGCCTCCCTCTTGCGCTTGCGTTACCAGCTTCTAGTACAGTGTGCGCGAAGCAGAGCCGCTGTGTACAAAGTGCTTTGAATTGACGTGGCGCAAAACCGTGCGCTACCAGTAATGAGAAAATAATGGACAATAACGAGGATGAGCTCGAACAAGAAGCCAAGCGCGTTCCCTTCCTGTCCCAAGCTCTGCGCGTGCGTCGACGAGAACAGTCAGACTGCTGAAGCAACAGTAGTTCTTGCGACGGCCCTGTATCTTTTAGTAGTATCTGCGTCGGCAACAAACCTCGGGGAAGATTGGCAGATTCGAGTCGAGTCGAGTGCTATCGCCGGCGCGAGTGAGGGTGAGCAGCATACGAGAACGCGATGCGAGAGCTCGGATCGCTAGCGCCGCCGTTAGTGCGCTTCTTGGCACGCCACCCACCCCTGTCGGCTCTTGCCGTCTCCGCAAGGCCAGATTGCCGCCAAACTGGTCTATCTGGTAATTTGGCAACTGAACTACCCTGACTTTGCGACTTCCCCAATCCACGACACGACACCTCCTCGATAATCCACACCTCACGTCAATTCGAAAACCACACATCAGTCGCCATGGAGAACATCAAAGAGTTTGCCGAGTACGTCAGACCGAGCACACCATGGAAGAGAGAGAAAGAGAGAAGGCAATTACTAACGCACGCGCAGTATGCCCGCTGAGTTCCTCAAGGAGGGCACTCTCTTCATGAACCGCTGCACCAGTAGGACGCTCATCACGTGCGACTTCGGATGGCACTAACACCGTGACAGAGCCCGACAAGAAGGAGTTCATCAGGATATCGCAAGCAGTAGGAATCGGCTTCTTGATCATGGGTCAGTAATATCCTTCTTATCTTCCACGAAACTGGTCATCTGACACAACGCGCAGGAGTCATTGGCTACGTCGTCAAGCTCGTCCACATCCCCGTCAATAACATCCTCGTTGGCGGCTCATAGTTTCCCCCGACGCCAGAGACATGGATTACCTTCCTCTTGGACATCCGATCACACGACGGATGCGTCCATCATATCAATTTTAGTGCGCTTGGGGGGTGGGAGAACATAAGTGGCATATTGGGTTACAAGGCCCAGATACCACGCATGGCATATGCGAAAGGGGCTGTACTATACCGACATTGGGCCAGCGGGAGTTTGATTGCATACAAAATCTAAGCATTTGCGAACCGCACATGACCATGATCCAGCAGCTTGTGTAATGTAAATACAGACTAATACCAGACAGTCGCCAAGTACCTAAATGCAAAGTAATACACAACAACCACTACAGCATACAAAACACCCGGCCCACCTATACAGGGAGTTCTACACTTGTCAGCCAGTGCAGACGCTTCAATCGTCTTCCATCATGTCTTCATACCACGTTGGGTGTCTCTTGTACAGCCGCTCATCATGCTGAAGCTGCGCATTGACCCGCCGGCCAACTTCTGGTTTTGCCTCGTCGTCCTCGACGCCATCGTTCCACGTGTGAATCGTGCATGTCCCTTGTGAGGTGCCCCATCCGTTCCACGACGTCGCTATAACTTGTTAGCATACTGGAAGAAGAAGGATGGCATATTGCCAAAACTTACCGGCAATCACAGGCGCATTAGGATGCCAGCTCGCGTCTCGAACACACGTCATCCATCTACCTTCGTTCCTACCCCAATAATCATAAGTTCCGGCGAGGAAGTCTGGATCGCGTGGCCGCGAATTTCTCGTCGCTTTTAGGACGTTCACTTTACCAGCGTGCGTGGCATCCATGTTCCAAATATGGACCGAACCATCGTAGCTACCAGAATAGACGTATCGCGAGTCGGTACTGCCAGGTGGCGAGAAATGGCATCTTATAAGCGTCTTTAATACCTTGTGACCACGGAAAGTGACTAGCGAGCAATCGTAAGGATGTGGGCTGTAGTCCTTGGGGTCGTAAGAGCTGGATCGGTACTCGAAGCGCGTCGTGTATTTATTCGGATCAATCGTGTCAGCCTTCTCTTTCGACATCATTTTCCTCAAATCCCATAGCTTTGCAGTCTGGTCTTTTCCATTGCTGAGCACGTATCGGCCGTCTCCTTTGCTGTCGACATAGGTCAACCCTTCAGTGTGGCCTAGGAACACACCAGCTTCTCGGCCATCACCCATACTTCTTCGGTCCCAGACCTTGAGAGTTGTGTCGTCTGATCCTGAGTAAAGAATATGTGGCGATTGAGTGTCACCGAAACAGACCGCATTTACATCATCTTGGTGACCTCGTATACGGAGCACTGATTGACGTCGCTCGATGTCGTAAACATATACAGAGTTGTCTCCTGTTCCCGCTACGATTTCACGGCCATCGCCAGAGAATCGTATCGACCAAATCTGAAAAGGTCAGCTGCATTTTGCACAAGAGATGAGGTCACACTTACACCAAAATGCGAGGAGAAGCCACGGGGGTTACGAGATCCCATCTCGTTGAAATCGAGTAGATGAGGCTCAGAGTCGTTGTCTGGGTCGGTATGTGCTAAGCTCACGACACTTCGGATCGAGCTGTATGCCAGAAAGCGATTGTCTGGACTTAATGATGCATCTGTAATCGTCCACTGGCCACCATGGTATCTTACTGTCTATAACGAGTCAACATTGTGGAAGCAGAGTCTTGAAGTGTCGCTTGCCTTGTAGTATTTCCAATCGTATGGGTTCGATGTATCGTACATGCGCACTTTGAAGTCCTGGGCGCAAGAAAAGAAGAAGTTGCCGTCGTCGGAGAATTGTCCAGAATAGCATCGCGCATTGTAATGTATGATGGTATCGGCCGCTGATTCTGGTATCATGCCCTGTTTCAAAAGCCTTGTTGCGTTCTTCTGGCGCCCATCACTGCCGAGACCCAACTCTCGCCGCATGATGGCGCTGGCTAATTTCTTCTTTCTTTGGATAGTGTCTATATTTCGTACATTCGATCCAAAGGTGCCCGTCTGCATCAATTCTTGTCCTTGTTCGCTAGGCACCTTCTCAAACAAGTTTGCGCCGCGTGGACGGCGCCTTCTGCCAGATGTTCCCGCAGGGCCGATAGGATCATAACCAGTGCCCGGGTCGCTGTCATCTTCTTCCTCGTCTTCTTCCTCATCGTCGTCGTCGTCGAATGGCCGCCGCTGAAGTGCAGATCGTGGGGTAAATCCGGTGGCGAATATCCGTCCTAATCCCGCATGCCCGAGTAATCTTAAGATCTCGTCGCGGCTAAGAATTATCGGTCGTCGCATATGTGCCTCGTCTTCTTCTCTCTGCTCCCCTTCGTCTTCGTCCTCGTCGCCATCCTCGTCGTCTTCATCCTCATCATCGTTATCTTCTTCTTCCTCATTATCGTCGGTATATTCAATCGCGATTTCAACTCCGTTGAGATTACTTAGTCGTTCGGCAGCATCTTACAGCAGTCAACAAACAAAATGCAGTTCGCATAATTTCTGTTAATGCATACCATGAAAGCTCAAATCACCTTCCGCATCTTCCGCATCTCCCGCATCTTCACTGCCCGTTTCTGCGGGAACAAAGTCCATGTCGTCATCATCATCATCAGTATCGCGCCAGAAGGGATCGTTGGGATCGTAGACTATGGTCCTTGCAGAGTCCGCATCGGTGGGTGGACTTGTTGGAACTTGCGACGAGCTCATTTCTGCGGTGTAGCTTCCGAAAGAGTATCCAGTTGTACCGAGGCGATATTGTGATGCTCGTATCGCGGAGCTTTGTAGCAGTTTCGGTAATAAGACTCTATCTCCGACGACCCCACATCCAGGACTACTTATCGATATGCTAGTCGGGCAGAGTAGATTATCACTGCGTTGTCAACAATTCTACGATGGGCGTGATGTATGATGCGAGGTGATGATCGTAGAATAATTATGGTTCAAGAATAACTACTTAAACACGGAAGGCACCAATGCCTACCCTTTCAGAAGAACCTCAATCAGTATCGTGATCCTGATGCGAAATCATTAACTCAGGATCAGGATCGTCATCTTCAGAGTCGAAAAACCGTGATTTCGGCGGAGTAGGTTGCCTTGGCGGCGATCGGCTAATTCTAATAGCTGACACTGTCATCTCCTCCGGTTGCTCTTTTTGAAAGCCGTCTTGATCTAGTAGTGAACCAAGAGCTTTCTCCTTGCCCTTTCGATTCGCGCCCAAAGCCTCCTCCAACATGGTTTTACCTTGAGTGAAAGCTTCAAGTTCTGCCCCTACAGCGCAAACCAGCAAGTTCCAGCTGCGCGAAGAGGCGTACTCCAGCTTTTCTTCCAGATAGACAATGGTCCTATCCATTTGCTCGAGGAGCTTGGAAGCATCGGGAGAACCGTGCCGTCCCGCATGCTGCATATAATCTTGTAGGCTGGTTTCGTAGTCGGCTACTTTCTTCATGACATCTGTCCATAGATGTGCTCCCTCTTCAAGCGCGCCGCGGTCTGTGTCGACCTCTTCGCACTTTTCTGCTAGTCTTGTATATTCGTCTTGCCAGTATTCACGCGCCATATCGAGAGTTCTTCGCTTCGCTGGGAGTGTAGGGAACGGCGAGGATGACATGGGTATATGGTCCGCGTTTGGAGGTCTCTCAAGGAAGTTGGAAATTTCACGATCCAACAACGAGAGTGCCGTTTTGTAGGACGCTATCTTTGCTTCCACCGAGTTCTCAGTATCTGCCAACTCATCCAGTACCCGGCGATGTCGTCGCTTGAGAGCCCGCAGTTCCTCTTCCTTCTGCCGTATTTCTTGCTCTAGCTTTGAGGCTTCTGTCTGTAGGTTGTTTGCCTTTGCGCCAGCATCTTCGCTTTCTATGTCGCGGATTTTCTTCTCGAGTCGCATGCGCTTCTGGCTCCACGCGTCGGTCTTCTCCACTGTGGTTTGTAGTTTTCTCAGATCTTCATCTAGCAGATCCAGTTCTTCGGACTTGACGCTGGCAAGCTGTCTTATCCGCCTGGAGATGCCCTTTCTTGCTGTGCTGAGACCGACTTTCTTTCGCCTGGGTATTTGACGGGTATCCCCATTCTCTGCACTTCTGTCACTCGATCTGACACTGCTCACGGTTGGTGTAGTACTGCCATTCGACACAGTATCGTCCGGTATGGCATCACCCGTAGCTAGCCCGCCCATCAAGCCATCTGCCTGCGCATCGAGCAGCTCTTGCAGCTGTTGTTCAAGGTGTCGCGCTCGCCGTTGCAGAGCTATCAAATCGTCGGGCACTCGAGGTGGTGGTAACAAGGCAGTCTTGGGGACGTTCCATAGTACTGAGGCAGTGACAGGTGGCGGGATTCGCGGAGACGGCGGAGAGTTGTATAGTGGTAGCTCATGGTCGCGCGCGTGTGGATCTTCGAACGACTTTCTAAATTCCGGAGGAGGAGACAGCGAGCCCAGCACCGAATTAAATATAGACATTATAATAGAGCAGGAGCATATGTGTAGGCGGAGGTATCGTCGGAGATGGGTTGCTGAGATCTGTTTGTATGTCTGCTCGTGTGATATTCCTGTTACCTCGAGCATGTGAACGAGTCAGGCGCTCTCGGAGGTTTCTTAGTCAGCTGCCATAACAGGCATTGTGGGAAACGTAGTAGACGAGCCAAACAACATCAATCGAGCATTCGCATAATTCGTCAAGTATTGAAAGTCTTTAATCATGCAGTGCCTCTTGTAATTTCAGCAGGTATCAATTAGAAGTAGTCGGCAGAGCTAACGATGGGACGGAGATACCAAGTCTAGTACATTCGTATGCTCAGAAACACTGGGAGAGACCGAAACCCGAACAATAGCATATAACCAAATTTGTGTCTTTCACTGCACTCACATCTTCGACTGTAGCAAATACACCCGTAGAAGAAGAAAAGCAGCTTGTTTGTCAGGTGGAGGAGTGCTTCATCGATAGTCAATGGTCCCGCCACGCCAATCCTAATCTAGGCTAGTGCCCACGGATTGGAAGCGACGTTCGAATTCCAACATTGAATTTCGCGACTGCCTTCGCGACAACAGCACTAACTCCCAGGAACACCAAATCGTACGCTCTTCCACATCTTCTCTCGCCGAGCAATTGCTAATATCCAGAATAGCAGCCGTATACCCCACCAAAATACAACATGGCTGACGCTCCTGCCCCCGCTCGTGGCGGTTTCGGTTCTCGTGGTGACCGCGGTGGTGATCGCGGACGTGGTCGTGGCCGTGGACGTGGCCGCCGCGGTGGAAAGCAAGAAGTAGGCACACACAGCATGTAAAGGACAAATTGCAGGAAGTTGACAATCGGTACAGGAGAAGGAATGGCAGCCCGTCACCAAGCTCGGCCGTCTTGTAAAGGCTGGCAAGATCAAGAGCATGGAGGAGATGTACGTCCACGAGAGCGACACAACTTCTCCAAAACCTCGGACTGACATCTGACAGCTACCTCCACTCTCTCCCCATCAAGGAGTACCAGGTCGTTGACTTCTTCCTGCCCAAGCTCAAGGATGAGGTCATGAAGATCAAGCCCGTCCAGAAGCAGACCCGTGCCGGTCAGCGTACCCGCTTCAAGGCCATCGTCGTCATCGGTGACTCTGAGGGCCACATTGGTCTCGGTATCAAGACCTCCAAGGAAGTCGCGACCGCCATCCGTGCCGCCATCATCATTGCCAAGCTCTCCGTCGTTCCCATCCGAAGAGGTTACTGGGGTACCAACCTCGGTGAGCCCCACTCGCTGCCCACCAAGGAGAGCGGAAAGTGCGGTTCCGTCACTGTCCGTCTCATTCCCGCTCCCCGTGGTACCGGTCTCGTTGCTTCGCCTGCCGTCAAACGTCTCTTGCAGTTGGCTGGTGTCTCCGACATTTACACTGCCTCGTCCGGTTCCACCAAGACCCTCGAGAACACCCTGAAGGCTACCTTTGTCGCCGTCGCACACACCTACGGTTTCCTCACACCCAACCTGTGGAAGGACAACAAGCTCACCCCGTCTCCTCTCGAGGAGTACAGCGACATCCTTCGCGAGGGCAAGAGGTACTAGAGGTAGTTTCTGGGCGATATGGGTCTTTTCTAGCATTCATGGGTTATGGCGCGGGGTATTACATTCAGGACCTCACGTATGCATCCAACGATAGTGCTGGAGCAACCGGCATGAAAATGAACAATTTCCAATGATGTCTAAAGTCATGAGTTCCTTGGCATGTCATTTCCATGTGTTTGAGTAAAGTATAAAGACGCAGCAACACTTTGCTACATCCAGTATTGACGATACTTGCATGCAGGTGCTCCTGTTGTTATACCCCAGAAGAGCATTTAGACAGACTTGTTAGAGCAGCATGCATGTATAATTAGAGCAAGACGGTATGAGCCACAGGTGACTTTGACGTGACCAAGAACAGGTTGTAGTGATTGATCAGATGATTATATATATATATATATGGATTACGTGATGCTTTTCCTTGTCTCCACCAGCCCACTACTCGCCTTGTAGAGGCTGTCCATTGCCACCCAAAGTTATCGTCTTTGTGACAATGTATTCTTCAATGCCCAGATGGCTTCCCTCTCGCCCAAATCCACTCTCCTTGACACCACCAAAAGGCGCGGCAGCATCCGAGATGAGACCTGTGTTGACACCGACCATGCCGACCTCCAGGGCCTCGGCCACTCTGTAGACTCTCTGAATGTCTTTGCTGAAGAAATAGCCTGCAAGTCCCACGTCGGCCGCATTGGCAAGCTTGACAACATCTGCCTCGGTATCAAAGGGGAAGAGACCGGCTACGGGGCCAAAGGTCTCGTCTTTGGCGAGCTGCATATCCTTGGTCATGTCACGGAGGACTGTAGGCTGGTAAAAGTTCTCTCCAAGGTCAGGTAGCTTCTGGCCGCCGAACAGAACCTTTGCGCCGTTCTTGACAGCGTCTTGAACGTGTTCATCGACCTTTGAGACGGCGCGGTCGTGGATGAGAGGGCCGTGTGTGGTGCCTTCTTCGTAGCCCCCGCCGACTTTGAAGTTTTTGACCTTCTCAGTAAACTTGGTGCAGAACTCATCGTAGATGCCAGACTGTACGTATATCCTGTTTGCGCATACACACGTCTGGCCTGATGAACGGAACTTGGAGGTAATGGCTCCAGTCACCGCTGTCTCGAGATCGGCATCATCGAAGACGATAAAGGGTGCGTTTCCGCCCAATTCGAAAGAGAGTTTCTTCAGTGTGTCGGAAGATTGCTTCATAAGGAGCTTACCAACACCAGTGGACCCTGTGAATGAGACCTTCTTGACCGTCTTGCTTGATGTGATGGTTTCGCCGACTTCAGGGGTATTTTTGAGAGCAGTCACAAAGTTCACGACACCCCTGGGGATTCCTGCTCGATGTGCAAGCTCGGCGAGAGCAGCGGCCGTGAAGGGCGTCTCGCCAGGAGACTTGGCGACTACTGTGCAACCAGCTGCGAGAGCCGGTCCGATCTTCCTTGTAATCATGGCTGCGGGGAAGTTCCATCTGGTGATGTTAGCCAGGACAGTCGCAGATGAGGTTTGGGCACCCACGGTGTGATTAATCCGACGACGCCGACTGGCTCCTTGATTGTGAAGACCCTGTTTCCAGCAACCGATGCCGGGATGGTAGCTCCATACATTCGCGGTGCCTCTTCAGCAAACCACTCGTAGAAGCTCGCAGCATAGTTGACTTCTCCCTTTGCATCTGCTATAGGCTTTCCATTCTCCCAAGTTATGAGCTTCGCCAGATCGTCGGCGTTATCGAGCATAAGCTGGTACCATTTTCGTAGCATGCGTGAGCGCTCGCGGCCGGTGAGCTTGCGGAAGGAGGGGAGGGCGGCGGCAGCGGCGGCGATGGCGGCTTCAGTGTCGGCGCGATCCATCTCAGGCATTGTGCCGATAAGCTTGCCTGTTGCTGGGTCTGCAGTGTGTTAGTAGAGGGCCCTTCAAAGCACGCAGCAGTAGCATTACCATGAACCTCAAAGCTCTTGCCTGACTTTGCGTCTATCCATTCTCCATCCACATATGTCTGGTTCTTCAAGAGAGACTTGTCGTTGAGCTATGCTAGTGGTCAGCCTTTTCTTCCCTCTCACTCTCTCTCTGGAATGCGACGGCCATATGAGAGTTGCGACATACGGGTGGCACCGAGTGACCCATGTTTGCGTATCCTCTCGAAATAATTAAAGGCAATGTTCTTTTCTGGAAGCTGCTTCTGCAAGCTTGTTGGCGTGCAATTGATCGGGTAGCTGTCACAAGAGATCGCATGGCGTCTCGGCGTGGGTGGAGATGGTTTATAAAGTACCACAAATGGGCCTGCTCTAGATACGGTACGCGTGGCAATGGGAACAGCTTAGCTCGCCACCAAACAGCAGTTTCTCGTCTGCTGGGTTTGGTGGAGTTGTCAAGGCTTATGACGTATCAGAGAGCTACTGGCACGCTGCGGGGTTCGGGTGCGCTGAGGCGTGGGGTAATTCAGCAGCAGCTCCGCGGTATTCAGTAGCAACAGGACAATGCGAAGATGCCGTTCTTGCAAGCTTCCAATCTAACATGTACGCCTCTCTGGCAGCGTTTTGTTCTTGTGTCCGAACTACCCATGTGCCTAAGAGTCGGTATTAGAGGGTGCGCGCATGCAGCGTCTAGGGCGTTAGGAGCGTGTATGAGACGGGCGCGAGATAGGTTGCTGAGCTGCCCGAATTGATAGAGCGAAGCCTGGCAGTGAGGGGTAATGCAGCCGTGCTGGTACAGGAGAACGGCTTGGTTGGGCTTGGCTGGAATGCGCTCGCTATGCCTAGGTACTGTCGTTTTCGAAGCACGCAACCTCCCATGTACGAGGTACGGCTTGTGTATCATGTCAACTATTAATCAAACGAACATCACCCCTTCTTCCATGTACGCAAAAGGAGTCTGGCAGGTAAAGAAGACCGGTCCCGCACACTCGTGTTGTAATCGGTCCCGCCCGGGTGGCTCATGGTCGACGTGGGCGGAAAACACAACACCCACTGTTCCTGGACACATGCACGATGAGAACGTCGCAACCGCAGCCTTTGCAGACTGCGCGAGGAAGCAAAAGCCGATAGACGAGGAAAGACACGACGAGACCAGCAGTCGTTTGGGGTCGATAGATGACACCGGGCTACGCTCGCTTCTACTTGGCATTCGCACATGTACACCGCATATGCTGTCAACGGAACAAGTGAATCAACGTCTAAAAACACTAGAAAACAGTACCGGAAACTGTACGTCACTGACGCCAACGCTCAGGGGCGGTTGGATGGAGTCGACCCGGCACGTGGCGCACGTGCATGGTTCGCCCTTCCCCACACATGACAGCGAGCTCTAAACGCGTTAAGCTTTTGGAGCCGCATGCCGATCATGCAGGAACCGACAGCAGGAAGAGCCACGAAGAGAAAAAGAAGGGCTTGGAAAGGGCCTCTGGGCATGGCGGAAGACTCCCGAAAAGCTGCCGAAACTGACGAGGGCATATCCATTCTTCGTCTTCTGGCTTCGTAGACACTGAGCAGTAATTTAAAAGCCGACAGGCAGAGCTGCTCGTTGTTGTCGCGGTCGCTGCATCTGAAAAGAGTTCCTTGCTCGAATTTCGTGTTGCGTGTTAGCGCGGTTGGGATTGGACGGGGGCCCGTCATGAACATTAGGTTGACCAAGCCGGACAATGCGCTCCCCCAACACATCCACACGCCCCTCGATCACCACCTGTCCTCTTTTCCACTTGTTTGCTTGTCGGTGCCATTTATCCAGATAGAAATTGGCTTTTACATTGCTTCCAGCCCGTTTGTTCGCCCTCGTCACTCGTGCATCGCGCACCTGGCTTTCACCCACGCATTCACAACAACACGACCCGGGCAGCCACCGGTCCGCATCGCGCACGTTACCGCCGCCATCGGCGCACATGCAGGAGAAGCTTCCCAGCTGCTAATGTCACGGTGAGAATTGAAAATTTCGACAAGCGGTGTAAGTGCGCTCTCACTGCGACGACGCCTTTTGGGGGGGTCCGTTCGCTCACTGTGCCGACCAGGACCGCGATAGGCCTCACCGCGACGAGTCCCCATGTCTAGCCGAGCGAAGCGCAAGTTCGACATCGACCCCAACGCATCCGACCCCGAGGACTTTGATTACGACGACTCGGAAAAACGCGCAGCTCCTCAACGGCGCCGTCACAGAGGCACGCCGGGAGCAAAGAAGAAGCCTTCCAAGCGCCAGCGACGCGCATACGGCGGCTCTGACATTGACGACGACGACGAAATCGAGTCGGACGGCTCTTTCACCGAGCGCTCAGAGTCCGAGGAGCCCGAGATCAACCCTGCGACAGGCAGAAGCGTGCGCCGCGCCACCAAGAAGCAAATCAAGTACGAAGAGAGCGAGGACGAGATTGAAGACACGCCTTCAGAAGACGACTCGCCCAGACCAGCTTCACGACGCCGGGCCAAGCCGTCGATTGAACAAGTCGACAAGCCTTCGCTCATCGTCAAGCTGAAGATGCCTGATCACGCCCCAGGCCGCAACCTGCGCACTCGCACAGGGAGCAAATCCCTTGCGCGTGGGAAGACGCCAGAAGTACAAGGTACGCGACGTAGTAGCCGTCTCTCGCACGATGTTGAGGCACCCATCGTTGAGCTTTCAGACTCTGGGAGACATGTCAAAATTGTACGCGAAGGAACGCGTAGTCCCGAGCCCGTCATTGCTCGCGCAACCAGGGGTGGCAAGGGCCCAAGAACCGAATACCCCAGCGCCATCATGGAAGCTTCACAGGAGACGTCGATGATCCGCGACGAGAGTCCTGGTCCGCTCGACGCCATCCTGGCCGGTGCCGAGACTCAAGTCGAGGCTAGCAAAGACAGCTCGCCTGCGCAACAGGCCCAGGAGGAGGACGATGATGCCGAGGGCGAGGATGAAGATATGGAGGGCGTCATCCAGGAGTCTCAGCACGATGAAGGCGCTGCTGACGAGTCTGACGAGGAAGGCCCGGTTTCGCGCGGCGGCCGAAATTTGAGGGTACGTCTAAAATGACATATCCGCCGACCATCATAAACTAATGTCTATTCACAGAATCGTGCTGTATCAGCCAAACGCAAGCGAGGCGCCGACGAGAGCAGTGATTTTGAACCCCCACCCGAAGACGAAAAGGAAGAAGAAATGTCCGAGTCAGACAAGGAAAAGGACAAACGCTCTGCATCTGAAAGCGCCTCTGGTTCAGGACGACGATCGAACCGCCTACGGGGAAAGACGCGCCAATCTGGCCGCAGCAGGCGCAATTCCTCATCTGAAGAGTCTGGGGTAGATCAGGATGAACTACAGGATGAGCTACAAGACCTGGAGTACAACAAGCGGCGGCGTCTTACGCGACGTAATCCTGACAACGATCTGGCATACGATGCGGCGCCTAAACGTCGGGCTCGCCAGACAGGAGTGGATTACCGTGTCATCCGACCAGAGCAGAACGAGATATTTGAGATTGATGACGACGGACCAGCGATTGATAAATCGCGAGCGCGAGGTGGTCGCTCAGCCTACAAGAGCTTGTGGCGTAGTCAGGGTCCTTTTGGTGGTGGTGTTGAAGCCGGCATGGGAGCAGCGGGTGGCGACTCGGACAGCAGCGATGACGAGAACCAGAAGATGCCCAAGCCAGTCGGTGGCATGATTGGCATGACTCCTACAACGGCGACGGCCCCGGCATTTGGATTTCCACAGACCCATAACGCAGACGCACAAAAAGACTCTGGTGGGGGTCCTGCGAACCTGGGCAAAGTCAAGGACAAGAAAGCCCTGGCAGATTCCGACCCTCTTGGTGTTGACCCCAACGTCAATTTCGATGGTGTCGGTGGACTGGATGATCACATCAACAAGCTCAAGGAGATGGTGATGCTTCCATTGCTCTATCCCGAAGTGTTCCAGCGCTTTAAGATCACTCCTCCCCGGGGTGTTCTGTTCCATGGACCGCCTGGTACAGGTAAAACACTTCTTGCCCGTGCCCTTGCTTCTAGTGTCAGCACACACGGTCAGAAGGTCACCTTCTACATGCGTAAAGGCGCTGATGCCTTGAGCAAATGGGTTGGAGAAGCCGAACGCCAGCTCCGTCTGTTGTTCGAAGAGGCACGCAAAACCCAGCCTAGCATCATCTTCTTCGACGAAATCGATGGCCTGGCACCCGTCCGTTCCAGCAAGCAAGAGCAAATCCATGCGTCGATAGTCGCGACGCTCCTAGCCCTCATGGATGGGATGGATGGTCGTGGTCAAGTCATCGTGATAGGCGCCACCAATCGTCCAGACTCTGTAGACCCTGCACTTCGACGTCCAGGTCGTTTCGATCGAGAATTCTACTTCCCACTGCCGGACGTTGCGGGCCGACGCTCCATTATCGATATTCACACCAAGAAGTGGGAACCGCCTCTCAAGCCTGAGATGAAGGACCAACTTGCCGAGCTGACCAAGGGCTACGGAGGTGCCGATATTCGCGCGCTCTGTACAGAAGCCGCCCTGAATGCGGTGCAAGGAACATACCCTCAGATCTACACGTCCGAGAAGAAGCTCTTGATTGACCCTAGCACCATCAAGATTCTTGCCAAAGATTTCATGATCTCGGTCAACAAGATGGTGCCATCCTCTCAGCGAACAGTGACGGCTAGTGCAGCACCGCTCGGCAAGAACATTGAGCCGTTGCTGCGTAAGCCCCTAGCCGCAATCCTGAAGCGCATAGATGAGCTCATCCCCAGGAGGAAGAAGCTCACTGCACTCGAGGAGGCTCAGTACGACGATCGCGATGACGAAAAGGGGTTTGAGCGAGAGGCTACAATGCGCAACTTTGAGAGCAGCAGGATCTTTAGACCCCGCCTGCTCATTAGTGGCTTACAAGGCATGGGCCAGCAGTACCTTGGCGCTGCGCTACTGAGCAAGATCGAAGGTCTGCATGTCCAGTCATTCGATCTCCCGACTATCCTGGAAGACTCTACCCGAGCGCCCGAGGCAGCGATCACGCAACTCTTCACTGAGGTCAGGCGGCACAAGCCTAGTGTCATCTATATCCCCTCAGTTGATGTCTGGTACCAAACACTACCTGCACAGGCCATCAAGACATTCAAGTTGCTCCTGCGAAGCGTGGGCGCAAATGAGCCAATTATGCTGTTGGGTGTCATGGAATTGAGCAACGAGAAAGAGAAGCCAGATCGACAGATGATGATGGATCTCTTCTCGTTCTCACAAACCAACCTGTTCCACCTCGCGCGACCTGATCAGGAAGGTCGCTCCGAGTTCTTCAACAACATCAGCCACTACATCCGCATGTCTCCTGCAGACTTTCCCGATCCGGATAACAGGAAGAAACGGGTGCTTCCGGAACTGGAGGCTGCGCCTATTGTTGCTCCAGTGGTTGATCCCAAGGAGCTTGCGGCGCGTGAGAAGTGGCAGAAGAAGCAGGATAGGTTGACGCTCAACAAGATGAAGATCATCATCCAGCCCATCATGGATCAGTTGAAGAGGAGTCACAGGAAGTTCTTCAAGCCAATCCTGGAAGAGAGCTGGTACGCCTATCTACTAGACGAGCAAGACCCCGAGCATGTCAGGTCAGACTTGCCACGTGAACAGCAGGAAGAACAAGGCCTTGATCGACCTTGGGAGTTTTCCAAAGATGCCAAAGGCGTGGACGTTTTGTTGCACGTCGACAGCGGGAACAAGTACTACAACCTGGACCTAGGCACGATTGAGAAGCGTCTTTCAAACGGCTACTACAAGCGCCCTGCCGACTACCTCTTCGATATCAAGACCCTGGTCAAGGACGCCAGGACATTCGGAGACGCTGAGCGGACACTGAAAGGCAATGAGATGATCACCAACGTTGAGGTGGATTTGGATAACTTCTTTATGCACCAAAACCCGGGCCTGCTTCAGGAGTGTGAGGCAGTCTACCAACGCGAACTCGAGAGGGAACGGAAGGCGCGCGAGAAGCGAGAAAAGGCCATAGCTGCCAACAAGGAGTTCCCCGATGTTGCACGTGTGCCTCCAGAGCAGTCCATTAGTACAATGGAGACCTCGGGACCGATCACTTTGGGCGAGCCTGTTCCGGGCCGTTTGCCTATGCCACCTGTTACTCCCTTGCGGGCACTTCATGAGAGAGGCCTCTCTAACGGAACCGTCGGAGAAGGCGCACACCTCATAACGAATGGTTCTGCAGTGCCTTCCAACGACGAGACACACATGACCGACAGCCAGGATCTGAACGCCAACACACAACACGATTTCCAATTCCAGACTCCTAGTAGGATAGATACGCAGGCAACGCAAACGCAGAAGTCGCAAGTGTTGGGTCGTACCTTTATGGCACCCAACTCGCACCCCAACGACTACAACAACAGCGCGTCTACCACGACTTCTGGTCAGAAGACGTCGAACAGGTCTTCGGACAACAAGTTTGGCACCCAGAGCAGCAACGGTGGTGTGCAACCTGGCATACCAAACTTCTCAGAGATGATGCCTCAGCCGAGCGGGTCGCAGCTTCCTGACACACAAGGTTCGCCATTTCCGTTTTCCCAACGATTCTACCTCTCACCTCGCCTCTCACCAGATTACCCAACTGACCACGTTTCCAACACAGAAGTGAACTATGTTAGCAGCCAACCATCAAATTCACAGCCATCGCAACCCTCGCAGTCGTCACAGCACGTCACTTCGATGCCTGCGCCTGCTCCTCCTCACCATTCGAACCTCAACCAGATCCTCAATGACGAAGAGCCCAAGCCACAGCTCATCATCGATGATGGCCTCGTCACAGACTTGCATGAGAAGCTAGTACACTCGACCTCTGGCTGTTCGCTGGAACAGCTGGAGCAAATCAACGCTGCGCTCATGGACGCCATCTGGAAGCACCGAGCAGACTACAACCGCAACGTTGTGTTAAAGGAAGTCACCGAGGCTTTCAACGCCATCATCAAGGATATCCAGATCATGCAGGAGATTCTCAAGTCGAGTCAAGAAGAAGAAGAGGCCGAGATGCGTCGTCAGTATCATACCTCTACGCAGGACGATTGGTTTTCGCAGACTCAAGCGCATCGATAAGGATTCATTGGATGGGTGGGTGGGTGGATGCTTTGCATGCACGGCGTTTGGGTCGCAAGGAAGGGCTTGGCAGGAATGCTCGCTGCCTTGGCACGCGCAGTTGAGGAACGTTTTTGATACACCTTATTTCATGTACTATGATGTCTTTTTCATTTCTCTCGTTTTCGGTGTGTTTGTCGAAAAGAAATTAGGGTAGGCAGATTGTTTTTGTTAGAACCGTTTTTGGCTTCACCTACTACCTACCCAAACCCTTTTCCGCTCCTGTTTTTGGATGGGGGTGGGGGAAAAAATGTTCAAAGTGTGTACATAACTTGGTCGAACACATGTGATGTCCTTTTCATTCTTCTTGCATATTAAATTTTTTTATCAACTTTGTACAGCTTCCTCTTTGCTATGGGGTTATACCATGTAGAGACCCTGTATTTAATAATATGTGATTTAACCATTCCCAATACGTGGGGAGAGGGGGGCCGTATTTACCATGCTAATGCTAATAAGGCAGCCAAGGAGGCCTATTCGGTTCCACGTTCCGAGTCAAGACCCAAAAAAAAAGCCACAAAAGCAGGGCCGGACAAACTGGGTTAGTATAATCTATAGCATGACGAAAGATGAAAGAGAAGGCTAAAAAAATAATTTAATGTTATACATTCAAAGCGTCTACACACGTGACAAATAGCAGAGGAAGACATGACACGGAAAGAGAGAGGAGAGACAGAGAGATGAGAAGGAAAGAGAAAGACAATGCCGTGATCTGACAAGGCCCTGGATACCGGGACTGAACAAAGCGAGAACAAGCATCTTCCCAGTTCATGACCATGTACGCGAATAAGCGATGTAGTTGTATATGATGCAAGACTCTAGAAAGTATGTGGTTGGTGATTTGATTGATTGATTGATTGATTCATCGCGGGTTGTGCACGTCAGATAGAGCGCATACTCAGCATTGACCATCCTGTTTCTGTAATTATAATTTTTTTTAAACAAATTAGGCAACTTGCCTCACACAGCACGTTGGTCAATCGTGCTGGGACACCAGCCGTATTACGTAGAGCCAGGGTGGGGAACTGTATGTGAGACCTCGTCATATCCAAACTCAATAACCGATGTTGGTATTTGATTTAAAAAAAAACTCGTTTCTGGGACCGCACTCTTGGTTGTTGTTGTTGTTGTCGTGGGGGAGGTTGATGCACCACCCCCTTCAAAGTGACAAGTACAGCGAGTGGCGGCTCTCACGGACGAAAAGGTGTTGCTTGGCAACGACCTTTGTACCCTGCTTCATTCGTCGAGCGGGTGGATCCCTTGATTAGCCACTCTTTTTGCTTTTTCTTCTTGACAACGTTGCTTTACTTGGTGGGCGTCGTATCTTTGGTTGTGGGCGTCGGGCGGATCCGAGCTAAAGTGTCAGATGTACAGTAGGCACGTTATATGGAGCTTGTGTGCGCGATGCCTTCTTCCCCGTCGACTACTCCCCCAAGTAGCGGCACTTTGGGAGATCTGCAATGGAGTGGTGTGCTCGTTAATGCCAAAGCCAACGACCTCTTCACTTCAAACAAAGGCCACCCCATCATCCCCCCTGTTTTGTTTTTCCCACAAGCTGGACTATTCTTGTAACACAACCGAGAAGATCAGCAGCAAGGTGTTATGGTTGTGGAAAGG
>Ga0265797_10002676_pt1 | contig 29630 bp, 27 predicted proteins | sample P2T30metagenome_FD_192433 | JGI IMG/M metagenome (GOLD analysis project Ga0265797, IMG submission 192433) | Plant litter microbial communities from East Loma Ridge, Irvine, California - P2 T30 | ecosystem: Environmental > Terrestrial > Plant litter > Unclassified | place: USA: California...
CAAGCTAAGGCGACAACTGGCTGATTTGAAAAATCAAGCCGATTTGTGAAATGGCTTCCAGTGTCAGCCGTATCTAGATGAAACCAAGCGAAAAGCTCGCCGAAGCGAGCCCTCTCACGACACATAATAAAGTTTCCTAAGTGAAACTCACTCCCACTCAATCGTCGCTGGCGGCTTCCCCGAAATATCATAAACCACGCGATTGATCCCGCGCACTTCATTGATAATCCGGTTCGACACCTTGCCCAGCAGCGAATGCGGCAAGTGCGCCCATTGCGCCGTCATGAAGTCGAGCGTCTGCACCGCGCGCAGCGCCACCACGTATTCATACGTGCGGCCATCGCCCATCACCCCCACCGACTTCACCGGCAGGAACACGGCGAACGCCTGGCTGGTCGCCTCGTACCAGTTGATCGGCGCCTTGCCGGCATCGATGCCCGGCACGTGCGGCACCTCGAACGGGGTATTGCGCAGTTCTTCGATAAAGATCGCATCGGCTTCGCGCAGCAGATCGGCGAACTCTTTCTTGACTTCGCCCAGGATACGCACGCCCAGGCCCGGCCCCGGGAACGGATGACGGTAGACCATGTCATGCGGCAGGCCCAGCGCCACGCCCAGTTTGCGCACTTCATCCTTGAACAGTTCGCGCAGCGGCTCGAGCAGTTTCAGGTTGAGCGTCTCTGGCAGGCCGCCCACGTTGTGGTGGCTCTTGATGGTCTGGCCCTTTTTACCTTTGCCGGCCGACTCGATCACGTCCGGATAGATGGTGCCCTGCGCCAGCCACTTTGCGTTGCTCAGCTTGCCTGCTTCGACCTGGAACACTTCGACGAATTCGCGGCCGATGATCTTGCGCTTCTGCTCAGGATCATTCACGCCGGCCAGGTGCCCCATGAACTGGTCCTCGGCATCGATGCGCAGGACCTTGACGCCCAGGTTCTTCGAGAACATGTCCATCACCATCTTGCCCTCGTCTTTGCGCAGCAGGCCGTGGTCGACGAACACGCAGGTCAGCTGGTCGCCGATGGCGCGGTGGATCAGCGCGGCAGCCACGCTCGAATCGACGCCGCCCGACAGGCCCAGGATCACGTCATCGGTGCCGACCTGTTCGCGGATCTTGGCCACGGCTTCGCCGATGTAGTCGGGCATGTTCCAGTCCGACTTGCAGCCGCAGATGTCGTGCACGAAGCGGCCGATGATGGCTTCGCCTTGCGAGGTGTGGGTGACTTCAGGGTGGAACTGCAGCGCATAGAAGCGGCGCTCTTCGTCGGCCATGGCGGCGATCGGGCAGCTGTCGGTCGAACCCATCAGCTTGAAGCCGGCCGGCATGTCGAGCACCTTGTCGCCGTGGCTCATCCAGACCTTGAGCATGCCGTGGCCTTCGTCGGTGACGAAGTCATTGATGCCGTTCAGCAGCGCCGTATGGCCGCGGGCGCGCACTTCGGCGTAACCGAATTCGCGCTTGAGGCCGTTCTCGACCTTGCCGCCCAGCTGAGCCGCCATGGTCTGCATGCCGTAGCAGATGCCGAGCACCGGCACGCCGACTTCGAAGGCGGCCTGCGGTGCGCGCGGCGAATCGCCTTCGAGCGTCGAATTGTGGCTGCCCGAGAGGATGATGCCGGAGGCGCCGTAGTTGCGGACGAACTCGTCGCTGACGTCGTAGGGGAAGACTTCCGAGAACACGCCGGCGTCGCGCACACGGCGCGCGATCAGCTGGGTAACCTGGGAGCCGAAATCGAGAATGAGGATTTTCGAATGCATATGAGGACAGTAGATGGTGAGCTGCATGCCCGACGGGGAACCGCCCGGCATGCAAAAACGCGGCCACCGGTGGGCCGCGTCGAATCGTGCTTACTCCGAACGGTAGTTCGGCGCTTCCTTGGTGATCTGCACATCGTGCACGTGCGATTCGCGCATGCCGGCCGAGGTGATTTCGACGAACTCGGCTTTTTCGCGCAGTTCCTCGATGGTGGAGCAGCCGCAGTAACCCATCGACTGGCGCACGCCGCCGATCAGCTGGAAGATGATCGCCAGCACGCTGCCTTTGTAGGCGACGCGGCCTTCGATACCTTCAGGCACGAACTTGTCGGCCTTGCTCGACGCTTCCTGGAAGTAGCGGTCGGCCGAACCGTCGGCCATCGCGCCCAGGCTGCCCATGCCGCGGTACGACTTGTAGCTGCGGCCCTGGTACAGGATCACTTCGCCCGGCGCTTCTTCGGTGCCGGCAAACATGCTGCCCATCATGACGGTGTGCGCGCCGGCCGCCAGTGCCTTCGAGATGTCGCCCGAGAAGCGGATGCCGCCATCGGCGATACACGGCACGCCGGTGCCTTCGAGTGCTTGCGCCACGTTCGAGATCGCGGTGATCTGCGGCACGCCGACGCCGGCGACGATGCGGGTGGTGCAGATCGAGCCAGGGCCGATGCCGACCTTGACGGCGTCGGCGCCAGCTTCGACCAGCGCGCGCGCCGCCGAGGCGGTGGCGATGTTGCCGGCGATGACGTCGACGTGCGGGAAGCGTTCCTTGATCCATTTCACGCGGTCGAGGATGCCCTGCGAATGGCCGTGGGCGGTATCGACCACCAGCACGTCCACGCCGGCCGCGACCAGCAGTTCGATGCGCTCTTCGTCGCGCGGACCGACGCCGGTGGCGGCGCCGACCAGCAGCTTGCCCTGCGAATCTTTTGACGCCAGCGGGTGCTCATGCGACTTCTGGATATCTTTGACAGTGATCAGGCCGCGCAGTTCGAAATCGTCGCCGATCACCAGCACGCGCTCGAGGCGGTGCTTGTTCATCAGGCGTTTTGCTTCGGCGGTGTCGGCGTCGTCCTTGACGTACACCAGTTTCTCGCGCGGCGTCATCTTGGCGCTGGCTTCGGCGTCCAGGTCTTCCTCGAAACGCAGGTCACGGTTGGTGATGATGCCCACCACCTTGTTGCCCTCGACCACCGGGAAGCCGCTGATGCCATGGTGCTCGGACATGGCCAGCACTTCGCGGATCTTCATGGTCGGCGGGATCGTGATCGGATCGCGCAGCACGCCTGCCTCGAAACGCTTGACGCGCGCAACTTCGCGCGCCTGGTCGCTCGGCCGCAGGTTCTTGTGGATGATGCCGATGCCGCCTTCCTGCGCCATTGCGATCGCCAGACGCGATTCGGTCACGGTGTCCATTGCCGCCGACAGCAGCGGAATGTTGAGCGTGATGTTGCGGGTCAGCTTGGTGCGCAGGGAGGTTTGGGCCGGAAGAACGTTGGAGTAGGCCGGGACGAGCAGCACGTCATCGAAGGTGAGTGCTTTTTGGAGGAGACGCATAGTATTTCCTATAGGCGCAAAAGCGAATTATACAGAAAGCCGCGTTTTCCGTCGCCAGCTTGACCAAAATATGTTTGGTCCATTGCGCTTTATGGTTGACTTCGTATCGCACCCATGGCGCAATCAGGCGCTTCGAGCGATACTCACCGCATGACCATGCACCCGCTTCGCCTTGCCGCCACCGCCCTGCTGCTATTCGCAGCCACCTGCGCGCACGCCCAGTACGTCTGGATCGAACCGAACGGCACGCGCCAGTATTCGGACCGGCCGCCGCCGCCGGGCACGCCCGCCAGCCGCATCCTCAAGTCGCCCGGCCGCGCAGCACTTGCGCCTGCATCCAGAGCGCAGCTTGCACCCGAGGCCACGCCGGCCAAAGCGCCGCCCACGCTGGCCGAACGCGACGCCGCCTACCGCGAGCGCGTCAAGGCGCGCACCGAACAGGCGCAAAAGGCAGACCAGCAGACGCAGCTTGAGCGCGCCAGCGCCGAGCGATGCGCATTGGCGCGCGAGCAGCAAGCCCAACTGGCGTCGGGGACGCGCATCGCGCTGTATGACAAAAACGGCGAACGCAGCTATTTGTCCGACGCGGAACGGGCCGAACGCTCGGCCCGCGCCGGACGCGCGCTACAAGACTGCCGCTGACGGCGGCGCCGCTTCTTTCTTGGCGGCGCGCTTGCGGCGCGACTCCTTCGGATCGGCCACCAGCGGACGGTAGATCTCGATGCGGTCGCGCGCGCGCAGCACGGTATCGAGCGTCTTCTTCTTGGCGAAGATGCCGACCGGCTGGGTGGTCAGGTTGATGTCGGGGAAGGCTTCGAGCACCCCGCTCTTTTCGATTGCTTCGCCAATGGTGGCGCCAGGATCGACCTCGAGCTCGCGCAGCCACTCGTCACGCGCGGTGGCGTAGCACACCAGCACGCGCAGGCGTTCAGCCATACACGACCTCGGCCCGCTTGCAGAACGAGTCGACCATGCTGTTGGCGATCATGCCGAACACCGGCCCGACGATCTGCTCGAGGATGATGCTGGAAAATTCGTACTGCATGTCGAAATCGATCTTGCAGGCGTCTTCGCGCAGGGCCTTGAAGGTCCAGACCCCTTCCATCATCTTGAACGGACCATCGACCAGATGCATCTTCATCTGGGTTGGACGCTGGTTGTGGTTCGACGTGGTGAAGCTCTGCTTCACGCCATGGAAATTGATTTGCAAAGCCGCGACCAGCTTGTCATCGGTGCGTTCGATGAGTTTCACGCCGCTGCACCAGGGAAGGAACTTTGGATAATCCTCGACCTTCGCCACCAGATCAAACATCTGCTCTGCGCTATAGCCAAGAAAAACTGATTTGTGCACTACTGCCATTGTTCAACCGTTTGTTATGATGTTGGTCAAGTTGCATGTCGCGCCACCCTGGTGCGACAGCCGTAGTTTAACCGACACACGAATTTTCGCCTTTTCATGAGCATCGCTGACAATAAAAAAGCATTTTTCGACTACTTCATCGAGGACCGTTACGAAGCCGGCCTGGTACTGGAGGGTTGGGAAGTGAAAGCCATCCGCGAAAGCCGGGTGCAGATCAAGGAAGCGTACGTGCTCGTCCGTAATAACGAGCTGTACCTATTCGGCGCGCACGTCAGTGCGCTCACCACCACCTCCACCTTCAGCCATCCGGAAGCGCTGCGTTCGCGCAAGTTGCTGTTGCATCGCGCCGAGATCGACAAGCTGATCGGCAAGGTCGAGCGTTCCGGCTACACGCTGGTGCCGCTCAACCTGCACATGAAGAAGGGCCGCGTGAAATGCGAGATCGGCCTTGCCAAGGGCAAGAAGCAGCACGACAAGCGCTCGACCGAGAAAGACCGCGACGCCAAACGCGAAGTCGAATCGGCAATGAAGACCAATCGCCGTTGATTCGGCGCGAGCCTGCTCACCGGCAGCCTCAGCACCAGCCTTGACGGCGGCGCCCGCCAGCGCCGCCGTTGACGTTTACGATGCCACTTCTGCCTTGACGAGCGGCTTGACCGCGCTGAATACGCTCAGGCGCCAGGCAATGAAGCTCAGCGTCAACCCGGCCGCGACACCCAGCGCCAGTTTGAGCGCGCTACCGAACAGCAGCGGCGCCACCAGTCCCGACACCAGCGCGAACGACATCATCTGGATGAAGCCGACCATCGACGAGGCCACGCTGCGGTTGTTCGGGAACAGGCCCATCGCGGTCAGCTGGATTGCCGGCATCGCCACCGCCAGGCCGAAGGTATAGACAAACAGCGGCAGCGTGGCCCATGGCACCTCGGCCTTGAACAAGGTGTTGTAGCCGACATTGATGATGGCTGCCAGCGCCATCACGGCAAAGCCGGTCTTCATCATGCGCGGCGGCGTGCTTTTATGGGCGCGCTTGCCGCCCCAGGCCGAGCCGACCACCATGCCGCCGATCAGCGGAATGAACATCCAGGCGAACGCCGTCTCGGGCAGGCCGAGGATTTCCATCACGAAGTTCGATGCCGAGCCGATGTACAGCGACAGGCCGCTGAAGGCCAGGCCCACGCTCAGCGACAGCAACACGAACTGCGGGTTGCGCAGCACCAGCAGGTAGTTGCGGCCGATCGTGCCCGGATGAAAGGCCTGGCGCTTCTCGGGCGGCAGGCTCTCGGCCAGCATCCTGAAACACACTAGGATCATGGTGGCGCCAAAGATGGCCAGAAACATGAAGGTCGAGCGCCAGCCGAAACTGACGTGCAGCCAGCCGCCCAGGATCGGCGCGATTGCCGGCGCCAGCCCGAACACCATCATGATGTGCGACATCATGCGCTGCGCCTGGGCGCCCGCATAACGGTCCTGCACGATGGCCTGGCCGATCACCGAACCGGCGCCAGCCGACAGGCCCTGCAGCGCGCGGAACACCAGCAGCCAGCCGAAGCTCGGGGCCCAGGCCGCGCCGACCGAGGCCAGCGTGTACACCGTAAGCGCCACCAGGATCACCGGACGGCGCCCGAAGGTATCGGACAAGGTGCCATAGAACAGCATCATGAAGGCAAAGCAGAACAGGAACACGCTCAGCGTCTGCTGTACCGCCACCGGGCCGACCCCGTATTCTGCGCCAATGGCCGGCATCGACGGCAGATAGGTATCGATCGCCAGGGCGCCGATCATGCTCAGGCAGGCGAGGATGACAGTAAGGATTCTTTGCATGGAACAGCGCTTTCGAGGTCAGCCGGGGCCGCACGATGCGCGCCGGGGGGACGGATTTTACGCCATTCCAGAATTAGTTTCTTAGCCGCCTACTTTTTCCTTGGCGGGCCCATTTTTACGCAGCGACATGCCGAAGCGCTCCAGGCGCGGCAGCCAGTTGCCGAGGTAGTCGGCCGAGACCAGCACCCGCACCGCGCGCCCGATCAGTTTTTCGCGCGGCACCAGGCCGATGTAGCGCGAATCGCGGCTGTCGTCGCGGTTGTCGCCCAGCATCAGGTAGCGGTCGGCCGGGATGTGCAGCGGCCCGAAGTCGCGCAGCGCCGGCGCGCCCGGCATCACCTGCACCCGCTGCTCGCTGCCGGCGATGTGCTCGCTCAGGCGCAGCGCCCCAACTTCCTGGCCACCGGCGCGCTCGCGCACCGTCTCGATGTCGGTATAGGTCGCCTCGACGCCGTTGATGCTCAAGCGGTCGCCATGCATTTCGACGACGTCGCCCGGCACCGCCAGCACCCGCTTGATCAGGCGCGTGCCATCCAGCGGCGAGACAAAGGTGACCACGTCGCCGCGCTCGGGTTCGCCAAGCCGCGCCACGCTCAGTTCGGTCAATGGTATCTTCAGGTCGTAGGCCATGCGGTTGACGAAGACCACGTCGCCCTCGAGCAGGTTCGGCCGCATCGAGCCGCTCGGGATCGGATTCCAGTCCGCCACGGCGGTGCGAAAAACGCCGAACAGCAGCAGGAAGGCCAGGAAGCCTTTATTGGCGCGCAAGAAATTTTTCACGGAGGGCCCTTGGTGGAATGGATGAGTGATGCGAGCAATGGGAGTTATACCCGCGCGCGATCGAAGCATGCTTAAAACGCCATTAGGAGACCCTGCGCACGCAGCATGTCACTGTAACCACGCTGTCACATTCGCCAACTACACTTTCTGCGCACAGACTACGACGCAGACCCAATGGACATGAAAATCAAGGCCACCGAGGCTGACCCCAAGCTGCTCGCCGATGGCGGCGCTTACCTGAACCGCGAACTGTCGCTGCTGGAATTCAACCGCCGCGTACTGGCGCAGGCCGAAGACACCGCCATTCCCCTGCTCGAACGCCTGCGCTTCCTGTGCATCGTGGCCAGCAACCTCGATGAATTCTTCGAAGTGCGGGTCGCCAGCCTGCTGGCCCAGTACAAGATCGACCGCGTCAACGGCGTGCCCGATAGCCTCACCGCCGACCTCGAACGGGCCAGCGCCGAATGCCGCCACCTGATCGCGCGCCAGTACGGCCTGTACAACAACGAGATCATCCCGAGCCTGTCCGAACACGGCATCCACCTGCTGCACCGCAGCGAGCGCAACGCCGCCCAGCGCGCCTGGGTCAAGCAGTATTTCGACAATGAAGTGCGCCCGCTGCTCACCCCGATCGGGCTCGACCCGGCGCACCCGTTCCCGCGCGTGATCAACAAGAGCCTGAACTTCATTGTCGAGCTGAGCGGCAAGGACGCCTTCGGCCGCGGCTCGGGCATCGCCATCATGAAGGCGCCGCGCGTGCTGCCGCGCGTGATCCGCCTGCCGGACGAACTGTCGGATAAAAAAGGCGCCTCGTACTGCCTGCTGTCGTCGGTGATCCAGGCCCATATGTCCGACCTGTTCACGGGACGCGAAGTGGTGTCGTACTCGCAGTTCCGGGTTACCCGCAACAGCGACCTGTGGGTGGACGAAGAAGAAGTCAAGAACCTGCGCCAGGCGCTGCAAAGCGAATTGCACAGCCGCCAGTACGGCTTCGCGGTGCGCCTCGAGGTGGGCCGCGCCTGCGCGCCGCATCTGTCCGATTTTCTGCTGAACCAGTTTGATATCGACCGCAGCCGCCTGTTCACGGTCGACGGGCCGGTCAACCTGGGGCGCCTGCTTGAAATCGCCAACATCCACGATGGGGCCGAGCTCAAGTTCCCGCCCTACGTCGCCAATTACCAGGGCAAATTGTCGGGCCCCGACCTGTTCGCGGCGCTGCGCAAGAGCGACGCCCTGCTGCACCACCCGTTCGAATCGTTCCAGCCGGTGCTCAATTTCATCCAGTGCGCCGCGGCCGACCCGAACGTGGTGGCGATCAAGCAGACCATCTATCGCGCCGGCAGCAATTCGGAGCTGGTCGACGCCCTGATCGCGGCGGCGCGGCGCGGCAAGGAAGTGACCGTGATCGTCGAACTGATGGCGCGCTTCGACGAAGAAGCCAACATCAACTGGGCCGAAAAGCTCGAGCAGGCCGGGGCCCAGGTGGTGTATGGCGTGGTCGGCCTGAAGACCCACGCCAAGATGGCGCTGGTGCTGCGCCGCGAGCCGGCCGGCTTGCGCCGCTACGCCCACCTCGGCACCGGCAACTACAACCCGACCACGGCCAAGTTCTATACCGACTTTGGCCTGCTCACCGCCGACGCCGACCTGACCGCCGATGTGAACGAGGTGTTCATCCACCTCACCAGCATGACCCGGCCCAAGCAGTTGTCCAGCATCTGGCTGGCGCCGTTCTCGCTGCATAAGGAAATCGTGCGCGCCATCCGCAACGAAGCCGACCTGGCGCGCGCCGGCAAACCGGGACGCATCATCGCCAAGATGAATTCGCTCACCGACGAATCGGTGATCAAGGCGCTGTACGACGCCTCCAACGCGGGCGTCAAGATCGACCTGATCATCCGCGGCGCCTGTTCGCTGCGCCCCGGCGTGGACGGCATGTCGGACAACATCAAGGTGCGCTCGATCGTCGGGCGCTTTCTCGAGCACACCCGCATCTACTACTTCCGCAACGACCTGCAACACGACGTGATGCTCAGTAGCGCCGACTGGATGAACCGCAACCTGTTCCGCCGGGTCGAAGTGGCGTTCCCGGTGCGCGCGCCGGCGCTCAAGCGGCGCGTGATGCGCGAAGGCCTGCACCCCTACCTGAAGGACAACGTCAACGCCTGGGAGCTGGGCAGCGACGGCCGCTACCGCCGCCGCAAGGCGCGCGGCAAGGGCGCCGACTACAGCGCCCAGGGGGCATTGATGGACATGCTGGGAAGCGCCGCCACGGCCAATCTCACCAACCAGGAGGACGAACATGGAACTGATCCTGTGGCGCCACGCTGAAGCCGAGCCGCACGACCCGGAGCGCGATCTCGAGCGCGCCCTGACCCCGAAAGGCCTGCGCCACGCGGCGCGCATGGGCGCCTGGCTCGATCGCAAACTGGCGCCGGATTGTCGGGTGCTGGTCAGTCCCGCGGTGCGCTGCGTGCAGACGGTCGAGGCGCTGGGGCGGCGCTACAAGGTGCTCGACGCGCTGCGCCCCGATTCGAGCGCGGAGGCGATCATCGAGGCGGCCGGCTGGCCGAATCACCGCCAGCCCACCATGATCGTGGGTCACCAGCCCTTGCTGGGCCAGGTGGCGTCGCTGCTGATCTGCGGCGCGAAACAGGATTGGCGCATCCGCAAGGCCGGCGTGTTCTGGATCGAGCACAAGGAGAGCGACGGCCTGCCGTATATCCGCCTGGTGGCCGGGCCCGACGTGATCGGCAAGCTGCGCTGACCGGCCATCGGGTTCGACGCCGCCCTAGCGCGCCTGGAACCCGATCCCGACCTCGCCCCAGAAACCCTCTTCTTTTTCAAACCACGGCGCCAGCGTCGGGTGCCTGGCCAGAAGCTCCTGCGGCAGGTCGATCTCGATCCGCCCTTTCATGCGCAGCCGCAGTCCGCCCAGGTCGTTGTCGGCGCGCGCGTGCATCAACACCACCGCCAGGCGCAGCGCCAGCACGGCGCGCGCCAGGTCCGGCTCGGCCAGGGCTTCGCGGATCTTGCGCAGATTGCCCTTCTGGCCCAGTACGAAGGTCGCCATCACGCTCTGCTCGCGGGTGGTAAAACCGGCCAGGTCGGCATGCTCGACGATGTAGGCGCCGTGCTTGTGGGCGCCGCTCATCGAGATCGCCAGGCCGATCTCGTGCAGCATCGCGCTCCATGCCAGGTAGTGGTGGTGGTTGTCGGCCTGCGGCTGCAGGCGTTCGTAGATCAGGCTGGCGATGCCGGCGGTGCGCAGCGCGCGCTGGGTGTCGACCCGGAACCGGCCCATGCAGGCGCGGATCGCGGCGTCGCGGCGGTCGCGCCGGTTGGCGCGCAGCTCGAGGTCAGACAGCACGCCCAGGCGCAGGCCGGCGTTGATCGCGCCCAGGCGCTCGACCTTGAGTTCCTGCATCGCGCCGATCAGGACGGTGAGCCCGCCCACCATCACCGGCACCCGCTCGCGCTTGACGCCCGGCAGATTGAAGGCCTCGACATGCCCCAGTTCGAGCAGGATGTCGCGCAGCCCGTGCAGGCTGGCCTGCGACACCGTGCCGTCGCCGACCGCGTTGCGCGCGATGACTTCGGAGATCGCGCGCATCGTGCCCGACGACCCATACACCGCGTCCCAGCCCTTGGCCTGGTACAGCGCGGCGGCGTCCTCGAAACGGGCGCGCGCGGCGGTGACGGCGGCGTCGAAGTTGTGCCGGTCGATGCGGCCATCGGCGAAGTAGGCGCGCGTCTGTGGCTGGGTGCCGATGCCGAACGACTCGACCAACCCGATATCCGCGCCGGTGCCGGCGATGACTTCGGTCGAGCCGCCGCCGATATCGATCACCAGGCGCCGCTCGTCGGGGCGGTCGATGGCGCGCGCCACGCCCATGTAGATCAGGCGCCCTTCTTCTTCGCCCGAGATGATTTCGATCGGGTAGCCGATGGCCTGCTCGGCCAGTGGCAATAGCAGGTGGGCGTTTTGGGCCACGCGCATGGTGTTGGTGGCCACCACGCGCACGGCGTCGAGCTCGTATTCATCGAGGATGCGGCGGAACGTCTCGAGGCAGCGCAGCGCCGTGCGCATCGCCGCGTCGCTGAGCATATTGTCGCCGTCGAGTCCCGCCGCCAGGCGGATCGGGTCGCGCGCGGTGCGCACGATGTGCATGCGCCCGCCCGCGGGTTCGCCGATGTGCAGGCGGAAGCTGTTGGACCCGAGGTCGACTGCTGCAAACATGTGGCCCTTTCGATGATGGTCAAGCGGGCCTGATGCAGCGCGCCGCGGCGCCAAGTATACAGCCTGGGGCGACGGGGGGCCAACTGCGCTGTGCGCAGCGCGGCTTGCTCAGGGTTGACGGCGGCGCAGCCCGTACCAGAGGCAGGCCAGCACCGGGACGCCGAGCGCCAGCGCCGATACCGCATCCCAGACGCCGTCGCCCAGCAGTGCCGAGATCAGGCCGATCAGGGTGAGCACGGCCAGCGCGATCGGCGCGCCCCAGATTTGCAGTGGCGTACGGCTCATGAGGCTTCCCGCTCGCGCGCCATTGCCGGCACCGGCGGCGCAGATGCTGGCGCGATCTTGGCGGCCACCCTGGCGCTCTTGCCGCGCTTGACCCACAGGTACAGGCCCGTGATCAGGATCACGATGGTCGCGATGTCGAGCAAGGCCCAGAGCAGCTTCAACGGCTGCCCACCGTAGTCGCCGAAGTGCAGCGGCTGCGACACCAGCAGCGCGGTCAGGTACCAGGGCAGCTGCGGCGCGTCGGTCAGCGCGCCGCTGTTGGCGTCGATCAGCACCGGCCGGTACAGGCGGGAACTGAATGGCTCGTTGCCGTTCATGTAAATGCCGTAATGGTGGGCGCTGCTGAAGTCGGTGCCGGGGAAGGCGACGAACGCGACGCGCATGCCCGGCAGCGCGGCTTCGGCCTTCCTGATCGCGGCGTCGACCGACGCCGTATGCGGCAAAGGCTGCTTGCCTTCGTACTGCGTCAGGATCTGGGCCAGTTCATTCTGCTGGTAATACTTGAGCAGCACGTCGGCCCAGGTATTGATCATGCCGGTGGCGCCGACCACGAACAGCCAGACCAGGGTCACGATGCCGAGCATATTGTGCATGTCGAGCCACTTGACGCGCGCCGAGCGCTCGCGCCGCACGGCGCCGAATTCGAGCTTGCGCATGAATGGCGCATACAGCACCGCGCCGCTGACGATGGCCACCAGCAGGAGCAAACCCATCAAGCCAAGGAACAGCATGCCGGGCAGGCCCATGAACAGGTCGACGTGCAGCGCCAGCATCGTCGACATGAAGACGCCGCCCTCGAACGCCGGCTCGGCGATCACCTTCGTGGTGCGGGCGTCGACCGCGATCGGCTTGTAGTTGGGGTCGTGCATATGGTCGGCCAGCGTCACGTTCCAGATCTCGGGCACGTCGGCCTCTTGCGAGATGAACATCGGCTTCTTGGTCGGATACAGCTCGGTGGCCGAGGCGATCACGGCGTCGACGTTGCCCTGCGGCATGGGCGTTGCCAGCACCGGCGGCTCGACTTCATTGCCGAGCAGGTGGGCGATCTCGTGGCTGTAGATCAGCGGCAGACCGGTCAGGCACAGCAGCAGCATGAAGACGGTGCACACCAGGCTGCTCCACTTGTGGATCCAGCTCCAGCGGCGCAGGGAAACAGGGGACATGAAATTAATGTAAGAAGGTGGTGTCAAACGCGAACCACGAATAATAATCGTTCTCATTTACATAATCAAGCGTCAGGTCTAGAATGCGCGCTTACGTCTGTTCATCCATATTGCATAACATCAAGATGAATTCTCATTACTTTGCCTGCACTCCCCTCGCCCTGGCCGCCGCCCTGCTCGCCGCCAGCACCGCCTTCGCCCAGGACGGCGCGTCCGGGGTGCCAACCGTCGTCGTCAGCGCCTCGGCCGACGCCTCGGCAGCGGGTCTGCCAGCCGTGTATGCCGGCGGCCAGGTGGCGCGCGGCGGCCGTGCCGGTTTGCTGGGCAATGTCGACATCATGGACAGCCCGTTCAACAGCACCAATTACACCGGCGCCCTGATCCAGGACCAGCAGGCGCGTGGCGTGGCCGACGTACTGCAGAACGATCCGTCGGTGCGAGTGGCGCGTGGCTTCGGCAACTACCAGGAGCTGTACGTGATCCGCGGCTTCCCGGTCAATTCCGACGACCTGGCCTATAACGGTTTATACGGTTTGCTGCCGCGCCAGTTCGTGGCCACCGAACTGCTCGAGCGTGTCGAAGTGCTGCGCGGCGCGCACAGCTTCATCAACGGCGCCGCGCCCGGCGGCAGCAGTGTCGGCGGCTCGATCAACCTGCTGCCCAAGCGCGCGCCGAACGCGCCGGTCAACGACGTCACGCTCGGCATCGAGACCGGCGGCCAGCAATATACCGCGCTCGACCTGGCGCGGCGCCTGGGCCAAGAAGGCCGCACCGGCGTGCGCGTCAATATCGCGCACCGCGATGGCCATACCGCGGTCGATCGCGAAGGGCGTGAGCTGAGCGTGTATTCGCTCGGGGTCGACCATCGCGGCCGCGGCTGGCGCCTGTCGGCCGACATCGGTCACCAGGACCATGAATTGACCAATCCGCGTCCGAGCGTGACGCTGGCAGCGGGCGCGCCGATGATCGCGGCGCCCAAAGCCGACCGCAACTTCGCCCAGCCGTGGACAGTGTCGGAAGAACGCCATACCTTCGGCACCGTGCGCGCCGAATTCGACCTGGGCGCGAATGCCGTGGCCTGGGCCGCAGCGGGCCTGCGCAATGGCGAAGAGTTCAACATCATCTCGTCGACCACGGTCAACGATGGCGCCGGCAACGGCACCATGAGCCGCTTCGACAACCGCCGCATCGACAAGGTGCGCACCGGCGAAGTCGGGGTGCGCGGCGCGCTGGCAACCGGCGCCATCAAGCACACACTCAGCGCCACCGCCTCGGGCTTCGACAACGAATCGCGCAACGCCTACGGCATGAGCGACTTCGCCGGCTTTGCCTCGAATGTGTACCGCCCATTCGATGTGGCGCCGCCAGCGGCCGACTTCTTCACCGGCGGCGATTTGCAGGATCCGCCGCTGACCATCAAGGCCATCTTGTCGAGCTATGCGCTGGCCGATTCGATGTCGCTGCTGGACGGACGCCTGATCGCCACGCTCGGCCTGCGGCACCAGCGTATCAAGGACACCGGCTACGAGGAAAGCGCCAACACCCCGTTCGCGGCCGTGGTCTACAAGCTGCGCACCGATTTGTCGGTGTATGCCAACTACAGCGAAGGCCTGCAACGCGGCGAGGTGGCGTCCGGCACCAACATCGTCAACAACGGCGAAGTGTTCGCGCCGTACGTCGCGCGCCAGCGTGAAATCGGCATCAAGTACGACGGCGGCAGGCTTGGCATGACGGCAGCGCTGTTCTCGACCGGCCAGCCCAGCGCCTACGTCGAGAACCGCCGCTTCGGCATCTTCGGCGAGCAGCGCAACCGCGGCCTCGAACTGTCGGTGTTCGGCACCCCCACGCGCGGATTGCGCCTGCTCGGTGGCCTGAGCCTGCTCGACGCCGAGCAGCGCCGCACCGCCGGCGCCATCAACCAGGGCAACGACGCCATCGGCGTGCCGCACACGCAGCTCAACTTCGGCGCCGAATGGGATGTGCCGAACGTCGACGGCCTGTCGCTCAACGCGCGCACCGTCTACACGTCGAAGCAATACGCCGACGGCGCCAACACCCAGCAGCTGCCGTCCTGGACCCGGCTCGACCTGGGCGCCAGCTACCGCACCCGCTTCATGGAGCGCGACCTGACCCTGCGCGCGCGCGTCGACAATGTCACCGACCGCGATTACTGGGCCTCGGCCGGCGGCTATCCGGGCTTTGGCTACCTGGTGCTGGGCGCGCCGCGCAGCATTACCTTCAGCGGCACGATCGGTTTCTAAGCCGAGCCATCGCGCGCGGCGCTGATGGGCACAACCCTGTCAGCGCTGCGCTTTCACGATCTGCAGGGCGCTGGCGATGACGGTGCTCATGTCGCCCAGATTGGCCGGCACGATCAGGGTGTTGTTGGTCTTGGCAAGGTTGGCGAAGGCGTCGACGTAGTGCTCGGCCACGCGCAGGCTGACCGCATCCATGCCGCCCGGCGCATTGATCGCCGCGCCCACCTGGCGCAGCGCCGCCGCGCTGGCTTCGGCCAGCGCCACGATCGCGGTCGCCTCGCCATGCGCGCGATTGACCGCCGCCTGCTGATCGCCTTCCGAGCGCGCGATCTTTGCTTCGCGCTCGCCGCTGGCGATATTGATCTGCTCCTGGCGCCGCCCTTCCGAGGCCGCGATCAGCGCCCGCTTGCCGCGTTCGGCCGTGATCTGCGCCTGCATCGCCTGCAGGATTTCGGCCGGCGGGGTCAGGTCCTTGATCTCGTAGCGCAGCACCTTGACGCCCCAGTTGGCGGCCGACTCGTCGATCGCGTTGACGATGGTGGTGTTGATGTGATCGCGTTCTTCGAACGTCTTGTCGAGCTCCATGCGCCCGATCACCGAGCGCAGCGTGGTCTGCGCCAGCTGGGTGATGGCCTGGATGAAGTTCGACGAACCGTACGAGGCGCGCATCGCGTCGGTAACCTGGAAGTACAGGATGCCGTCGACCTGCAGCTGGGTGTTGTCCTTGGTGATGCAGACCTGTGGCGGCACGTCGAGCGGGATCTCCTTGAGGCTGTGCTTGTAGGCGATGCGGTCGATGAAGGGCACCACGATGTTCAGGCCCGGCGCCAGCGTGGCGTGGTATTTGCCGAGCCGCTCGACTACCCAGGCGTTCTGCTGCGGCACCACGTTGATGGTCTTGAAGACGAACACCAGCGCGATGACGAAGATGACGATGGCGAAGATGCTGGAGGAGTTTTCCATGAGTGTTCCTTGCTTGTTATGGATTTTTTGGTGGTGATTCAGGCGCGCGCCACGATCAGGCGGTTGCCGTCGACTTCGACGATGCGGTAGTCACCCGCTTCCGGCTCGCTGCCGGCGCGCAGCTCGACATCCCACAACGCGCCGCGGTACATCACGCGGGCGCGCCGCTCGTGCCATTGCGTTACCGTGACGCGGCCGCCGATATCGAGGTTGACGCTGGGGTCATTCGCGGCCTTGCCGCGCCCCGGGCGCGCGTAGCGGCTGCGGCGCAGCAGCACGGTGGCGCCAATGCCCACCAGCGCCGCAGTCAGGGTTTGCAGCGCGCCGTCGGCGCCAAGCCATGCAGCAAGCGCCCCGGCCAGCAGGCCCAGTGCGATCATCAACAGGTAGAAGGTGCCGATGAACAGCTCGGCCACCACCAGGATGCCGGCGCCAATCAGCCAGTAACTCCAGTCGGACATGCGTTGTATCTCCTTGATTGTCACGGTCATGAAATGAAAAAACCCCCGTTACCCGGAGTGGGTAGCGAGGGCTTGGCGCCACCGACACGGTCGGTTGAAATCGGGTTTGTCCGGGGTGCGCATCATTGGCGCAGTGTAGCACCGACAGCACTCGCCCGGGGCAGCGATGGACGCGGCGGCGCAGGTTCCATCATCGTGTTTGCAGGCATAAAAAAACCTCCATGCGAGCGCGTGGCCGCATGGAGGTTCTTGTCAAAGGCCGGCCGGCTTAGCCGTTGGCGGCCAGCTTCTGCCAGGTCTCGATCACCGAATCGGGGTTGAGCGACATCGACTCGATGCCCTCTTCCACCAGCCACTGCGCGAAGTCCGGGTTATCGGATGGGCCCTGGCCGCAGATGCCGATGTACTTGCCCTGCGCCAGGCAGGCCTTGATCGCCATCGACAGCAGCGCCTTGACGGCCGGGTCACGTTCGTCGAAGTCCTTGGCCAGCAGTTCCATGCCGGAGTCGCGGTCCAGGCCCAGGGTGAGCTGGGTCAGGTCGTTGGAGCCGATCGAGAAGCCGTCGAAGTACTCGAGGAAGCGCTCGGCCAGGATGGCGTTGGACGGCACTTCGCACATCATGATCAGGCGCAGGCCGTTTTCGCCGCGCTTGAGGCCATTCTGCGCCAGCAGCTCCACGACTTTTTCAGCCTGGCCCAGGGTGCGCACGAACGGGATCATCAGCTCGACGTTGGTCAGGCCCATGTCGTTACGCACGCGCTTCATGGCCGCGCATTCCATCGCGAACGATTCGGCGAAATCTTCGGCCAGGTAGCGCGCTGCGCCGCGGAAGCCCAGCATCGGGTTTTCTTCGTCCGGCTCGTAGCGCGAACCGCCGATCAGCTTCTTGTACTCGTTCGACTTGAAGTCGGACAGGCGCACGATGGCCGGCTTGGGCCAGAACGCGGCGGCGATGGTGGCCACGCCTTCGGCCAGCTTGTCGACGTAGAACGCGCGCGGCGACGCGTGGCCGCGGGCCACCGATTCGACCGCTTTTTTGAGGTCGGCATCGATGTTCGGGTACTCGAGGATCGCCTTCGGGTGCACGCCGATATTGTTGTTGATGATGAATTCGAGGCGCGCCAGGCCGACGCCGTTGTTGGGCACCGAATGGAAGTCGAAGGCCAGCTGCGGGTTGCCGACGTTGAGCATGATCTTGGTCTTGATCGGCGGCAGTTCGCCACGCGCGACTTCGGTCACTTCGGTTTCGAGCAGGCCGTCGTAGATGCGGCCTTCGTCGCCTTCGGCGCACGAGACGGTGACGAAGGTGCCGTCCTTGAGCACATCGGTGGCGTCGCCGCAGCCGACGACTGCCGGCACGCCCAGTTCACGCGCGATGATCGCCGCGTGGCAGGTGCGCCCGCCGCGGTTGGTGACGATGGCCGAGGCGCGCTTCATGACCGGTTCCCAGTTAGGGTCGGTCATGTCGGCCACCAGCACGTCGCCCGGCTGCACCCGCTCCATGTCGGCCGGGTCGCTGATGACGCGCACCGGACCGGCGCCGATCTTCTGGCCGATCGCGCGGCCGTGGGTCAGCACGGTGCCGGTGCCTTTGAGCTGGAAACGCTGCTGGGCGTCGGTCGCCTTCTGCTGCGACTTGACGGTCTCGGGACGCGCCTGCAGGATGTAGAGCTTGCCGTCGCGGCCATCCTTGCCCCACTCGATGTCCATCGGACGGCCGTAGTGGTTCTCGATGATGACGGCGTACTTGGCCAGTTCGATGATGTCGGCGTCGTCGAGCGAATAGCGGTTGCGCATCTCGATCGGCACGTCCACCGTCTTTACGGAGCGCCCGGCCTTGGCTTCGCTGGTGAACTCCATCTTGATCAGTTTTGAGCCGATGTTGCGGCGGATGACCGGGGCCTTGCCCAGTTCGAGCATCGGCTTGTGGACATAGAATTCGTCCGGGTTCACGGCGCCCTGCACCACCGTCTCGCCCAGTCCGTAGCTCGAGGTGATGAAGACCACGTCCTTGAAGCCCGATTCGGTGTCGATCGTGAACATCACGCCCGAGGCGCCCGTGTCCGAGCGCACCATGCGCTGCACGCCGGCCGACAGCGCCACTTCGGCGTGGGTGAAGCCCTTGTGCACGCGGTACGAGATCGCGCGGTCGTTGTACAGCGACGCGAACACGTGCTTCATGGCCTCTAACACGTTGTCGATCCCGACCACGTTCAGGAACGACTCCTGCTGGCCGGCGAACGAGGCGTCCGGCAAGTCTTCGGCGGTGGCCGAGGAACGCACCGCGAACGAGACTTCGGTGCTCGAATCGGCGACCAGGCGCTCGTAGAAGCTGCGGATGTCCTGCTCGAGGCGCGGCTGGAATGGCGTGGCCACGATCCACTGGCGGATCTCGGCGCCGGCCACGGCCAGCGAGCGGACGTCGTCGATGTCGAGGTTGTCGAGGCGGCGCGCGATGCGTTCGCCGAGCGAGGCGCCACCGTCGACGCTATGGTCGAGAAAGTCGCGGAAGGCGTCGGCGGTGGTGGCGAAGCCGGTCGGCACGCGCACGCCGGCGCCGGCCAGTTGGCTGATCATTTCGCCGAGCGAGGCGTTCTTGCCGCCGACCGACTCGACGTCGGTCATGCGCAGGTTCTCGAACGAGGCGACATAGGTGCGCTGGGCCCCGGATTGGTCGTCCGGGGTCAATGCTGGCGTAGCGAGGTTAGTCATGGTGATACCCTTACTTGATGATGGAAATCTTTTGGGGCAAGGGCTGAGCGGGGACTGTTCTTGTTATTCTGGCCCGCGTGCAGCACAATGCCAAACCCGTTGCCGAGTATTTTACCCCGCGACCGGGTGAAGTGCAGCGCACTATTGATGTCTCTTTGTCAGCATTTAGCCATTCGAACCGCCATGACCGACGATCCTTCCCAGATTCCCGCCCCCCCGCCGCGCACGGTGTTTTTCGTCTCTGACGGCACAGGCATCACGGCGGAGACCTTTGGCCACGCGGTGCTGAGCCAGTTCGAGATGCGTTTTCGCCAGATCCGGCTGCCGTTCATCGACTCGGTCGAGAAGGCGCACGAAGCGGCGCGCCGCATCAACGACAGCTTTGCGCGCGACGGCCAGCGTCCGATCGTGTTCTCGACCCTGGTCAAGAACGAGCTCTCGGGCGTGCTGCGCGCGGCCAAGGGCATGCACATGGACCTGTTCCAGACCTTCGTTGCCCCGCTCGAGCAAGAGCTCGAAGTCAAATCGACGCACACGATCGGCCGCATCCACAATGCAGTCGACAGTGAAGAATACAAGAACCGCATCGAGGCCATCAACTTCTCGCTGGCGCACGACGATGGCCAGTCGCACAAGAACCTGGCCGAGGCCGACGTGATCCTGGTCGGCGTCTCGCGCTCCGGCAAGACGCCAACCAGCCTCTACCTGGCGATGCAATACGGCCTGAAAGCGGCGAATTACCCGCTGATCCCCGACGACTTCGAACGCGGCAAACTGCCCTCCTCGCTGCCCCCTTTCAAAGCCAAGCTGTTCGGCCTGACGATCACCCCCGAGCGCCTGTCCCAGATCCGCAACGAACGCCGCGCCGGCAGCAAATACGCGTCGATCGAAAACTGCCGCTACGAAGTCAACGAAGCCGAACACCTGATGCGCCGCGAAGGCATCCGCTGGCTCTCATCGACCACCAAATCGATCGAAGAAATCGCCACCACGATCCTGCAAGAAATCAAACCCGACCGCCGCGAATACTAACCGCGCCATTCACCACCAACAATTAGGGTCAGAGTCAAATTGTTGAGCAAGAGCCCAATAAAACGGCTAATGCGCAATATACGCCGCTCTACTTTCTTGGCAGCTCTTGCAAAATAATTAGGGTCAGAGTCGAATTAAATGGCAACTATAAAAGTTGTCAAACAATTTGACTCTGACCCTATTTTTTTGGATGTTGATTTGATCGCTGATCTGATGGGCTAAAGAAACCCCGTCCCTATGCGCAATTGATCTTGTATTGATAGCGCTAACGCAATGGAAAATCAATGAGGGTCAGAGTCGATTTGTTTGGCAACTTTAGAAAGTTGCTCAACAATTTGACTCTGACCCTAATTAATTTACAAGTATTGCTGGCCGAATAAATTGGGGTCAGAGTCGAATTGTTTGACAACAATGAGAAGTTGCTCGGTAATTTTACTCTGACCCTAATTGAAGGGCTATTGAATTAGAAGAACTGGCGCCAGTCGGCGAGCCAGGGGGGGAAGGCGGCGGCTTCCAGGGGGTTGGCGATGTGGTAGCCCTGGGCGTAGGTGCAGCCGAGGCTTTGCAGGAAATCCCAGTCCTGGCGGGTTTCGACGCCGACGGCGACCGACATGCGGTCCAGGCTGTGGGCCAGGCTGAGGCAGGATTTGAGGACGGTGCCCAGGGGGCGCCGCTTGGAGGCGCCGTCGACGAAGCTGCGGTCGATCTTCAGTTCGGTGAACGGAATGCGCGCCAGCAGTTGCAGATTGGAGCGGCCGGTGCCGTAGTCGTCGATGGCCAGGCCGAAGCCCATCATGCGCAGGCGCACCAGGCGTTCAATGAAGTCGGGGTCGGTGTTGAGCACCGACGATTCGGGCATCTCGAAGGTCAGGTAGCCGGGCGCTACCTGGTGGCGGCTCAGGCAGGTCGTGATCTGGCGCACGAAGTTCGGATGGGCCAGGGTTTCCGGGGCCAGGTTGATCGAGATCGGGACCGGGATGCCCTGCTCCTGGAACCAGCGGCAACGCTCGACCGACAGTTCGATCATGCTCCAGTCGAGAAAGTCGATGCGGCCCTGCTCGGCGAGCGAGTCGATGAACGAGGATGGCCCCAGCACGCCGTGCTCGGGATGGCGCCAGCGGGCAAACACTTCCAGCCCTTTCACCTGACCGCTGGCCAGCTCGATCTTGGGCTGGAAGAACGGTTCGAACTGGCGCTTTTGCAACCCGATGCCGATTTCCTGGAACGCGAAGCGTGGGCCGGCGACCGGACGCACGGAGCGCGCCAGCGGCGTGTAGTGCTCGAGCAGCGGTTGCAGCTTGGCCGCGCTGAGCGGGCGCGTGATGGTGCCGAGCAGGTCGACGCCATGCGCCTCGGCCAGGGTCTCGATCGAGAACAGCAGGCTTTCGCTCTCGGCCCCGCTCACGATCAGGCGCGCGTTCGACTTCGCCGCGCCCAGGTGGCGGATCAGTTCCAGCGCGTCGATGCCGGGCAGCTCGAGGTCGACGATGGCGATATTCACCGCCGGCGCCAGGCTCGCCGCCAGCGCCTGCAGCGCGATGTGGCCGTCGGCGGCCTCGGTGACGCGGCTGGCGCCGAGCTGGCCCAGCATGTCGGCCACGGCCCGACGGCCGGCGGCGTCGGCTTGCGCCACCAGAAAATGCAAATGCGCGATATCCATCGTTGCTCCCGTATTCCAGTCGCCAGCTGCCATCAAAGGCGCGCTGGGTTGATGCCTGCGTGACCCGGCCTAGGCCTGGCGCTGGCGCAGCGCTTCGAAGAAGCACACGGCGGCGCAGGCGGCGACATTGAGCGACTCGACCTTGCCGGCATGCGGCACCGCCACCCGTTCGTTCGCCAATGCCAGCAGTTCATTTGATACGCCCTGTCCTTCATGCCCCAGCACCCAGGCCACCGGCGCGCGCAGATCGAGCGTGTAGAGCTGGCGCGCGGCGTAGCCGCTGGTGGCCAGCACCGGCACTTGCGCGCCGCGCACCAGCGGCGCCAGCTCGACGTGTTCGAAGATGTCGAGCACGAAATGGGCGCCCATCGCCGCGCGCAGCACCTTGGGCGACCAGCAGAACGCGGTGCCGGGACTGCAGTACACCTGCTGCACGCCGGCCGCCGCCGCGCTGCGCAGGATCGAGCCGACATTGCCGGGATCCTGCACGCCGTCGAGCAGCACCGCCGCCTGCGACAGCGATGGCGGGTTGGCCGGCTGCGGTGTGGCGATCACGAACAGCAAATGCACGCCGTGTTCGACCTGGCTGACCGCGTTGAACAGCGCGTCGGGCAAGGCCGTCAGAGGCGCGCCGAGCGCGTCGCAGCGCGCCACCACGGCCGTGACTTCGGCGTTGCCAAGCGCCCCTTCGGACACCACGCAGTGCAGCGGCGCGCCGCGCAGGTCGAGCCAGGTCTGGCACAGGTGCACGCCGTCGAGCAGGCTGCGCGCGGCCTTGCGGCGCGCCTGCGAACTGGTGGCCAGTGCTTTCAGATCCTTGTAGAACGCGTTATCGCGCGAGCTGATGGTCTTCATCGGGGTCTTCATGCTGCTTCGAACAGGTCGGTCTGCAGCAGGCCGCGCACCGGCGCGAACGAACGGCGGTGCGCCGGCGACGGGCCGTGCGCGCGCAGGCGCTCGAGGTGCAGTGCCGTGCCATAGCCCTTGTGCTGGTCGAAGCAGTATTGCGGATACAGGTCGTGCAGGCGCACCAGCGCGGCGTCGCGCGCGGTCTTGGCCAGGATCGAGGCCGCCGAGATGGCGTTGACCTTGTCGTCGCCCTCGACGATCGCGTGTGCGCGCACCGTCAGCTCGGGACAGCGGTTGCCGTCGATCAGGGCCACCGTCGGCAGCGTCGACAGGGCTTCGACCGCGCGCCGCATGGCCAGCATGGTCGCCTGCAGGATGTTGATACTGTCGATTTCTTCGCACGAGCATTCAGCGATGGCCCACGCCAGCGCATGCTCGCGGATCAGGGGCGCGAGGTGATCGCGCCTGGCTTCGCTGAGCTTCTTGGAGTCGCGCAGGCCCTCGATCGGACGGCGCGGATCGAGGATCACGGCGGCCGCAAACACCGGGCCCGCGAGCGGACCGCGCCCGGCTTCGTCGACGCCGCAGACGATGTCGTCGACGGTGAATGGCCGGCCGCGCGTGGCCAGGCCGGGATACAGATTGATTCGTTTTTTCATCATGTGTTCTTGCGGCTCAGCGCCCGATAATGCGCAGCACGGCGGCGGCGCTCTCCTGGGCGCTGTTGCGCAGCAGGCTGTGATGCATATCGAGAAAGCGCGCGGCCAGCCGTTCGCGCCCTGCCGTATCGTGCAACTGGGTCCAGACGGCGTCGGCCAATGCTTCGGGCGTGGCCGCGTGCTGCAGCAATTCAGGCACCAGGAATTCGCGCGCCAGGATGTTCGGCAGGCCGATCCACGGCTGGTAACCCATGTGGCGCATGATCTCCCACGAGGCGCGCATCACCTTGTAGGCGATCACCATCGGCTTCTTGAACAGCGCCACTTCGAGCGTGGCGGTGCCGGAAGCGACCAGCACCGCGTCGGCGGCGGCGATCGCCGTGTGCGAACTGCCATCGATGATCGTCAAGGCGACCTCGCCCAGGCCGGCCTGCGCCACGATCTGGTCAAAATAAGCGCGCTGGCGCTCGCCCGCCATCGGCACCACGAAGTGCAAGCCCGGATCGCGCGCTGCCAGCAGCTTGACGGCGCGCACGAACGGCTCGGCCAGGTATTTCAGTTCGCCCATGCGGCTGCCCGGCATCACCGTGACCACGCGCGCGCCATCGACCAGGCCGAGGCTGCGGCGCGCCGCCGCCACGTCGGGCGTCAAAGGGATGGTCTCGGCCAGCGGATGCCCGATATACGTCACCGGCACGCCGGCCTGGCGATAGATCGCTTCTTCGAACGGGAAAATCACCAGCATGTGCGACACCGCGCGCTGGATCTTCTTGATGCGGCCACCGCGCCAGGCCCAGATCTGCGGCCCGATGAAATGCACGGTGGGGATGCCGGCATTGCGCAGCCGCTCTTCGAGGCCAAGGTTAAAGCCCGGATAGTCGGCGCCGATGAAGGCGGCCGGGCGTTCCTGCAGCAGGCGCTCGCACAAGCGGTTCTGGATGCTCTTGAGTTCGCGGTAGCGGGGAATGACTTCGAACAGGCCGCGCACCGTGAGCGTGTCCATCGGCACGTCGCTGTGCATGCCCTGCTCGATCATGCGCGGCCCGCCGATGCCGTGGAAGCGCGCGCCGGGCAGCTGCGGGCGCAGGCCCGCCAGCAAACGCGCTGCCAGCATGTCGCCCGACGCCTCGCCGGCGACCAGGGCCAGCGAAACGTCGGCCTGTGACATATCAGCGCACGATGCCACGGGTGGCCGCGTCCAGGAACTCGCGCAGCAGGCGGATGTCGGCAGCGGCGGCCGGCAGGCGCTGTTCTTCGGCCTGCAGCGCGGCCTTGGCTTCGTCGAGCGTCAGGTTGGAGCGGTACAGCAGCTTGTAGGCGCTGCGGATGCCGTCGAGCTGTTCGCGCGTGAAGCCGCGCCGCTTGAGGCCTTCGAGATTGACGCCGCGCGCGCCGGCCGGATTACCCGACACCAGTACGTAGGGCGGCACGTCCTGGGTGAGGCTGGTGTACATGCCGATGAAGGCATGGGCGCCGATCTTGCAGAACTGATGCACGCCGGCGTAGCCGGACAGGATCGCCCAGTCACCCACGTGCACGTGGCCGGCCAGCTGCGCATTGTTGGAAAAGATCGTGTTGCTGCCGACCTGGCAATCATGCGCCAGGTGGACGTAGGCCGAGATCCAGTTGTCGTTGCCGAGGCGGGTGACGCCTTCGTCCTGGGCGGTGCCGAGGTTGAAGGTGACGAATTCGCGCACGGTGTTGCGGTCGCCCACTTCGAGGCGGGTTGGCTCGCCCTGCCATTTCTTGTCTTGCGGCGCGGCGCCGATCGACGAGAACTGGAAGAATTTATTGTCCTTGCCGATCGTGGTGTGGCCTTCGACGACCACGTGCGGCCCGATCACGGTGCCGGCGTCGATGCGCACATTCGGCCCGATGATCGAGTACGGCCCCACCTCGACCGAGCTGTCCAGCTGCGCCTTGGGATCGACGATCGCGCTCGGATGGATCTTGCTCATGACGCGTCCTTACCGGGCTGCAGGGGTGGCTGCGGCGGCGCCTTCGTTGGCGCGGATGGTGCACATCAGTTCACCCTCGACCGCCACCTTGCCGTCGACCGTGGCCACGGCCTTGTACTTCCAGATGCCGCGCGAGACGCGCAGGATTTCAACGTCCATCTTGAGCTGGTCGCCCGGCTCCACCGGACGCTTGAAGCGGGCGTTGTCGATGCCGACGAAATACACCACCGAATTTTCGTCCGGCTTGACGTCCATTGTCATGAACGACAGGATCGCCGCGGTCTGCGCCATCGCTTCGATCATCAACACGCCCGGCATCACCGGCTTGTGCGGGAAGTGACCGTTGAAGAATTCTTCATTCACGGTAACGTTCTTGATGGCGGTGATTCGCTTGCCGACTTCGACATCGAGCACGCGGTCGACCAGCAGCATCGGATAGCGGTGCGGCAGGTACTCTTTGATCTGGTTGATGTCGAGGGTCTTGAGTTCTGGAGTGGTCATTTTTCTTCTGTCAGGGTCTTGATGGTTTTTTCGAGATTGCGGATCTTGGCCCGCATCGAGTCGAGGTTGCGCACGATGGCGGCGCTGCGTTCCCATTCGGCGTTCTTGGCCAGCGGGTAGAAGCCCGTGTACTGCCCGGGTTCGAGCACCGAGCGCGAGACCATGCTGCCCGACGAAATGTGCACGTTGTCGGCGATTTCAAGGTGGCCCAGCACCATCGCGGCGCCGCCGAAGGTGCAGCGGCTGCCGATCTTGGCGCTGCCGGCCACGCCGACGCAGCCGGCCATCGCGGTGTGAGCGCCGATCTGGCAGTTGTGGCCGATCTGGATCTGGTTATCGAGTTTCACGCCGTCGGCGATGATGGTGTCGTCGAGCGCGCCGCGGTCGATCGTGGTGTTGGCGCCGATGTCGACGTCGTCGCCGATCAGCACCCGGCCGGTCTGCGGAATCTTGATGTAGACGCCCGCTTCGACCGCGAAGCCGAAACCGTCGGTGCCGATCACGGCGCCCGAATGCAGGATGCCGCGCTTGCCGATGCGGCAGCGCGCGTGGAACACGACGTTCGCGAACAGGTGGGTGGCGTCGCCGATCGCCGCTTCACGGCCGACGAAGCAGCCGTGGTCGATCACCACGTGGGCGCCGATGATGGCGCCGGCTTCGATCGTGACGTGCGGCCCGATGTGGGCGCTGGGATCGACCGTGGCGCTTGGGTCGACGACCGCGCTCGGGTGGATGCCCGGCGCCGGCACGTGTTCGCTAAGGGACGCGAAATATTGCGACACACGGGCGAAGTAGGCGTAGGGATTGGTGGTGACGATGCGCGCGCCCTCGAACGTGGCGGCCACGGTCGGATCATCCAGCGGCGACAGGATCAGCGCCGCCGCGCCGCTTTGCGCGGCCAGTGCGCGCAGCTTGCTGTTGCTGAGGAAGCTGATGTGCGAAGCGCCGGCGCTGTCGAGCGGGGCGATGGCCGCGACCTCGAGGTCTGCGTCGCCTACCAGCTGGCCGCCGAAGCGCTCGACCAGATCGCCGAGTCGAATGCCCATCATGGTGTTTCCTTGTAAGTCTGAATCGTCGTGCACTGCTTGCTGATTACTTGTCGAGCAGCTTGAGAATCTTGTCGGTGATGTCGACCCGCGGGCTGACCCAGGCCGCTTCGACCAGTACCGCGTCGAGTTTTTCCTGCTCGGCGACCTGCTCCACCAGCTTATAGGCCTTCTGGGCGATCGCGGCGCGCTCTTCGTTCTTGCGCTGCTGCAGGTCTTCCTGGAATTCGCGCTGCATGCGCTCGACGTCCTTCTGCATGTTGAACAGCTCGCGCGCGCGGCGCGTGCGGTCGAGTTCACTCAGGTTGGGCGCTTCGGAATCGAATTTTTCGGACGTCTGCTTGTACTTGCCGACCATCTCCTCGACCGCCTTCTGGCGCTTCGAGAATTCGGCCGTCAGCTTGGCGTCGGCGTTCTTGGCCATCTTCGAGTCGGTCATCAGGCGTTCGGTGTACACGAAGCCGATGCGGCTGATGGTGGCCTGGGCCTGGGCGGCGGCCGGCGCCGCGAAGGCGGCGGCGGCAACAACCGCCAGCGTCAGCGCGCCGAGTGATGCGTTGGGCAGCGAGCTAATTGGATTTTTCAACATAAGTCTCTCGCAATCGTTCTATCAAGACGCGCCGGGAGCCGCGCTCAGAAGCCGGTACCCATCTGGAACTGGAAGCGTTCCAGGCGGTCGCCCGGCAGCGCGTTCAGCGGCTTAGCATAACTCAACTTGAGCGGACCGACCGGCGAAATCCAGGACAGGCCGATACCGGCCGAGTAGCGGAATTCGCTCAGGCGCATCTTGGCGTCTTCCTGGAACACCTGGCCGCCGTCGGCGAAGGTGAACCAGCGCAGGCTGCGATCGGTGCCGCCGCCCGGGAACGGGAACTGCAGCTCGGCGTTGAGGATGACGCGCTTGGAGCCGCCGATCGCATCGTAGTAGTTCGGGTCGACCACACCCAGCGACGAGCTTTCGTAGCCGCGCACCGAACCGATACCGCCGGCGTAGAAGTTCTTGAACACCGGGTAGGCGCTGCCGCCGATGCCCTTGCCGTAATCGAGTTCGCCGCGCAGGGCCAGCGTCATCCAGCGCGTGACGGGACGCCACCACTGATGTTCATAGACCATGCGGTAGTACTTGGCGTCGCCGATGGCGTCGAGCTCGAAGTTGGCGCGCTGGAAGCGGCCGCGGGTCGGCGAGACCGCGCTGTCGCGGGTGTCGCGGCCCCATGCCGCGGTCAGCGGAATGGCGTTGGTGGTGGCAGTGCCCACACCGCTGGCCGGGCCGCCGTTCTGGCGAACGAACTGCTGGTAGATCGCTGGCGAGGTCTGGTCGGTTTCGAGTTCGGTGCGTTCCAGGCCGGCGCCGAAATAGACGGTGTCGGATTCGGAGAACGGCACGCCGAAGGTCATATTGCCGCCCACCTGGCGCACGGTGTACGAACCGATGTTCAGCGCCGGTGGACGCGAGGTGCGCAGGTACAGCTGGAAGGCGCGCGAGATACCGTCGTCGGTGAAGTACGGGTTGGTATTCGAGAACGCGATCGTGCGGTTGTATTTGCTGGTATTGAGTTCGATGCCGACCGTGTTGCCGCTGCCGGCGAAGTTGGCCTGCGAGATCGACGCGGTGAAGGTGAACTTCTCGGACTGCGAGAACGCGCCGCCGATCATGAAGTTGCCGGTCGGGCGTTCTTCGACCGCCACGTTGACGTCGACCTGGTCGGACGTGCCTGGCGACTCGGGGGTCTCGATCTTGACTTCCTTGAAGTAGCCGAGACGGTCGACCCGGTCGCGCGAGAGCTTGACGCGGTTGGCGTCGTACCACGAGCTTTCGAACTGGCGGAATTCGCGCCGGATCACTTCGTCGCGGGTGACCGTGTTACCCGAGATATTCATGTGGCGCACATAGGCGCGCTTGCCCGGATCGACAAAGAAGGTGAACGCGACTTCGCGCTTTTCACGATTCAGTTCCGGGTTGGCGGTGACGTTGGCGAACGCATAGCCAAAGGTGCCGAGGCGGTCCGAGATCAGCTTGTTGGTCTGCTCTTGCAGGTCGCCGACATAGGTCTTGCCCGGCTGCAGAAGGATCAGCTGCTTGAGCTCTTCTTCGCGGCCGAACATCTCGCCTTCGAGCTTGACGCTCGAGACGGTGTATTTTTCACCTTCGGTGATGTTCAGGGTCAGGTAGATGTCGCGTTTATCAGGCGTGATCGACACCTGCGTCGATTCGACGTTCGCCTCAAGATAGCCGTGGTTCAGGTACCAGGACTTGATCGCTTCCAGGTCGCCGGTCAGCTTCTGCTTGGAATACTGGTCGGCCTTCGAATACCAGGTGAACCAGCCCGAAGTCGACAGCTGCAGCAGTTCGCGCAGTTCCTTGTCGCTGAAGGCCTTGTTGCCGATGATGTTGATGCCCTTGATCTTGGCGACATCGCCTTCGTCGACGTTGAACATGACGGTCACGCGATTGCGCTCGATCGGGGTCACGGTGGTGGTGATCTTGACGCCGTACAGGCCATGCGACAGGTACTGGCGCTTGAGTTCCTGCTCGGCGCGGTCGACCGAGGCCTTGTCGAAGATGCGG
>Ga0265797_10002677_pt1 | contig 29628 bp, 16 predicted proteins | sample P2T30metagenome_FD_192433 | JGI IMG/M metagenome (GOLD analysis project Ga0265797, IMG submission 192433) | Plant litter microbial communities from East Loma Ridge, Irvine, California - P2 T30 | ecosystem: Environmental > Terrestrial > Plant litter > Unclassified | place: USA: California...
GCGGGCGCCGGCCTTGACGATGCTGACGGCATAGCCGGCCTTGCGGTTGCGGATGTCCAGGTAGGGCAGGAAGAACTCGTCCAGCATGCGGTTCTGCTCGGCGTGGTTGTCGCTGGCGACGGCGTGGTAGAAGTCCATCGCCAGTTTCGGCATGAAGTTGAACACGGCCGACGAGTACACCGGCACGCCCAGCGCCTTATAGGCCGCGGCGTAGACTTCCGCGGTCGGCAGGCCGCCCAGGTAGCTGAAGCGGTCGCCCATGCGGCGCCAGATCTGCATCATCAGTTCGATGTCGCCCATGCCGTCCTTGAAGCCGATCAGGTTCGGGCAGCGGTCGGCCAGGATTTCCAGCGAGGCCGGGGTCAGCTTGCACTGTGCGCGGTTGTACACGACGACGCCGATGTTGATCGATTTGCAGACCGCTTCCACGTGGGCGATCAGGCCTTCCTGGCTGGCTTCGGTCAGGTAGTGCGGCAGCAGCAGCACGCCCTTGGCGCCCAGGCGCTCGGCTTCCTGCGCGAACTTGATGGCGGCGCGGGTCGGGCCGCCGGCACCGGCCAGGATCGGCACCTTGCCGGCGCAGGTGTCCACGGCGACCTTGATGACCTGCGAGTATTCCTCATGGGTCAGCGAGAAGAACTCGCCGGTGCCGCCCGCGGCGAACAGCGCGGTGGCGCCGTAGGGGGCCAGCCATTCCAGGCGCTCGGCGTAGGTCGACGGACGGAAGTTGCCTTCTGCGTCGAAGTCGGTGATCGGGAAGGACAGCAGGCCCGAGGACATTACTTGTTTCAACTCTTGCGGATTCATCGTGTCTCCAGTGTGGGTGTGCGGTTGAGGTGTGTTGGCCTTAAGTTGTATGTCATCGTACAACCTAAAACGGACCTCGGCAAGAAATAATTGAGCCGCCGCAAACGACGGCGCGATCCGGGCTGGGGAATTCAGCTGAGCCTGGCTTCCAGGCGCTGCTGGGTCTGGCGCAGGCGCTCGCGGCTGTTGGAGAGGTGGGTGCGCATCGCCGCGCGCGCCGCTTCCGGGTCCTGGCGCAGGATGGCGTTGTAGATGTCCTCGTGTTCGCGGTTGACGCGTTCGAGGTAGTCGGCCGGGCGCTCCGGTTCCATGCCCGGCGTGTTCAGGCGCGCGCGCGGGATCAGGGCGTTGCCGAGCTGACCCAGCATCTCGACGAAATACCGGTTGCCGGTGGCCTCGGCCACCAGCGCGTGGAAGCGCACGTCGGCGTCGACCGAAGCGCGGCCGGCGCTCATGGCGCGCTGCATGTCGCCCAGCGCCTCGCCCAGTTCCGCTACCTGGGCCTCGGTGCGGCGCGAGGCTGCCAGCCAGGCCGCCTCGGTTTCCATGCTGATGCGCAGCTCGAGGATGGCGAGCACGTCGCGCACGGTGACGATGCTGTCGGTATCGATCCCGAGGTTGCCCTGTGGTTTTTCCAACACGAAGGTGCCGATGCCGTGGCGGGTCTGCACCAGGCCGGCCGCCTGCAGGTGGGAAATCGCTTCGCGCACGACCGTGCGGCTGACGCCATACTGTGCCATGATGGCGGACTCTGTCGGCAATTTATCACCGGGCTTCAGCTGCGCCTGGCGGATGCGGCTGTTGATGTCCTCGACCACGCCCTGGGCGAGGTTCTTCTTGCGGGCGGGCAGTGCAACGGCGGCGGACGAGTTCATGCGGATCGGTTCGGGTTGGTTTGACAACAGCCCATTATACCCACCTTCCTACTTGGCGCTTGCGTGATATGATGTCGTACGACTAAACTGGTTGGACCAATTTGCATCGTTTCATATCTGGATAGAGGAACACATGACGATCATGACGGCCGCTCCGGCCGCAAGCGCGAACACCCCGCGCACCATCCGCATGCACGACAACGACAACGTCGCCATTGTCGTGAACGACGGCGGCCTGCCCGCAGGCACCCAGCTTGCCGACGGCCCGCTGCTGCGCGAAGCGGTACCGCAAGGCCACAAGGTGGCCCTGGTTGACCTGGCGGAAGGCGAGGCCATCGTCCGCTACGACGTGACCATCGGCTACGCCGTGCGCGCGATTCCCGCCGGCAGCTGGGTCTCCGAACAGCTGGTGGGCCTGCCGCCCGCGCGCGAACTGGACGACCTGCCGATCTCCACCCGCGTCAAGGCAGCGGAAGCGCCGCTGGAGGGCTATACCTTCGAAGGTTTCCGCAACCCGGACGGCAGCGTCGGCACCCGCAACATCCTGGCCATCACCACCACGGTGCAATGCGTGGCCGGCGTGGTCGAGCATGCGGTCAAGCGCATCAAGGACGAGCTGCTGCCGAAGTACCCGAACGTCGACGACGTGGTGGCGCTCGAGCACACCTACGGCTGCGGCGTGGCGATCGACGCCCCCGGCGCCGAGATCCCGATTCGCACCGTCCGCAACCTGGCGCTGAACCCGAACTTCGGCGGCCAGCCGATGGTCGTCAGCCTGGGCTGCGAAAAGCTGCAGCCGACCCGTTTGTTCCCGAAGGGCGCGATCCCGATCCTGGGCGATGCCGGCCCCTCGCACGTCTGCCTGCAGGATGCCGGCCACGTCGGCTTCCAGTCGATGATCGATTCCATCATGCGCACCGCGCAGGAAAAGCTGGAAATCCTGAACGCGCGCCGCCGCGAGACCTGCCCGGCGTCCGAGCTGGTGGTCGGCATGCAATGCGGCGGCAGCGACGCCTTCTCGGGCGTGACCGCCAACCCGGCGCTCGGCTACGCGGCCGACCTGCTGGTGCGCGCCGGCGCCGCCGTGATGTTCTCGGAAGTGACCGAGGTGCGCGACGGCATCGCCCAGCTGACCGCGCGCGCCGCCACGCCGGAAGTGGCCGAGGCCATGATCCGCGAGATGGACTGGTATGACAATTACCTGAAGCGCGGCGGCGTCGACCGCAGCGCCAACACCACGCCGGGCAACAAGAAGGGCGGCCTGTCGAACATCGTCGAAAAGGCGATGGGTTCGATCGTCAAGTCCGGCTCCTCGCCAATCTCGGGCGTACTGTCGCCGGGCCAGAAGCTGGAGCAGAAGGGCCTGATCTACGCGGCGACGCCTGCCAGCGACTTCATCTGCGGCACGCTGCAGCTGGCCGCCGGCATGAACCTGCACATCTTCACCACCGGCCGCGGCACGCCCTACGGCCTGGCCGAGGTGCCGGTGATCAAGGTGGCCACGCGCAGCGAGCTGGCGGCGCGCTGGCACGACCTGATGGACTTCAACGCCGGCCGCATCGCCACCGGCGAAGCGAGCATCGAGGAAGCCGGCTGGGAACTGTTCCGCATGATGCTGGACGTGGCCAGCGGCAAGAAGACCTGGGCCGAGCAGTGGAAGCTGCACAATGCCCTGGTGCTGTTCAATCCGGCGCCGATCACCTGATCGCAGGGCTTGCAGCCCGGGGTTCCGCCGGCGCGGAACTCAGGGTTGCCTGGCGACGTCCAATCCGGACATGTCCCAGTCAATGAAAGCTCTTTGGTGGAACAAGCGATGCAACGGCATGGCGACGGCAAGTCCGGTTTCTGGACCACCAAATTGGCTCAATTGATGGGGCTGTATGTGCTCCTGTTGCTGTTCACGTCGTTTTCGACGCTGAACTATTACGAGCATTACCTTGCCAAGGCGTGGGCACATTACCAGCAAGAACAGCTAACGCCAGCATCCGGCGCGCCGGAATGCCAGGCAAAACCCACGAAAGCCGACGCAAGGCCCCCGGAAACGCCAACCTTCGGCGGCACCCTGGGCACATTGTTCAGCATGGGCTCGTGGGACGGTGCGCTGCATGCATTGCGCTCCTTCCGCGCCCCGGCCTTGACTGCGCCACCTCACCAGGAAGCTACCGGGCAACCTTTTCCGGCGCGGGCCTGCGAGGCCGAGCGTCAGGAATTCATCTACGACCTGCTGAACTCGCGGCTGCACGAGAAGCAAAGCCTGGCGCATTCGATCCTCAAGATCCGGATCGTTGTCGTGATTTCGGCCTTGTGGTTCGTGACCTTCCTGGCTGCCAATGAGTTCACCCGTGCGTGGGCTACGCCGGCGACGCTCCCCTGGTCGGCCCGGCTTGCCGGAATGCTGCGCAGCCCCGGGCTGAAGCGGCTCCGTTTGCCGTGGGCGTGGCCCGGCCGGGCCGGGCGGCGCTTCTTTTCCGCACCGGTCGTGATCAAATCGCTGTTTGGCCTGCTGGCGCTGGTGCCGGTCTGGCCCTTCGTGCTCGCCATGCACGAAGAATATGAACCCACGGTGTTCGTCATGGCACTGGTCGCGATTTTTGTGGCTGCGGAGCATTACGGCGGGTTGACCGAAAACGTGGAGACGCTGGAGGAAAAAACCACGGCATTGCAGAATCGCCTGGGTGTGGTGCTCAATGCGGATGGCTTGAACGAATGGCGCACCGAGGTCTACCACCTGTACGGCGAGGCCAGGGACCGCATCGATGCGGTGATCCGCTTCTTCGATATCGACCCGCAGTGGTGGAAGTGCGCCCTGGCAAAGGAAAAGTGGCAGGCCTACGAGGAAGTGTCCGAGAAAGAGACGACGACACTGCTGCACACGCTGAACCGGACCAGGGCCAAGGTCCAGTTCGTCACAGACCTGCCGCTGCGGCCCGGCGCGGTGCCGGGCCAGCCGACCAGCATCGAGCAGGCCGAATTCTTCCGCCATGTGCTTGGCTTGGTCTGGCATCTTGTCGTGTTCGAAAAAGTGCACGAAGCGCGCCTGAAGGACCTTGCCGCGACGAAGGACCCGCCTGCCTACCTGCGGATCAAGATTGCGCATGCACCCTTCTGGATGCATGTCGTCGACGACACCGTGTACCAGGTCATCGAACGCGGCACCGCCGGCAATGCGACGGTGCGCAAGCTTTCCGAAAGCATCACCGATCCGATCGCACGAAGCGCGCTCGAGCGTTGGGCCCGGGACAATGTCCGCACGGTGGCCCGGCGCGGCGGCCGCGCCGAGGAATACGTTTTTTCCCTGCTGCGCAGCGCAGCGCGGCAGGCCCATTGCCAGGACGACGACATCCTGACGGGCAGGGCCTTGCTGCGCATCCTGGTCAGGCTCGGCCTGGGGCATTACATGAGGCAACCCAAGGAGGACTTCCTGCTGGCCACGCACGACGACGTCGACCGTCGCATGAACCGTACCGTGCTGCTGTCCAGGCCGACGGCCGTGGCCCTGTGCAAGGCCGTGTTCGAGGAATTCCTGCGCCAGCGCTTTTCCGAGAACCGGTGCCAGGTCGGCGCGTGGGTGCTCGCGCCTCAGCGCGTGCGCCACCTGGCGGGCGAGACCTTATGAACGCGAAGGACCTGGAGCGGCTCTTCGAGTCCGACATCTGGACGTTCTGGGCCGACCTCGACAGCATCGACCGGCATGTCAGCTGGGTGTTTTCGAATGCGGCCGATACGGGGCTGGCCCAGCTGTGCGAAATCCAGGCCGGCGTGCGCGCAGCCGTCGACCAGGACGGCAAGATGGCGGCGCGTTTCACCGGCTTCGCCGAAGCTCTGCTTCGTTTGCGGCGCCTCGGGGATCGCGAGCCGGGCATCGATGCTGCCTGGGAAGCATTCGAGCGGGCCGCGGTCCGGGCGATCGGACCGGAAAGGCAGGACGCCGCCGATCCTGCGCGCTTGTCCAGGGAAGTGAAGCGGCGCTGTGTCGAGGTGTTGATGGAAGACCTGACCGCGGCCTGGCTGGGCCTGTATTTTCTCGGCATACCGATGGCTCAGCCCTGGGACTGCGTGCGTGAACTCGCTTACGAGGTGGGCGGCTACCCATCGGGTGCCTGTATCTACAAGTACATCGGCGACATCTATCGCACGGCGCGCCAGCAGGTCGTCCGGGAGAGGGGGGAGCTGAAGGATGTCATGGCGGCGCAGAAGCTGGCGTCGTTTCCGACGCCGGACGCCTGGAAGGCGCAACCGCTGCTGGTCCTGACCTACCGCCCCCTCGGCCTGCTGGAGGACGACATCGCGCGCTCGCGGGACAAGCAGCTGACCCCTGAAACCATGCATCGCCTGGCACGCCGGTATGCCACGCTGCAGATGCGGCTGTACACGAAGCAGGGCTTCGGGATTCGCTACTATGTCCCGGACCGCGCCCTTGGCCGCACGATCGCCTACGCGCTCAGGGACCAGTACCTTGCGGACGACATACCTCCGGGAAACGTCATAGAGGCAATACGCGACGCCGGCGACAGCATGGCGCTGAAGATTCATCTCGTGATGAAAAAGACCTTCAACGAAGAGAGCGGTACCCAATGGGTCAAATTGCTCAAGCCTGTCGATATCGCAGGCCTGCCGGTTTGTGTGCTTGGAAGCAAGACAGGCGTCTATTCGCTGGATGGCACGCATACGGCCCTGCATTTCGCCGGTAACCTCATCCGGGACGAATTGCTGTCTTCCTACCGCGACAAGCTGAGCGAATTGAACGGCTTGCCCGAAGACCGGGTCGACGACCTGCTTGGCAAGAGCCCCAGGCAGATCAAGGAACTGGTCGCTCCGCTGGTCGCAAAAGCGCTGGACGAAAAGGATTTCATGAAGCTCTAGTTCAGCTCTCGATGTTTTCCAGCTTGCCCAGGCAGCGACGCTGGAAGCTGCTCAAGCCGCGCTCCACCAGGTCGTCGTCCTCGCCGATCACGTGGGCATCGACCAGCATGCGCAGCTTGGCGATGCGGTCGCCCTGTGCCAGCGCCTGGGCCAGCGCGGCATCGCCCGGGTTGCCGGCGTGGGCGATGGCGGCGTTGACCTCGTGCGGGAAGCCCCAGTGCGAGGCGATGCCGGCCGAGATGGTGCGGCCCGCCGCCAGCAGCGCGGCGCCGAATTCGCCCGACGCCGGCACGCTGCCCGGATGGGTCTTGTCGGCCAGCCGGAACGCCACCACCAGGCCGACGTTCTGCATCAGGCCGGCCAGGTAGGATTCGAACACGCCGGCGGTCAGGCCCGGCGCCATCAGGCTGGCCGCGAGCGCGCACTTGACCGACTGGTCCCAGACGCGGGGAGCGGCGCGGCGCGCGAAGCCCTCGGCCGGCATGTTGACGATGGGACGGAAGGCGACGCGCGCCAGCAGCATGCGCAAGCCGTTCTGGCCCAGCATCATGATGGCCGCCTCGGCGTTCTTGACCGGGGTGATCGGGCGGTAGTAGGCGCTGTTGGCTTCGCGGATCACCTCGGCCGTCAGCACCACGTCCTGCGCTACCTGGCGCGCCAGGTCGGCGCTGGACGCGCCTTCGTCGCCCAGGCTGCGCAGCAGCTGCGGCACCACTTCGGGCACGCGCGGCACCAGGCCGGCGGCCGCGGCCGGGTCGCGCGCCAGCGCGTGCACCTGCTCGAGGATGCGCTGCTCGAAGTCGGGCGGCACCTCGGCGGACGCGGACGCGGTCAGCCAGCGGTACCAGGCGGCCTCGATCTCGGCGCCGACGCTATCGTCGGCGGCAGGGGCTTCGGCGGCCGGGGCGGCTGCTTCGGCCTCGGCACGGGGTTTCAAACGGTTCAGCCAGTTTTTCATGGGGACGTGGTTTCGTGCTGCGTGACAGCCTCCATTTTAGCGTGCCGCGCCTAAACCCGTCGCGAACGCCGCAGTGCCCCCGTCAGGAGCAGGCCGGCGCGATGCATACGCGGCTCCGGCAAGCTCATTTGGCGGCGAAGAGCTTCGGCGTGTAGCCGATGCCCAGCTTGCCCGGGTTCAGGAACAGCGTCATGACGGTCACGGTCTCGCCCGGCGCCAGCGAAGCGACGGGCACGCTCAGCGTCGGCGCGCCGCCCTGGCTGCCGCTCGCGTTGTCGAGCGTGACGCCGGCGCTCAAGCCGTCGAGCCGGAACACCAACTGGCCGCTCACCACCGCGTTCGACATATTGGTGAACGACACCGTGCCGCGGGACTTCTGGGTCGTGCGGTCGAAAAGCAGGCCGGACTGCGCGATCTTCATGCTGGCCGTCACATCCGTGGACAAGGGCACGGCGGCGCTGCCTTCAAAGGCGCCCAGGTCCGGCGCGGCGCCCTGGTAGGGCAGGCCGACGTTGACGCCCTTGTCGATCAGGTCGCTGCCCGCTTTCAGGCGAAACATCGGCAATTGCGGCAGGCTGCCGTCCGGCAGGCGCGGCGCGTCCCAGCCGTCGAGCGAGGTGCTCTGGAAGTCGGAACTGTTGAGGGTGACCGGCAGGTTCCAGCTGTTGTAGGCCATGTCGGCGCCGTCGGTGTTCGACACCAGCGTGCCGCTATACGCCAGGTTGTTGCGCAGGATGCCCAGGTTGACGGCCGATCCGGTCTCGTCCACGCCCAGCATGTTGAAGTCCGGCTTGTTGGCCACGCTGGTGTTGTTGTAGAAGATGTTGGCCACCGGGTGGTGGTTGGCATAGAAGCCGGACGCCTTGTTGCCGAAGGCGACGTTGTTGCGCGCGATGTGCTGGGGCGCGTTGGCGGCCCAGCCCCCGCCGAAGCCGCCGACCTTGAAACCGTTGCCGTTGCCGGCCGGGATCGACGTAGTGGTGCCCGGATAGTAGCCGTGGCGCCAGGCCCAGGAATTCTCGACGATGACGATTGAACCGGCATTGATGAAGTCATAGCCGTCGTCGGTGTTGGCCCAGGCGCGGCAGCCGCGCAGCACATTGCCCGGCTGGTTGGCGCCGACGTGCACGCCGAAGCCGTCGGCGTTCTGGCCGGCGCCGCTCTTGCTGTAGGGATCGTAGTTGTGGTGCGAATCGACGTTCAGCACCAGGTTGTTGCTGCCCTTCGAAACGAACATCCCCGGTCCCATGTTGTGGTGGATGTTCAGGAATTCGTAGATGTTGTTGCTGCCGCTGTTCCACACGCCCCAGGATTCATTGTTCAGCAGGTTGCCCGGCTGTTGCGGCGCGCCCGTGACTTCCAGGCCCTTCAGGTGGATCCAGCTGCCGGTCACGTTGAAACCCTTGACCCGGCAGTTGTCCTTCATCTGCGAAAAGTCGAACACCGGCGTCTCGCCCGGATACGCCCAGTAACGAATCAGCTTGCCCGCGCTGCCGCTCTTGTTCAGGGTGACGACGTTGACGGTGTCGGTCATGCTGGCGCACCCGTTCAGGCCACCCGTGAAGACGTAGGCGCCGCCGCGGAAGTACACCGTGTCGCCGGCGCTTGCCGCGCCCTGGGCCTTGGCGAAACTCTTCCAGGGGGCAGCCAGGGTGCCGGCTGCGGCATCGTCGCCGTTGGGGGCGACGTACCAGGTGGCGGCTTGCGCCGAGGTGGCGCCGGCCAGGAAGATGAGGGCGAGCGCGGCCTGCAGCGGTGCGCGCCGCCGCGTGGATCGAATCTGCATGCTGGTCTCCGTGATTTGTCGGTGTTGTCGGACCGGCGTCGGCGGTTTGTATGCACGAGCCGGACCGCCATTACCTGCCGATTCGCAGCGAGCGTCAATCCGGCGCGTGTGAACGATCACGATCTTGAGTAATTGAAAAGTGGTGGCTGCGAGAGGATTTTTTGCCGTATTGAACTGCTAATATTTTAGTAGACCAGTTCCCGTTCCCGATCGGATCCCCATGATTCCACGCCTGCTTCCACTTTCGCTCGCCCTTGCCGGCCTGCTGTCCGCCGCCACCTTGCCCGCCCACGCCGAGCGTGCGCTGTACGACTTCAACCCCGGCTGGAAGCTGCTGGTGGGCGACCCATCGGGCGCCGAAAAGCCTGGCTTCGACGACACGGCCTGGAAGCCCGTGACCCTGCCGCGCGCCTGGAATGAGGACGACGCGTATGCGAAGGACATCGTCGACCACTCGACCGGCATCGCCTGGTACCGCAAGCATTTCACGCTGGCGGACTTGAAGCCGGGCCAGAAGGTATTCCTCGAATTCGAGGGCGCGCGCCAGGCCGCCGAGGTGTACGTCAACGGCAAGCGCATCGGCCTGCACGAGAACGGCATCAATGCCTTCGGCTTCGAGATTTCAGGCGCGTTGCAGAAGGGCGACAACGTGGTGGCGGTCCGCACCGACAACGATTGGGACTACCGCGAGAAGGCGACCGGCCAGAAATACCAGTGGGCCGACAAGAACTTCAACGCCAACTACGGCGGCCTGCCGAAGAACGTGCGCCTGCACGTGACCGAGGCGCTGTACCAGACCCTGCCGCTGTACGCCAGCCTGGGCACCACCGGCGTCTACGTCTATGCGCGCGACTTCGATATCGCCGGGCGCAGCGCCACCGTCTGGGCCGAATCCCAGGTGCGCAACGATGGCGCGCAGGCGCGCAGCTTCAGCTATGAAGTGGAATTGCGCGACAAGGACGGCAAAGCGGTCGCGCGCTTTGCCGCCCCGCCGCAGACCGTCGCCGCCGGTGCCACCACGACCGTCAAGGCAAGCAGTCGGGTGGAAGGCCTGAATTTCTGGAGCTGGGGCTACGGCTACCTGTACGACGTCGTCACCACGCTGAAGGTCGACGGCAAGCCGCTCGACAGCGTCACCACACGCACGGGTTTCCGCAAGACCGAATTCGGCAATGGGATGGTCAAGCTGAACGACCGCGTGATCCAGATGCACGGCTACGCCCAGCGTACCTCGAACGAGTGGCCGGCGATCGGCATGTCGGTCCCGGCCTGGGTGAGCGACTACGGCAACGGTATGGCGCTGGCCAGCAATGCGAACCTGATCCGCTGGATGCACATCACGCCCTGGCGCCAGGACGTGGAGTCGCTTGACCGCATCGGCCTGATGCAGGCGATGCCGGCCGGCGACTCGGAAAAGGACGTCGACGGCCGCCGCTGGGAACAGCGCATCGAAGCGATGCGCGACGCCATCATCTACAACCGCAACAGCCCCAGCATCGTGTTCTACGAGAGCGGCAACAAGGGCGTCAGCGCGGCGCACATGCGCGAAATGAAGGCGCTGCGCGACCAGTACGACCCGCATGGCGGGCGCGCCTCGGGCAGCCGCGAGATGCTCTCGAGCGAGCTGCAGCAGGTGTCGGAATACGGCGGCGAGATGCTCTACATTAACAAGAGCGCGCGCATGCCGATGTGGGCGATGGAATATGCGCGCGACGAGGCGGCGCGCAAGTTCTGGGACGAACTCAGTCCGCCTTACCACAAGAACGGCGACGGCCCGCTGCACAAGAACCAGGACGCCAGCGTCTACAACCGCAACCAGGACACGTTTGCCCTGGAAGACGTTGCGCGCTGGTACGACTACTGGCGCGAGCGCCCGGGCACCGGCACGCGCGTCTCGAGCGGCGGCGTGAACATCGTCTTTGCCGACTCGAACACCCACCACCGCGGCGCCGAGAATTACCGCCGCAGCGGCGAAGTCGATGCGATGCGCATCCCGAAGGATGGCTTCTATGCGCACCAGGTGATGTGGGACGGCTGGGTCGACGTGGAAAAGCCGCGCGCCCACATCGTCGGGCACTGGAATTATGCGCCGGGTACCGTCAAGCCGGTGCACGTGATTTCCAGCGCCGATACGGTCAAGCTGACCCTGAACGGCAAGGAGGTCGGCAAGGCGACGCAGAGCAATCGCTTCCAGTTCACCTTCGAGAACGTGAAGTGGGAAGAGGGCGAGCTGAAGGCGGTGGGTTACGACGCCAAGGGCAAGGCCGTGTGCGAGGCGCTGCTCGCGACCGCCGGCAAGCCGGCCGCGCTGCGCCTCACCCGCATCCAGGCGCCGCACGCGCTGTACGCCGACGGCGCCGACCTGGCGCTGCTGCAGGTGGAAGCCGTGGACAGCGGTGGGCGGCGCAATCCGGTCGCGCTCGACACCGTCCATTTCGACCTGCAGGGACCGGCCGAATGGCGCGGCGGCATCGCGCAAGGACCGAACAACCATATTCTTTCGCGCGACCTGCCGGTCGAGGGCGGGGTCAACCGCGTGTTCGTGCGCAGCACCACGCAGCCCGGCCGCATCACGGTGCGGGCGCGTGCCGATGGCCTCGCGCCGGCCGAGATCACCTTCGATTCGCAGGCGGTGAAGGTGGCGGGCGGCCTGGCAGCGCCGGCGCCGAAGCTGCCGCTGTTCCTGGAGCGCGGCCCGACGCCGTCGACGCCCTCGTATCGGGTGTCGCGGATCGCGGTACCGGTGGCGTCGGTCGACGCGGCCAGCAATGCCGAGGAGGCCCGGGCCAGCATCGACGACGACGAGACCACCAAGTGGACCAGCACGCCGGGCGAAGGCGCCAGCATCACCTATAAACTGGCGCGGCCGGCCGAGCTGCGCGAGATCGTCCTGAAACTGGCCGGCTGGCGCGAGAACAGCTACCCGCTGCGCGTCTACGTCGATGGCGAGGAAGCCTGGCGCGGCAAGACGGCCAAGAGCCTGGGCTATGTGACCCTGCCCTTGAACCCGAAGAAGGGCAGCACGGTCAGGATCGTGCTGGACGGCGCGGTCGACCAGGCCGGCGCGATCAAGCTGCTTGAAGTCGCCAACCAGGCCAACGTCGATACCGGCAGCAAGGCCACGCCGAAGGGGGCATTGTCCATCGTCGAAGCCGAATTCTACGAGTTCCCGTCGCCATGAGAGCGGGCACCGATACCCTTGTCTTGCCGGGCGCCGGCTTCCGCCTGGACCGTTCGCGCAACGCCACCGCGCAAGTGTTCGAGCACCTGCGCGCCCAGATCGTTGGCCTGGCTATCAAGCCGGGCGCGGTGCTGGACCGGCCGCAGCTCAGTGCCTATTTCAACCTGTCGCTGAGCCCGATCCGCGAAGCGCTGCTGCGGCTGGAAGAAGAACGCCTGGTCGACATCTTCCCGCAGCACCAGACCCGCGTGCGCGGCATCGACCTGGCGTCGGCGCGCCAGGCCCACTTCCTGCGGCTGTCGGTGGAACTGGAGATCGTGCACGTGCTGGCGCAGGCGCCGAATCCGCTGCTGGAAACGGCCTTGCTGGCGCTGGTGGCGCGCCAGCGCGCCTGCCTGGAGGGCGGCGACCTGGAAGGGTTCACCGCGATCGACATCGAATTCCACCGCCGCCTGTACGAGGAAGCGGCGCTGCCCGACCTGTGGGCGACCATGCGCAGCCACAGCGGCAACCTGGATCGCCTGCGCCGGCTGCACCTGCCGGTGAACGGCAAGGCGGATTCGATCCTGGCGCAGCATGCCGGGATCGCGCGCTGCATCGGGCAGGGCGATGGCGCCGGGGCGCAGGCGCTGGTGCGGACCCATTTGTCGGGGACCCTGAATGCGCTGGAAGCCTTGCGTCGCCAGTTCCCGGGGATGATCCTGCCGCCGGATTACACGGCCGCCTGATCCAGTTCAGGACTTCGGCTTGAGCACCGCCTCCGCCCGCGCCCGGTCCTGGTCGCTCAGCCGCGGCCCGACTTCCCGCAAGGCCGCCGCCGCATTGTCATGCCCGGCCGTGCCGGCGAGGCTCAGCCATACGTAGGCCATGGCCAGGTCCTGCGGGCCGCCTTCGCCGCGGCTCAGCATCGCGCCCAGGTTGTACATGGCGTCCGGCTGGCCCTGTTTCGCGGCGGCGTCGAACCAGCCGCGCGCGGTCTTCACGTCCCTGTTCACCAAGCCGCCTTCGTAGAAGAAGGTGCCGAGGGCGAATTCGGCGTCGCGGTCGCCCTTGAGCGCCGCGTCCTTGTAGTAGACGATCGCCTTGTTCTGGTCGGCCGGCACGCCGAGGCCGAGGTCGTACATGCGCCCGACCGCGAACAGCGCTTGCGGATAGCCGGCCCTGGCGGCCAGGTCGAAGTAGGCGCCGGCCAGCTTTTCGTCGCGTGCAATGCCGGCGTCGCCGGTGTAATACAGGCGGCCGACGTGGAACTGGCTCGGCACGTAGCCGGCCAGCGCGGCTTCCTTCAGCCAGGCCAGGCCCTTGCCGGTGTCCTTCGGGCCCAGGCTGCCCTCGAGGCGGTCCGTGCCGAGGATGTCGAGCGCCGGGACGTAGCCGAAACCGGCGGCTTTTTCGTACCAGTGGCGTGCCCTGGCTTTGTCGACCGGGACGCCCACGCCGTGCTCGTACATGCGCGCCAGCATGAAGGCGGCCTGGATACGGTCGTTCATGACTTGCGGGTTGGCCGGGTCGAAGCGCAGGCGGTCCACGCCCGGATCGAAGCGCTGCCCGGCCACGCGGTCGAACCAGTAGACCGCCTGCTTGCCATCCTTGGGCGTGCCGACGCCGTACAGGTGCATCTGGCCCAGCATCAGGCCCGCCGCCGGGTAGCCGAGCTTGCTCCAGGCCGTGTCGAACAGGGACAGGGCGCGCGTGTAATCCTGCTTGTTGAAGGCGTCGAAGGCCTCGCGCAGGCTTTTATCCTTGCGCGCGATATGGACCTGGGACGCCGCCATGCGCCAGTCGCTCGGACCGCAGCCGCCGCGGCCGCCGCTGCCGAATCCACCACCGGTCGCACGTCGCGCCGACGGGATCAGGCCGCGCAATGAGGACGACAGGGGCATGTTCGAGACATCGCCGTTCGGCGCGTATTCGGTGACCGAACGCACGTCCCAGGAGATGCTGCCCGGGTGGCTGAATTCCCGCATGTACGCCACCGTGACCGGGTCGAAGGCCGGGTTGTAGGGGTTCATGAAGGCGCACGAGGACGCGTAGGCGCCGGACAGCAGGCGGTTGGTCGCGGCTTCGATCACGCGTTCGTCGATGTTGTCGTGGTTGCCGGTGATGACCACGGTATCGGGTCCGCTGATGACTTGCGCCGGCGCGCGCGCGGCGGGCAGGGACATCAGTGCCAGCAGCGCCGGCGCGGCAAGCAGTTTGCGCCAGTCCGGGCGCGTCAGGTGCTTCATGGCTTCTCCCCCCCTTTTTCGAATTGTTGTCCAGGCGTGCCCGGCCAGTGTAGCGCAGGGCGGGGCGCATGCAAACCAGCTGCGCAGGCGCGCCGCGCGGCGGCGGCCAAGCGCTCAATCGATCATCGCGTGATCGATCCATGATGCTGTGCGGATGATTGGCCGTGATTGCAATTTTGGCGTGCGTAGCCCGTCAATCGCCGCGTATTGACGCGTAAATACGCGGAGATCCTGCCGAAAATGTAGGGGGGCATGCGGTCGCCTTGAGCGGTTCCGGCGCCGTATTGACTGGAAACGCTCATTTGGATGAGTGTTTTTAATCAAACGATCAAATCGTGAATGCATGGCCATACACTGTGCACGAAAAGAAAGTCATACGACGACCGCAGCCCCAGAGCTGCGGCGGATTGCGAAGAAGGCCGCCCGCCGGCCGCACATGGAGACAGAACCGTGCGTACTATCGAAAAAGTCATTCACGTTAACCGCCTGAGCTATGCCGTGTCGCTGGCCTTGGCATCCCTTGTGGCGGGCAATGCCGCGCTGGCACAGTCGACGGCACCGTCGACGACGACCGGCGCCGCGAGCGCGCCGCAGGCGGGCAGCCCGGGCGACAACCAGGCCAACGCGCCGGCCGCGACCAACGTACAGGTCACCAACGGCAACCAATCCACCGGCTCGGTCGCCACCGTGGTGGTCTCGACCCGCCGTTCCCAGCAGTCGAGCATCTCGCGCAAGAAGAACGCGGCCACCGCGATGGATTCGATCGTGGCCGAAGACGTCGGTTCGCTCCCTGACCGCAACATCGGCGAGGCGATCTCGCGCATGGCCGGCATCGCGCTGGACCGCGGCGACTTCGGCGAGGGCGTCAGCGTGGCGGTGCGCGGCAACGGGCCGGAACTGACCCGCGTCGAGATCGACGGGCAGGGCATCCAATCCGCCGGCGGCACCGACATGAACGGCGGCGGCGCCGGCCGCGGCAGCGAATTCCGGCAGTTGTCGGCCGACCTGATCAAGAGCGTCGACGTAGTCAAGGGATCGACCGCCGACATGACCGAGGGCTCGCTCGGCGGCGGCATCGTGATCAAGACCCGCACCGGCCTCGATTTCAAGGAGCCTTTCGTTTCGGTGCGCGTGGCGGGGCAGAAGAACAGCCTGAACGACAAGTGGCAGCCGGACACCAACGTCATCCTGTCGCGCAAATTCCTCGACAACCGCCTCGGCGTGCTGCTGAACGCCTCGTCCTCGACCCAGGCCAACGAAGGGCACCAGGTCCAGGTGGCCAGCGGCGGCGGCGCGGGCCAAGGCTATGCGCGTTCGATCGACTTCGACAACTCGCCCAACAAGACCTTCACGTTCAACCCGGGCACGCTGAACATGCTCGACGCGGCGTCGACCCAGCCGACCGCCCAGTACCAGAACAAGGACGGCAGCTATTACAACACCTTCACGCCGCTGGAGATCCTGAATAAATCGGCTGCGGCCCAGACCAAGGCGGACTGCTACGCAGCCTTCCCGCAGTTGACCACGGCGTCGCCGGCGCTGGCGAACATTACGTCCAGCACCAACCGCACCAACGCCGTCAACACGCGTTCGAACGAGCTGGCCACCTGCCTGAACCAGTGGAACGACTACACGCCTTCGCTGATCCGCAACATCGTCAAGAAGGAAGTCGACAAGCGCCAGAACCTCGACCTGCGCGCCGACTTCAAGGTCAACAACGACCTGACGGTCTACGCCAAGGGCAGCTACAACAAGCGCAAGATCGACAACAACTTCCTGACCTACGGCCTCGGCGGCATGAACGTCAACACCTCGGGCACGTATACCGACGTGAACGGCGTGCGCCAGGTGGCATCCGGCACGAACGGCGCCGGCTACTACCTCTACCCCAGCACGGTCAGCTATGTCAGCGGTGTGCCGGCCGTAACCGGCGCCGTGACCAATGTCATCCCGGGCTCGGTGGTGGTCGACGCCAACCACCACGTTACCCAGTTCGGCATCACCAACGCCACCGCCAGCACCGACCAGGTACATTCGGTGGCCGAGACCACCTCGAAGTACTTCCAGTTGGGCGGCAACTGGAAGCACGGCCCGTTCAACGCCGAATTCTTCGTCGGCGACGCGCGCTCGGATTTCTCGCGCGAGGACAAGCGCACCACTTTCAACTACAACTATGGTTCGGCGACCCTGAACGTGCTGCCGAACGGCTTGTGGGCCTACTCGCTGCCGACCAGCTTCGACCAGACCAATCCGGCCAACTACGCCACGCTGAATCCGCTGCTGGCCAGCGCCGCCGTCAAGCCGAGCACCAACATCATCAACGCGGTACCGGCCTACACCGCCAACCAGCAGCCGCTGATGACCCAGGCACCGCAGCTGACCTACACTCCGCAGCTGCGCGGCACCGAGGAAAAGACCGCCAAGTTCGATCTGAGCTACGCGATCCCGGAATCCGTCCCGTTCTTCAAGCGCATCAAGACCGGCTTCAACCTGCGCGACACCTCGGGCGACTACTACAACGGCAACAGCCAGGTGATCCAGGACGGTACCGGCACCGCCGGCACCGCCGGCTTCGTGGCGCCGATCACCACGCCGAACGCCTACATCCGCAGCTCCTTCGTCGGTTGCCAGGACACCCCGGGCTCGCTGGCGGCGGGCGGCAACAAGTGCCAGTACGGCTTCGTCCCGACCAACAACTACAACAGCACCCGTTCCGGCCAGGTGGTGCTGACCCCGGCGCAGTTCCAGGACATCATCGCCCAGTCGCTGAGCGGCAACGCCACCGCGACCTCGTTCTTCAACGGCGCCAACGGCGCACCGGCGGGGCTGGTGAACAACTGGACCCAGATCGACGTCGACAAGGTATTCCGCCTGAGCGGCGTCCCGAACGTCAACATGGATTGCCTGAAGGAGTGCACCGCCAACGACGGCAAGGTCTACCAGCAGCCGGTATCGACCTACAAGGAACGCAGCCAGGCCGCCTACTTCATGACCGACTTCGGCATCGATCGCATCCCGTTCACCGACCGGGCCCTGCCGTTCGGCTGGGAGCTCGAAGGCAACCTCGGCTGGCGCTACGTGCGTACCAAGCTGAATGGCATCGGGGTGATGACCTTCCAGTCGATCACCAAGACCGCAGCCTACGATCCGGCCAACTCAGGCGCCGCCGCAGGCATCTCGACGGGCACCGTCACCCGCAATACGCCGATCGATTCGACCACCCACGACTTCCTGCCGATCTATAACCTGGCGATGTGGGTGGTGCCGGACAAGGTCGTGCTGCGCTACAACCGCGCCAAGACCGTGGCCCGTCCGTCGGTCAACCAGATCCTGCCGGCCGGCACCTGCGTGTACGATGAACGCCTGGGCAACGGGGAGGAAGTCGACCAGCGCTGCACCTCCACCGTCGGCAATCCGGACCTGGCGGCGCAGAAGAACCTGAACCAGAACTGGACCGCCGAGTACTACCCGAACAAGGACACCATGTTCCAGCTGCAGTACTTCAAGCAGAAGGGCATCGTGGGCCCAGCCCTGGTGCAGGGCGTCAACGGCGGCAACCTGTTCGCGAATTCGAGCGCCGTCGATCCGGCCACCGGCATTCCGCTGTCCAGCCTGCAGTTCGACTACTCGACCTACCAGAACGGCGTGCCGACCACCCGCAAGGGCTGGGAATTCGGCACCAAGACCGCGTTCACCTTCCTGCCGGGCCTGCTGCGCTACACCGGCTTCGACGCGAACTACACGCGTTTGGCCTCGGTCACCTCGACCCAGAACATCGTCGACCTGATCACCGGCGACAACCTGCCGCCGATGCGCGAGTCGAAGTCCTCGTACAACTGGGCACTCTGGTACGATGACGGCCGCTTCCAGGCGCGCGTTGCGGTCCAGGGCGTGGACAGCTACTTCAACTGCATCGCGGCCTGTGCCGGCAACCAGTTGAACAACTACCCGAACGCCTACGGCAACGCGCGTCCGCTGCCTTACAACCCGGGCTCGCCGAACTTCCGCGACGCGACCCGCTTCGTCGACGCCAAGATCTCGTACAAGATCAATCCGAACTTCGAAGTGTTCCTCGAAGGCCGCAACCTGGGCAATGCGACCACCACCAATAGCCAGAGCATCTACTCGCCGTTCGCGGACGGCATCCCGAACCTGCTGGACTATAACTACGCCGGCCGCCGTATCATGGCGGGCCTGAACTTCCGCTACGGTGGCTGATCGGGAACCGGGCCGCCGCTCAATACCTTGAGTATTTCCAGCACAGCCGGGCAGATGGGTCTCCAACAGGCCTGTTTGCCCGGCTTTTCCTTTATATTGACGCGGCTTGCGCTGTGCCACGCACTGCGCCACTACCACGCAGGAACGATAACAATGATTGAGACATCCCGCCCGCTACTCGCCGCGATGGCGCTTGCCTTCCCGCTCGCGCTGGCCTCCACCTCCGTATTGGCCGCACCGAAAGCCGCCGTGCTGGACCTGTCAGGCACCTGGCAATTCGCCCTCGACCGCGAAGACCAGGGCGTCACCCAACAATGGTTCGGCCAAGGCCTGCCCGACAAGATCAAGCTGCCCGGCATCCTGAACGCGCAAGGCTACGGCGACCCGATCAGCGCCCAGACGCCCTGGGTCCTGTCGCTGTACGACCGCTCCTGGAACCTGCGCGAAGACTACAAGGCCTACACCGAGCCGGGCAAGGTCAAGGTGCCCTTCCTGAGCCAGCCGCCGCGCCACTATCTGGGCGCCGCCTGGTACCAGAAGGAGGTCGAGGTGCCGCGCGGCTGGCAGGGCAAGCGCGTGCTGCTGCGCCTGGAGCGCCCGCGCTGGGGCTCGACGGTCTGGGTCGACGGCAAGGAGATCGGCAGCGTGAACAGCCTGGTGGCCGAGCACGACTACGAACTGGGCCTGCTCGCGCCGGGCAAGCACCGCATCTCGGTGCGCGTCGACAGCCGCCTCCTGATGCCGTACCGGCCGGATTCGCACGGCGTGTCCGATTCGCTGGGCATGAGCTGGAACGGCATCGTCGGCAAGGTGGAGCTGCGCGCGAGCTCGCCGGTCTACATCGACGATGCCCAGGTCTATCCGAACGTTGCGGACCGCACCGCGCTGGTGAAGCTGCGCATCGGGAACGCCGGTGGCAAGGCGGGCAGCGGCTCGGTGGTCGCAAATGGAAAGCGTTTCCCGGTGAGCTGGAGCGGGGAAGGCGGCAGCACCGAGATCCGCGTGTCCTATTCGAAGGATGCGCAGACCTGGGACGAATTCCACCCGACGCTGCAAAAGCTTGCGCTGGCGCTGTCCGGTCCGAACGCCGACGACGCGCGCGAGCTGACATTCGGCTTCGTGCAGATCGCCGCGAAGGGCACCGACATCCTGGTCAACGGCCGCCCGGTCTTCATGCGCGGCACCCACCACGGCGGCGACTTCCCGCTGACCGGCTACCCGCCCACCGACGTCGCCTACTGGAAGAAGCTGTTCCAGACCAACAAGGCCTGGGGCATCAACCACATGCGCTTCCACTCGTTCACGCCGCCGGAAGCGGCTTTCGAGGCGGCCGACGAGGTGGGCGTCTACCTGCAGCCCGAGCCGGGCATGTGGAACCGCTTCGCGCCGGGCTCGCCGCTGGAAGCCCAGCTCTACGACGAAACCGAGCGCATGATCCGCGCCTACGGCAACCACCCGTCCTTCCTGCTGCTCAGCCCCAGCAACGAGCCCTCGGGCAACTGGAAGGAAGTCTTCGACAAGTGGATCGCGCATTACCGCGAGACGGACCCACGGCGCATGTACACCAACGGCACCGGCCACACCGAGCCGAGCGTGCCGAACGTCGACAAGGGCACCGACTACCTCGCCATCCAGCGCATCGGCCCCAAGCCGCTGCGTAACAAGACCGGCTGGTTCGGCCGCGATTACTCCGCCTCCCTGGCGGGCATCACGGTGCCGGTGCTGTCGCACGAGACCGGGCAGTGGGTGGCCTATCCGGACTTCGGCATCATCAAGAAATTCACCGGCTATCTGCAACCGGGGAACTACGAGATCTTCCGCGACTCGGCGGCCAGGCACGGGGTGCTGGACAAGAACCATGACTTCGCGCTCGCCTCCGGCCACTACCAGCTGATCTGCTACAAGGAAGAAATCGAGGCGGCGCTGCGCACCAGGGGCCTGTCCGGCTACCAGTTGCTCGACCTGCACGACTACCTGGGCCAGGGTACGGCGCTGGTCGGCATCCTCGACACCTTCTGGGAATCGAAGGGCTATGCCACGGCCGAGGAATTCCGCCGTTTCAACGGCGTGACCGTGCCGCTGGCGCGCCTGACGCGCTCCGTGCTCACCACGCGCGACAGCCTGGACGTGCCGGTGGAAATCGCCCACTACGGCGAGCAGCCGCTGAAGGGGGCGGCACCGACCTGGCGCATCGAGGACGCGAACGGCAAGACCGTGCGCAGCGGGCGCTTCCCGGCGCTCGACATCCCGATCGGGAACAACACGGCGCTGGGCACCATCCAGGCCCCGCTGGCCGACCTGCCGGCACCGGGACGCTACAAGCTGGTGGTGGGACTGGACGGCGGCAAGGTCGCCAACGACTGGGACTTCTGGCTGTATCCGGAGCGCGCACCGGTCGAGGCGCCATCGTCGGTGCTGGTGACGCACTCGTGGAACGAAGCCGAGCAGCGCCTGGCCGCGGGCGGCAACGTGCTCTACATGCCGCGCAAGGCGGACCTGGACTGGACCTCGCCGCCGCTGGCCGACGTGCCGGTGTTCTGGAACCGCCTCATGAATCCGGGCTGGGGCCGCATGCTGGGCCTGTGGATCGACAACAAGCACCCGGCCCTGGCGCAATTCCCGACCGCCCAGCACATGGACTGGCAGTGGACCGAGCTCGTAGCCAGCGCCCGCGCCATGAACCTGGACCGCCTGCCGCGGGGCCTGGAGCCGATCGTGCAGCCGATCGACGACTGGAACCGCAACTACAAGCTCGGGACCCTGTTCGAAGCGCGCGTCGGCAAGGGCAAGCTGATGGTATCGACCATGGACCTGGAAAACCGCCTGGACGAGCGCCCGGTGGCGCGCCAGATGCGCGCTTCCGTGCTGGCCTACATGGCCGGCGCTTCGTTCCAGCCGAAGACCGAGGTAGCCCCTGGCGCCTTCCGTGCGGTGCTGTTCGACACCCGTGTGATGAAGAAGCTGGGGGCGCAGGCCAGCGGCTGGCCGGATGCGGGCAATGCCATCGATGGCGATCCGAACACTTATTCCTTGGTGAGCGTGAAGGGCGACGCATCAAAAGGTGATACAGCGCGCCCGACGCCCGAACTGACGATCACTTTCCCTCGGCCTGTCCCGTTCACGGGTCTCGTGCTGATGCCGCGCCAGAACCACCGCGACCATGAGGGCGACGTGCGCGAATTGCTGGTCCAGGTCAGCGACGACGGCCAGGCCTGGCGCGAGGTCAAGCGCGCCACGCTCGGTTCGACCTTCGATCCGCAGACCGTGGCCTTCGAGCAGGGCGTGAATGTGCGCTACCTGAAACTGACTTCGCTGTCCGGCTTCGGCGCGGACCGCGCCAGCGCGCTGGCCGACGTGGCCGTGCAGTATGCCGGCCCGGCGTTACCGGAAGATGTGGGGGAGGTGGAGTACAAGCGTTCGCGGTCGGTGTCCGCGGACGTGGACGAGGCGGGGATGGAGGATCGGAAGCCGGCACGCAAGAAGCAGTGATTACGCGCGCCGGCAATTCGGGCGACAAAAGGCTGCCTGCGTGGATCCGCGAGAAGGAGATGTCTGGTCATGCTGGCAGAGGCGCGGCAGCACTGCCTTATGGGCAGGCTGCCCACACTGGGGAGCGGGCCTGAAGATGCACCAGCGCCTTCATGGCAGGATGACGTCGATCTCGACCAGCGCGCTGCCTTTCGCCGCATAGCCGAGCTTGGCTGCGGCCACGTACGATAAGTCAATGAGCCTGTCGGAGAGGAAGGGGCCGCGGTCGTTCACGCGAACGACTACGGTTCGGCCGTTCTCGAGGTTGGTCACCCTGACGTACGAGGGGATGGGCAGGATCGGGTGCGCAGCCGTGAGCTTCATCACGTCGTAGGGTTCGCCACTCGCCGTCGGCAATCCCTGGTAACGGGTGCCGTACCAGCTCGCCACGCCACGCGCATGGTAGGGCGTTAACTTGTTCATCGGCCGGAAGCTATTTCCCATAGCGACATAAGGCTTGAGCGTACCGGAGACAAACCGCTCTGCTCGAGGTACCGGCTCCTTGACTGCATCAATCTGCGCCTGCGTTACGCCTTTGGGTGGACCATCGTTGAGGTAATAGCGCCCACCAGCTTTCGCTGGCTGGACTTTGGTTGTCGAGCAGGCTGCCAGAGACAGCGCCAACGCCGCTACCAGCGCTGGTCTTGAACAGATACGTAAAATGCTTGTCATCCTTGCTTTCCACACGTTTTTGATCGCGCCCGATGCGCCGCGGATCAGCCACCTTGCCGGTTGACTTCCCTCGGCATCCATAGGCGAACACTGCAAGGCTCATGGCCGAGCTCGTAGATCATACATGTGGAAGGGCAGAACAGAAAAATCGTTTTCAATGCTTCAAGTAGTCCTTCACGTCCGGCACCACCCGCACCAGCTCCTTCGCCACCATCCCGGAAAAGTATTCAGCGCCTTTCTTGCCCAGGTGCGTGCGGTCGAACGCCGTCTTCGCCTGTCCCTGCCGCTCGACGCCGGCACCGCCGCCGTTCGCCGTGGATGGGACGACCGCCGGCGGCGGCGCCATCGCCAGCGCGTCCGCCTCGGCCTGGCCCATTGCCTGCACCGCGTCGGCGCTGACGCGGTTCAGATCGACCAGCGCCACGTGCTCGCCGGCCGCCACGCGCCGGGTCGCCTCGGCCCACGGCATCAGGTCATCCTTCAGGTAGTCGCCGACGAAGGTCCGACGCGTCAGCGGCGTCACCAGCACCGGCACGCCGCCGGCTTCCTTCACCTCGCGCGCGTAACGTGCCATGTTGGCCGGGAATTCGGTCACGATGTCGGTCGAACGCGGCGCCTTGCCCGGCTGGTCGTTGTGGCCGAACTGGACCAGCACGTAAGTCTTGCCCGGCGCGCCGTCGCGCAGCAGCTGCTGCACCTTGTCCCAGTGTCCTTCGGCGCGGAAGCTCTTGCTGCTGCGGCCGCCGAGCGCGAGGTTGTGGCAGCTGACCTGGGGCGTGAAGCGGGCGCACAGGGCATCGCCGTAGCCGGACTTGGGCGCCATGGTCGAATCGCCGACCAGGATCACCTGGATCGGCGCGCTGCCGGCGGCATGCGCGGCGTGGGCACCAAAGGCGGTGGCGGCAAGGAAGGCGGCGAGGGCGAGCTTGGGCAGGCGGTGCATGGGATCTCCTTTTATATATTAGTGTGCTCGGGAAATGCTACTGCGATTCTACATGCGCCATGCATCATTAATGAAGAGTTAAGCCGTCCGCTCGGGGAGAAGGGTAATCTTGGGGGCTCACAGTTTCGGAGGCATCGCGATGCGCCGCACCATCCTCGGTTTCAGCCTTGCCGGCACCCTGCTGTTCGGACTCGCTTCGCGGTCTCCTTCTTGCAGCCCATCTGGATCGAAAGCGCGGCGCGCGAGCTCCTGCGCTTCGAAGTCGAGCGCCAGGCCGGCGCGCGCATCGATGCATTGAGCGGCACGCGCGTCGCCACCTTCGCGCACCAGGTACTGGCGCGGACCGATGCCGACATCGCCGGCATGCGCGCCGCGCTGCGTGCCGACCTGCCGCAAAAGGTTGCGCAGGTGGTGGACGAGATGCTCGATCCGGACTGCGACTGCCGCCGGCGCCTGGCCGCCACGGTGGATGCCGGCATGCGCCTGCATCTGCGCGCCCTGGAAGGCATGCGCGGCCGGCTGCAGGCGATGATCGAGTCGAGCTATGCCCACGTCAGCGCCAGGCTGCTGCGCGAATGGCGCATCTTCACGCTGTCGAACGCGGTGGCGTTCGCGCTGCTGGGCGCCGTCACGCTGGCGCGGCGCGGACCGGCCCTGCAACTGGCGCTGCCGGCCGCCGTCATCGGCGGCGCCGTCGTGGTGACCGGCGGCTGCTACCTGTTCGCGCAGGACTGGCTGCACACGATCGTGTTTGGCAGCTACGCCGGCCTGGCGTACGCGGGCTGGCTGGCCGCGGTGGCGCTGCTGCTGGCGGACCTCGCGTTCAACCGGGCGCGCGTCGTCAATGGCGTGCTGCAGGCCGTGGGGGCGGCGACGCCGGCCTGCTGAACTCAGTAGGGCCCGCGGATATATTCCCGCACCTGCTCGCGGTACACGCGGGCCAGCGCCGCATGCAAGTCGTCCGGCAGCGGCGCGACGCCGGACGCGCTGACGTTGGCCTGCACCTGGGCCGGCGAACTCGCGCCCGGGATCACGACCGAGACTTCCGGATGGTCGAGGATCCAGCGCAGCGCCATCTGCGCCATCGTCATGCCCGGCGGGACGAGGGCGGCCACCTGTTCGGTCGCATCGATCCCGCGTTCCAGTTCCAGGCCGGCGAAGGTCTCGCCGACATTGAAGGCCTGGCCGTCGCGGTTGAAGTTGCGGTGGTCGTCGTGACGGAAGGTGGTGGCGCGCGTGATCTTCCCGCCCAGCAGGCCGCTGGCCAGCGGCAGGCGCACGATGATGCCGACGCCCTGGCTGGCCGCGCGCGGCAGCAGTGCCTCGGCCGGTTTCTGGCGGAAGATGTTGAAGATGACCTGCAGCGAAGCCAGGCCGTCCTGTTCCAGGCAGATCATGCCTTCCTCGACAGACTCCACACTGGCGCCCCAGCGGCGGATCAAGCCTTCCTGCTGCAGCTCGCGCAGCCAGTCGAACACGTGGCCCTGGCGCAGCACGTCGGTCGGCACGCAGTGCAATTGGGTCAGGTCGAGCGATTCCATGCCCAGGCGATCAAGCGAGCGCAGGGTGGCGTCGCGCAGGGATTCGCGCGTGTAGCCGTCCGGGTAGATGCCGGCGCGTCCCAGCTTGGTGGCCACGACCAGGCCCTCGGGCTGGCGCTCGCGCAGGAAGCTGCCGATCGAACGCTCGCTGGCGCCGTCGCCGTAGACGTCGGCGGTGTCGATGAAGCGCACGCCGGCCGCATAGGCATTCTCCAGCGTCTGGCGGGCGACCGCGTCGTCCCAGTCGTCGCGCCAGCCGCCGCCGAGCTGCCAGCAGCCCAGGCCGATTTCAGGCACGTTCAGGTCCGTCTTGCCGAATTGTCGCAGCTTCATCGCGCGTTCAGTCATGGTGTGCAGCCTCATTGAATGGTCGGGGCTGTCATTGTATGCAAATCAGGATTTCGCCGCCGGCTTCAGGATCGCGTCGGCGCGCGCCCGGTCCTGGGCAGTCAGCTTCGGGATGACTGCCCTGAGTGCGGCGTCGGCCTGGGCGTGGCCGCTCTGTTTCGCCAGGCTGAGCCAGACGTAGGCCATGGCCGGGTCCGCCGGACCGCCTTCGCCGTTCAGCGTCATCGCCCCCAGGTTGAACATGGCGTCGACCTGGCCCTGTTTCGCGGCGGCGTCGAACAGCTTGCGTGCCGTGGCCGGGTTCTTCTCGACCAGTTCGCCGTCGTAGAAGTAGGTGCCGAGGGCAAATTGCGCGTCGCGGTCCCCTTTCAGGGCCGCTTCCTTGTAATAGACGATGGCGCGCTTCTGGTCGGCCGCCACGCCTTCGCCCAGGTCGTACATGCGGCCGGCCGCGAACAGGGCGCCCGGGTAGCCGGCCTTGGCGGCCATGTTGAACCAGGCGCCGGCCAGCTTGGGGTCGCGCGGCACGCCGGTGTCGCCGTTGTAGTACAGCTTGGCCAGGTTGTACTGGGCCGTGACATAGCCTTCCTGGGCGGCCGTCTGCAGGTAGTCGAGGCCGCGGCGCGCGTCGTGGGCGCCACCATAGCCGCTGAGCCAGGCCTGGCCCAGGATATTGCGCGCCGGGATGAAGCCGAACTCGGCGGCCTTGCCATACCACTTCAGCGCTTCCGCCGGGTTCCTGGCCGTGCCGATCCCGCGTTCGTAGATGCGCGCCAGCATGAAGGCTGCTTCCACCTTGCCGCTCATCGCTTGCGGTTCCTTTGGATCGAACACCATGCCGTCGCTGGTCGGATCGAAGCGGGCGTCGGTCACCTTGCGCAGCCAGTCGACGGCTTGCGCCGTGCTCTTCGGCGTACCCATGCCGTACAAATGCATCTTGGCCAGCGCCACCGCGGCTTCGTCGTAGCCGATCTTGTTGTATGCCGTCTTGAGCAGTTCCATCGCGCGCGGATAGTCGCGCCGGTCGAGGGCTTCGAAGCCCTGGGCCAGGGACTTGTCCTTGCGAAGTATCTCGTTGCGGGCGGCGGCGAAGCGGCGGTCGTTGGCGCCGCATTTCACCGAAGGGTCGTTGGGATTGGTGGGCGCGTCGCCGTTCAGTCCGCTGAGCGAGGACGAGTCGACCGTACGCGAGGCGTCGCCGTCCGGTGCCAGGTCGGAGAAGCGTTCGGCCTCGTTCGAGATGCTGTCTTCCATGCCGAAGTCGGCCATGTAGGCCAGCGCCACGTCATCCTCGGCGGCGTTCGGGCTGCTCATGAAGGCGCAGGAGGAGGCGTACTTGCGCGACAGGACCTTGCTCTTGGCGGCGATCACGGTGTCCGCCGTCGGCGCGCCGCCGCGGTTGCCGGTGACGACGACCGTGTTGCCGGACTGGCCAGCCGGGGCGGGCGCGGGTGCCTGCGTTTGCGTTTGCGCGAGGACGGGCAGGGCGAACGCAGCGCCCGCCAGCAGCAAGGCAAGGGTGCGCTGCTTCTTGTTCAGGATGGTCATCGTCGTCTCCTTCTTGGTGTTATGAGCGATGTAGCAAAGCAGTGTATCCGAACAAAATTCTGCCCAAGAAAATAATGGCGATCAAGATCTTGATTCTTTATCGCAAAAGCAGGACATCGACGGCGGCACCCGCATGCGGCAGCGATGCGAATGGCAAGTGAGGCGAAAAAACAACGCATACACCGGGTTCCGGACGCTCGCAACATGATTCGAATTTGGATGGCACCTGGCGGAAATCGAATCGCTTTGCCGGCCCGATCGCTGGCGATCGCCGGCCTGCGATAACGCTTAACACGCGGATTTAAAACATTCCGTCCAAAACGCTATCGCTCGAACCTGGCTTGCGCGTAAACCCGGCGTCGACCCGGCTTCGCGCACGGACGATCAACTCCGGTATTTACGCTGCATTTTCCGCTCATTTCCATGATTGTTTTTTCCAGCCCGATTTCGGCCTTAATTAGCGGCAATACACTAAAAAAAACGTAACGACGCATAAATACGTAGCCTGCGCCAGCTTTTTCCCCGTGTCGCAGGCGATAAAACCGGCCCCCAAAGCGGCCGACATCATGGAGACAGACATGCGGATCAATACACAGGGGCTGCGCCCCAAGAGCCTGAGCGTGGCCATTTCGGTCGCACTGGCGTCGCTCGTGGCCGGCAACCTGGCCATCGCCCAGGAAAACCCGCCGCCCAACCCGAACCCCACGCCGAACTCGGAATCGGTGTCGCAGGGCAGCAGTGTCGCCACGGTCGTGGTCAGTACCCGCCGCTCCCAGCAGTCGAGCATCGACCGCAAGAAGAACGCGGCGACCGCGATGGATTCGATCGTGGCGGAGGACGTCGGGGCGCTGCCCGACCGTAACATCGGCGAGGCGATCTCGCGCATGGCCGGCGTGGCGCTCGACCGCGGCGACTACGGCGAAGGCGTGACCGTCGCGGTGCGCGGCAATGGCCCGGACCTGACGCGCGTCGAGATCGACGGCCAGGCCGTGCAATCGGCCAACAACACCGGTTCCAGCGGCCGCGGTTCCGAATTCCGCCAGCTCTCGGCCGACCTGATCAAGAGCGTGGACGTGGTCAAGGGCTCGACTGCCGACATGGTCGAAGGCTCGCTCGGCGGCGGCATCCTCATCAAGACCCGCACCGGCCTGGACTTCAAGGAGCCCTTCGCCTCGATCCGCGTGGCCGGCACCCAGAACAACCTGAACAAGAAGTGGGAGCCGGACACCAACATCATCCTGTCGCGCAAGTTCCTCGACAATCGCCTGGGCGTGATCCTGAACGGCTCGAAGTCGACCACCATCAACGAACTGCACCAGATGGCGATCGCGACCAGCGGCGCCGCGGGTTACGCGCGCCTGGTCGACTTCGACAATTCACCGGAAAAGACCTTCACCTACAACCCGTCCACGCTGAACATGGCGGACCCGGCGTCGACCACGCCGATCGGCGTCTATCCCTACACCGCAGGCACCGGCAACTACAACACGGCGACCCCGCAGGAAATCCTGACCAAGTCGGCCGCGGCCACGAGCAAGGCCGCCTGCTACACGGCCTTCCCGCAGATCACCACCTCGGCGCCGGCGCTGGCGAACCTGAGCTCGACCAACCGCACGAATGCGGTGAATGCGCGCCAGAACGAACTGATCAGCTGCCTGAACCAGTGGAACGACTACACGCCGTCCCTGATCCGCAACCGGGTCCAGACCGAGACCGACAAGCGCCAGAACCTCGACCTGCGCGCCGACTTCAAGGTCAACAACGATTTCACCATCTACGCCAAGGGCAGCTATTCCAAGCGCAACTGGGAGACCAACAACTCGCAGCTGAGCCTGGGCGGCCTGAGCGTCAATCCGAACTCGCTCACCTATGTCGACACCAACGGCGTGCGCGCGGTGTCGCCGGCGGCCACAGGCATCTACTACTTGTACCCGACCACGGCCAGCTACGTCAGCGGCACGCCGACCTCGGGCGCGGTCGCCAACGTGAACCCGTCGACGGTCACCGTGGACGCGACCCACCACGTGACCAGCATGGGCATCAACGACGCCACCGCCGGCATCGACCAGCTGTACCAGCGCAACAGCGTGCTGACCAAGTACTTCCAGACCGGCGGCACCTGGAAGCGCGGC
>Ga0265797_10002678_pt1 | contig 29620 bp, 41 predicted proteins | sample P2T30metagenome_FD_192433 | JGI IMG/M metagenome (GOLD analysis project Ga0265797, IMG submission 192433) | Plant litter microbial communities from East Loma Ridge, Irvine, California - P2 T30 | ecosystem: Environmental > Terrestrial > Plant litter > Unclassified | place: USA: California...
TGAATAAGATATCTGTGCAGTAAGGAATGTATAGAGCAATACGGGTACTATGGCTTAACTAATAACAATGACTACGGTTGACAACGATCAGAGATTGCTGAGATTTGACAATTCTTGGCAACAATTCTTATACTAAGTTTTACTACAGCACCACGCGTCCAGTTTCATTAAACCCATATGTCCAACTTCCCTACTGAAACATTGTGTCTCACCGTGGTGGCCGCAAGAGGTATGGGGCGTAATAAGTTGGCCGCAGTTGGTAGTGAATTAAGTCAAGAGCGATATAGATAATTGTACTGGCCGCAACTGGAAGAACTTGTCTGAACTTCGGCGAACTTAGTTGAGATAGGCCGAAGTGGAATTAGTGAACAAGAGTTCAATGATATCTTCATCGTTTTCGATACTCAGTAATTGGCGGTACGTCGAGGGGAATGAGGCATTAGTTCGGCAGCGGGAATAAACTACCAATTCGGCCACCTATTACCATTAGTTGATCAACCATTCAAATGTCGACAAATGTCTGCAAAGTTGATCGACCATTTAAATGTGGGCGAATGTTGGCGAAGATATGTGAACTTCAATATAATTCCGTGACCATGACTTGACTAATAACAATGACTATAGTTGACAACAATCAGAGATGGCTGAGATTTGACAAATCTTGGCAACAATTCTCATACTAAGTTTTACTTCAGCACCACGCGTCAAGTTCCTTTGAACCCATGCGTTCATCTTCCCTCCTGAGAGATTGTGTCTTACTGTTGTGGCCGCAAGAGGTATGAGGCGTAATAAGATGGCCGCAGTTGGTAGTGATTGAATCAAGAACAATATGGATAATTGCACTGGCCGCAACTGGAAGAAGTTGTCTGAACTTTGGCAAACTTTGTTGAGATTGGCCGGAAGTGGAAGTAGTGAATTAGAGCTTGATGATTCTATAGTCTTACTGTGCTGGCGGTTTGATATTTGGTACTTGGTGGTATGTTGACAAATGTCGGCAAAGATATGTGAGCTCCATCTTAACTCCGTGACAAACATTGACCCCTATTGTTGGTCAAAGTAGCCCAGTGACATATAACCATGCAACCTCTTGCGGCTACCATGGTGGAACGCGATATTTGGAAAGGGAGTGGAGGTATGGAAATTGAAGTCCTGGATGTATGGTGCTGAAGCACAACAAAGCATTAGAAAAGTTGCCATGATTTGTCAAATCTCAGCGATATTTGATTGTTGTCAACTATATTCAATTGTCACTGGTCAAATATAGCCACTGTGACAAGGCTAGAATGATGTAACATTCTCAAAGGCATGACATAGGCGTTATAGCCGCTACGCTATTGTAAAAGAACACTTTGCCTGAACTCTGGTTGATCCCAGCAGGCACAAGGTCTTATAAGCTGATACCGAGCAACTGACATGGGTTTGTGACAGTCACTTGTAGTACTAACCAACCTCTTGTAGTACTTTATACATTTCTTATTGCCCACCTATTCTATTTAGTCTTTGCATATATCTTGCCCCTAGCCCAAAATCTTGGACGAGATAGCGTGCAAGTCAAAGCCTTTACCTGATTTCTGCTCAAGCTTGGGTAAGTGAGTGCAAGCTCTATGGGAGCCACTTATTGAAGCCACATTATTCCAAATTGGACTCCGACACCTATTGTTGGTCGACGTAGCCCAGTGATAGTACGCCACTGCAGCATGGACCCCATCGTGATTAATCATCTCCACCTGAGGTAGCCTTCAACAACAAACGCGCTATGTAAATTGAATGAAGGCCAGTGGACTTGTCGATCTTACAAATTTGTTTAAACCCATCTAGATCTCACCACTCGCCGATCTCATGTTCACAACACCTTGCACTTTGTATCTGCCCAGCTTTGTCAGCTTGCTCGACAAGCTTTGTCGCAGTCAGACCACCCTGATGAATGCGAGGCTTGCAGAGTAGTCTCAAGTGTGGCAAGGGCGGTGAAAACGTGGTAGAGAGCCGCTGCAGCAATCTCAGCATTCTTGTCAGTCAGAATGTTACGGAATTACAGAGAGTGATAATTGAACTACCTCTAGCAGGCTCAGAGAATAGAAGTCCGATAATTGACACGGACTCGCGATAATGGGTGACTGCTGGGCGGCTTTTGACGCGTGTAGAGCATTCGAAATGATGCGGCGACGAGTGATCTAGACTTGTGACAAATGTGTAGAACCAGATGAGGGACATCGAAAGGACCTGGCGTTTGAACGCCACTCACAATGCCCATCGTGACCCCGATCCAACAGACCTCTTTTTCTTCGTTCATTTCCAAAATTTTCATTCATCGTGTTATGAACATTGCTGCAGTGGTTACTTTCTCAGAGCTGTCACATATGCTGCCTTCGAATGAATAGATACGCATGGCTGGCTGTCTCGGTCACTATAATTGGTTGAACGAGTTCTGTGTTCAAACCCGACTGGTGACGCGATCCGACTGCGCTATCCAGTCGATCGCATGACAGCTACTATCGCCGGATAGTCTTTACAACATTCTGCCAATGGTCTCAGCTCTCCACCATCGGAGCGGTTATTTTCAGGTTATTAGATGGCACGACGCGTCTCCAACCGTACACACACCCAAATGGGACCGAGGCATAAAGTCATCATCGATCAACGGGATAACAGGCTCGAGGAATCGTATACACTGCTTTTTCGACTGGGTGGTGCGTCAATCAAGGCTCTCTTCACTTCAGGCAAGATATTTGACGAGAGATCGCAAGCAACCACAGTATGGCGCCCAGCAAACGCTGGCATCTGCACTGTATTCTTATGCATGTTCTTCATTTGAGCCAAAAACTTTCGATCATTATTATAGACCCAGCACCAGAACGGTACGACATGGCGAGTAGACCTGATGTCAGCTAGCAATACAAACTTAACATACCTGTAGCCAGTTGTTGCGACCATTCCACTCCATAGGCGTTGTGAAGTACCGACCGTTCAAGTCGATACGGTCGTGGCCTCCGAATTTCTTCTCATCACTGCTCAAGGTGACCTTGTATTCGCCTGGCACGTCTACACCGATGCGATAGTCTGTGAAGGACTGCGTTGGGTGGACTGAGTGATTAGCCAGTGGTCAAATATGACAGCGAGTGAACTCACAATTGAAGATAAAGACTAGACCAGCACGCTCAAAAACGATGACCTTGTCGCTCTCATTCTTGAGGGAGACATACGCCTGCACAGGTAAGCCTATGAGCTTGCAGCCGAGCACGCCACTCACCTGAGGCGCTTGTAGCCACTTGTACGTGTCTTCGAGATGATTCATGGCGACATCGAATTCCCATAGATATCGGTACCGAAGGAGCTTGTCGTCAACCAGATTGAATTGCCTTCTAGCATGAGCAAAGCTGTTGCCATTGCCCTCTCGCGGGAAATCCATCCATCTGGCAGTCAGCTCATTATCTGCCTGGTATCACGTACTCTGGATGACCGAATTCATTGCCCTCAAAGTTCAGGTAGCCTTCGCCTCCCAGAGTATGTACCAAAAACCTGCCGATCAGTCTTGCTCGGGGAAGAACAGCCTCACCTGATCATTTTGTGCAGAGCTAGACCTCGGTCGATAATGGCAGTAAGGGGTGACAGGTCTGACATGAAGTCATCTGCCAGTCAGGAGATTACTTGGAACGGCAAATCGAACATACACATTTCCTTGTCCATGAGCCAGAAGGCCAAGGTCTTGTCGCCAACCAAAGCTTGATCGTGACTTTCGACATAGGCAATTGATCTTTCCTGATGTCGCCTGTCGGTGAGGGTATGGACAACGTGTCCCATTTCCCATTCGCTATCATCTTGTTCCTTGAGCATCTTGATCCACATGTCTGGGATCGCCATGGAGAGCCGGTAGTCAAAGCCGACTCCGCCTTCATGGACGGGTCGGCATAAAGTTGGCATGCCCGAAACGTCTTCGGCGATAGTGATCACATTTGGGTACACTTCGTGGAGCATCTGATTGGCCTGAATCATTAGCCCACGTTGCCGAGAGGCGACTCACCAGCATCAAGTATACCATGGCCTCAAGATCGACTGACTCGCCGAAGTATTCGTGATATCCACCTAGGAACTCAGCACAGAGCCATCGTGATCACTTACCCGAGAATCCGGTGCCGATACCGTGGTGTGTGTACATCATACTCGTGACTCCGTCAAATCGAAATCCGTCAAACATGAATACGTCCATGTAGAATCGAAGGTTGGAAAGGAGGAACCTCAAAACTTCGTGGCTTCCGTAATTGAAAAGACGAGAATCCCAAAGCTCGTGTCGACCTCGAGCTCCAGCATGAAAGTATTGATGGTCCGAGCCGTCAAACTGATTGATACTGCTCGATAAGCGCTGGTATGTTCGAGGTAATGTCTTGTCACGTACCCATCAAGGATGTTTTTACAGGCATGCGAATGGACCATATCCAAGAGAACGGTGATGCCCAGCTCGTGTGCCTTGTCGATGAGCGACTTCAGCTCCTCGGGCGTTCCTATAGGTTGAGTGCGGTATCTATAGACTATCGCGAGACTCACCATAACGTGACGAGGCCGCGAAGAAATTAGTGACTTGATAACCGAAAGCTATATGAGTCAGCATCCACCATACTGGCTTCTTTCCTGGACGCACAGGCATAGTAGGCATGCTCCATCACAGCCATCCTGTTAATCAGCGAGAGACGTTATCGTTTCACGCACATTTGGATACAGTTGTACCCCAACTTCTTGATCCTGGGCAGAACGTCGTTTTCAAACTCTTTGTAGGTAGTGACTCTCATCTCTGGGCTCGAAATGCCGACTAAAGGTCAGCGAGATTGTTGCCAGCTGGACGTACCATGTGCTTCATAGATCTTGAGCCCTTCAATGCTCTGGGTCGAGTGGCCATGCTTGAATGTGTAAGTCTGCTCCTTGGGAGGGTTCCAGAATCGAGCGTCGTAGATGGGAGAGATATCGAGGTCTTGGGTGACTCGCTGGATCCAGGCTGGTAACCGATCGATTGAAGCACCCGACGACGTGGTCATGGAAATTTTGATCATGGAGTCATGTGGGATAGCACAAACACCAGGCGAGGCTGGCGGGACATAACATTCCCAAACACCAAATGGCGATTTTGTCATGGGATTGGCACTGTGGGACCAATCGTCTGTTGCTGTTAAGTATATCCTAGAACAGATGACAGGCCTGCTCACTGAAATCTCCAATGAGTCGCGCCGCAGTTGCGTCAGGAGCCCATTCACGGTACTTGACCCCCCCTTGGTCGTCTACTTGTAGACCCATGGTTTTGTAGCCTTCGGAAAAGTGTGCAAGTCCACCCTCATGTTGGTCGATGAGAGCCAGCTGTTTCTCATAGGCTGCGTATCGCTTTTCGATGGCGCCAGTGAACGGCTTGAGCCTGGATATGAGCATTTCGATGAGTCAGAGCGCTAAAGGACATACCATGGGTCCAGTTGAGTGACTGCAAGTTCTGATGATCCAAGATTCGACATTTCTGTTGAGTCAGAGACGTACAGTGTACCAACTCACTATCTGTTATCTCTTGTGTAGATTGAGACATGATGATAGGAAGGATAGATAGAGGGTAGTATGATAAAGAAGGAATTGGGGAAGAATGGTGAATACAGGGGCGAGAGTATGTGAATGAGCGTCACTGGCCTAGCTCCACTCCTTGTTTGGGGTCCCCGAACATTGTATTACATAAGCCTCATGCCCCGTACAACAAATCTCGCCGTAACTTGCTTCATTGCTCTATTCCTTCACATCCAGCACCCATGGTCAACTACTACGATGAGCTCGAGATCGAGGATTTCGCATGGGACCCGACCGCGAATGTCTTTCATTACCCTTGTCCGTGTGGCGATCGTTTCGAGATCTCCAAATCACAACTACGTGACGGCGAAGAAATCGCAATTTGCCCCAGCTGCAGCCTCATAGTAAGGGTCATCTACGACTATGTAAGTGCGGTGAGGGATTTATGCAGCTGGCTGATGCCAAGCTTGATTGGGAAGACTATGCTTCGAGCGCTGAGGAAGACGAAGACGCCGAGGACGATGCACAAGTCGAATCGCCACACACTAGCCCCTCCCCTACCGCCTCCGCTCCCAAAGTTGACGAGACCGAAGCTGCTTCCAATGATCGATCTATTGGCAATGATGTGCACGATACAGCAGGGATACAGCTGGTGGAAGCAGTCGAGCGGATGCGACTCAGGGACAAAGACAAGGAGAAGGATTCAAGAGAGAAATAGGGCTCAAGGGACTACATGATTGAGTTGCATGATACATACTACAGCATGCTAGCGCATACAGCTATCTCTACAGCACCAGGGCTTGATTCTCGCACGCCACTGCGTTAACCCTTAACTTGCCGGCCGCAGGCGCTTCGTTGGGCTTTCCAAGCTTAGTTCACTGATCGCCTGACTCGAACTCTCGTCCACGACATCCCCCTTTTTGCGGCGCTCTTTGCGTAGAGCTCGCTGCTGCGCCTTGTTTAGATCTTCCTCTTCAGCTTCGGTCCGTTCTCTCCGAGTATAGCAACCTCTGATCACGTCTCCCCAAATGATTCGGGCGTCGCAGCCGGGGCATTGACCGCTTTTGGGCAACAGATCGGTTGGCAGAGCGAACAGGGGTGCGATGCACAGCACATGGGCTACGTAGTCACAGCCACTAGCTGGACACAGAGTCATATCGAGGTGGTTCTACGATCAGAGCTCGTTGGATGGGGTGAAACGTACCGACGGCTCCAGTTTGTCGTGACAGACTCCGCAATGTAGTCCATCTCCCCTAATGTTGACCCACTTGTTCCAGTGAGGCGATCTGAATGCACTATCGCTCACATCAATTGGTCCGCTTTGACCAGTCGCCCCCACAGTGCTCTCTCTGCGAAGTCCGGTTGAGCCCGAAACGCCGCCGAGGTCGAGTACGGTTGTGACGTCGGGGGGTGGTCGCGGGCCGGCCAACAAGATGTCGTGAGCATACTCGGTGAAGCATCGAATGTGAAGTGGAAGCTTGGAAAATAGTGGGGCTGACAGTAGCGCAAGCATGACACTGACGATGAGCGGGGGGCGACTTGCGGTTATTTACCTGATCTTTCTCTGAACATGATTTCGCTTGTTATCCTTTTTAAACCTGACTTCGTCCCCTTGCCTCAGATGTCGAGAGAGCTCAGGTTTCTGCCATGCCCATTCAAACTTAAAATTAGTCTTCGACCACGGCTTTGAGCCTACCTGCAGTGCCGTGAGTTTGCTCGGGAATCTGAGAATCAGCGATTTACGATACTCGACGTACCCATACACAATGAGCTGCATTTCCTGCACATCAGCTTGATCTCGTGCAAAGACCTACCCATGGTCTGAATCGTGAGGTTTTCGCAGCGCCCTGAGTGATCTCGCCGTTGTGCTGTCGCAATCGTCGAGGTGGGTTGGGGGTCGAGCCTACATAAGTCCGATTCGAGTTTGCAACCGCTTTTGACCTCAGTAAGTAGCAGGCGTAGAATTGAACAAAGACATGTCTCCCATCTAGTAAAGTAGAGGTACTGGGTCGAGATGGTTGTTGATCTTCGTCGACTGACTCCATATAAGAAGCGCAGTTGCGACCAATCGCATTGATTAGTGACAGAAGTGGAGGTACAACAAATACGAACTCGTTGCATGTTGCGACGTTTCATGCATATAGCCGACCTCGGTCCAGTAGGGCTCTATCAATACATATACTAATAGCTTAGAGTCTCCACTAGCTTGTCAAACACTCTAATGACATCGGGCTGGTAAAATTTCTCGTACACCAGCGGAACAGGAGTACTACATTGTAAGCTGCGGCCACATCCGTCACTTACTCCCAGCCGCTAACCAATCCCACTGGAGCTTCCAGATACTCGAAAGCTCTGCGTCCGACCTCGCCCGCTATGTCATTGCCTACTGATCCACTTTTGCCAGCCTCGTGGACAATCACCATCTTCCCTGATTTCTTGACCTTGTCGGCTAGAGCTTGAATGGGCATCGGGTTGATTGTGCGCAGATCGACAAGCTCGATCGAAGGAGCTGCATTGGGCGGACGCAATCTAGCCGGCAAGAAAGGCACAAGAGATGGGGGTGGATTGCGCAGGAGATTGATAGCGCGCACTGAGTAAGCGCATATACGACAGGTGAACCTACTGCAGGTGTACAAGGGGGTCCCGTACGAAACAACGGTCAAGTCCGTCCCGGCTTTGACCGTGTCGATGGTCCCGATGGGCAGGGTGTAGTCGTCCACAGGGACTTGCTCGACTGGATATCAGCAGGGTTGTTAGCGATGATGATTCACCTGCTGCTCGGTATCTGTTGTCAGCAGAAGGTCAACGATGAACATACAAAACTTTGGGCTCTAGAAAGAGGGTAGGATTCGGATCCCGGATGGCGGCTAGAAGTAGACCTTTGGCCTGGATCGGTGTACGTGGTATCACGACTTTCAAACCTGCTGCGCCAAGAAAGAAGCCCTATCGTCAGCTACTAAAATAACCTTCATCTTACTTCGGGACTCTGCGAGTGATATAGACCTCCATGCCCTACACTCATGATGGGAGCGCGAATCGTCAAAGAGCCACCGTTGAGAGGATACATGCCGCCGCTACCATAGTGCTGCTTGGCGGCTTCGTTGACAATCTAAAATCAATATGGTACCTACGGAAAGCTTGCCTGATCAAATGCGGGGTATATCTGACTAGGTCAGCTTTTGTCCGTGAGGCGATGCGTACATAGTCTCCAAACTGTATCTCTGCTATCGCGACCCCTCCCACACTTGCCAGCCCTATCCCAAAACCCGCAATTCCTTGCTCTGTCAACGGAGTATTGAATACGCGTTTTTTGCCAAACTCTTCAGTTAACCCCATGGTACATCGAAAGACTCCTCCGAAGCTGACGTCCTCTCCGAAAACGACCGCCTTTGGGTTGGTCGCAAGCGCAGTTCCCAGTGCGTCTCGTACTGCCTGGTAAAGGTTCATCTTACGCGTTTGCCGGCCTTTTCCGGTTGGACCTCGAAGACCATGGCCGTCGGTGAATTTCAATCCTGGGGTGGCCAGAGCCTACGTGAGCGTCGATCGTGCCAAAAGCTTACTTTCTCTGCGGTGTCCAACAGGAGTTCACTTTGCCCGACGCCGACATCCTCGTGTTGAGTTGCTGTAGATGGCGCCGTTCTAGCTACTGGAGGGGCTGTTGGAGGATCGTCAACGGATCTTCTGATGGTCGACTGGAGTCTACGGGGCGAGTACGAGCTTGATCGAAGACTCGATGAGAGTCTGAGACGCGCCATTGTGTCTGATGAGTTACATAGGCTCCTCAGCATGAAGAGTCGGGGGGCCAAGGTGGGGTGGACGAGCTCCGGCGCAGAGTAGCCGTAGAGCCGGCCGTGGATGAACAAGACGCGTGACACACACGTGTCCACCACGTGTGATCAATAGTCTGTCCGGAAGCAGTAAGACAACTAGAGGTTTAGAGTTTATCGATTACCCTGAGACCCGGACAAGGGAATTAGAGTGTCTGGACGTGTAGTAGCGACTATAGACCAGTGATTTGCTCGAAACCTTCTAAGCAAGCCACATAGCCTTCACCTACTCTATAGCAGAGTCATGTTCCAGAAAGTACAAGACAAGTTTCACAACCGTAAACTCAACTCGCCGTCAAAGACTCCCGCTGCTTCGCCTTTCGTTCCACAACCGAAGCAGTCGTCGACACCGACAACGAGCCCAGGACCTCAGGCTCAGACCACGCCTATGGAGGGCATAGAAAGGTCAGTGCAACCCGTGCATATCATGTCTGATCTCTAGCCGTGTCGAATCAGCCCCAGCATCATCTGCCACCACGGCTCTACCATCTCAGCCCTCAACACCGGCCGCAAACACCACCGAGGCTTCGGCTGATCAAGACGTCGAGATGGGCGATCCTAACGAAGCTGCACGCATCCGAGAGAAAGCAAGAGAGGCGCAGGACCAGGTCAGATCGAGAAAGCAGCTCTGTTGGACCTAGCTGACATGACCAGGCGGCAGCAGCCCAGGCCAACCTACATCATGCAGCACAGCAGGCTCGAGTCGCTACCATAAACGCAACAGCTACACAAGCCGCACTAGATTCGGCGACCAACAGCTCATCGACGAGTGTTGCTACTGTGCAGCCGTTGCGCAAGACGGCAGGTCGATATGCCCTAGCTGATTTTGCGATTGAACGAACGTGAGTAACAGTCTTTAGTGTTGTGCTAATGTGTTAGTCTGGGTACCGGATCCTTTGGCCGTGTTCATCTCGTTCGGTCCCGTCACAATAGTCGTTTTTACGCCGTCAAGGTACTCAACAAGGACAAGGTCATCAAGATGAAGCAAGTCGAGCACACCAACTCGGAGCGGGAAATGTTGGTGCGAGTCCGACATCCATTCCTGGTCAACTTGTGGGGTACGTTCCAGGACGTCAACAATCTCTATATGGTCATGGACTTTGTTGCCGGTGGAGAGCTCTTTAGTCTACTGCGTAAAAGCCAGCGATTCCCCAATTCGGTCGCCAAGTTTTATGCCGCAGAGGTCGCGCTAGCCCTCGATTATTTACATTCTCTAGACATCATTTACCGTGATTTGAAGCCAGAAAATCTGCTACTTGGCGCCGACGGTCACGTCAAGGTCACCGATTTTGGATTTGCAAAACACGTACCAGACATTACATGGACGCTTTGTGGAACCCCTGATTATCGTGAGTGATCTGCCTGTCACTGTATCTGACCGGTAGTTGCACCTGAAGTTGTTCAATCTAAAGGATACAACAAGTCGGTCGATTGGTACGCATTGGGTGTATTGATATTCGAGATGCTGGTACGTCCAAGGCGATTGATAATGCTGACGATAGGCTGGTTATCCACCATTCTTTACCGAGGATGGAAATCCCATGAAGCTATACGAAAAGGTTGGTACACAGCACTTCCCGAAAAATGCTCATTCTAGATTATCGCGGGCAAAGTCCGATACCCCACCTACTTTGACATTGCAGCGAAAGAGTTGCTGAAGAACCTCTTGGTTGGTGATCTGACCAAGCGATACGGAAATTTGCGAGCCGGTTCCGCCGATATTTTTGCGCACGGATGGTTCTCTGAGGTAGACTGGGACAAGCTATACAGGCGGGAAATACCCGCACCTTATGTGCCTAAAATCGATGGGGAGGGAGATGCCAGCCAGTGAGTATTGGCATAAATCGAGGTGTGTCTGGTGTTGATGACAGATTCGATCGGTACCAGGAGGCAGATGTCAGCCAGTACGGCAAGACGGGGACAGGACCTTATGATCATCTCTTTGTCGACTTTTAAGATTCTTGTGCCCCGGCAGTATTGTGGTGCCAACGGCCTCCCTTTGGTGCCATGCTTACGCTGGTGTAGAAGTCATGTCAAAACTGGCCATATCTCCGAGATTTTTAGACTGTTGTACTAGGTTGCGGATGCAAAAGTGTCTTTCTGGTTGGTAACTCCTGATCATTTCTCACCATTACATGGATCGTGTTGCCTACATATGGTCATCGGACTTGCAGAAAGCTTGCGATCAGCTCCCATGTCACCCGGGACGTTCCACAGTAGTGCACGATCTGCATCGCGCATACGGGCTGCTTGAAGAGAGCGGCTTGGCCGTTGTTGAACCCGACCTCGCCCTAGGTACCGTCGGTCACCTGACGCGTTTTCATGACCGCGATTATATCGGTATGTTTGAGCCCATCGATCGTACTGATTCTAGACCGGATTCTGCATGGCTCCGAGGATGATGACGAGCATGACGACTTTGGTCTGGCACATGTACGTCCTTGTGCGGGACCGCTCATCTTGGTAGCTGAAGAACAAGGATTGCCCAGTCTTCTCTGCTTTGCCAAAGTACATATTGTTGGCGGCAGCAGCGACAAGCACTGCTTGTCGACTACTTGCCAACGGCGATGCCGACATCGCCATCAACTGGGATGGAGGTCGACATCACGCTCAACGTGGCCGAGCCAGTGGATTCTGTTACGTTGCCGATATCGTCCTTGGTGTCATGCTGCTCGCCAAGACTCGCATTGATGGGAGACGGCCTCGGATCATGTACTTAGACCTGGATATACATGATGGAGATGGGGTAGCCAAAGCATTCACCTCGCCAACGCGTTTCACGAAAGATACCGAAAAACCCCCTCAAGTTCTCACATGCTCAATACACCATAGCTCGCCGATTTTTTTCCCAGCGCCAACCGCTCTGCCATCTCCCGATACTTCGAGCCCATTTACGCTATCCATTCCACTCGCGCCGTTCCCGTCATCGCAAACATACGAGAGAATTTACCACGATTGCGTAGAGCCGATAAGACTTGCTTTTAAGCCTGATTATGTGGTGCTGCAGCTTGGTGCGGATGGTTTACCGGGTGACCCAATCGGCAAGTGGGGAGCATGGTCGGTCGCCAACCCTGGCGGGATGGCTTGGTATGCAGAGAATGTCCGAGATTGGGGGATACCGATGTGCATATTAGGAGGAGGAGGCTATAGCAACCCGAATGCAGCACGAGCTTGGACGACGGTCACGAGCAAGATGGTGAGTGATCTGCCTTGTTTAGCTGACCACAGACTCGGCAAACTTTGCCAAACGAAGTACCGCATCATGACAACTTTGCCCTGTATGCGCCGTCTTTTACGATGGACATTGATCCAAGTGAGTGTCCCTCATTATGAGTCTACTTGGCTGACACGTAGGTAACGCTCGAGATGAAAACACTCTCGAATCGCTGGTCATGGCCCGAGACAATATCCAGGCCATTGCTCAAAGAATCGGTGAGATAGTTGACGTCGGGCGTTGAATGCAATATTGGCACACCTGCAACATCTCTGCTTCAGCTTCCCGGCCGTACGAGCAGCCAAAGAAGTCGTCAAGGACTTGTACAGTCAGGTCGAGTTGGCTTGAATCTGTCGACTGAAGTCAATTGATAACTCGGAGTGTCGACAAGCACGCCGTTCGCAACCACCGTTCATACTGGTGAGATGAGTGACTGCATGAAACCGGCAACACCACTCGGCAGTCAAGCTAATTGTGCTTGCGTCCCTGTGCCTCGCACCAGTCCCACAACTCCTGCCAAGTCTCTTCCTGCTCGAGATCGGGGCGCGAGATACCGATGTCCTGAAAAGGTACGACATACTTGCCGCCGAGCTCTCGTGCTTGTTCGCTGGGGCACGTTGCAGCCCAGAGTTGGTTCAAGGCGCCGACCGTTGCGGGTCGGGTGATCATGGGCTAGCTTTCAGCGAGTGTCTGCCGGAGATGACCTACGACGAGCCATGGAGCCCATTTTAGCAAAATAGCCGTGAGCGAGAAATGTGACGTGAGATTGGTAGCGACCATCCCTGCTGATCAGTAAACTGGTAGGTGAGAGTCATGCGAACTCACCGGGATGGACGGATACGCTGATAAGATCGCCGCCAGCTCGTGGCCCATTCATCTTGTCCAATTGCTTGGCAAGTGCGATGTCTCCCCACTTGCTTTGCCCATAATCAACCCAGACGTTGAGCTCATTTGAGCCTGGTCCATCGCCGGATGTGGTCTTGATGACGCTTTTGTAATCGACACCGCCAGCTGGAGCTTGTGCGTGGCCTGCCGAGCTCGAGAATATGACCCGACCATGTTTTAGTAGAGGCAACAGGCCTGCTACAAGCCTTTGATGGGCCAGCACCTTTTCGAGTCAGCTTGGCCAGTAAGGAGAAAGACTCCGGAAAGCCGCCCACATTGGTACCAAACTGCAATGTGTAATTTTGCTTGGTGTACAAGCCTCTAGGTCTGCAAATGAGCGGCCGGGACGGTATCGACTTACGTAGCCATGACACCAGCATTCGCAAATAGGACATCAATCTTCTTTTCTCGCCTAAAGTCAGAAACATGGCGAGAGTCCCCGACGTACTGCTTCAGTTCTTCTACCATCCCCTCGACACTGTGAAGGTCCGTCAAGTCGACTTGCACAAATACGAGTTTGCCCGACCCAGCTTCCTTCGAATTCGGACCCTGGACATAGTTGTTGCCCATACCGAAATCGTAACCGCTTTTGATCTTCTCAATGGCTTCACGAGCCTTGTCAGCCGACCTTGAAGCCATGTATACGGTCGCCCCACGCTCGTAGAAGGCTTTACACGTCGCATAACCGGTTCCCGAGTTTCCGCCCGTCACTACAACGATCTATCGTCAACTAGATTCGAGGAAAGACTTGCCTTGCCCGTCTGGTCTCCCATCTGCTCGATGGACCATTTCGGCCTGATCCAAAAGAAGATCGGGAAGCCCGTGTGTAAGAGTAGGTTGAGATGGAAAGCCAAAGACATGGTTGATCGAACGCAATAGATGGTACATGACAACCGGGTTTTCCGGCTACAATAGTATTGTATACAAATTGTGTTCTAATAATCGACACTCTATCAGTCTACTCAAGCTCGTCTAGAGCGTACACGCGAAGACAAGTGTCCGGTATAGTACGCGCTCTGTAAGCTGTTTTCTGCCCGGCACTTGTGCAGTCTTCGCAGAGATGCTGATCGGCGACATCTCCCACTCTACGCCCACGACAGGGGATCTATCTCGATCTCTCTACACGCTGATAGGTAAGCGGAGAACGGTGGGTGGACGCACCTCATCATTGAGATCAAGCGGAACTCGTGGCCTCCTCCCGGATCTTTTGTCTCTTCCAGTAGCTCACACGTCACAGTATGAAGTCCAGCCTTCAGGTCGGATCTGATGGTAGCGAAACGGCCGATATTTCTTTTCGTCAGGTCCCGTCTATATGCTGTTTGACGTACGCGTATCCATTATCCCACCAGCCATCGATCGTGACACTCTGATCCAAATCGTCATCCACCCAGCACTTGACACTTCCTAAGCCAAACGACTTGCTCTTTAAAGAGTACATTTTGATCCATCCAACCTGAGTCTCCATCTCAAAAGATATCGTCGCGCCTGGTTTGCGAGCGATCATATACGGTTTGTCAGGATAGTCCGGATGTACCCAATGTTCCCAGTCGAAGCTGTGTGAGGGAGTAAGCCCGAAGCGGGGATCTTTGGCTCGTGTCGAAAGGCATGTTGGGTGGAAGGGCGGTACGACACTGTCGACATTGGGGTTCCAGCCTTCCAGCACACGCATCCTTGGCATCATGCCATATTCATTTGGCATGGACCACATGCCAGGCATGAGTCGCCCTTCTGTCTCTTCCTTGGTCGGTGGCAGCCTCCAGTAACGACTCTGTTTCGGCCATGCAACTTGTGCCGCTAGTATGTCGTCAAATTCGCTACTGTTGGTGGCAGTGTCTTCTACTGGGCTCGACACTGATTCTTCTTCGAGAGTCATCTGACAAGCGACGTCCTTGACCAGACTGGCGACAAGCATACCGAGATCGCGATGGCCTCGAGCGTTCATATGACGACTATCAGTGTTGCCCCAGCCGCTAGAAATCAGCCACACGTATCGTTGTTTTGCTTACTCTCTCGAAAAGTAGGGAGCAACGAGCTCGGGATAGCGGCCAAAGTGACTGGCGAGCGGATGCCTTTGATTTATGACCGGGACATCTATAGTTAGTCTCGAACTCCCAATGTATGACATACCGTAATACTGAGCAACAGGTCTATTTATTTAGCATGATTGGCTTGGGTCAACTTACAGGTGCATACGGCCGCCTCCACCACCCATTCCTCCTCCACTAAATGCCATAGCCTCGACCAGTATGACTGCAGGGCTGTTTGGCATGTCTAGTAGTCCTCGCAGAAGGTTTTCCATGTTCTCAATGTGCTCCAACAAGCCCTCGTCGTTGACTGCCAGCTCGACAACGACAAGGTCGGAATTAGAAGGGATATGTAGCGGGAAACACATTGAGAAGTAATCCGAGCCGGTTGCTGTAAGTCAGCTGGACCACCCGGAGCACATGGTGTGACGTACCTGGTGCAGCACCGTTGATTTCGTGGACCATGACGCCGTTTCCAACGAATTCTTCGAGCCATTGAGTGAATTTGTGGAACCAGATCTCGTCCTTTTGAACTTGATGCCCTTTCGTAACTGCTCTTAGCGTGGCTCGCTTTGCACACTCACTGCTACCTCCAATGACTGAAACAGTGATCTCTGGTCCCCTGAGCGCCTTGCGAATGAATTGCTGCAGCCGCTGAAATGATCCTGCCGATTAGCTCCCCCGCGGTTTTGAGTCGGCAAGAGGATCTCGCTCACCCTCGTACGCTCTAGTCAACCGGATATTCGTCCTTCCGTATTCGATGTCGAATGGGTCTGCCGTAAGACACATGGGTAGGACTCGAGCCGGGACTGGATCGGGGGACGAGTTCCTCCATATTTGTGGTGTTTCAAACGGTAGGCTATCGGAGTTGTGATGGACTAGCAGCAGTACGGTCACACTGGCGGCTATGACGAGAGAGATGATGTATACTCGCCTCGACGACATTATGACTAGGTATCGCAAGGGGACTGTGGTCCTAAGCACTGTGCAGCATGACTGAGACCGAGCGTGAGTTAGATTGAGTGGACAACAGACTATTATCCTCAGGCACCGCTTGCTCCTATGACAGGAAAAGAACAGTGGTGTAGTATTGAGGCACGATGAATCTCTGGGCAAGAAAAGCGGCTCCTGACACCCCGTGAGAGCCAGGGCACCGCCCGATAGCATCAGTTAGGCGCGTGTAGAGCGTCGCACCACTTCTGTCCGCAACCCCCCTCAAGTCGCATGTCATATACGACACAACACTTAGCGTACACGCTCCTCTGCAGGGAAGCCTTCGGCAACACGACAACGCAGGGGAGCTGAACTGCAGGGAACTTGCTCTTCAAGGTGCCCTCTGCCAGAAAGCTCAACAGGCAAAGAGGGCGTATGACGAAGCAGATAGTGAGCTCAAGGGCGATGGACGGCGGAAGCACAAGTAGCAGTTTGCAGCCTTCTTGGCAGACGTAGCAAGGTGCGAAGAGTCCTCTCCACACATGCATGAACAATGCGGGCGGGCTGCTCGCGGTCCGAGTCCGCAGGGGAGCTAACCTGGTCATAAACGTGCATCAATCGGGTGGTCATTGTCTTCTCCCGAAGAAGGACACCCAATTATCCGAGGGCTCACATCACCTGCTCACTCTTGTCACGGATCATTCAAACGCAAAGGGTACGGCACCTTCCGGACTTCTCCCGAAGTGCCTTTTAGCTGCAAGGCATTCACAGCAGGCAAAAGCTTATAACGCCTGCAAGTGGGGGAACATGCCTACTTGGCGGTTGACGGCGACGTGTAGCTGCAGGACCCGATGTAGGGGACTCAATGGGGTGAGGCTCTAACACGGGCAGGGATGAGATTTACATGTGTTTGGCCTCAAGCTCGACGCTGTGCTAGTATCTAAGGGAACAGACAACGCATTCGAAAGCCTCAGCCAGAAACTCGCTGGCTTGGTACCAACTGGCAAAATGAGTAATACCATCAATGCGAATGGGCGAGAGGGACCAGCTGGGGAGCAGTGGGACTGCTACTATCAGTAAGCACCACTGCTCTACGTATCCCGACAGCTGACGACCAGTGATCTGTTGCTCCACAGCAGTCTTCATCAGAACATGTACTGGCATAGAGATAGTGCGCCCCACCAAGATGCGCCAGCTGAGACAAGACTGGTGGTGGCCTCTCCAAGATCGCGTTCATGCTTCGTCCGAGCTGTCTCGCAGTGGTGATGGTGATGATGTTGGGTGCGCGACGACTTTTCTGAATATCGCTTACGACAGGCAGATGAAGGTACGTAGAGGCAGCAGGTGTCGCTCATTCAGTACTACGATTTTCAGCTTCCGGACGGGACGCTACTTGAAGACTGTGGGTTCAATGTGCGCTCGTAAAAGCTGATTACTAGTCTGCTAGTTGGTCAATTGATCTGTCTATACCTCTGCGAGCTGATGTTTAGCATCTATGTGGCTAGTGGAACGGAAGACGATTGGCTGGAGGGTTATATTGCCTGTATGAGCGCAGTACAGAGTCCGGCTAATTATAGACAATTTGAACCTTGTCACGGTGGACCAAACCGACTGATGTGCGCGAGTATGCAAGATCGACGCATGCATATAGGTATGTCTCGTGTAATGACGTTTTGCCGACAGCATACAACGAGCTCTTTGCGGCAGACGTCCTTTCGCAGGGTAGCGCATTTGCTTTTTTCAGACAAGTATGTCTCACAATTCTCGATATATCATATTTCCGACCTGCTTAACATGCTTACATCAATCCACATACGGGACCTTTCACCCATCTCTTTCAACACGCAACATGTCTGGTCACACGTTGCTTACATTCCTTCTAGCTTCGCTCGTATCGGCAGCGCCGTTGCCAGACTCCGCTCACCCACTCAGCCCGGAACAGGGCCATGTCTATCGGCCCCTCTCGCCCTTTATTCAGCCTCGTGCTATCCTCACCCCAGATTACTGGGCACCATCTCCTCACTTCAGCAACATGGCCGAATACAACGTCACCTCCTTTGCAGCCGGCGCTACCAATTTGGCCATCATGCGAGGATCTCCTTCGGCGATAGCAGAGGGCACGACTGCCAATATGCAAGAAGCCTTTTCGACTTTTACGACGAATTGGAACGAGTCGGTCAACAGCTTGCAGATGCTGTACCCCAAGGGTTCAAACGCTCCTCGAAATGACCCTCAGGGCGGTACCGAGTTTTATGCACATCCACTCGACCTCTTGACGGCTCGAAATGTCAGCATGGAATACAGTGTCTACTTTCCATCCGATTTCGACTTTGTCAAAGGTGGGAAACTACCTGGATTGTATGGTGGGCACAAGGGCTGTTCGGGAGGTAATTCCGCTGTCGAGTGAGTCCCGACTGTTGAGCAAGATTGACGATTAGCTGTTTCAGTACGCGTATGATGTGGCGTAAAGACGGAGAAGGCGAACTTTACCTGGTATGTCTGTAGGTCAGCCGTGACTGACAACCAGTATGTCCCGAAGGACAAGCAGACACCAGCATTATGCTCCACTCCCCCAAAATCCATCTGTAGTAGTGACTGGGGCCTGAGTATCGGGCGAGGTGCTTGGAAATTCGCTCGGGGGGACTGGACGACAATAAGGCAAGACATTTGGCTCAACACTCCCGGTCAGAACGATGGTGGGTTCAACATCTGGATCAATGGCCGGCTAGTGATGAGTGCAAATCAGGTGCGATACCGGGAGAATGCCGCAAGCTGCAATATCGAGCCTTTACCAGCTGGGCAGGACGCGCCATTCGTGGCGGCAGCCACGAGCACCTTGCCTGCTACCTGGTCCAGCGAGATAATACCCCTGTCATCCGAATATGCCGCAAGCAGTGAGCCCACCACTTTAATGTCTTTCGACGACGGCTCCTATACCTGGTCACCACCCCCTCCTCCGGCTGCCACGCCGGCACAAGCTGATTGGAAGCGGGACGTCGACTCTATGTTGCGTGGTGACCCAATTTTGTTGTCGTCACCATCGACTACCGCCTCGGATCAGCCCCAGCCTCTGTCAACGTCCGCGTCCCAGCTCGTAAGCCCCTCGCCGACTTCCACACCGGAGTCAAGCTACTCCTGGCCTAGCCCGACTGGGTTGCCCTCTGTCCACGCAGCCAGTCCAGGGTCTCTCGAGGTCGCGGGTGCGGTCAATCAAGCAACGTCGGACTGCTCCATCGGTTTCATCGGCCTATTCTTCTCGACCTTTTTTGGAGGTCACACTGCCGATTGGTCGCCTTCGAGCGATCAGTATACGTATTTCAAAGAATTTCAGTTGTGGATAAATGCATAGTTAGAAGACTGGATGTTAGCAATGTAGAAGTGTCTGACTCACTTTTGTTTACAACATTGGAAGCGATAGAGGCACCGGCACCAAATCCTAGACCATGAACCGCCGAATCACCAAGCTGACAGTCAGCGCGGAAAGTGCTGTCTTGCTCACCTTTGAGCCAATCTTGCCGAACCTGTTCTTCTTTTCTTCAGGTATGGCTACTTGACCCGAGTAGGGTTGCTGCACAGTCATGTGGTGTTGGGGAGGGCCTTGGTAGTGGGATTGATATGGTACCATGGGTTGCTGTTGAGGCGCCGAGAAGAGTTTCTGGTCGTTTCTAGAGTAAGCGAGAGCTGATCGAGGGCGACGCACTCCTTTTCAATATAGGTGCTGGGGAACAATCCGGCACGCTCATGCGGTACATGTTGACCGATGGGTATGACGCGGCCTCGGAACCACTGAGTGTTGACTGGCGGTCAGCTCGTGGCGAGGGATAAGACATTCAGCTTGCGCCAAAATTCAGCACTTGCCTTCCTCGTCGATAATTATAGTATCTCCGGATGCAAAACGTAGATCGTCGGGCTCCTTTGATTCAGCGCGCAAGACGGTCGAATCAACATACTGTTCCGGCATAGTCCCACAAGGCTCGAGCTCGCACTTCTCGCGCCGGGGCTCTTGGCGGCAGAGAAGGTATGACTGCCATTTGATTGTGCAAAGGTGGTATGGAAGTTTGGGACGGTGGCTGATGGGTTGGAGGAGAGGCTGGCCCCAAGCTGAGCTGGCTGAAGGACGCATTGGCTGATGGGGACGAGGCGGCGCCGAGACTGGGGAAGGGTCCATAGGGGTTGGGTAATCTGGAACGGATTTGAGAGGCATCATCGCGAGAAATGATATTAAGCGTCTCGAGAACGGAGAGAGATGATAAGGTCTGGTTGATGAGGTGGGTCGCCAAAGCCTGAGCCGGTGGTCCGCTCATTCTGATTCAAATGCTGTGCGAAGTCGACAGCGAGCTGGATTCCAAGCTGATTGACCTTGGAAATGAATCACTAGGCTGTCGCACGACCCCCAGAGAATATATGCCGTCGAAGGTGCGTAATCGAGTACAGTCTACTGCTCTTTTGTAAAAGCGGAGAATTGGCCTTGAAAGGTATATAGCATAGCAATCAACGTAGTCAGTCAACTTAACGCTTGGATATAGTGGAGCCCCATTGTTAAACTGCTAAACTACCACGTTATTTCCAGTGGCGAGGATTGACCAACCCCGGCTGTCCGTTTTCCAATTTCCAGATTAGCACCATTGTCAAGGACCCCCATCGCGCCGATATCTTGGTCATATACTACATCCGCTACACAACCATGATCCTCACAAAAACCACTGCGCCCATCGTGAGTCGACGTAAGCTTGACTTGCACAGTATCTGACTGTATCTAGATCCCCCGAGCCGCCCGATGTCTCGCGACCGCCGTCTCACAGAGCGATCCAGCCGGACCCTCTAAACCCCGCCGCTTCCCCAAGTTGGATGATGGCCTCACATTCGGCGATTTTGCATCTGGACAGGAGCTGCCAACTGAGCGTGTTGTTCTCGGCAACACATCACAGTGAGACCGGCCGATCTTGCCCTAGCCGTCAGCTAAACATGTAGACCTCGACTACCCTCGTTTCTGAAGCATCCTATTCCGACAGGGGCATCATACAGCGCCATCAAAAAGGATCTGAGAGGTCTAGGATTACATACCGTGTGTGAAGAGGCCAAATGCCCCAACATCGGGGAATGTTGGGGCGGTGGGAAGGGAGCTGCAACGGCGACGATCATGGTGGGTTTTGGCCTTGTGCTAGCTGACTTGACAGCTCATGGGGGACCAATGTACTCGAGGATGTCGATTCTGTTCAGTCAAGACCTCGCGTGCTCCACCACCCCTGGACGTACACGAACCGGAAAATACCGCAGAAGCAATCTCGAGATGGGGACTTGGCTATATTGTCTTGACCAGTGTTGATCGAGATGATCTCGCCGACGGCGGAGCCGCTCATATTGCCTCGACAATATCAAAGATCAAGCAGAAAGCGCCCAACATCCTGGTCGAAGCTCTTACACCTGATTTCGCAAACAAGGGTGTTGACGCAGTCCACAAAGTCGCCGTGTCGGGTCTGGATGTCTTTGCGCACAACGTCGAGACGGTCGAACGATGTACACCTTTTGTCCGTGATCGACGAGCCGGGTTCCAGCAGAGTCTGGATGTATTGATGGCAGCCAAGAAGGCGGCCAATGTGGCGGGCAAGGAGCTGCTTACCAAGACGAGTATCATGTTGGGTGTGGGAGAGACCGGAGAGGAGATTGAGGAAGCTTTGCGTCGTATGTCGGACCGTCCATATAGAAGGGACAATACTGACCCGTAGGACTTCGAGCGGCAGATGTCGACATTGTCACATTCGGTCAATATATGCGTCCCACCAAACGTCACATGAAGGTTGATCGATATGTTGTACCCGAAGAATTCGCCAAGTGGAAGGGTGTCGCCGAGGATATGGGTTTCCTCTACGTAGCCAGTGGACCTCTGGTTCGTTCAAGTTACAAGGCTGGGGAGTTCTTTATCGAGAATGTACTCAAGAAACGCCGAGCCGAGGCTGCCAAGCAGGCTACCAGCGAGTTAGCCTCTGCTCAGCCCACCGTCAACGTGTAAACTGTACTCTATGCATTCGTGATCATGAAATCGTATCTGTGAGGTGTGTTGTGCAGTCGTCAAAGTCATTCCCTCCACGCCTCAGCCCACCCAGAACCTCGCCAATGCTCCAGCAATATCCTTTACACTCTTCTCGCTCTTTAGCTTGGCTTTCGGCTCCTTGCCGCTCTTCTTTCCTTGAGCCCTGGCTTCATTTGATGACCCAGTGTTCTCCAAAGACTGATCCTGCGATCTAGGCTCGGCTAGTCGTAGCGAGCTTGCACTTGCCGAGTTCCTTTGCGATGGTCTAGCTGGCGAGGAAGCGTTACTAGATCCTTGACGGAGTGGTGGCATGGAAGCCACTTGTTCATTTGACGAATCGTCCCACGAGATGCTTCTCGAGCTCGAATACGCCTTGAAAGCTGGAGGCGGAAGCCGACCCCTTACTGGATCGTCGGTCGTCCCAGCTTGTGGGGCATTCTCGGCTGCAAATTCAGAGTCGTCCCAAAACACAGTTTGAGAACGCGACAAGGTAGGTATACCGGTAGTTGTTTGCCTAGCGTGAGGGTTTGCCAGCGAGCTGGGTCTCGGTCTGCTAGGGTTGTCACTCGATCTGCGTACTGAAGGAGGGACGTCAGGTCGCAGTAAGGAAGAATTCGATTGGCGTCGGGTATCCACGAATGGGGGTGGAGGTGCGTAGGAGACATACGGCATTGGCGATGACGAGTACAGGGGGGCTGATTGTGCGTGCTGGGCCGGACCGTGTTGGTATTGTTGATGCGAAAGTCCTTGTTGCCCTTGTTGCCGGACAAGCACACTCGGAAATCGAATGTTGCCCATCATCATCGTCTGGAAAGCCATCAGAGTATAGAATGCCTCGTTTCCGGCGTTGCCGAGAGGAGCGTATGGGGAAATGGGAACCTGCAATACCTGAAGCAAAGCGTAGAGCGATTGAAGGGGGCCATGCCGTTCAGGCGTGGGATAGGCTCCTCTTGCTTGATTGCGACGATACATGCTGTATTCGAGAGCCAGTATGTCGACCGACAGGATATTAGAGGGTATGGTGGAAGTGATTGGGACGGGCAGCGGTGTCTGCTCGCCAACTGTAAGCAAGATGAGTTGATTGGCGTTCGAGTCGTTTTCCTGCGACGAGAGAGCTCCAAGGGTGGCATCGACTACCTTTTCAATGTCCTTTTCATTGACAAAGCGACTCTGTCCAAAGCCGTAGTTTCGTGGGTAGCTTGGTGGAGCTGTATTCGGACGCTACCATTAGCATGTATCTTATTCCGGTCAAGAGCTGGAACCTGCCTTGTCTACCCACTCGGCGGTAATGAGATGAGATTTCCGGTAGTTGTCTTCCGGAATTGGAGGCCAGACGTCCTGAAGAATCAGCTCCACTGCAGCCTTGTCGAAGCACGGCCTAGCTCCCCTGCTACCTTCTTCAACCCCTCGGACTCGAAGCCTAGACAAAGTAGCTAGACATGGCACGTCAAGCTCCCCTGCGAACTACCCGTCCCAGCTCCTCTGCGGCCTAGCTCCCTGCAAACCGTGTTCAACCACTTGGGATTCAAAGCCTAGACGACGTAGCTAGAAACAATACGTACAATGGCTCGTAAATTCGCAGATCGCAAAACGGCTGTTCCCACTTCAAGCGGAAGCCCCTTGCCCGCCGCTCCCTTTGGTTGTGTTCTTCCTTGTCCTGGCACGATCCCATATGCCGGTCCACCCTTTTCCCACCAAGTTGTGGCAATACTAGCCCATGTGTATCCCACACCATTATCTCTGACTCCGACTCCCTTTCCTCCGCAGTCCTGCACAGGTCCGCCAGCGTTGAACAGGTGTTCAATGACATCGGCTTCCCCACTTTTGACGCGCGATCGAAGATATGTCAATTCGGCAGGTGGTAGAGTGTGTGAGAGTTTGCGGTAAGCCGCAATGTCGTGAATGAAGGAGAGACGTCGAAGAGCGAGCGATTTGGTCGGTACAGGCTCGATACGTAGTACGGTCGTGGGGTATTTGAGCAGCGATTCACCAAATCTCGTCTTGATCAACTTGGCGAATCTGGCGATCTCGTCGGTGCGCGTAGCGATATGTGCTTTGCCAGTATTGCTATCTACGACGACTGTTGTTAGCTCCCCTGCAGAATTGTCCTCTGCGGTGTCGCCTAGATACCCTGCAAAGCACGCCAGACTCACCCATGACCTCCCATTTGAACCCCAAGAAATCGCCAAAGGTTTGGAAATACCCTCCCCATGATCGCTCCCACCAGTCGATCGGATCGGCTTCAAAGAAACCTCTGGGAATTAGCTAGTACCGGAATGAGCACCCTTGTAGCCTTGTTCATCCCCTCCGATTTACTGAAGTACTCACAGATAGGCGGCATAGACCGAATGCAGGTCCACGCCAAAGTCCAATGGATTTCCATATCTCGTAGAGTCATCGCGCACAGCTGCGCCTGGTCCGCTCCGTTCACCCATCGTCGTAATGTTGGTGGTGGAGGATGAGGCTGGATGGGTGTATACGATGCAGAGCCCGACTGACTTTGAGATGTAAAGGGAGGATGAGAAAGTCGGTGTCGCGGTCTCGACGCAGTCCAAAGGTTGTGAACGTTTCCGATCGTCCTCTACTGAACTTTAATCGATGCCAAGCCTCCCAAAGCGTCGACACTCCTTTCGCAGACCCTATACGTAAGTCTGATGACCGAGACCGACTGCAACGGGTGTCGGAAGGGCGAAATACAGGAGCCAAAGACAAGATGATTGAGTGTCGCAGTGTGGTCAAATCAACATGTGGAGGTATGTTTCATGTCGAGACTACAGTAGGATGAGAAGAGGCGAGCGAATGAGCTGGACTGTCTTGAGTTGACAATTAGGGTGATCTAATTATTGAGAGTGCAGGTTGACTCCGAGACCTATGCGTTGCATGTGTTGCAAAGGTTGCCCATGGGTCGACGTGTCGATTGACAAAGAGTTGATCTTCCCTGAGGTTGGATCTGCAGCGCACTCAGGAACAAAGCCACCCAACATGATCGCATACGACAAGATAAAATCGCTTATACAGGGGCTAATGTCAGCATCACTGCCTTCATCATGCAGGAGTCCTGCTAGTGGCAGGAGATTTGACCCTTCCGATGCTAGCAGCAGAAGTATTCAACCCTTTCGAAGCCATTCCATCATCCCTCCTCCTTTCTCTGACCCTTTCTTCGATTCAGCTTTCGGTTCGGGCAAGTCTGCGGGGGTAACAATTCTCGGCCTCGCCTTCTTTGGTGTCCGCTTACTAGCTTGCGAAATCGCATCCCTGTTCAAGCAGAGATCAATGTGGTCATTCAGTTCTTGGTTGGAAGTGGAGGGACCAAGTGTTGCAGCGCAAATGGGACACGAGGGACCCAGCAAATGATCGCTTTTTCGTTTGACTGATCCGCGCAAGCCTGGATCTGGCAAGAAGTCGGTCTCGTCAATCGCCTTGTCCTCGTCGTCTTCGTCCATTTGGGCCAGATCAATGATGTCGGCGTCGGCAGGAGTCGGCGCTCGACTCCTCTCCGTCTTTTCCGATTTGGCTTGCCCTTTTTTCGAAGGAGATGGAAAGAACTGCCGTCAGTGCCAGCTACCGTTGTAGGACGACTCACGGTCCTGATCCCCTTGTCGGGTATGGTCAGGTCCTTCAAGGTAGACATCCGAATACCAAGAAGCCTAATGCGTAGCGGTAATTCCCTCTTGAGCAGCTCCTGCGCAATCTGTTATCAGCCCTGCCGCCTAATAAGACGTACAGGTAGGATGTCGTCTTTTGTCGAAATATACTTTCTCACAGATTGTGCTCTCGTCTTGTCTGATTTGATCAGCACCGGACGCAGACACAACTCACTCTCAAACGTGTGTAGCTTGAACTTGACGGTCACGGTCTTGCCCGCATATTGTAAATTCTCCATATCTTTGTGAAGCTCCTCGGCAATCTCGATGAGCATCTCCATGATCTCGTTGTCGTCCGTCTTGTCTCGGAATGTCCGTTCTACACCGACGCTCTTTCGTTCTTCCCGGCGGCCTGGCGCGACTACGTTCTCGGATATTCCAAGATGTGCTTTACTACTTGATTAGCGGTAATGCTTGTGACATGGGAAAGACCTGCCAGAGTCCGCGAAAGCCGAACCAGTGATCCATGACCAGGAGCTCGACCCGCTTGGCATATATGTCGCCACACGTCTACATGTAAGTCGAGCTTACGGAACCAGTGAGAAACCTGCCTCGACACCTAGACCCTCGAGACATCGCTCCGTCACTCGACCAAAGCCTGGCACTTTTCTGACTGGCAAATCGCGCATAAAGCGGGTAATGGCGGACCTCTCGAATTCCATCTCAAACTGTCCATTTGGCTTGTTTTTGTCGGAGCAGATCTGTCGTCAGCTTCGGGTGATGGCAAGTTTCCTCACCTTGGCCAGCATCTTGTTTGGCGCTATCCCGGCCGATATCGTCAATCCCGTCTTTTCCTCCACTCCTGCTCGCAGCTGCGAGACGACCTCGCCTGCTGACATCCCGGTCCGCTCCATGAATGGGGTGATGCTGACTGTCAGTCAAATCTTGAGCTTGCTCCTTACTTTAGGTATCCCTCATCAAGACTGGCCATGGCTAGGTTCGGGTCGTATTCCGCCAATACTGAACGCATATCTTTGGACGTGGACACATAGAGGTCGAAGTGATTCGACACACTATCGTCAGCTCCTTTCCGGAAGAGCCTCTGCTCACACTATCAGATGTGGACACAGCTTCTTGGCGACAAATTCCGCCATTCCAGATCGACACCCAAACTTTCGAGCCTCATAAGACGCGGTCGTCAATACTCCACCTCCGACGCCGAAAGCTTTTCCTTTTAGGCTCGGATCTCGCTTGACTTCGACTGCAGCGTACTACAGTCAGCGTCTTTTTTCATGCGACTCGGCTTACAAAAGCATCCATATCGACGTGAACGATAGTCTGCGTCAAGTCTCGGGTGGCTTCGACTTCGACCAGCTGTCGTAAGCGCCTTGCGGTCTTTCTACATACCAGGCGATGAGCTCCATCTACATACCAGTCGATCAGCTTCAGCTTGAAGTCTTTGGGTGTTTGCCGTTTTGAGCAGCTCATTTCTCTGTCATTAGCTACACGTTTACAACTGGTGGCGCACCTTTTGTTGAAACCAAGTGATCTTTTCATTCAATTCGGCATCTTTGCGGACCTGATTGTTGTAGAACTTGCTGCCCTAGCATCAGACTAGCCAAGAGCTGAATGACCCACTTTTGAGACTTGCGCAATGATCTGATTGATCTCTGTCTGTCAGTGCTGGGTATGTATCACGGACTTGCCAGTCTGATCTCTGAGCAATCCTGCTTTACCGACACTAGGGCCGGCCAGACTACGCTCGAAACTACGCTTCTTCTTCTGAGCGTCTGTCAGCTCCAGTTCCGGCGTGTCGTCATCGCCCTTTCTCTCCCTCTCCTTGCCCTTGGCAGTAGGGCTCCCAAGTAGCCCCTCTACAGATCCGTCCATCTCTTCAGCAAACACTTTCAATTCAGTCCCCTGGGGTGTTGCCGAAGGCTTCTCCTTTTCTCGAGCGCATGAGCGATTGAGCACAATAATCTTGACGTTTGTATTCACTTTGACGCGTCAGATGAGTCATGTGCGGAAGCAAATGTCTGGGTAATCACCGGTTGTGCGGTCTACCGACAACTCCACCCTACAAGAGTAGCGAATCGTGCTCTGTATACCGTAACCGCGATCCTCCAACGACAAGATGGCAGCGCTGGACCCTCTACCACCCTTGCTACAGGCTACCTCAGGAGCAATTGGGTGAGTCAATTCTCCATGTCCCCCTGACTATCAGGTCAGCGGTCGGCAATGCGATAGTCTTTCCCCTCGATCTGGCCACCACCCGCCTACAGCACGCCTCGCCCAACATACGCAGAAAAGGTATGTTATGAGAGCGGGAGAAAGATCGTTAGCTGATGGAAGTCTCACTATTGAGAACCCTGCAGTTGCTGGCCCGACGTAGAGGAGCTTCAAGGCTCTTTGACGGCTTACCGGCAGACACTTTGTCGACCATCCTTTCAAGCTTTCTCTATTTTTTGTTCTACAGCTCGGCAGCCAAGGCGGTCGTCAAATATCATGACAGTCGCTCTGGAAAAGACGGGTCCGATACTACCAAAACAGCCAATCTGGGTGCATGGGAGGAACTCGCCATCGGACTCGTCGCGGGAGTAGCCAGCAAGGGGGTCACCCTTCCCATCTCGGCGGTATCTGTAAGGCAACGCTTGGGCGACGAAGACGGAACAGAAATGGGATTTGTCGACACTCTGAAGTCCATGGTCTCGGAAGGTGGCCCGAGTGAACTCTTTGCCGCTCTACCACCCAGTATTCCACTCGCTCTGCTCCCCTCCTTGACGCTGTACATACATTCTCTTCTCCTACGCCATTTCTTGCCGGCTCGACATCAAGCACATCCTCCTGGCCTGGCCACATTCCTACTAGGAGCCGCCTCCAATGCGCTAGCTACGATCCCGTTATACCCGCTGGTTTTGATCAAAGCGCTTAGTCAGTCGGGGGCCGGAGACAGAAAGGGAAAGAGCAAGAGCCGAAGGGGGGTAGTGTGGACGGCTCAGAACATCTACGGACAAGAAGGTATCGCCGGTTTGTACAAGGGATTAGAGGGACAGCTGCTGAAGGGACTGGTCTCGCAAGGCGTGATGATGCTTGTCAAGCAACGGTAAGCTCCAGATTAGCTCCCCTGCAAACTCGTGAGCTGATTCAAGGATGGAGGAGGCTGTCGTCAAAGCTTGGCGACGCCGCAGATTAGCTTCCCTGCCTGTAGATTAGCTTCTCTGTACGTACATTCAGCTCCTCTGTCAACTTGTCGCGCCTCTGTAACATTGCCTAGTGCGGACATTCTCACCTTCTCACCCTTCCCGGCCTTTTCTCACCACACAGGCAGTGTATCAGTATAACTAGTGTAACATGCAATCTGTGCATACGCAGACCGACAGCCACATCCAAAACAAGTGCGATGCACGAGCAAGAACGACTGCACAAGCAGAGACCACTGTACGAGCGAAAACGAATGGAGGAAAGGAATCTAGATTGTCGGCGGGTTTGTTTGTTTGGTTGACTCAACCTGCGGGGGGGGGGGGGGGGGGGGGGGGGGGGGGGGGGGGGGGGGGGGGGGGGGGGGGGGGGGGGGGGGTGGTGGGGGGGGAGGT
>Ga0265797_10002679_pt1 | contig 29612 bp, 23 predicted proteins | sample P2T30metagenome_FD_192433 | JGI IMG/M metagenome (GOLD analysis project Ga0265797, IMG submission 192433) | Plant litter microbial communities from East Loma Ridge, Irvine, California - P2 T30 | ecosystem: Environmental > Terrestrial > Plant litter > Unclassified | place: USA: California...
TACCGGTATTGGAACAATATGCCGCGCCCGGTAACGATATTCACGCGGTGTTCGCGCAGCGGCGCCATTTGCCTTTGCGCATCCGCGTATTCGTCGATTTTCTTCGCCGCGCGTATTCCCAGCCCGATTATTGGCGGAACACCGCCTCGATTTGACAGATCTGACGATATAGTCGAGAGCAAATAACGATAAGAAAGTGATGCGGGAACAAATCAAACAGGCAAAAAAAATCCCCGGAGATTCCGAGGATTTTTTTGCCGAACAAACAGCAGCGATAAACTTAGATCGGCTGGATGTTGGAAGCTTGCTTGCCCTTCGGACCCGAGGTCACGTCGAACGAGACGCGCTGGTTTTCCTGCAGCGACTTGAAGCCGGCGCTTTGGATAGCCGAGAAGTGAGCGAACAGATCTTCGCCGCCTTCGTCCGGGGTGATGAAGCCAAAGCCTTTGGAGTCATTGAACCATTTTACGATGCCAGTTGCCATTACAATTTCCTATTTCAGTTAAAGTGGGCTTGTGCCCGTTTACGATCGTTTGAAGAAGCAAGAAACAAATGACAGACTAACTGCACTGCTAACTCGAATCCAACGATCCCTAATTATACCGAATAAAACCAGATGCACACGGTTTTCGCAAAATAAAAATAAAGCACGTAACAATTCCTAAAACCAACTATTACCGGCTCTTCGGTGATTCGTTACAAACTCCATTTGCGTCGGCAGTACGGAGAATATAGGTCATCGAGAATCACAAAGTTTGTTCTAGATCAAACGTTTTCAGAACAGGAACCTTGCGGCAACGCTAAATAGCGGCCTCATCGTTAGGGTAAGCGCTTTTCGGATCGTCCTGGCCCCAGGCCACGAACACGTCCAGCTCGGCCAGCCAGGCTTCCCAATCCCGGGGCGCCACCGCATCGAAGGTGGTGAACACGCGCAGGCGCTGCTCCAGCAAACGGGCCTGCGTGCCCAGCACGCGGAAACCGAAAGTCGCTGCCGACCCGGCCAGCGTATGCAGGATCGCGTGCATGTCGTTCACCAGCGCCGCATCCGGATGGGCCGGATCGAAGGCTGCACGCGCGCCGGACAGGCGTCCCAGGGTGCGCGGCAGGCTGGCCGCGAACTTGTCGTTCAGCTCGGACAGGCGGCTGAAGAAGTCGGCATCGACGGTATCGCTCATGCGCCCTCCCCGCCGCGCTTACTTGGTGCCGAAGATGCGGTCGCCCGCATCGCCCAGGCCCGGAATGATGTAGGCGTGATCGTTGAGGTGGCTGTCCAGCGAGGCCACGTACAGCTTCACGTCCGGATGCGCCTTGTGGAACACCGCCACGCCTTCCGGCGCCGCCACCAGCGCCAGGAACAGGATCTGGTCGTCCGGCACGCCGCGTTTTTTGAGGACGTCGACCGCGTACACGGCCGAGTTGCCGGTGGCGACCATCGGGTCGCACAGGATGAAGGTGCGTTCGGTGGTGTCCGGCAGGCGCACCAGATATTCCACAGGCTGGTGCGTGGCCGGGTCGCGGAACACGCCGATGTGGCCGACGCGCGCCGACGGCACCAGTTCCAGCAGGCCGTCGCTCATGCCGATGCCGGCGCGCAGGATCGGCACGATCGCCAGTTTCTTGCCGGCGATGACCGGGGCGTCGATCGTGACCAGCGGCGTTTCGATCCGGTGCGTGGTCAACGGCAGGTCACGCGTGATCTCGTAACCCATCAGCAGCGTGATCTCCTTCAGCAGCTCGCGGAAGGTGCGGGTCGAGGTGCCGCGGTCGCGCATATGCGACAGCTTATGCTGGATCAGGGGATGGTTCAGGATGAACAGGTTCGGAAAACGCGGATCTTGTTTCATTATCGACATGGAATGCTGTGGCTTGTGACTCAGTGGCCCGCATTATCCCAGCCACGCGCCGGTTTGTCGCGTCTTTAACGTCAAAATATAAACGTTTCCACATGGAAACTCAAGCGATCTCGACCAGTGCACGTCCCAGGATCGCCGCGCAATCGATGCCATCGGGCAGGCGCCCATAGGCACCACCAGGCTCGCGCGCGATCCGCGAGGCCACGAAGGCGTCGGCCACGTAGTCCGGCGCGTGGCGCAGCAGCAGGCCGGCCTGCACCGCCAGCACCAACTGCTCGGCCAGCCGCCGCGCGCCGAATTCGTCGCCGGATGCCGCGGCCAGGCCGTCCAGCAGGCGCGCCGCGTAGTCGTCGAAGCGCGGGTCGCGCCCGGCCGCCAGCGCCAGTTCGACGCCGAGCGCATCGCGCACCTCCGGGCCGCGGGCGACGGCGCGCAGCACGTCCAGGCACATCACGTTGCCGGAGCCCTCCCAGATCGAATTGACCGGGAATTCGCGGTACAGGCGTGCCAGCGGACCGTCTTCGACATAGCCGTTGCCGCCCATGACTTCCATTGCCTCGGCACCGAAGCCCGGGCCGCGCTTGCAGACCCAATACTTGCCGGCGGGGGTCAGCAGGCGGGCAAGCAGTGCTTCCGACGGATTGCTCATTTGATCGCTCATTTGATCAAATGTGCGTGCCAATCTGAGCGAAAGCGCGGTAGCCGCTTCGGATTCGAGCGCCAGGTCGGCCAGCACGTTCTGCATCAGCGGCTGCTGCGCCAGCGGCCGCCCGAAGGCGCTTCGCCCGCGCGCATGGTGCAGCGCGTGGCACAGCGCCGCGCGCATGATGCCGGCCGAACCGAGCACGCAGTCGAGCCGGGTATGGCTGCCCATCTCGAGGATGGTCGGAATGCCGCGCCCCTCCTTACCGATCATCCAGCCGACCGCATCGCAGAATTCGACCTCGGACGACGCGCTTGAACGGTTTCCCAGCTTGTTCTTGAGGCGCTGCACGCGGATCGCGTTGCGGCTGCCGTCGGGCAGATAGCGCGGCACGAAGAAACATGACAAGCCCGCGCTGCCACCCTCGTCGGTCTGGGCCAGGATCAGGTGCGCATCCGACTGCGGCACCGAAAAGAACCACTTGTGGCCGACGATACTGAACGCGCCCTCGCCCTCGTCGCCGTAGCGCGCCCGCGCACTGCCCGGCTCCAGCGCCAGCGCGCGGGTGGTGTTGGCACGCACGTCGCTGCCGCCCTGTTTTTCGGTCATGCCCATGCCGACCAGCGCGCCGCGTTTCTGTTCGACCGGGAGCGAACGCGGATCGTACTCGCGCGACAAAATCTTCGGCAACCAGTGCGCCGCGATGCGCGGATTCTGGCGCAGGGCCGGCACCGAGGCATAGGTCATCGTCACCGGGCACTGCGAGCCGTTCTCGACCTGGCCGAACAACAGGTAGGCGGCGGCGCGTGCCACCTGCGAGCCGGCCTGGCCGCGCGTCCCCTCACCCTCCCAGGGCAGCGAGTGGGCGCCATGTTCGATCAGTAAAGCCATCAAGGCATGCCAGGCCGGATGGAATTCGATCTCGTCGATGCGGCGGCCGTTGCGGTCGACATTCACCAGCTTCGGCGCGTTTTCATTGGCCAGGCGCGCCAGGTCGAGCACGGCGGCGCTGCCGAGGCGGGCGCCGAGCCGCTCCAGCCCGGCCACCGCCCAGCCCGCACCTTCGCGCGCCACGCCTTCGCGCAACGCCGGATCGCAGGCAAACAGATTGACGTCGGCAAACGGCGACGCCTGATTGACAACCTCGTGCGTATCGAAACGGTTCATGCTCGGCTCCCGGGAAAGGTGAGGACGGATGCCTTACCTCTGTTGCATCGAAGCATCATCGGCAACGTGGAAAAGTTTCTTATTTGCACTACATCGGCGACAATGCAAGGATGGCGCGTCGACCAGCTTATCGACCAGGCAACAAGGCTAGCGCAAACATGCGTACCCGGCAAGCACCCCATCCCAAACCACGACGGGGCTTGTGCTTTTTAATGCTTATTGGAATCTTTCGGTGATACATTCCTTGCTGATTTGGTACACTCGATGGCTTCCGATTGCACGCCCGACGTCCCGGACACGTTAAGAAAGCAACTATTTATACAATGGGCTTCAGTTCATCCGCTGCAGCGAACCAGGATCTGCATCAGGCAGGCCAAGCGGCCCCGGCGTCCAGCCTGGACCACCTGCTGGAGGCCGTCGGCGATGTCGTGTTCCGCCTCGACCCGTCGGGCCTGATCCGCTTTGCCAGCCGGCGCGCGCGCCAGTTGCTGGCGGCCGGTGCGCCGCTGGCCGGCGGCCCGCTGGCGGCGCTGGCGCTCGAGGCCGACCAGGCGCCGCTGCGCAATGCGCTGGTCGACGCCACCGCCAGCAACGACGCCATCCTGGTCGAAGCACGCCTGCGCTGCGGCGACCAGGATACCTGGATCGAATTCCGTATTTCCCCGCTGATGTCGCCGCTGGCCGGCAGCCACGAACTGCTGGCGGTCGGCCGCGACATGTCGGCCCAGCGCGCCACCGAACAGCGGCTGCGCCACATGGCCACCCACGACGCCCTGACCGAGCTGCCCAACCGGCTGCTACTGTCGGACCGCATCCGCATGGTAATCGCCAACGCGCGCCGCTCCGGACAGGGTTTTTCGATCGCGAATATCGGCCTCGACGGTTTTAAAAAGGTCAACGACGGCCTCGGCCACCCGGTCGGCGATGCCATCCTGCGCCAGGCCGCCGCGCGCCTGCGCAAGACGCTGCGCGACAGCGACACCCTGGCGCGCGTCGGCGGCGACGAATTCGTGGCGGTACTGCCCGGTACCCTCACGCCGGCCCAGATCAAGCTGGTCACCGGGCGCCTGCTGGCGGCCCTGCAGTCGCCGTTCGAAGTCGACAGCCACACGGTCTACCTGGGCGCCTCGATCGGGGTCTCGGTCTATCCCGAACACGCCGAAGACGAAGTGCGCCTGCTGGCGCTGGCCGATGCCGCCATGGGCCGCGCCAAGGAAACCGGCAAGGCGCGCACCGTGGTCTACAGCCCCAGGCAGCCGGGCGAACCTGCCAGTTCGCCCCAACACGACATCTCGCTCGAAGCGGCGATGTTCCAGGCGGTGCGCGAAGGCGAATTCCAGTTGTATTACCAGCCGATCGTGTGCTCGCGCTCGCGCCGCATCGAAGGCTTCGAGACCCTGATGCGCTGGAAGCACCCGACCCTGGGCATGGTGCCGCCGGTGCGCTTCATCCCGATCGCCGAGACCAACGGCCTGATCAACCTGCTCGGCGCCTGGGCGCTGAAGTCGGCCTGCGTGCAGATCCGCCAGTTCGAGGAGGTCGCCAAGCGCGATCTCTACATCTCGGTCAACATCAGCCCGCGCCAGTTCCGCAGCGACCGCTTCCTGGCCGTGCTCGACGACGCCCTCGCCTTTTCCGGCACCCCGGGCGACAAGCTGGTGCTCGAAATTACCGAAGGCACGCTGATGATCGATCCGGTCCATGCCGAAGCGATCCTGGAAAAGATGGCCGAGCGCCGCGCGCGCATCGCGATCGACGATTTCGGCACCGGCTATTCCTCGCTGGCCTACCTGAAGCGCTTCCCGATCTCGGTGCTGAAGATCGACCGCGCCTTCATCAAGGACTTGCCGGCGTCGACCAAGGACGCGGCGATCTGCAACGCCGTGCTCGACCTGGCCAAGCACCTGCATCTGTCGGTGGTTGCCGAGGGTGTCGAGACCGAAGAACAGCTGGGCTACATGGCCTCGCGCGGCTGCGACTACGTGCAGGGCTACCTGACCGGCAAGCCGATGCCGGCCCACGTGGCGATGGCCGCGCTCAAGGAAAACCTGTACGCGGCGCTGCTGCCGGACGAATTGCGAGCACGCATATCATGACCTCATCCCCCAAAGCCGACGCCACCCTCGCCCTGCTGTGGGAACGCATCCGCCGGCGCGGCGACATGCCCGGCTTCACCAAGGCCATCACCGCCATCCTGGCGTCGATGCGCGGCGAGGACGAGCGCGATTTCTCGATGACCCAGACCGTGCTGTCCGACCCGGTGCTGACCCAGAAGGTGCTGCGCCTGGCCAACAGCGGCATGTACTCGGCCTTCGGCCAGCGCATCAACACCGTGTCCAAGGCGATCCTGGTGCTCGGCACCGAAGCCATCGGCCACCTGGCGCTGGGCCTGAAGCTGATCGAGGAACTCGGCAAGTCGACCCCGGACTCGCTGCAGGCCCACATCGAGATGGAAAAGGCGGTGCTGGCCGGGATGGTGGCGCAGAAGGTGGCGCTGCAATCGTCCAGCCGCGACCCCGAGGAAGCGGTGGTGTGCTCGATCCTGCATTCGCTCGGCCGCATGATGGTCACCTTTTACCTGCCCGAACACTGGATCCTGCTGCAGCAGGGGGCGCAAGTCGACGGCCCGGCCCACCAGGAAAGGGAGGCGCAAGACCGCGCCGCCCAGGACCACCTCGGCATGTCGCTGGAACAGATCGGACGCGCCACCGCCGAACACTGGGGCCTGCCGCGCAACCTGATCGCCGGCATGCGCCGCGTCGAGCCGGGCGAACGCGGTGAAGGCTTCGGCCACGACGACTGGCTGGCCGCGCTCGGCACCATGTCCTCGCAATGCGCGGAATCGCTGTGGAACGGCGACGAGGCCGGCGCGGCGCGGGTCGCCGAGCTGGCGGCCGAATTCTCAAACATGCTGGGCGTCTCGGCGGACGCCATCGTCGGCGCCGTCGACAAGGCCAAGGTCGAAGCGGCCGCCGATCTGTCGATCGCGCCGCTGGCGAACCCGCCCGAAAAGCGCGCCCGCAGCGCCGCCACGGCGCGCATGCGCGAAGCCGGCAACAAGGTCTTGATGAGCGGCGTGGCCGACATGCGCGACGCTGCCGCCAGCGCCACGCCGGGCCAGATGATGTCGATGGCGATCGAGACCGCCTACCACGGCCTGTCGTTCACGCGCGCCTTCGGCTTCCTGCGCAGCCGCCGCGACGGCAAGTACAGCGCCAAGATCGGCCTCGGCGACGGCGCCAAGGCGCTGCTGCCGAAGCTCGCCTTCGACGACAGCTACGAACCGAACGTGTTCTTTGCCGCCCTCGGCAGCGACCGCGTGATCTTCATCGAAAACGCGCACGACCCGAAATTCGCCAGCAAGCTGCCGGGCTGGTGGAAAGGCACGCTGGGCGACGGCCACTGCTTCGTGCTGATCCCGCTGTGCACGCATGGCGAGCCGGTCGGTTTCATCTATGGCGACTGGGACGACCGCTATCCGTCGGTGTATCTGAACCAGACCGAGTTTGCGCTGCTGAACGATTTGCGGGCGCTGGTGGTGAAGACGGTGGAGCGGCGGCAGCAGGCGGAAACCGTGGCGAAGTAATCGCGTTTACACGCCACATTGGCAACGACGAGACACACGTCGCCCCTGCGCAGGCAGGGGCGACGTCATCACCCCAGCTTCGGCGTATCCACCCGCACATCCCCGCACTGCCCCCGGTGCATCAAGGCATGATCGATCAGCACCAGCGCCAGCATCGCCTCCGCAATCGGCGTCGCCCGGATCCCCACGCACGGATCGTGGCGGCCGAAAGTCTCCACCGACACCGGATTGCCATCCTTGTCGATCGAACGGCGCGGCGTGCGGATCGATGAGGTCGGCTTGATCGCGATCGACACCGTGATGTCCTGACCGGTCGAGATCCCGCCCAGCACCCCGCCGGCGTTGTTGCCGACAAAGCCCTCGGGCGTCAGCTCGTCGCCGTGCTCGGAACCCTTCTGCGCCACCGACGCGAAACCGGCGCCGATCTCGACCCCCTTGACCGCATTGATCCCCATCATCGCGTAGGCGATGTCGGCATCCAGCTTGTCGAACAAAGGCTGGCCCAGGCCGACCGGCACGTTCTTCGCCACCACGTCGATGCGCGCGCCGACCGAATCGCCGGCGCGGCGCAGTTCGTCCATCGCGGCTTCCATGCGCGCCAGCAGATCGGCGTCGGCGGTGGCGGCAAAGAAGGGGTTGGCGTGCACGTGTTCCCAGCCCGCGAACGGCACCTCGATGTCGCCCAATGCGCGCATGCAGCCCATGAATTCGGTGCCGAAGCGTTCGCGCAGCCATTTCTTGGCCACGGCGCCGGCGCCCACCACCGGCGCGGTCAGGCGCGCCGAGGAACGGCCGCCGCCGCGCGGATCGCGCACGCCGTACTTGTGCCAGTAGGTGTAGTCGGCGTGGCCGGGACGGAAGGTCTCGACGATGTTGCCGTAGTCCTTGCTACGCTGGTCTTCGTTCTGGATCAGCAGCGCGATCGGCGTGCCGGTGGTGACGCCCTGGTACACACCGGACAAGATCTGCACGCGGTCGGCTTCCTGGCGCTGGGTCACGTGGCGCGAGGTGCCCGGCTTGCGGCGGTCGAGTTCCGGCTGGATGTCGGCTTCAGACAATGCCAGCCCCGGCGGACAACCGTCGATCACACAGCCGATGGCCGGACCGTGCGACTCGCCGAAGGTGGTAACGGAAAACAGTTTGCCAAATGTGTTGCCGGACATAAGAGAGGGACGCTTGTTCGAATGGAACGAAAGATTCTACCAGCACCGCAGCCTTCCGGCGACATCCGGGCTGGCCCGGTGACGCAACGTGGCCGCAACATGCCATTAAGGTGTTGCCTCAGGGAATTTTATTCCTGCACTGAGTTCATTGCATATATACTAGGTTCAACTTCAACGACCGGCGCCGCCCCGACCATGCGCCGCCGCAGTCGCCGATCCCAGCTACGAGTACGTGGAGAAGCAGCAATGCCAGCATCGATTCCGCCTCCGGGCGCCGCGCCGGACGACGAGCTCGTATTCGTCGCCGAAACGCCGGCGGTCCCGTCCGACGGCACCGATCCCGCCGGCGCGCCGGCCGCAGCGCAGTCGCAGGCCTGGCGCGTCATGATCGTCGACGACGACGCCGACGTCCACTCGACCACCACCTTCGCCCTCGCCAGCCTCGAAGTCCAGGGCCGTCCGCTGCATTTCGTGCACGCGTATTCGAATCAGGAGGCGCAGCGCCTGCTCGAGCAGGAACGCGACCTGGCTGTGGTGCTGCTCGATGTGGTGATGGAACAGGCCGACGCCGGCTTGCACCTGGTGCGCCACATCCGCGAGACCCTGGGCATGCGCGACGTGCGCATCATCCTGCGCACCGGCCAGCCCGGCTACGCGCCCGAGATGGATGCCATCCGCGGCTACGACATCAACGATTACCGCACCAAGTCGGAACTGACGCGCACCAAGCTGTACACCAGCGTGGCGGCGGCGATCCGCGCCTACGAACAGCTGCGCGCACTCGACGAAAACCGTGCCGGCCTGGCGCGCGTGGTGCGCGCCAATGCCGAGCTGATGACGCTGCACAGCACCGAGGCGCTGGCGGCCGGCATCCTGCGCGAAGCCGCGCTGCTGCTCGGCCAGCCGGCCAACGGCCTGCTGTGCGCCTGTCCGCCGGCGGCACGCGCGCGCGACTGGAACGTGCTGGCGGCCAGCGGCGTGTGCGCCGCCACCGCAGGCGGCACCGGCAGCGGCATCCCGGCCCACGCCAGCGCCACCATCGCCCATGCACTGGCCGAACGCCGCAACATCTACCTGCCGGACTGCGTCGCCCTCTACCTGCGCGGCAACGCGGATTGCGGCTTCGCGGCCTGGCTGACGCTGGCGCAGCCGGTCGACGAACTACGGCGCGGCCTGCTGGACGTATTCGCCAGCAGCATCGCCGTGGTGCTCGACAACGCCGCCCTGATGACGGCACTGCAGCGCGCCGCCTTCCACGACGTCCTCACCGGCCTGCCCAACCGCACGCGCCTGGTGGAACTGGTCGACGAACGCCTGGGGGCCGCTCCCGACGCCACCCTGTGCATGGTCGACATCGACCACTTTGCCGAGACCAACGATGCCCTCGGCCACCAGTTCGGCGATGCCCTGCTGGTGGCGGTGGCGCGCCGCCTGGAGGCGCACCTGGAGGGTGGCCTCGACCAGCGCCCGAGTCCGGGCCCGAATCGCGGCATGGCGCTGGCGCGCATCGGCAGCGACATCTTCTGCGTGCTCGGTCCCGACGACGAAGTCGACCCGATCGCGCTGCATGCGCTGTTCGACGAGCCGTTCTCGATCGAGGGCCAGGACGTGCTGGTATCGAGCACGCTGGGCCTGGTGCGCCTGTTCGAGCACGACGGCAGCGGCGCCGATGCGCTGAAGGATGCCGACATCGCCCTCAAGCGCGCCAAGAGCCTGCGCCGCGGCGGCCATTTCTATTTTTCGCGCGGGATGGGCGTCGACATCCGCGAACGGGTGCGCCTGATGCACGCGCTGCGCGGCGGCTTCGCGCGCGGCGAACTGTACCTGGCCTACCAGCCGCAGATCGAACTGGCACGACGCCGTCCCTTCGGCGCCGAAGCCCTGCTGCGCTGGCGCCTGGAAGACGGCAGCAGCGTGCCGCCCGACCGCTTCATCCCGATCGCCGAATACTCCGGCCTGATCATCCGCATCGGCGAATGGGTGCTGCGCGAAGCCTGCGCCGAACTGATGCGGGTGCGCGCGGCCGGCCACCTCGACTTCACGATGTCGGTGAATGTCTCGCAGGTGCAGTTCCGCCACCCGCACTTCCTGGAGATGCTGTCGCGCGCCCTGCAGGACACGGGCGCGCCGCCGGAGCGGATCGAACTGGAGATCACGGAATCGATGGCGATGGAAGAACCCGACCTGCTGATCGAGCGCCTGGCGCAGATCAAGCGCACCGGCGTCTCGATCGCGATCGACGACTTCGGTACCGGATTTTCGTCACTGTCTTACCTGCAGCGCCTGCAGGTCGACCGCCTGAAGATCGACCGCACCTTCGTCTCCGAAATCACGGACGCGGCGCGCGGCAGCAGCATCGCCGAAATGGTGATCGAGCTGGGACGCAAGCTGGGGCTGTCGATCATCGCCGAGGGCGTCGAGGACGAGCGCCAGGCGCAGATCCTGCAGTCGCTGGGCTGCCCGCTGGCGCAGGGCTTCCTGTTTGCACGGCCGCTGACGCCGGGGCAGTTGATCGAGTGGCTGGGACGAGCTGACTAATCCGTCGCCCCCGCGAAGGCGGGGGACCATGCGGAGGCGCAGGATTCGGTAGCTCAGTATGGGGGGAATAGTGCTGGGGCACTATTCCCGCCTCCGCGGGGAGTCGTTTCCGACAATGTCGGGAACGACAATGCTGGCCGCGATCAATCCTCGGCGTTCTGCTCCGCCGGCCAGTCACGGATATACGCCTTCAGCATGCGGTTCTCGAAACTCTGGGCCTCGAGCACCGCCCGGGCCACGTCGTAGAACGAGATCACGCCGAGCAGCGTGCGTGCATTCATCACCGGCAGGTAGCGCGCATGCTTTTCCAGCATGATGCGGCGCACCTCGTTGACGTCGGTATCCGGCGTGACCGTGATCGGGCTGTCGTCCATGTGCTTGCGCACCGTGCCGGCACCGGCGATCGAGCCGCCGTTGGCGTGCACCGCCTTGATCACTTCGCGGAAGGTCAGCATGCCGACCAGGTCGCCATACTCCATCACGACCAGCGAACCGATGTCGTGTTCGGCCATCGTGCTGGACGCTTCGCCCAGCGCCGTGTCCGGGGACACGGTGTACAGGATATCGCCCTTCACCTGCAGGATTTCGGAAACTTTCATATTGGCCACCATAGGTAGGAGCATCGGACCGCTTGTAACAGAGATAAGAGGGACTCTAGCCTATGCTCCCCAAAAAATCCAGTTTCCATGAATTTTTGCAAATAAAACGCCCGAATTGCACAATTCCGGTGCTAGGATGCACCGGATTGACATCCACGGACGCGTTCTCCCATGCCCGCCACGCCCACCATCGTCTTCCTCCACGGCGCCCTGAACGACCAGTCGGTATGGTCGTACCACAGCGGCGCCCTCGCCGAACGCGGTTACGCCGTGCTCGCCCTCGACCTGCCCGGCCACGGCGCAGGCAGCCCCGGCCCCGCGTTGGCCAGCGTGGAAACAATGGCCGACTGGCTTCTGGCGCGCCTGCAGGCCGAAGGGGTACAAAAGGCGCTGCTGGTCGGGCACAGCATGGGTTCGCTGATCGCGCTGGAAACGGCGCGGCGCGACCCGGCCCGCATCGCCGGCCTGGCCCTGCTCGGCACCGCCGCACCGATGAAGGTGTCGGATGCGCTGCTGGCGAGCACGCTCGAGGACCAGGCCGGCGCCATCGCCATGGTGGCGCAGTGGTCGCATGCGCCGGTGCCGGCAACCGTCGACGCCGCCGGCGAGCCTTCGCTGCAGGAACGCTCGCGCCAGCTGATGGCGCATATCGCGGCCGAGGGCCCGCCCGGCCTGCTGCACACCGACCTGGCGGCCTGCAAGGCCTACGCCGGCGCCCTCGATGCCGTCGCGGCGCTGGATTGTCCGGTGCTGTTCATCCTCGGCCGCCTCGACAAGATGACACCGCCGCGCGCCGCCGCGTCGCTGACGCAGGCCGCCCGCCATGGCACCATCGTCGACGTGGACGCCGGCCACGCCATGATGGCCGAGCAGCCGGAGGCGGTGCTGGACGCCCTGGCGGCGTTCGCCACCGCCTGCGCAGCATGACGACAAATTCCCGGAGACTTCGATGGCAGCCGCAACCTACAACAGCTTCGCCGAATTCTATCCCTACTACCTGACCCAGCACGACAAGCGCAGTTGCCGCCGCGCCCATTTCGTCGGCACCACGGCGGCCATCGCCTGCCTGGCCCAGCTGATTGTCACCCGCAACGCATGGTGGCTCCTGGCGGCGCTGCTGTGCGGCTATGGCGGGGCCTGGATCGGCCACTTTTTCTTCGAAAAGAACCGGCCGGCCACTTTCGGCAATCCTTGGTGGTCGTTCCGTGGGGATTGGTCGATGTACTGGCAGATGGTGACGGGGAAGCTCAGCTGGTGAAGTCCGTCGTTCCCGCGGAGGCGGGAACCCATACTGAGTACCAGAATTCGATACTCGGATTTTTCCTCGAGGTCTCGTACATACGAACTCCGGAAATTCAGCATGGATTCCCGCCTACGCGGGAACGACGTGTTTAAGCTAACTCAAACGGGAGCACGCACGGGCTCATCCTGCTCCGCAAAATGCCCCGCCAGCGTCTGCTCCAGCCCCGCCTCCACAGCTGTCTCGACATGCCGCGCCAGCGCCACGGTATCCATCGACAGCGGCGTCGGCGTCGGCAATTCAGCCCCCACCGCCAGCGCCGCGCCCGGCACGTGGTCCGCCCCCAGCCCGCCGAACACGAACAGCCGGTACACATCCGCCAGGCGGATCAGCGCCGGGTCGACCAGCATCACCCAGCCATCGCTGCCCTGGCGCACAGCCAGGCCCCAGCGTGCCTGTACCGTCTGTTCGGCCTGCACCCGGCCGACCCAGCCCGCCGCCACCATCCGCTCAAGCAGGTCGGTCATCTCGTCGTAGCCGATCCGCGTGTGGGCGCGGATCTGGCTGCTCGACACCAGCGCGCTGCCGGTCAGCCTGGCGCCGCCATGCAGCACCTTGAGCACCGCCACCGCGTCGACGAAAGCGCCGCCCGGCACCGGTTCGTACCACCAGCGCTCGTACTTCACCACCGGCAGCGCCGCCGTCAGCAGCGCGCCCACCAGCGTGATCAGCCAGGACAGATAGAGCCAGACCAGGAACAGCGGCAATGCGGCCAGCGCGCCGTAGATGATAGCGTAGGTCGGGAACTGGCGGATGAAGATGGCGAACACGCGCTTGGCGATCTCGAAGGCGATCGCCGCCACCAGCCCGCCCCAGACGGCGTCGCGCCAGTCGACGTAGCGGTTCGGCACCGTCATGTACAGCAGCGCGTAGGCGCCGGTGGTCAGGCCGACCGAAATCAGCGTGTAAAACAGGGTGCCGAGGAAAGGCAGCGCCGTACTGATGCTGCCGGTCGCCGTAAATAACTGCGAGGTGATGGTCAGCGAAATACCGAATGCCAGCGGCCCCAGCGTGACCAGCGCCCAGTACACCAGCACCCGCTGCAGCAGCGGGCGCGGCTGGCGCACGCGCCAGATCTGGTTGAGGGCGCGCTCGATGGTGCCGATCATCGCCGCCGAGGTGAAGATCAGGGCCACCGCACCGACCGCCGACAGCCCGGTCGCCTTGCTGGCGAACTGGGTCAGGTTCGAGATGATCGTGTTGGAGATCGCGCGCGGCATCAGCATCTGCACGAAGTAGCCTTCGAGCGTGGTGCGCAGCTTGCCGAACACCGGGAAGGTGGTGAAGATCGCCAGCACGATGGTGAGCAGCGGCACGATCGCCAGCGTGGTGGTGAAGGTCAGGCTGCCGGCCACCTGGGGCAGCCTTTCCTCGGTCAGGCGGCGCCGGGCGAAGCGCACCAGGTCGAGCGCCTCGGACCAGGTCAGCCCGCGCACGCGCTCGACGCCGACAGTGAACATCTCGCTGGTACTGCGCGACAGGTGGGTGACGGTTTTCGATAGCATCTTGAAAAAGCGGTGCCCGGCGAGGCGTATCGTTTTATAAAGCGCCCTATAATACCAACGATGAACCCAACCAATCTGATTATCCTCGTTTTGTATTATTCGCGGCACGGCAAGACCCGCCGCCTGGCCGAACTCATCGCCCAGGGCATCGACAGCGTGCCCGGCATGGAAGCGCGGCTGCGCACGGTGCCGGCCGTATCGACCGTGGCGGAAGCGGTCGAACCCGACATCCCGGGCGCCGGCGCGCCGTATGTCGAACTCGAGGACCTGGCGGAGTGCGCCGGACTGGCAATGGGCTCGCCCACGCGCTTCGGCAACATGGCCGCGGCGCTCAAGTATTTCCTGGACGGGACTTCGGCGCAATGGCTGTCGGGCACCCTGTCCGGCAAGCCGGCGGTGGTGTTCACCTCCACCGGCAGCCTGCACGGCGGGCAGGAAGCGACGTTGCTGTCGATGATGATTCCGCTGCTGCACCACGGCATGATGGTGATGGGCCTGCCCTACACCCAGCCGGAACTGATGACGACCGAGAGCGGGGGCAGTCCCTACGGCGCGACCCACTGGGCCGGGGTGGACAACAAGCGCCCGCTCACCGAAGACGAGAAGCGGCTGGCGATCGCGCTTGGCCGGCGCCTGGCCGAGGCAGGCCGCAAATTGCAGGGGATGGCATAGTCATGGATACGCAAAGGCGGCAACGGCTGCACAGGATGTTTCATACGGGCGCGGTGACCAGCCTGGTCATCCTCTGCGTCTGGCTGCTGAGCTGGGAAATCGCGATCGCGCCGCTGCACCCGGGCGGTTCGCTGCTGGCGCTCAAGGCGCTGCCGCTGCTGTTGCCGCTGCGCGGCGTGATCAAGCGCGACCTGTACACGCTGCAATGGTCGTCGATGGTCATCCTGATCTATTTCGTCGAAGGCGTGGTGCGCGCCTGGAGCGACAAGACCGAACTCTCGCGCGTCATGGCGCTGGGCGAAGCGCTGCTGGTGTGCGCGTATTTCGTGTTCGCCCTGCTCTACCTGCGTCCTTATAAAAAGCAGGCACAGAAACTGGCGAAGGAACTGCTGGACAAGGTCAAAGTGCCGCATGACTGACGCTGTATCCAGGGGCCTCGCACCGGAAGCGCCCACCACGGAAGCGCCCACTACGGAGGCGCCGGCATCGGACGCCGGCCTTCTGGATGGCTGCCGCGCCATCGTCGGCACCGCCCACGTGCTCACCGAAGCTCACGACACGGCACCCTACCTGACCGACTGGCGCGGCCGCTTCACCGGGCGCGCGCGCGCCGTGGTGTCTCCAGGCTCGACCCAGGAAGTAGCGGCGCTGGTGCGCCTGTGCGCCGCGCACCGGGTACCAATCGTGCCCCAGGGCGGCCGCACCGGCCTGGTGCTGGGCAGCGTGCCCGACGCTTCCGGCAACGCCCTGCTGCTGTCGCTGCGGCGCCTGAACCGGGTGCGCGCGATCGACGCCTTCAACCGTACCATGACCGTCGATGCCGGCTGCATCCTGGCCGACATCCAGTCCGCGGCGGCGCAAGACGGGATGCTGTTCCCATTGTCGCTGGCGGCCGAGGGCAGCTGCACCATCGGCGGCAACCTGGCGACCAATGCCGGCGGCACCGGCGTGCTGCGTTACGGGAACACGCGCGAACTGTGCCTCGGCCTGGAAGTGGTCACCGCCCAGGGCGAAGTCTGGGATGGCTTGCGCGGCCTGCGCAAGGACAATACCGGCTACGACTTGCGCGATCTGTACATCGGCGCCGAAGGCACGCTCGGCATCATCACCGGCGCCGTGCTGAAACTGTTCCCCCAGCCGAAAGCCGCGATCACCGCGCTGGTCGGCCTGTGCAGCCCGGGCGACGCGCTGCAGCTGCTGAAACTGCTCGAGTCGCAGTGCGGCCCGACGCTCACCGGCTTCGAGCTGATGAGCGACTTTTGCCTGCGCCTGGTGGCCAGCCATTTCCCCAGCCTGCCGCGGCCCTTCCCCGGCCATTTTCCCCAGTATGCCTTGCTGGAACTGTCCAGCCACGAATCCGAGCGCCATGGCGTGGCGCTGCTGGAAGGCGCCATCGAACAGGCGCTGGAAGCCGGCATCGTGCAGGACGCCGTGGTCGCCACCTCGATCGCCCAGTCGCGCGCGCTGTGGGCGATCCGCGAGCACATCCCGCTGGCCCAGGCCGCGGCCGGCAAAAATATCAAGCACGACATTTCCCTGCCGATTTCGCGGATTGCCGATTTCATCGGCGTCACCGATGCGGCGCTGGACGCCGGGTTTCCGGGGGTGCAGGTCGTGTGCTTCGGTCACCTCGGCGATGGCAACCTGCACTACAACATCGCCCCGCCGGAAGGCATCGCGCATGAAGACTTTCTGGCCGAGCAATTGCCCATCAACCGCATCGTGCACGACAGCGTGGCGGCTTTCGGCGGCTCGATCTCGGCCGAGCACGGCGTCGGCGCCCTCAAGCGCGATGAGCTACCACGCTACAAGTCCGCCGTCGAGCTGAACCTGATGCGTGCGCTCAAGGCCGCGCTCGACCCGCTTGGCATCATGAACCCCGGCAAAATTCTCTGACGGGACCCATCATGATCCGATTGTTTCTCTTGATTAGTTTATTTTTAGCGTGGCCGGCAGCCTCGGCGCAAGGCATCTACAAATGCAACGCCGACGGCAAGATCAGCTACGCCGACCGCCCCTGCCTGGCCGGCACCTCGACGCGCCTGCCGCCGCCCCCATCCGGCGTCGACCTGCCGGACAAGAACGCGGTCACCACGCGCGATGCGCGCACGCTGGTCGAATTCGAAAAGCTGCGCCTGGCGCGTGAAGACAAGCTGGCGCGCGACAAAGCCCGCGAGCAGGCACGGGAAGAGGCGCGTGTGGAGCGCAGCCGCCAGCAGCGCGCCCGCGCCGCACTGGCACACCGCAAGACCTGCGACAAGCTGCGCCTGCGCCGCAAGTGGGCCGACGAAGACGCGCTGCGCGCCGGCGGCAAGGCTCACGATGCGGCGCGCCGCAAGGCGCGGCGCCAGGCCGAAGCATTGGCGGTGGAATGCCCGGCCTGAGCTTGCTGCAGCGCTGGCTGCTGTTCGGCGAATGGCGCGCCCACCCGGTGCGCGCCGTGCTGGCCATCGTCGCCATCGCGGTCGGCGTCGCCATGGGCTTCGCCATCCACCTGATCAATGCCGCCGCCTTCAACGAATTCTCGGCGGCGATCCAGAGCATCGCCGGCCAGGCCGATGTGCAGGTGTCGGGCCGCGAAGCCGGCTTCGACGAAGCGATCTACCCGCGCCTGGCCGAACGCACCGGCGTGGCGCTGGCCTCGCCGGTGCTGGAAATCGATGCCGCCCTGCCGGGTGTAAAAGGCGCATTGAAGATCGTCGGCCTCGATCCGCTGCGCGCCGGGTTCATTTCGCCCGACCTGAGCGGGGTGCCGGCGCAGGGCCGTGCCGCCGACATCCTGGCCGACGATGCGCTGTTCCTGTCGCCGGCGGCCCAGGAGTGGCTGGCCAGGCGCCAGGGCGACCAGCTGCTGCTGCGCGCCGGCACCCGCGACTTCAGCCTGCGCGTGGCCGGTCCGGTGCTGCGCGCGCGCAGCGGCCAGCGCATCGCGGTGATGGACATCGGCGCCGCCCAGTGGCACTTCGGCCAGGCGGGCAAGCTCACCCGCGTCGACCTCAAGCTGCGCGATGGCGTCGACCGCGCGCTGTTCGAGCGCCGGCTGGCGGCCGACCTGGAGCGCGACTTCCCGGGGCGTTTCCGCGTGGCGCGCCCCAACGACGCCGACCAGGAAAGCCGCAACAATAACCTGAGCCGCGCCTACCGCGTCAACCTGACCGTGCTGGCGCTGGTGGCGCTGTTCACCGGCGCCTTTCTGGTGTTCTCGACCCAGGCTTTATCCGTATTGCGGCGGCGCAGCCAGTTCGCGCTGCTGCGCGTGCTGGGCCTGGAGCGGCGCGCGCTGCTGCGCCAGGTGCTGATCGAAGGCGCCAGCCTGGGCGTGATCGGCGCCCTGCTCGGCATCCTGGGCGGTTATGCGCTGGCCGCGGCCGCGCTGCATTTCTTCGGCGGCGACCTCGGCGCCGGCTACTTCCCCGGCGTGAAACCGCAGGTGCAGTTCACGCCGGTGGCGGCGCTGGTGTTCTTCGGTCTGGGCCTGGGCGTGGCCCTGCTCGGCTGCGCGGCGCCGGCATGGGAAGCGGCGCGCGCGCGGCCGGCGATCGCCCTCAAGTCGGGCAACGACGAGACCGCGCTGGAACGCCTGGCGCGCATCTGGCCGTCGATGGTCTGCCTGGCGCTGGCCGCCGCCTTTGCCTTTGCGCCGCCGGTGCTGGAACTGCCGCTGTTCGGTTATTTCTCGGTGGCGCTGCTGCTGATCGGCGGTATCGGCCTGATGCCGCGGCTGGCGGCGACGGTGTTCCGGTTGCTGAACCGCGCGGCCATGCAACGTGCGGGGTCCGGCACAGCATCGCCGGTGCTGTCGCTGACCCTGGCCCGGCTGGCCAACGCCCCCGGCCAGGCCTCGATCGCGCTGGGCGGCGTACTGGCCAGCTTCAGCCTGATGGTGGCGATGGGGATCATGGTGGCCAGTTTCCGGGTCTCGGTCGACGACTGGATCCAGCACATCCTGCCGGCCGATCTGTACGTGCGCACCGCCACGGGCGGCAGCACCGGCGCTTTTGGTCCGGGCGAGCAGGCGGCGCTGGCGCAGACGCCCGGCGTGGCGCGCGTCGCCTTTTTGCGCACACGGCCGCTGTCGCTCGATCCGGCGCGTCCCGACATCACCCTCATCGCGCGCGACATCGATGCCGTGGATCCCGGCCGCCTGCTGGTGCTGGTCGGGCCCACGGCGCCGCCGGCGGCGGGTGCGCGCCCGGTGTGGATTTCGGAAGCGATGAGCGACCTGTACCGGCTGCGGCCGGGCCAGGCGTTGCAGTTGCCGCTGGGAGGCCGTCCGCAAACCTTCTTCATTGCCGGCATCTGGCGCGACTACGCCAACCAGTCCGGCTCCGCCATCGTGCGCCTGGCGGATTACCGCGCCCTCACCGGCGACAGCGCCGTCACCGATGCCGCGCTGTGGGCCGCGGACGGCGTGCCGGTCGAGCGTATCGAGAAAGCGCTGCGCACCCTGCCCTTCGGCGCCGCACTGACATTGGCGCGGCCCGGCGACATCCGCAGCGCCAGCCTGCGCATCTTCGACCGCAGCTTCGCCGTCACCTATTTGCTGGAAGCGATCGCGATCGCCATCGGCATGTCCGGCGTGGCCGCCACCTTTTCGGCGCAGACGCTGGCGCGCGCCAAGGAATTCGGCATGCTGCGCCACGTGGGCGTGACGCGCCGCCAGATCCTCGGCATCCTGGCCATCGAAGGCGGCGCCCTGACTGCGCTCGGCGTCGCCACCGGCTTCGCGCTCGGGCTTTTGATCAGCCTGATCCTGGTGTACGTGGTGAATCCGCAATCCTTCCACTGGACCATGCAGCTGCACCTGCCCTGGACCCTGCTGGTGTCGGTGGCGGCGGCGCTGCTGGCGGCGGCGGTGGCGACGGCGCTGGTGTCGGGCCGGCATGCGCTGTCGGGCGGGCCGGTGCGCGCGGTGCGGGAGGATTGGTGATGCGTTTCATGTTGTGGGTATTGATGATGGTGGCGATGGCGCTGGCATGGGCCGCACCGGGGGCGGCGCCGGTGGCCGCATCTTCGGCTGCATCGTCGGCCGCAGCGGCTGCCTACGTGCCTGTCTACGACCCGGTCACGCCCGGCCACACGCTGCAATTCCCGCGCGACTACGGCGCCCACCCCGGCCACCGCACCGAATGGTGGTACGTGACCGGCTGGCTGGAGACGCCGGAGCGCAAGCCGCTCGGCTTCCAGGTCACCTTCTTCCGCAGCCGCACCGCGGCCGACCCGGCCAACCCGAGCGCCTTCGCGCCGAAGCAGCTGATCATCGGCCACGCGGCGCTGTCCGATCCCGCGCTCGGCCACCTGGTGCACGACCAGCGCAGCGCGCGCGAAGGCTTTGGTCTCGCCTACGCCAAGACCGGCACCACCGACGTCAAACTCGACGACTGGACCATGCGGCGCCTGCCGGACGGCCGCTACGAAGTCGCGGTCCGCTCCGGCGAGCTGACCCTGGCGCTGCGCCTGGTGCCGACCCAGGCGATGCTGCTGCAGGGCGAGAACGGTTTTTCGCGCAAGGGCAAGGACCCGCTGCACGCCAGCTATTATTACAGCGAGCCGCAGCTCAAGGTCGAGGGCGAGGTCGCGCGCGCCGGCAAGGGTGGGCCGGCCAGCACACGCGTCACCGGCACCGCCTGGCTCGATCACGAGTGGTCGAGCCAGGTGCTGGATCCCGGCGCCACCGGCTGGGACTGGACCGGGGTCAACCTCGACGACGGTGGCGCCCTGATGGCCTTCCGCATCCGCAGCGCCAGCGGTGCTACACTCTGGGCCCACGCCGCGCTGCGCGACGCCGGCGGCCGCGTCACCCAGTATGGCCCGGACCAGGTCGGCTTTACGCCGCAGCAGAACTGGAAATCGCCGCGCACCGGCGCCACCTACCCGGTGTCCACCCTCGTCACCACGGGCGGCATCGGATGGCGCCTGCTGCCGCTGCAGCCGGACCAGGAACTCGATTCGCGCCGCTCGACCGGCGCCGTGTACTGGGAAGGCGCGGTGCGCGTCGAGCGCGACGGCCGGCCGGCCGGACGCGGCTACCTGGAACTGACCGGCTACGTCGACGCCATGGCCTTGTAGCCTTTTTACCGTACCTGCAACAAAAACAGAACAAGATGAACAAGCGTTCCACCCCAAGCCAAAACGACAGCACTACCCCGGACACCGCCCCCGCTCCTGGCACGACCGCCACCGCACGCGACGGCAAGGGCGCCCTCGCCGCCCTGCGCGGCCTGCTCCCCTTCCTGCGCCCCTACCGCCGCCAGTTCCTGCTGGCCGGGATCGCGCTGCTGGTCGCCGCCGGCGCCACGCTGGCGATCCCGTATGCCTTCAAGCAGATGATCGACCATGGCTTCGGTGCCGCCGCCGGTGTCGGTGCCGCGACGGGCGGCTCGATCCGCAACGTCAACGCCACCTTCCTGGCACTGTTCGGCGTCGCCAGCGTGCTGGCCGTGGCCACCGCGGCGCGCTTCTACATGGTGTCGTGGCTGGGCGAGCGCGTCACCGCCGACATCCGCGCAGCGGTGTACCGCCACGTGGTCGAGCAGAGCCCCGAATTCTACGAAACCACCCGCACCGGCGAAGTGCTGTCGCGCCTGACCACCGACACCACGCTGATCCAGAGCGTGGTCGGCACCAGCATCTCGCTGGCGCTGCGCAATACCCTGCTGTTCGTCGGCGGCCTGGCGATGCTGTTCGTGACCAGCGTGAAGCTGACCTCGATCATCCTCGGCCTGCTGGTGCTGGTGGTGGTGCCGATCGTGCTGTTCGGACGGCGCGTGCGCAAGCTGTCGCGGGACTCCCAGGACCGCATCGCCGACGCCTCGGCCATGGCCGGCGAGATCCTGAATGCCATGCCGACGGTGCAGGCCTTCACCCACGAAAAGATCGAGGCGCAGCGCTTCGGCGGCTCGGTCGAAGGCGCATTCAGTACCGCGATGCGCCGCATCCGCGCCCGTTCGCTGCTGACCATGGTGGCCATCATCCTGGTGTTCGGCGCCATCGTGTTCGTGCTGTGGCTGGGCGCGCACGCGGTGCTGGCCGGGACCATGAGCGGCGGCGATCTCGGGCAATTCATTCTGTACGCCTCGATTGTCTCGGGCGCCATCGGCGCGCTGTCGGAAGTGATGGGCGAAGCCCAGCGCGCCGCCGGCGCCACCGAACGTTTGCTGGAACTGCTGGCGGTGCGCTCGCCGATCCGCAACCCGGCGCAGCCGAAGCCGCTGCCAGCACGTGGCGTTAACGGCGCGGCGCTGCGCCTGGCTGACGTCGGCTTCAATTATCCGTCGCGGCCGGAAACGGCGGCGCTGTCGCACCTGAACCTGGACGTGCGGCCCGGTGAAACGGTGGCCATCGTCGGCCCGTCCGGCGCCGGCAAGACCACCCTGTTCCAGCTGCTGCTGCGCTTTTACGATCCGCAATCCGGTGGGGTGCTGCTCGACGGCGTCGACATCCGCGACCTCGATCTGCACGCGCTGCGCGGCGCGATCGGCATCGTGCCGCAGGATACCGTCATCTTTTCCAGCAGCGCCATGGAAAACATCCGCTACGGCCGCGCCGACGCCAGCGACCCCGAAGTCATCGCGGCGGCGAAGCTGGCCGCCGCCCACGAGTTCATCGAACGCCTGCCGGAGGGTTATGCCTCTTACCTCGGCGAGCGCGGCGTGCGCCTGTCGGGCGGCCAGCGCCAGCGCATCGCGATCGCGCGCGCCCTGCTGAAAAATCCGCCGCTGCTGCTGCTCGACGAAGCCACCAGCGCCCTCGATGCCGAGTCCGAACGCCTGGTGCAGCGCGCGCTGGAAGCGGCGATGGTCGGCCGTACTACCCTGATCATCGCGCACCGCCTCGCGACCGTGCAGCGCGCCGACCGCATCATCGTCATGGAAGACGGGCGCATCGTGGAAACCGGGACGCATGCCTCGCTGGTGGCGCTGGGCGGCATCTATGCCAACCTGGCGGCGCTGCAGTTTCATAATGTGCAAGTTGTGCACTAGGACGTAAGATATGTCCTACAAAACAACATTGCATAGCCAGCTAATTTGCCTTTGTAACATTATGTTGCGCTGATGCATCGAAATCGGTAAAACCCATTAAAGAGTTACTTTCCGTGAGGATACTTCCCGTAACATAGCGAAATTATTCACGCACTAGCACTTTTTCATGACAAGCAAATCGATCAGTGTCAAAGACTGGACAGTCGGCACCAAGCTCACCGCTTTTACGTTTGCCCTCGTCAGTCTGATCCTGTTTGCCCTGATCTTTACCGTCAGCTGGACCACGTCCTCGATGCTGCGCAAGCGCGCCGTCGAGAACATGAACACCGAGCTGCACGGCGTGGTCAATACCGTCGAGCTGTTCAACCAGGCGATGAGCAGCCAGGCCGCCAGCTACGGCCGCATCTTCGCCACCGGCTTCGACGGCGAATTCAGCCTCGACCCGCAAACGACGGTCAAGGTCGGCGAGCTGACCGTGCCGACCCTGCTCAGCGGCGGCAAGCCGCTCAACCTGGACTTCGCCGCACCCGACCGCTTCACGCGCGAGACCGGCGGCAATGCCACCATCTTCGTCGCCGCCGGCGACGACTTCGTGCGCATCAGCACCTCGGTGAAAAAGGAAAACGGCGAGCGTGCCGTCGGCACCGCGCTCGACCGCACCGGCGCCGCCTACGCGGCCCTGAAACAAGGCAAACCCTACATCGGCATGGCCAAGCTGTTCGGCAAGCAGTTCATGACCGACTACGAGCCGATCCGCGACGGTGCCGGCAAGGTGATCGGCATCCTGTACGTCGGCGTCGACGTCGACCGCGACATCGCCGCGCTGAAGGACAAGATCCGCGCCATGAAGGTCGGCGAGACCGGCTATTACTATGTGCTGAACGCGGCCCCGGGCAAGACTGCCGGCGACGCCATCGTGCACCCCACCAGGGAAGGCCAGAACATCCTCGACAGCCGCGATGCCGGCGGCCGTGCATTCGTCCAGGAGATGCTGGACAAGAAGGAAGGCACGATCGAGTACCCGTGGCAGAACGCCGAAAAAGGCGAGAGCGCGGCGCGCGTGAAGATCGCCGCCTTCACGGTTTTCAAGCCGTGGGACTGGATGATCGCCGGCGGCACCTACGAAGACGAGATCACGCATGAATCGGCCCAGCTGCGCAACCGTAACATCGCGGTCGGCCTGGCGGCGCTCGCCGCATTTGCTTTTCTTCTTTCCACGCTGATCAAGCGCACCGTGACCCTTCCGCTGAAGGAAGCACGCGACGCCGCCGTGCGCATCGCCGCCGGCGACCTGAGCACCCGCGTCGCCGTGCGCAGCGGCGACGAGATCGGCCGCATGCTCGATGCGATGAACGATATCAGCAGCGGCCTGTCGTCGGTGGTCGGCCAGGTGCGCCAGGGCGCCGAGCAGATCGCCAACGCCTCGACCGAGATCTCGACCGGCAACCTCGACCTGTGCCAGCGCACCGAAGAGCAGGCGGTCAGCCTGGCCTCGACCGCCAACTCGATGAAGGACCTCACCGAGACCGTGCGCCGCAACGCCGGCGACGCCAGCCACGCCAACCAGCTGGCCCTGAACACCTCGCTGGTGGCGCAGGAAGGCGGCCGCATGGTGCGCCAGGTGATCGCCACCATGGACACCATCAAGCAATCCTCGGGCAAGATCAACGACATCATCGGCGTCATCGACGGCATCGCCTTCCAGACCAATATCCTGGCGCTGAACGCCGCGGTGGAAGCCGCGCGCGCCGGCGAACAGGGCCGCGGCTTTGCCGTGGTCGCCACCGAAGTGCGCAGCCTGGCCCAGCGCAGCGCCGCCGCGGCCAAGGAAATCAAGTCCCTGATCGAAGCCTCGGCCCACGAAGTCGACGCCGGCAGCCGCCTGGTGCAGGAAGCCGGCAGCACCATGAACGACGTGCTGGCCAGCACCGAGCAGGTCACCGCCATCATGACCCGCATCAGCACCGCCAGCACCGCGCAAAGCAGCGGCATCGAAACCGTCAACCGCTCGATCGGCGAGATGGACGAAGTGACGCAGCAGAACGCGGCGCTGGTCGAGGAAGCCAGCGCGGCGGCGCAGGCGATGCAGGAGCAGGCGGACCAGCTGGCGCGGGCGGTGCGCTTGTTCAAGCTGGATCAGGAAGTGCGGACCGGGCATGAGAGTGCGCGCCTGCAGCTGACGCAGTTTTAAGTAACGGCCCGTCGCCCCTGCGGAGGCAGGGGCCCAAGTTTTGCGCGCTGTCGAAACGCTGGCAAACTTGGGCCCTTGCCTACGCAAGGGCGACGGTTTTTCGGCTAAGGGCTTCAACGACGTTGCCTGAGCTTCCCGCCTCCCCACCCTTCAGTGTAAAGTGTCCCTCCAACCCGGCCACCCACTGGAACCACCTTGCTCGATAACGACCTGCTCGCCCGCTGCAGCACCATCCTCCCCGGCCACCGCGCCCGCCCACCCGCCGAACTCTATGCCGCCATGGCCGCCTGGTGCGAAGCCAACGAGATCAAGCACGACGTCTACGGCGAAGGCGCCCTGATCCAGGCCTTCGAGCGCAAGGTCGCCGACCTGCTCGGTTTCGAGGCAGCGGTGTTCTGCATCAGCGGCACCATGACCCAGGTGACGGCACTGCGCCTGGCCGCAATGGAGCGCAACCGTGCCCCGGTGGCGCTGCACCCGACCTCGCACATCTTCGTGCACGAGCGTGGCAACCACCAGCTGCTCGGCCACTTCGACGCCCTGCAAATCGGCGACCGCAACCGCCCCTGGACAGCGGCCGACATCACCGCGATCCCGGACCACCTGGCCGCCGTCGGCCTCGAGATCCCGATGCGCGAGATCGGCGGCCAGTTGTCCGACTGGGACGAGCTGCAGGCGATCAAGGCCCACTGCAAAGCCAAGGATATCCACCTGCACATGGACGGTGCCCGGCTGTGGGAAGCGGCTGCCGGCTACGGCCGTCATGTCGTCGAGATCGCGGCCGGCTTCGACTCGGTCTACGTCTCGCTCTATAAAGGCATCGGCGGCCTCGGTGGCGCCATGCTGGCCGGCAGCCATGACTTCGTGGCGCGCGCCGCCGAGTGGTTCCGGCGCCAGGGTGGGAACGTGATCCATCGCTCCCCCTACATCGTGGCGGCGGCGATGCAGTTCGACGAGCGCCTGGCCGCGATGCCCGATTACTTCCGCCGCACGCAGCTGCTGTACGACGCATTGCGCGAACATCCGGTACTGCAGGTGAACCCGGCCCGGCCCCAGGCCAACATGCTGCACATCCACCTGCCGGTGAGCCGCGAACGCGCGCTCGCCATCCGGCGCGAGCTGGCGGCGGAGCATGGCGTGTGGATCTTCAACCGCATCAATCACGGCGTGCTGCCCGGTTCCAGCTATTTCGAGCTGTATGTGGGCGACAACCTGCTCGCCGCCGGCGAGGCGCGCGTGCGCGAGGCGGTGGCGCTGCTGGCGGCGGTGGTGGCGCGGTCCTGATCCGCGTACCCGGCGCAGGACGGCGGGCGTAAAGACGGCGGTCGCAGGCGCGGTCGGGTATCATATGCGCGCATCATTTGAAGGAGCGTGCATGGACCAACAATACCTCGGCCTACTCCGGGACATTCTCGACAACGGCGTGCAAAAAGGCGACCGCACCGGCACCGGCACGATCTCGGTGTTCGGGCGCATGGTGCGCCACGACCTGGCTGCCGGCTTCCCGCTGCTGACCACCAAGAAGCTGCACATCCGCTCCATCCTGCACGAGCTGCTATGGTTCCTGCAGGGCGACACCAACATCCGCTACCTGCAAGAAAATGGCGTCAGCATCTGGAACGAATGGGCCACGCCCGAGGGCGAGCTCGGTCCGGTGTACGGTGCCCAGTGGCGCCGCTGGGAAGGCAAGGACGGCCAGACGTTCGACCAGGTGAGCACCCTGATCGAAGGCCTGCGCAAGAACCCGAACAGCCGCCGCCACATCATCAATGCCTGGAACGTCGGCGTGCTGCCGGACGAGCGCCGGAAGCCGCACGACAATGCCGCCGCGGGGCGCATGGCGCTGCCGCCCTGCCACGTCATGTACCAGTTCTACGTCGCCAACGGCAAACTGAGCTGCATGCTGACCCAGCGCTCGGGCGACTGCTTCATCGGCGTGCCCTACAACACCGCCAGCCTGGCCTTCCTGACCCACATGGTGGCCCAGCAGTGCGACCTGGAACCGGGCGAAATCGTCCATTCCTTCGGCGACCTGCACCTGTATTCGAACCACCTGGAACAGGCCAGGCTGCAGCTGACGCGCGAGCCGCGCGCGCTGCCGAAGCTGGTCATCAAGCGCAAGCCGGCGTCGATCTTCGACTACCGCTTCGAGGACTTCGAGATCGTCGATTACGATCCGCATCCGCACATCGCGGCGCCGATCGCGATCTAAGTACGCTGCGGGCGCGCCCTGCTTGCTAAGTATGCGCTAAGTGTTAGTCCTTACCATCGCACCGGTTGCTCTTTGGTTTTGAGCAACTTTGTGAGATGGGGGAATTTTTGATCAGACTGAACCACGCATCCACCCGCGCGCTTGCCGCTGCCTGCTCGGTGCTCACCCTGGGCATGACCTGCGCCGGACCTGCCCAGGCCGTGCGCACCCCGCGCAAGCCCGTTCCCGCTGCGGACGTCCTCTCGGACTTCCGCCTGCTGGCCCAGCAGCGTCCCTGGACCTGCGCGGCGCCCTCGACCCTGCCCGGCATCGCCGGCGTCAGCGCTGATGCAGCCAGCTGCGCCTGGCAAAACCGACTGAGTCAACGCAGCTGGACCTGGTCCGGCGATGCCGCATCCTCCTGCGTCAGCACCCAGGCGCGCTGGTGGGCCTGGGCCCAGTCCGGCCTGCCGCCACAAGCGGCGCGCAGCGTCTGGCAAGCCAACTGGAATGCCTGGAGCACCATCCTCGCCAGCGGCGACGAGCGGCGCCTGCTGCTGGTGCGCCACGAACGCGGCGGCCGGTGGACTGCCACCGAATGGCGCTGGAACCCGAACCCGCGTCCCGCAACACGGCGCTGGCAGGCCGCGCGCTGGCAGGCGCTGGTCGATGCCGCCGCCCGCGGCAGTGTTAACACAAGCGCGCCACCACGCGCGGCGACGGCACCCGATACCGCAAGATTGCAGGCAGTCTTCGCCAGCGTGCTCGGCGCGCGCCCGGGCGAACTCGGCGCCGACGGCATGGCGCTGGAGGCGGGCGGCCTGTGCCTGCAGCTGAGCAATCCGCTGCCCGGCCAGTCGAAGCTGCCGCTGTCCTACAGCGCCGCCGACAGCCGCCTCGAGCAGCGCGCGGCCACCCACCTGCAGCTGAGCCGCCAGTTGCCGAACGCCGAGTGGCTGACGCCGTTCAAGCTGCTGGTCCAGCCGGCGGCACCCGCTGCCGGCGCCAAGTACCTCGCCACCTGGCTCGAGGGCGACGACCTCAAAAGCCAGCTGTGGATCCCATCGAAGGCCGGCGGCCAGACCGTGCGCCTGCGCATGACGGCGCGCCTGGCCCCGGGTGCGGCTGCGCATCCGGAAGCGGCGCCGGTCCTCAAGGCCAGACAGGCGGTCGAACACGAACTCGAGGCGCTGGCGGCGCAATGGGCGCTGCGCTATGAATGACGACAGCCTGCCCCTGTTCCTGTTTTCGCCGCTGGCCATCATCGGCGCCGGCCTGCTGCTGTCGCAGGTGATCGGCGTGCTGATGCAGAAGCGCGGCCTGCCGCGGCTGTACGGCGCCGTGGTGGCCGGCCTGATCCTGGGCGTGAGCGGCTTTGGCATCGTCGATGGCGCCCTGCTCACCTATTTCCAGGAATTGCTGAATGCAGCCTCGGCGCTGGTGCTGTTCGAAGCCGGGCGCAAGATGGACCTGGCCTGGCTGTGGCGCAGCCGCGCCCAGGGCACGTCGCTGGCGCTCGGCTGCGTGCTGCGCGGCGCCGGCGCGCTGGCGCTGCTGCGCGCGTTTGGCCTGGGCTGGGCCGAAGCGGCCTTCATCGCTTCGATCCTGATCGCCGTGAATCCGGTCGTGTTCACCTCGATGGTGGCCGACAACAATGCCAGCGGCGTCGCGACCTACGCCGCCGCCAATACGGTCGGCCTCAGCCACGTGGTGGCGCTGGTGGCCCTGTCGGTGTCGCTGGCCTGGCTGCGCAGCCACGGCGCAGCGCAGGAAGCGCCCTTCTTCGACCAGCTGCTGCTCCAGGGCGGCAAGCTGCTGCAGGGCGCTGCCATCGCGCTGGCCTGCTATGCGGTGTACACGCTGGCCGCGCGCCTGTCGAGCGCCCAGGCCGGCCTGCGACCGGGTATCCTGCTGGCGACGCTGATGATGGACCTCGGCCTGTGTTCGGTGACCTCGTCCAGCGCGCTGCTGTCGCTGCTGCTGATGGGCCTCCTGCTGCGCAACGTGGAAAAGCGCGACAACGTGTTCCAGGCCCAGATCAAGACCGTGCAGGACATCGGCTACGCGCTGCTGTTCATGATGTCGGCGGCGCTGGTGCAGTTCCAGCAGGTGCTGCACTGGCAGGTGGCGCTGGCGGCGCTGCTGGTGTTCGGCGCGCGAATCGCGCTGACCCGGCTGGCGCTGGTGCCGGGGCAGGCCTGGAGCATCCGCAAGAAGCATGC